>Ga0105047_10000585_pt1 | contig 62607 bp, 55 predicted proteins | sample MAT04_FD_78384 | JGI IMG/M metagenome (GOLD analysis project Ga0105047, IMG submission 78384) | Freshwater microbial communities from Lake Fryxell liftoff mats and glacier meltwater in Antarctica - MAT-04 (megahit assembly) | ecosystem: Environmental > Aquatic > Freshwater > Ice > Liftoff... | reverse complement strand
TGATCAAAGTTCGCTTGAAAATATCAGGTTGTTTCCGCACCGTTTTAGGAGCAGAACATTTTGCTCGTATTCGAAGCTATCTCTCTACAGCAAGAAAACAGGGACGAAACATCCTTGAATCTACTACCGCTGCCATCGAAGGGAATCCCTTCCTGCCTGTTGCATCTTCTTAATTCAAAAATCGACCTGACTAGTTACCAAATATTTAACACTAATTCGAAATATTGTTACAAAAATGTTTTAATATTTGCTTGTTGATTGTTTTTAGTAAGCATATAGTTGACATACATTCTTTCTAATGGTACATAGGTGGCCGAGGAGGAATGGCCGAGTGGTTTAAGGCGGCGGTCTTGAAAACCGTTGTACGAAAGTACCGTGGGTTCGAATCCTACTTCCTCCGCCAAAAAAGTATGAATACGGAGAGGTGACCGAGAGGCCGATGGTGCTCGCCTGCTAAGCGAGTGTGGGGGTAAAACTCCACCGAGGGTTCGAATCCCTCCTTCTCCGCCAAATATTCAAAAAAATGAATTTGTTTCACCCTTGAGACAAATTTGTTTTAGCTCTCTTGGCACTTCATTATTTTCCTTTTCAAAAACCCCAAAGTAAATCAGCCTTTACCCACCCGCTCAAACCCGATTCATGACGGACTTGTAGCCATAACCCATTTTTTTCAAGGACTGAAAATACAACCCCGTAATAGGCATTACCAATAATAGGGGTACTGGTACTTGGGCCACTGCGGATATTGATTGTTTTGTTTTCATCTTTATTGGCCCTCACTATCACCTGTTGACTCTTTTGCAACCTTGACCTGTGAATCCAGCCAGAGTCATTTTCATAATCTTTAACCATCAACCAATCGCCTTGCTTTTTTAAAACCTCCAAAGGAAATCCATTACCATATTCCCACAGGGGCTTAGATTTTTGATCTGGGCTGCTTCGCAAGATAACTTTATCACCTTGAATACTTAGAATTTCACCATACGCATTCTCCAAGAAAGGAAATAATACTAACAATAAAAGGAGTAAAGAAATATTTGACAAGATGCAGTTGCTTTGTATCTTCATACAGGGTTCCTATAAAGATCAAAAAACGCAATTCATAACGTTTTTATTTTATTTATCTTTTAACAGAATGCTAAAAACGCGCTCAAGGTCATCGATCGAATAATATTCTATTTCTATTTTTCCTCTGCTGCCATTCTGGTGGAGGACAACCTTTGAATTAAGATGATTGGTAAGTTGTGTTACCAGAGCTTTGCAAAATGATTGTGATATTTCCTTGTTTTCTTGGCTGATAGTGTTTTTAACTACAGGCTTGTTGGAAGAAATTTTTTTTATGATTTTTTCTACTTGTCGAACGGAAAGGCCATTTTTTACAATTTCATCTCTAACCTCCAGGAGTTTAGTCGGTTCTTCAAGGAGACGAATGAGAGCCCTTCCATGCCCTTCCGTAAGAAATCCTGTCGAGATGTCATTTTGAATGGATTCAGGAAGTTTCAATAATCTTAAGAGATTAGTAATTGTTGATCGCTGTTTTCCAACTCTTTTTGCAGTTTCCTCTTGCGTGTAACCGAATTTTTCGATGAGTTTCCTATAGGCATCAGCTTCTTCAATGGGGTTCAAATCTGTTCGTTGAATATTCTCAATAAGGGCTAATTCAAGAAGTGAATTTTCATCATCAACATCTATCACTACTACAGGTACATGGCTCAAGCCTGCAATTTTTGAAGCACGTAATCGTCGCTCTCCGGCAACAAGTTCATACCTATTGTCATCAGAGCTGAGTGTTACGATTAAGGGTTGAATAACGCCGTTTTCTTTTATAGATTGGGCGAGTTCTTCCAAATCATGTTGGTTAAATTGAGACCGCGGTTGATGCTTGTTGGGAAAGATCTTTACTACCTCACATTCAAAATATTTCTCTTTTTCCTCATTAAATAAAAGCCCGACCCCTTGACCCAGTCCCATTTTTTTAGACATTTGTTTATCCTTGTTTTTTCAGGAACTCTTTTACTAACTTCAGATAAGCCGCAGCGCCTGAAGACTGAATATCGTAATCAAAGATCGATTGACCATGGCTGGGGCTCTCGCTCAAACGGACGTTCCTGGGAATTATTGTTTCAAATAGCTGTTCCTTGAAGTGATTTTTAATTTCATCTGCAACTTGATGAGTTAGATTGTTTCGCTTATCAAACATAGTTAAAACGAGTCCCTCAATGAAAAGTTGCGGATTGAAGGATTTTTTAACAGATCTAATGGTTTGCACAAGTTGCGCTAAGCCTTCCATGGCAAAGTACTCACATTGCATGGGAATAAGTACTGAGTTGGCTGCAGTGAGAGCGTTGAGTGTGAGCAGGCCAAGAGACGGAGGACAATCAATGATTATGTAATCGTAATGAGCTAAAACTGGATCAAGAATATTTTTAAGACGAAGCTCTCTCTGCTCAAAGTTAATCATCTCAATTTCCGCAGCCACCAAATCAATATTCGAAGGGACAACGTCGAGCTTAGCAACACTACTCTTTGTAATAATGTCATTTAATGTGCAGTTACTTGAAAAAGCATGGTAGAGATGTATGTCAAATTTTTTTATTTTAACTCCGACCCCACTCGAAGCATTACCTTGCGGATCAGAATCCACAAGGAGGGTATGTTTGTTTTCCGCCGAAAGCGCTGCGGAAAGATTGATCGCAGTGGTTGTTTTACCCACGCCACCTTTTTGGTTTGCAATCGCAACTATTTTTGCTTTTTTGTGCATGTGTTGTTATCCTGTAAGGTTTATTTTGCAGTAATCATTACTCGATCTAAAAGAAAATAGCTCCATCATTCGTTTTCAATTAATAAAAACTGTATTTGTTCGCTTGCTAACATAATTACATAATCTAAATACACACAATATGTTTCACGTGAAACATATTGTTATTTTCAGGGGGTACGATGAAGGTAGATTTTTTGGTGATTGGGAGCGGCATAGCAGGGTTATCGTTTTCGTTGAAGGTGGCGGGTTTGGGGAGTGTTTGTGTGATAACCAAAAAAAAGGAGGTGGATACCGCAACCAACCTTGCTCAAGGTGGGGTTGCTGCGGTTTTAGGCGGCGATGATAGTTTTGAAGACCATGTGAGAGATACCCTTGAGGCAGGAGCAGGGTTATGTGACGAAGATGTTGTTCGTATGGTTGTTGAGAGTGGGCCTGAGAGGGTGCAAGAGTTGATGCGATTGGGGGTTGGTTTTGTGTGTGGGAAGGACGGGAGGTTGAGTTTGGGGCGTGAGGGAGGGCATTCTCGAAGACGAGTTGCTCATTCTTTTGACCTGACGGGAAAAGAAATAGAGAGGGCCCTTGTAGAGAGTGTGGGGAGGTGTTCAGGGGTTGAAATTCTTGAAAACCATATGTGTGCGGACCTCATTGTCTCGGATGGTAGTGCGGGTGAACGGGGCTGCCTCGGGGCATCAGTCGTTGATGATCGTGGGGATTTGCAATATGTTTGGGCTAATAACACAGTTCTCTGCACTGGTGGAGCGGGGAAGGTATATCTTTACACTAGTAACCCAGATATAGCGACTGGTGACGGAGTGGCTGTCGCACACCGGGCCGGGGCAAAAATTGACAATATGGAGTTCGTTCAATTTCATCCAACGTGCCTTTATCACCATAAGGCCAAAAACTTTCTGATATCAGAGGCGGTGAGGGGGGAGGGGGCAATTCTCATAAATGAAGCAGGGGAAAGGTTTATGTCAAAATACGAGCCGGACGGGATGGAACTGGCGACAAGGGATAAGGTGGCAAGGGCGATTGACAAGGAGATGAAGACAACGGGGGTGGATTGTGTGTATTTAAATATAAGTCATAAGGAAAGTGAATTTATCCGACAAAGGTTTCCAAATATTTTTTCAAAATGTATGTCTCTGGGTATAGATATTACTAAGGATTCAATACCTGTTGTTCCGGCTGCGCATTATCTGTGTGGTGGGGTGAAAACGGATATGTGGGGAAGGACAACAGTGGGGAATTTGTTCGCACTAGGGGAAACATCATGCACTGGGCTGCACGGAGGAAACCGGCTTGCGAGCAACTCTTTGCTTGAGGCAATTGTATATGCGGAAAACGCGTATCAGTATTGCAAAAGAAATCAAGGTTGGAGGGTCGGTCGGACGGGCATGGCCAATTTGCAGGACTCTATATACAAAGAAAAAATTGATGAAGAGATACTTATTAATCACAACTGGGATGTTATAAGACGAACAATGTGGAATTATGTTGGCATAGTAAGGAAAACATCTCGGCTATTAGTGGCCAAGGCAAGAATAGCTGATGTACGACAGGAGATTGATGATATTATGGCAAAATACCAATTAACAGCTAATATGTTGGAGTTGAGAAATATTTCGCTGGTTGCTTCGCTCATAATTGACGCTGCTTTGCAACGAAAAGAGTCAAGAGGGTTGCACTATGTTCTGGATTATCCAGAGGTGTATTAAGAGGACTAAACAAAAAGAAAGTGAGGGTGTGGTGTCAACTACATGAAACGACTTGTCGCTAATGATAAACCTTAAAACACTGATCGGTTTTGAGATCATAACACAATAGTATCAGGATGAGTCATTGTTGTTCTAGTTTTTGGCAAAGTGTTGGGAGGTTTACGCTAGGAAACTTTTTCTGCATGTCGACAGGTAACTGCGTATGCGGCAGAATATTTTTGTACTATCCATAGATTTGAAACAACCCGACACCTTCTGCGTAACCTTAATCATACGTAGATTGTTTTCAGCCCGACAGTTTGAGAGAGGGGCGATGAGATCATCCATGAATCGCAAAACAGTGGGCGCAAGGTTTTTCATTCGCTCAAGGAGAACTCTTGACTTTGATGGAGCAACTTTTCCTGTGCTTCCCGGTTTTCGTTGTTGTATCCGGGGCGAAGTATTCTCATTTGGCTTTCATCAACAGATCTCAGTAACGTTCTCTGTAGCGCTCCGACGCAGATTTTTTAAGGTAATCTCCTGCATAATGGACTGCCACGTCTCATCCAGAAGCCTTGCCGCCTAGCTTGGTATATAGCTAAACCTGTCGCTGAGGCGCTGTACAGATAACTCCAATGCGCCATCAGTATTGAACCGGGTCTCATCAACATGACTTAGGCAGAGAACACTGCTGTTCTCTGACCCAGTAGTCAAAAAACTTTACTTGAACCGCAAAAACCCCTGGATTAGAGGTTTGTAAGTTGAACGATATTTGAAAGTAGCTACATGGCCGTTCCTTTGTCTTTAGAAAAAATGGTAATGGCGACTTCAAGGTCATTGGCCGACGCTCACTTGACGATATGATATATATATATTGATATATCAGGCACATAGCTTTGGTGTGGGAGTAGTAGATGTACCTTGGCGCGGGCTCAAATAAGGGAAGGATATAGCCAGAAAAACACTCTGAAGGAGGGAAATAATTCAAAAGAAGATGATTTTCTACCTTTTTCTTACTTTCCAAGAAGAGTGGATTAATAGAAACGACAGATGCTTGTGAGTTGTCAAAAAAAAGAGGCCTATGGAGAATCTATCCATAGGCCTCTTTTCTATTGATGGCGTCCCCAACCGGATTTGAACCGGTGTTGTCGGCGTGAAAGGCCGATGTCCTGGACCTGACTAGACGATGGGGACATTTTCATTATACTGGTGGGTCGTGCGCGACTTGAACGCGCGACTCTCTGATTAAAAGTCAGATACTCTACCGACTGAGTTAACGACCCGTAGAGGAAGACTATATACTAGCTCGTCAAATGTGTGTCAACAGGTTTTTTATTAAAGCTAGGTATATTAATCATGGCTAAGCAAGGCCAGTCAAGGGGAGATATTTTGAGTACCTACCATGTGTTGACTTGTAAGTGGCGAGTGATAAAAAAGTTGAGCACACAATCTAGGAATGATATATGAATAAATAGACGATTCATTCTTTTGCGTCAAACAGGAAGAATGCATTGATTCAAATTCAGATTGTTTAACCTTTTGACCACTGAGCAGCAGGATGTGGGTCTGTTATAAATTTAGAGGAACATAATATATGAGTTTTTTGAAGGGTACAGCGAGTTTTGTCCGATTTTCAATAGAAGGAACATTACCTGAAAATTCTCTCGATTTTATAGCTAAAAGAGTTATGGCATTTTCTTTTAAGGATATAGACGAAACCTATGATGAATACTCTATAGGTTGGGTTTCGATATTGAACATGTTCGACACACAATTTGCGTTTGCCTCATACGTTGCCGGCGACTATATCACACTGACCATGAGAGTTGACGAACGCAAGGTGTCGCCGGCAATATTGAAAAAGTTCGTTCAAAAGGAAGAAGAAAGAGTTCGCCTTGAACGACAGGTACCTCGATTAAGTCGATCGGTCAAAGTACAGATCAAGGAACGAATACGAACAGATCTAATGCGCAAGGCTATTCCGATCCCAGCACTATTTGAACTCTGTTGGAATCTTTCCAACGCAACGCTTTTGTTTTTCTCAACAAATAAGAAGGTTCACTCAGTTCTAGAGGATTTTTTTAAGGAAAGCTTTGGACTGCTTATTCGCCAACAAATACCATATGTTACAGCAGAGCATTTAGTCGAAGAAGATCAAGTGTTAAGGCTAGAGAGCCTGTCGCCTGAAATTTTTGTTTAGTAGTCTATGTGTTGGATAATATGAAACAATATACAGTGAAAAATTATCGTTTTCAGGAAAATATTTTAATCAGTCTTAGAAAATACAAACGAGCTCAACTGTATCGGCGGGTCCGAGATGGTTCAGCGACAATCAGCAACAATAATGGCTGAATGTAGAGAGAGGTGTTGTGCATGGATTTAGTTGATTTGATGGTGGAAAAACGTTTTATTGGGCAGGAGTTTCTTACCTGGCTCTGGTGGAAGAGTGAAGAACGTGGTGGTAGCGTAGAGTTAGCAAAAGAGGGAGATATAACAGTTGCCTTCGAAAAGCATATGTTACTGGAATCCGGGGAGGGCGAGTCAAGTGAGAAGCTTATCTGTACAGGATTACAAACTGAACTACAAGAAGCACGAACAGGGCTGCAAATGGGCAAAAAGCTTGAGCAGGCCCGAATAGTTATCGGCCATAATAGCCAAGAGTATAGCTTCACTTTGGCTGCCGCCCTGATGGAGTTTAGGAACGTGCGATTGCCTAAAACCGAAGCAACTGAGGATGACAAAAGCGATAATCCAGAAGAAGTGGAGGGTATGATTCTTGAGCGCATTTTTCTCTTCGAAGAGTTAATTAGACTTATCAACACTCTTTTTGCGATGTTTTTAAAAGTCAGACTTGGTGCGCAATGGCGGGATGAACTTCAGAAAATTAGGCACTGGGTCGCTAAAATGGCAGTAGTGTCTTGACCCCACTCACTGGAACTATTTTCATGAAGGTCTGTGGACGAAATTTTCTTTGCAGCTTTTTTACGTCTTGCGACGTAAAAACTTGTGAATGAAATTTCGAAGGGACTAAAAAAAAAAGTAAAATTTCAGAAAATCTTGAAAATTATGGAGTACGAAACAATAATCGGGCTTGAGATTCATGCCCAGTTGAAAACAAATTCGAAAATATTTTGTGGTTGCAGTACGCAGTTTGGTGCACCCCCGAACACCCATACCTGTCCGATTTGCCTAGGGCTTCCCGGGGTACTTCCGGTCCTTAATAAAAAGGTGGTTGAGTTTGCAATAAAACTCGGGCTTGCAACAAATTCGATTATTAACAAATTAAGTCAGTTTTCCAGAAAAAATTATTTCTACCCGGATCTTCCGAAGGGCTATCAGACCTCGCAATTTGATCTGCCGATTGTCGGCCATGGCAGTGTTGAGATTGAAGTAAACGGCACGAAGAAAATAATTGGTATTACGCGAATCCATATGGAGGAGGACGCCGGTAAACTCACTCACAACGAAGTGGACCCGATCTCTTATGTTGATTTGAACCGTACCGGTACACCTCTTTTAGAAATTGTCTCGGATCCGGAGCTTGGTTCGCCCGAGGAGGCTTCTGCCTATTTGAAAAAACTCCACGCTATTTTGCGCTACTTAGATATTTGTGACGGCAATATGCAGGAAGGGAGTTTTCGCTGTGACGCCAATATTTCTCTCAGGCCGTTTGGACAAAAAGAGCTTGGCACTCGTACTGAATTGAAAAACATGAATTCCTTCCGACATGTTCAGAGTGCTCTTGAGTATGAAATCAGAAGGCAGAGGGATCTGTTGCTGGAGGGTGAAAATGTCGTCCAGGAAACATTGCTTTGGAATCCCGATAAAAATTGTACGGAATCGATGCGCGGGAAGGAAGATGCTCATGATTATAGATATTTCCCCTGCCCGGATCTTGTCCCTATAGCAATCAGTGAAGAATGGATAGAGAAACTCAGGGCGCAGTTGCCGGAACTTCCCGATCAACGAAAAATCCGGATGATTGACCAGTATAGTCTCTCAGATTATGACGCCGCACTGTTGACAGCAGATCGCGAACTAGCTGATTATTTTGAAGATACGGTGAGTAATGGGGGGCAGGCGAAAAAAGTTGCCAATTGGATTATGACTGAACTCATCCGGGAACTCAAAGGAGATTCAATTGCCTCATGTAAGGTCAGTCCCTCGCAACTTGCAGCGCTCCTGCGGATGATTGAGGCGCATACGATCAGTGGAAAGATAGCCAAAACCGTTTTTCAATTGATGCTCCCGAGCGGAAAAGACCCCATGACGATTGTGCAGGATCAGAATCTGCTGCAGGTATCGGATGAAGGTGAGTTGTTGGATTTGGTACGGCGAATTATTGCCGACAACCCTTTGCAGGCCGAGGAGTATCGGAATGGCAAAACCAAGATAATGGGATTTTTTGTAGGTCAGCTTATGCAGCGAACAAAAGGAAAGGCAAATCCAAATCTTGCTAATGAACTTTTTAATCGGGAACTCATCAACTGATTTTCAGGGAGCCTGGGGTGGAAAAGGAACTCTGGCAGAGGAAAGGGGATGGTCATCGGGCTCGTCTTCGTGATCGCTTCCTCGAAAACGGATTAGAGAGCTTCACATCAACAGAGGTACTTGAGCTCCTCCTTTCCTTCGGTACGCCGCGAGCTGACTGCAAGGAACCGGCTCGTGATCTCCTTAAAAAATTCGGTACTTTTTCCAAGGTTATTGAAGCACCTCTGTCGGCTCTGCAGGAGGTACATGGGGTGGGTTCCAAGAATGGCTTTGCCCTTCATTTTGTTCGTGCGGTGGCCAGCTATTATCTTAAGGAACGACTTACCGGCAAACGCTATCTCCATTCTTCCCAAGAGGTTGTTGATTACCTCACTCATTTGCTACGCGGTTTAAAAAAGGAAGTGCTGTCCGTGATATTTCTCGATGCTTCGCATGCCATAATCGATTCAGCGATTGTTGCTGAGGGGACTGTGAATGTCAACACCGTGTATCCGCGAGAGCTAATAAAAAAGGCTTTGGATTTCCATGCGACGGCCCTGATTATTGCCCATAATCACCCGTCCGGCTCACTACAACCATCACCACAGGATATGAAACTGACGAAAAATCTGTTCATGCTGTGTAGTGCCATGCAAATCCAACTCCTTGATCATCTTATCATAGGAGATGGATCGTACAGTTTTGCTGATAATGGTATAATGGCCGACATTCGAAGGATTTGCGGCGAACTCCTTAACTCTCTTTAATAATTGATGGTTGCTCTCTATCTGCACGTACCTTTTTGCCACAAGAAGTGCCATTATTGTTCATTCAGCTCGAACGCGGTCGCAAGTGAGCTGTTTTTGCCCTATGTGACGGCATTAAAACACGAGCTTGCTCAGCTGGCTGCCCAGGGGGATTCAGGGAATCTGAAGAGTCTTTTTGTTGGTGGGGGTACACCGAGCATTCTCCCATACTCAATGTTGGCCGATTTGCTTTCCTATGCCCTGAAACTTTTTCCGCCAACCATTGAAGCGGAGATAAGCGTCGAGGTAAATCCCGGAACTGTCGATGAATCATATCTGCGGGCTCTTTTGGCTGCCGGCGTAAATCGGCTCTCTGTCGGAGTGCAGAGCTTTAATGACCAAGAACTGGGCGTCCTCGGTCGTATACATAATGGCAAGGAGGCACGCGACGCAGTTCAGTCGGCTAAAAATGCCGGTTTCTCGAACATTAACCTGGATCTCATGTATGGGCTCCCCGGGCAAACGGTTCAATCCTGGCAAGATTCATTGCAGCAGGCAATTTCCCTTTGCCCGCAACACCTGTCACTCTATCAATTGACCATTGAGGAGGGGACTCCTTTTCATCAAGAAGTTGCCACTGCAAGGATAGTTTTGCCTGAGGAAGAAGATATACTCTTGATGGACGAGGCAACTGGCATCATCTGCGATGATGCTGATTTGCAACAGTATGAAATTTCAAATTTTGCAAGCCATGGAAAGGAATGTGTACACAATATCAATTATTGGCATAATGGTGATTATCTGGCATGCGGGGCATCAGCCGTGAGTTGTACTAAGGGTGTTAGAGAAAAGCGAGTCGAAGATCCTTGGGAATACATCACAAGAATAAAGAACGGTGCTTCGGTCGTGGTTGAAAGCGAGAGTTTGTCCCGAGATGCGTCTTTCCGGGAGTCGGTGGTCATGGGGCTTAGAATGACGGAAGGAGTATCTGCGACTCGTCTCAAAGCGCGCTATAAAATTGATATGGCCGAGTATTACGGAAATATTCTCTGCAAACTCATAAAGTTGCAGCTAGTCGAAGTGACTTCATCACACCTGAGACTGACAGCCAAAGGGCGGCCTTTCGCTAATTGGGTAATGGCTGAATTGGTTTAGACCTTGAGTGAAATAGAAGTTTACAGAGAGAGATAATCCTCCGGCATATGTCCTGCTGATTCAAGTCCATTGATGGAACTACTGATGTGCGCTCCCACTGCCGCTGAGGCAAGCTCTTCATCGCCGGCCGCAAGTGCATCTATGATCGCTTCGTGTTCTGAGGTCGGTCGGTATTCAAGTTTGTAAAAAGGGTCGTAGAGAATGAGAAATATCCTTGTTTTGTCAAGGAGTTCTTTAATATATGAGTAGAGGACTCGATTGCCGCTCAATTCTGCAATCTTGAGGTGCAGGTTATCGTTGGCTGCATAGTATTCATCAAGGTTGCTTTCATCGAAAACCTTGGTTTCAAGACTAATGAGATTGCGGAGTTCCTCAATCTGTTTTCCAGAAATATGCGAGGAAGCCAGCCGAATCGCCATGATTTCAAGTTGAGCGCGAACGAGGAAGGTTTCCTCAATTTCTTTTTGCGTCGGGGTTATGACGAAAGCACCGCGATTGGGGATACTGTTGACCAAACCTTCAGCTTCAAGACGTTTTATCGCGCTTCTTACCGGGGTTCTGCTGACCCCGAGCTGCTGGGCGAGGGCTACTTCGACCAATTGACTGCCTTGTTTGATGTATCTTTTTCGAATCGCAGTCTTTAGCTTACGATAAACGGCATCTTCAGAGTTGATTTTCCTGGCTAGACCCATAGAGTTCAACATTCAGAAAAAGATTTTATAGGCACTCATTTTCTTGAGGAAAATGGCTTTGCCCGGGAATCAGAAATGTTCAATTTTCTTCTCTTTCCTCCATCGCCCAAGGACAGATGGAGAAAAAACTTAGTAATAGAATGCTTTCCACGTTTGTTTTCGGAAAAAATATAGAAAGCAAAAAGGCCAATCTGTTTTTGCAATATACACAAAAATTGTTGACATACCACTCGCAAATGCCGTACTAATTTTGTGTCCAATCATTGTATACAATTATTTGATGTTCGTCACGGCTTTTTATACCCGCAAGGGGGCACGAAAAAGAGTAATGTTTCCGGCACTTCTCCGATCATGTCTATTTTTAGACAAAGGCTTGCTTTTAAAACCAACAGGTGAAAGGTAGTATCATGATAAATACAATAATTGCCAGTCTTCTCCCGCACATGCCCAAAAAATTAGTGTGGATGTTTTCCAAGGAATATATAGCCGGGGAGAATCTGGCAGAAGCGATTGTTAATGCCAAGAAATTAAACGCTCAAGGAATACTCACCACGCTTGATGTTCTCGGTGAGTTCATTACGACCCTGGATGAAGCCGAGGCCAATAAAAAAGAGTACCTCGAAGTTATAGAAGAAGCAGAGAAAGCAGGGGTAAAGGGTAACTATTCGCTGAAGCCAACCTTTTTCGGATTGCTCCTTGATAAAAATGTAGCTTATAGCCATATTCGCGAGGTAGTCGCTAAGGCGGCATCGTTTGGCAATTTTGTCCGCATTGACATGGAGGATTCACCGTGCACCGACATGGAGATCGAACTGTACCGCAAACTTAGAACCGAGTTTCCGGCAAGCGTTGGCCTTGTTGTTCAGGCATATCTAAAAAGAACTCTCAAGGATCTTGAGAACATGAAAGACATGAATGGCCTAGAGCATCCCGTTAATCTCAGGTTGTGCAAGGGAATTTATGTGGAGCCGGAGTCTCTCGCCTATAAAAAATATGACGACATTAATGAATATTTTCTAAAAGATATCGAATACATGTTCCAGCAGAAGATGTATCCTGCCATTGCCACCCACGATATCCCGGTCATTGAGGGTGCGTACAAGTTGATTGAGAAATACAAGGTTCCCACTGATAATTATGAATTTCAGATGCTTTATGGTGTAACGCCTGCCCTACGCCGTTCGATCCTTGATAAAGGGCATCGTCTGCGTGTGTATGTTCCCTTCGGTAAGCAATGGTTCGGCTACTGTACTAGAAGATTGAAAGAGAACCCAAAGATGGCTGGAGTCATTCTTAAGGCTTTGTTTATGAAGGGATAACTCCGAGAATGCCGATCTGCAGGCTGAGGTCAAATAATGATGAATCTTCAAAGAAACATTTGCCGCCCCTGTCGATTTCTCGTATTCTTTTATGGCAGAAGAGGAGTAGCGGGGCTGTTAAATAAAAACAGTTGATTGCTCGCAATCAACAATAAGCAAGAGGGGTGTATGGCCAGGCAGAAGCTTAAGGCAATTGTTATTAACCGCGACTGGTGCAAGGGCTGTGGAATTTGTATTGCATTATGTCCGAAGAAGGTTCTCGAGTTGGATGGCTCTGATAAAGCGGTGGCCATCCGGCCGGATGACTGTATCTGCTGCCGGATGTGTGAATTGCGGTGCCCGGATCTGGCCATTGAGGTATTGACAGAGGAGAAGGAGAATGAATAAAAATATCCGATTTGTTCAGGGGAACGAGGCATGTGTGGAAGGGGCGCTTTATGCCGGGCTGGATTTTTATGCCGGCTATCCGATAACTCCTTCAACGGAAATTGCCGAACTTCTCTCCGAGCGTCTGCCGCAAATTGGCGGCAAGTTTATCCAGATGGAAGATGAAATCGCCTCGATGTGCGCTATTATCGGTGCATCGCTTACCGGCAAAAAAGTCATGACGGCAACCAGCGGACCGGGATTCTCCTTAAAGCAGGAGGCGATCGGCTATGCCTGCATGGCCGAGATTCCCTGTGTCATTGCCAATGTGCAAAGGGGTGGACCATCAACCGGCAATCCCACCCATGTCAGCCAGGGCGATATCAACCAGGCCCGCTGGGGCACGCACGGCGACCATTCGATCATCGCTCTCACCGCCTCCAACCATCAGGATGTTTTCAAGATGACGGTCGATGCCTTTAATATGGCCGAGACCTATCGTACCCCGGTTATTCTCCTTTTCGACGAGGTTGTCGGCCATATGCGCGAAAAGCTCATCGTCCCCGAGAAAGGCGAGTTGGAGATTGTTGACCGGTTGCGGACTTCGGTTGCCAAAGACGTCGATTATCATCCCTATCTGCCGAGAGAGGACGGACGTTTGCCGATGTCTGATTTCGGCGGCGAGCATCGCTATAACGTCACCGGATTGTTCCACGATATGTGGGGCTTTCCATCCAATAATCCGAAAATAGTCAGTGGCTTGCTACGCCACCTGGTTGATAAGATCGAAAACAATGTCCAGGCCATCACCCGCTATAAAGAACATTGCCTGGAAGGGGCGGAGTATATTCTTGTTTCTTATGGCTCTTCCGCCAGATCGGCCATCCATCTGGCGCAGAACCGCAGGAACAAGGGAGAAAAGATTGGAGTTCTCGAACTGCAGTCGCTCTGGCCATTTCCCACGGAATTGGTCAAGGAAAAATGTGCTGATGCCAAGGTTGTTCTTGTGGTGGAGATGAATATGGGCCAGGTTTTGACCCAGGTTAAGGCGGCGGTCAAAAATCCCGACAGGGTATTTCTTGCCAACCGGATCGATGGAAAGCTCATCACCCCTTCAGATATCAAACAACTCCTCCGGGTCATCCAGGGGAGGGGAGTATAATATGGCAGTCAAAGACTATTTACGCGACCGGTTTTTCCCGCACATGTGGTGCCCCGGCTGCGGCCATGGCACCATCCTTAACGCCCTTATCCATGCCATCGAAGAGTTGCAGTTGAACAAAAATGAGATTGTCATGGTTTCCGGCATCGGCTGTTCGGCGAGAATCTCCGGCTATGTCGATTTTCACTCGCTGCACACCATCCATGGCCGGGCTTTGACCTTTGCCACCGGCGTTAAGCTGAGCAAGCCGAATCTGAAGGTGATAGTACCCATGGGCGATGGCGATGCTCTGGCCATCGGCGGCAATCACTTTATCCATGCGGCGCGGCGCAATATCGATATCACCGCCATTGTTATGAATAACCGGATTTACGGGATGACCGGCGGCCAGTTCTCACCGCTTTCCGGCCCCGGGGTCAAGGCAACCACCGCGCCGTACAAAACCATCGACAGCAGTTTTGATGTGGTGGAACTGGCCAAGGCTGCGGGGGCGACCTTTGTCGCCCGGTCAACAGCCTTTCATGTCAAGGAGTGCACCGAAATGCTGATGAAAGCCATCCTTCACAAAGGCTTTTCGGTGGTCGAAATCATGTCGCAGTGCCCAACCCATTTCGGCCGCAAAAATAAGGAAGGCGACGCCGCCAACATGCTGGGGCTGTACCGGGACAATACCGCCAAACTAGGCTCGAAGGCCTTGGAGGAGAAGCCCCATCTCATCCCCCGCGGCATTTTCGTCGAGAAAGAGCGACCGGAGTACTGCGAAGAGTATGACAAGATTATCGCCTATGCAATGAAGGAGAAAATATCATGAACAGGATTCGCATGGTATTCTCAGGTTCGGGTGGTCAGGGAGTTATTACCGCGGCCATTATTCTCGCCGAGGCGGCGGTAATTTATGAAGGCTTAAATGCTACCCAGGCCCAGAGTTATGGGGCTGCAGCCCGCGGTGGGGCGACCCGCAGCGACATCATCATCTCCGACAAGGAAATCAATTTCCCTGAAGTGACCCAGCCGAATATCCTGGTCTGTCTGACCCAGGAGGCATACAACACCTACTCTTCTATCATTCGGCCCGGCGGAACCCTGCTCACCGACAAGCGATTCGTGCAAACCACCCGCAAGGTCGATGCCAAGCAGATTGAGTTGCCGATGTATGAGACGGTCATGGAAAAGATCGGCAAACCGGTGGTGTTTAATATCTGCGTTCTTGGTGCCCTTATCGGAATCACCGAGATCTTGCAGCCGCAATCGGTTATGGCCGCGGTGGCCGACCGGGTTCCCAAGGATTTCTTGACCATGAACAATCGGGCTTTCGATCTCGGCCTGGTTCTCGGAGCCCAATTCCGCAGGTGATTTCCCGGTTGGTAATCATTCTTCCATTTTTGCCTTCACCGCCCTGGTTTGTCACGGATTTTTTGAGAAACCAGGTGTGGTGGCCGGGCGTCTTCTGCTCCATTCATACAAGGATCGAGGAGTTATCATGGAACATCTTTCAGCTGTCAGTTCTTCCACAACCAGGGGCGCGGACATTATCGCCAAGGCCGAGAGCGTCGGACTTGACCCGCGAGTTCTCTACGAAGCGGTTATTGATTTGTCGGCGGAAGGTTTGTTGACCGCCAATTGCCTTAACCTTGCAGCAGGAATTTTCCTGCAGGACCTTGGCCTGCCGAGATACTTCTTCCAAAACATTCGTAAGGCACCGCTGGCCAATCTGCTGCAATCTATCGCTACATCGATCAAGGTGAGAGACGGCCGGGTGGTTCTTTCCGGCCGCGTCGCCCAGGTGGAATTTGATGCCAGCCAGTCCGGCACGGTGCAATGGGTGCGAATAGCCACGGAAGATACCCGTGAAAACATGGAGACGGTGCTCGAACACCTGATTGCAGGTCACCGCCGGGAATATTACTTCAGCCCGGAAAGCCGATATTACACCTATATCGTCAGGCCGGAAATGGTGCCCGATTATCCCCGAGAAGTATTTGAAAAATCACGTTTTCTCTTCACGGTTGCCGGCGATTATCATGTGACGCCGGAACCGACGAGAAGGCGCTATGAGAAATTCTTAAAAGAAAGTGAACAGTCGATAACCCCTTTGATCGGGGTCTTCAATTTGCCGGAAAGCGGTGAGACGCGGCTGATGTTCAACTCCGATTTTGCCTCCCCCCAGCTGCCGGTGCTGCGCAGAATCCTTGAAGACCACGATCTGACCCTGCAGCGCGCCTATTGGGAACCGTACCTGGGGCAGGCCTCGGTTTCGTCATCCATCTGCACCCTGTATGTCGGTGGCGAATTGACAAGAAAGCAGGAGGATGGCGTCATCGCCGATCTTCGCGCCTTTCTGGCCTTCGCCGTGGGCCCGATTACCAGCCTGTATCTGCAGGGCCAAATCAGCTTCCAGGAAATGCTTTTTGCCGGCAATGCCATTGATTTCGCTCATATGTTCATTTTTAAGGAGAGCGAAAATATTGCCGACCGGGAGATTTTCGAGAATCTTGCCAGCAAAGATCAACGCGAGGCCTTCTCCAAACGTGTGCAAAGTTCCAATAAATCAACCTACACGGCGCGGTTGATCCTCGATACCGTTGTAAAAAACCCTGATCTCATCGGCTTTCTCTATCGCGTTTTTGAACAAAAATTTTCTCCGGCGGTGGGTAGACATATCAATGTCGAGGAAATCGGCGAAAAGTGGCAGGCGTTCGACAGGATCATCGCCAGCCGCTTCATCGATTTCCCTCTCGGCTATGAAATTTTTAAGTTTATGTGCAAGATCGTTCATTGCACCCTGAAAACCAATTTCTACAAGGCGGAAAAACGCTCTTTTTCCTTCCGTTTTGCTAACGGCATTCTTGATCCCCTGGTTTTCAGCCGCTTTGTTTTCGGCATTTTTTTCGTCAACAGCCACTATTCCTGCGGCACGCACCTGCGGGCCGCCGATATCGCCCGTGGCGGTTTGCGACTGATTCGCGTATCGCGTGCCAACTATGACACCGAACTCGACAACGCAGTTCTCCTTAACTATGCACTCGGCCCCAAGGCGCAGCGGCTGAAGCACAAAGATATTTGTGAAAGCGGCTCAAAGGGCGTGGTTATTCCCCGGCCTGAATATGCCGGCTACAGCAAAGAGGCGTTGAACGACTATACCGAAGGAATCATGAATTTGATGCTGCCGGATCATTCGATTGTTGATTACTACGGCAAGCCGGAGATGGTTTTTTTCGGGCCGGATGAAGGTACCGCGCTGCTCATGGATGACATCGCCTACCATGCCAAGGAAAAAGGCTATGAGTATTGGCGAACCCTTACCACCGGAAAGAGTTTCGGTATTCCCCACGATACCTATGGCCTGTTGTCCGACGGCCGGACTTTCGGCTTGCAAGACAGAGGCGAGCTGGGCGTTGAACTGCAGGTCGATGGAAAATCACTGTGCACAACCGGGGATATGGCGGCAATTCATACGGAGATCGGCGGGAAAATCGCCATTTCCGGGATGACCACCACCTCGATCATGGGCAGCTTCAGAACCCTTATCGACCATTATAACGCACGGGAAGAAGATCTGAACCTGATGCTTACCGGCGGCCCGGATGGCGACCTCGGGGCCAACCAGATCCAATGCTACAAGGGCAAAATTTGTCTGATTATCGATGGTGGCTCGGTCCTTTTTGATCCGCAGGGACTCGACAAAGAGGAACTGATGAAGCTCGCCTTCATGCGCAACTCCCAACCTCGCGTAAATTCTCTTGGTTTTCCCGCTGCAAAACTGAGCAGTCAGGGCTTCAGGGTGCCAATTCAGGCAGGCAACGTAACCCTTCCCGATGGCACTGTCGTGCAAGACGGGGCACTGTTTCACCGCAATTTCCTCTCTAATCCTGCCAACCGCAAATATATCAGCCAGGCCGATATCCGTGCCTTTATTCCCTGTGGCGGCTTCAAGGACACCATCCATCACGGCAATGTCCGGCAGTTCCTTGATCTTTTCCAGGAACTCAGATTTATTGTAGAAGGAGCCAATGTCTTTTTTGATGATGGCTCAAGACGGCATATCGCCACCCATTCGAATATCAAACAGATCAAGGATACAACCGCCAACAAGGGCGGGGTTTTCAGCAGTTCGATTGCCGAGGTGCTTACTGCCTTCCTCCTCCAAGAGGGGTATGAGGACAAATTGCAGAACGATGCGGTGACCCGCTGGGCCCTGATCAAGGATATCATCGACTTGGTTGATCACTATGCCCGTCTGGAAACCGGACTGCTCCTGCGCCTGCATGAAGCCGATCCGACCCAGCCGCTGTTTGTGCTCTCGGAGGTCACCAGCGAGCAGATTTTTGCCCTGCAGGACCACTTAGAAGGTCGTCTTGCCGAGATCCTCGTGGCCCCCGGCCTGGTATGGAAGACCATGGAGTATTACATTCCGGCCATCCTGCGTGAAAAGCTCGGAGAGGCCACGATAATGGCCATCCTCAATGCGAAACAACTCCAGCCCTACCGAGATGCCATTATTACCAAAAAATTGGCCTCAATGGCCTTTTACCGCTTTGGTGAGGGGTGGAATGCCTATTTGCGGGAGATCGATGAGGCGCTGCTTCCCGCCCTGGAGAGGGTCTTTGCTTGACAAGCTTGAGCGGATTACTGATTTAAACGGATAACTCTTCAAGTAATGTAATTGTTCAGAAGAGCTCTTAATGTCGCGAAATTCGACGGATCTGACATTTTTCCCTTTGTACGGAACGGTTGGCGCCTCAAGCCGCAGAGGATATTCTTCGCCATTCTTCCGAATGCCCATCGCCTCATAGGCCTTTTCATAGCCGGTGACGATTTTGTCCAAAACCAAATCTCGGGAACGTGGGGCAATCAGTAACAGGCCATCCATACCGATGAGTTCTTCAACACTATGGCCGGTAATTTCCGCCAAGCCTTGGTTGCATTCTAAAATCACACCTTTGTCGTGGAGAGTAATACCGCCAAAGGAGGGGTTGTGCAGGGCTTTGAAGCGCTCTTCACTCTTCTTCAGTTGTCTCTCCATGCGTTTGCGCTCGCTTATCTCCCTGATCACGGCAATGATTTTGTCCGAGTCGCCCGTGGTAACCCTTTTTAACGACACCTCGGACCAGAAAAGTTCGCCGATTTTTTTTCCCGGACTTGGTTCCTAAGAGAAACCTTGCTATATTCGCGACCATCTAGATTCTTCAGCCATCCACCAAGTACAAATGGCTGTGATGGACATCGCCACTCTCACAAGGAATGTAACTATGTTGATATCGTACAGGTTTGCGGCCGAAAGACGACAAGCCACCAATCTTCCCCCACTCCCTTTGTCCCCTGAACAAACCCATCAAGCGCAGAGACTCCTCGAACAAGGAGCTGGAGAGAGCTCTTTTCTCCTCAATCTCATCGCCAATTGCGTGGAACCCGGGGTCAGTAAGGCAGCTCAGGTCAAGGCCAAGTGGTTGCATGATGTCGCCCTTGGGCGGGTGAGAGTGGCAATTCTCAACCCTGAGCAAGCGATTGCCATGCTCAAAGCGATGGGTGGAGGGTATAATGTTTCGGTGCTGATCGAACTGTTGGAGGTTGAACCTCTGGCAGCCTGCAGTGCCGAAGCGCTGAAAGGGCTCATTAAAATTTATAGTGGCTTTGACCGGGTGGCAGGGCTGGCGAAAACCAATCACCATGCCCGGGAGCTTATCTCTTCCTGGGCAAAGGCTGAGTGGTTTACTTCCTCGTCCCCCATTCCCGAATCTTTGGAATTGAAAATCTGCAAGATCGACGGGGAGATCAACACCGATGATTTTTCGCCCGGTAACCAGGCGCAATCCCGTGCCGACATTCCGCTGCACGCCACCTTCTTTGGCAACAAACGATTTCCGGATGGCATCGCCACCATTGCCGGGTGGCGGGCGAACAAACACCAGGTGGCCTTTGCCGGAGATGTGGTGGGGACCGGATCGTCAAGGAAATCAGCGATTAATTCCCTGCTTTGGCACACCGGAGTTGATCTTCCCAATGTACCGAACAAGCGCACGGGGGGGGTGGTATTTGGCGGTACCATTGCCCCGATTTTCTACGCCACGGCCCGCGATGCAGGGATTTTGGCTGTTGAATGTGCGGTGGAAAAACTGGCAACCGGCGATACCGTCATTTTCCGTCCACGGGAATGGACCCTCAGCACCCAAGATGGCGTTACCATTGGCTTGAAGGCGGCACCCCTGACACTCCTTGAGGAGTACCGGGCCGGGGGGCGATTGAACCTGATTATCGGCCAGCAGTTGACGAGAATGGCTTGCACATTCATGGAGCAGTCGTTTCCGGCAATTTTCCAGGAAATCAGCAATCCCATAGCCAAACCCGGCCAGGGGTACAGCCTTGCCCAGAAGATAGTCGGCAGAGCCTGTGGGGTGGATGGTGTTCTCCCCGGCACGGTTTGCGAACCGAAGATGACGACGGTCGGCTCCCAGGATACGACCGGTCCGATGACCATGCAGGAGATTGTTGAACTGGCCTGCCAGCGTTTCAAAGCCGATCTGTTCATGCAGTCGTTCTGTCATACCGCTGCCTACCCTAAGGCCTCCGACTTTGCCCGGTGGCAGACCATGCGCCATACCACCGTCGATTGTGGCGGGGTCGCCCTGCAGCCGGGGGATGGGGTGATCCACCCCTGGCTCAACAGGATGCTGCTGCCGGATACGGTTGGCACCGGTGGCGACTCGCATACCAGATTTCCGTTAGGAATATCCTTTCCGGCTGGATCCGGGCTTGTGGCCTTTGCCGCTGCTCTCGGTTTTATGCCGATGGAGATGCCGCCCTCGGTTTTGGTGCGTTTTCACGGACGACGCCTGCCGGGTATCACCGTTCGCGATATGGTGAATGCCATTCCCTATACGGCGATAAAGAAGGGCCTTTTGACTGTAGCCAAGAAGGGCAAGAAAAATATCTTTGCCGGGGCGGTCCTGGAGATTGAAGGCGTTGATGACCTCTGTGTCGAAGAGGCCTTCGAGTTGACCGACGCCTCAGCTGAGCGCAGTGCCGCCGCCTGCGCGGTTAGCCTGCCGCTGGCGGCGGTGGTGCATAATGTTCAAAACAATGTGGTTCTGCTTAAATCTCTTGTGGCGGATGGGTATCGTGACGATCAATGCCTTGTTCGCCGCATTTCCGACATGGAGGCATGGCTTGCCGACCCACACCTCCTGAAAAGAGACGCCCATGCCGAGTTTGCGGCAATTCTCGACATTGATCTCACGGAAATTACCGAACCTATCCTCGCCTGCCCCAACGATCCGGATGACGTCCGGCTGCTTAGCGAGGTGGCTGGAGCGAAGATTGACGAGGCCTTTATTGGTTCCTGCATGACCCATCTCAGTCACCTTCAGGCTGCATCGCGTCTTTTTGCCGGCGAAGCCTATGCAGAGGCCAGATTGTGGGTGGCACCGTCGACCCGAATGGATCGCGACGCCATAGGTCGTGAAGGTGGATTGGCAACCTTCGCCCAAGTCGGCGGTCGAGTCGAGATACCCGGCTGCAGCCTGTGCATGGGCAACCAGGCGCGAGTGCGACCGGGTGCAACGGTGATCTCAACCTCCACCCGTAATTTTGACAATCGCCTCGGTGACGGCACGAAGGTCTATCTCGGCTCGACCGAGCTTACCGCCATCAGTGCGCTGAAGGGCGCGTTACCCACTGTGCGGGAATATTTTGAATTTCTTGCGAAAAAGGAAGAGAAAGAGGTGTGAATTCGGAGGTTCCTTCACCCGAATCCTTAATCAACACTTGGTGGTATATGGTGTAGCAGTCTGTTTTCATGAATGTTTTTCACTTGGAGGCCTGCCATGAAAGAGGAATACAATTTCACCTTGACCCTGCCGCTGCCGGACATAAACGAGGCACTGCTCATCCTGACGGAAGCCCAGGCAAACAACCCCAATATGCGCTTGAGCCGAAAACCCGATCGGCAGGAGAAGGCCCGCTTTTATCTCTGTTTTCCCTACGTTGGAGCGCGCACTGACCTTCGTTTTAAGGAATGGTTCGAGGCGCGAAATAAAAAAAACTGGGAGCTCTTTGGTCCCAATTACGGGGTGTGGGGTTTCACCTGAGCAGACGCCCTGAGGTTGTCTGTTTCCCATCTTTTCCTCTGAAAAGATAAAGAGCCCCAGTCAGCCATTTACCGTTTTCTTTACGAATATTATGGGGTTGGTGGACGAGTACTGTGAAACCTGCAACAGTTGCGCAGGCTATCAGAGAGAGTGGATTGTGGGCATAACGTCCGGATGGAAGCAGGGCATAGCCCTCGACTTCTTGTGTTTCTTCGATCGAACAGGCGACAATGCCGTTTTCCTTGGTCCTTGCGGCAAGAGCTGCGAAAAGTGGTTTCGGGTCGCCGAGATAGACCAGGACATCGGCGACGATGAAGAGATCGTAGTCTTCGTCATCACTTTGCAGAAAGGCTAGGATCTCATCCTGTTCAAGGCGGTCGTAAAGATTTTTGTCACGGGCTTTGGCAAGCATTTGCCCAGATACATCGACGCCTACCAAGCGCTTGGTTATCTTCCTGAATGACGCTCCGGAAAGCCCTGTGCCACAGCCGAGGTCAAGAGCTGCAGCAAAGGGTAATGACGACGGGAGGGTTTCCCCAACCATTTTCGCAAGCGCTGAGGGTGCTGTGTAGCCCAAGGCCTTCTCAAGATGCACGTCAAAGCGATGGGCGTATTTGTCAAAGATCTCCTCGACATATTGCCGCGGTGCCGATGGCGGAGTGAGCCCGGAAAGGGCAGCGAGCATATGCCTCGCTGCCTGATGGTCGGGCTCAATGGTCAGCAGCCGGTTGAGGAGAGTCTGGGCCTGGGTGAAATTATTTTGGGCATTGTAGAGTCCGGCCAGGTTGTAAAGAGTGCTGACGTTGCCGGGATCGAGATGCACGCTTTTTTCCAGGCACTCGCCGGCGAGATTAAGATTGCCTCGCTCACTGTAGATGACTCCGAGGTTATTGAGGGCCAGGGGATAATTCGGTTCAATGCGAACAGCTTGTTCGATTAATTGAAGTCCTCTTGCTAAAAACCCCTGCTGATGCAGTAATTTGCCGAGGTTATTTAAAATCTTTGGATGACCGGGGGCAAGTTCAAGGGCTTTTTCATAAGCTCCCCTGGCACCGGTCGGATCATTGCCGGCCTCAAGGATTGCCCCGAGGTTAAGATGTTGGGCTGGATCGTCGGGCGCTTCGGCAAGTGTTTGTCGGCAGTATGCTTCGGCCTCGTCGAGTTTTCCCAGGTCCCGGCAGACGATGCCCAGGTTGGCGAGAACGTTGATATTGTCAGGCAGTAAACGATGAATCTGCAAATACAGCCTTTCTGCCTCAACAAGCATCTTGCGTTGATGCAGACCCACCGCTTCGGCAAAAAGATTCTGTAAATCCTGCATACAATGGTACCTCTTTACCTATAATTTAAAAGTTCGGATAGCGCTGCAGGACTGTTTCGATCTCATCGCGTAACTTGTCGGGACGCATTGGTTTGGAGACATAACCGTCCATACCGACCGCCAGGCATTTCTCTCGATCGCCTTTTACCGCATAGGCGGTCATGGCGATGATGGGCATATGCTGGTTTGTCCCTTGTTCTTTTTGACGGATGGCGAGGGTCGTCTCATAGCCGTTCAATTCCGGCATCTGGATGTCCATGAGGATAAGATCAAAGCCTTCATTGTTCAGAAGATCGAGTGCCTGGACACCGTTTTCGGCCACTGCCACCGCCCAGCCCTCCCTTTCCAGGACGCTGACCGCAAGGGTTCGGTTAATGAATTCATCTTCGACGAGGAGAATATGCAGCGGTTGTCTCCTTCGTTCTTTTTTCTTCTGTGCCGGCGAGGGGCATTTGCCAAAAACAGCTTGGCCTTGATTCGACGGAGCCAAGGGAAAGCGGGCAGTAAAATAAAACGTGGTCCCGACTCCCGGCTTGCTTTCGACACAGATTTTTCCACCCATCATTTCCACCAGTTCCGCGGCAATGACCAGGCCGAGTCCGGTACCCCGGTGGTTCGAGTCGCGGGTCGTACCAAGTTGTTTGAAGGATTTGAATATATTGGCAATATCGTTTTCCGGAATCCCTATTCCGGTATCCTTGACCTGAAAATGAAGATCAACATGATCACCTTTCTTTTGCAATGCACCGGAAGGGCAGAGCACAAGGGTAACACTGCCCTGATTGGTGAATTTCACCGCATTGCCAACAAGGTTGATAAGTACCTGGTGCAGTTTATCGGCATCGCCCAACAAATGATCGGGAGTGCTTTCATGGCAGTCGACGACCATGGCAATGTTCTTTTTGGCGGCGCTTATAGCCAGCATTTCCAAGGCATCGGCGATGGTGCTGCGGATACTGAAGGGGGTAATACTGAGTTCAAGTTTGCCCGCTTCAATTTTTGAAAAATCGAGAATGTCATTGATCAGTTTCAACAGTCGGTCCGCCGACGAGTGAACCATTTCCAGATAGGTACGTTGGTGACCGGCGATGTCTGATTTGAGAACAAGTTCCGTCAGGCCAATAATGCCGTTCATCGGCGTGCGTATTTCGTGGCTCATGTTGGCAAGAAAGGTGCTTTTGTTTTTTTCTGCCTGTTCCGCCCGGTTTTTCTCCTGTTTCAGGGCGTCAACGGTCCGTTTTCGTTTCAGAGCATCACCGAGATGGCGGGCGACAAAGGTCATGAGTTCCTGGTCTTTGTCGCTGTAGATGATTTCGTCGTAGCTCTGCACTGCGATTGCACCGGCGAGGTCATCGAGATAAAAGGGTACACCGAGCCATGAGTTTGGGGGCGTGCCATTGGCCTGGATATGTTGTTCCCGGCAGATATGGTGAAAATTTTCAGGGGTCAACAAAAGTGGCTGCCGGGTTTTTAGGAGATAGCCGGTGAGTGTCAGGTGTTCCTGGTCGAGTTTTCGGGTCCGGCCCTGGAAGTTGTCGTTGATGTCTACATAGTAGGGGAAGGTGATATACTGTCCGTCCTTGTGTTGCTCGACCAGGGCGATATATAAATTCTTAGCAGGAATGAGGTTGCCGACAATTTGGTGCAGATTGGCGTAAAGATCGGAAATATTGTCGGCGTGGTGTGCCTGTTCGCTGATCTCGTACAAGGCGATGCGCAATCGCTCGGAATATTCCAGGGCATGCATCGATTCCTTCAGTTGCAGGATAGTAACCATGCTTTTCAATCTCGAGCCGATGATTGCCGCCAGGCTCTCGACGGCGCCGAGATAAAGAGCCGAGAGGGAGCAGATTTCAAAGCAGCCGATATACAGCAGCCCAAAAAGATCAGTGTCTACGAGGATTGGAACGAGCAGGTGTGAGGAATTATTGGTGGCGCTGAGGAAATCGGGTTGTAACGATAGGTCGAGTTGCAGCGAGCAGCCTGATTTTCGCATCTTGAGAATGAGCGGGTGATCGGCCGGGATGCGCGACGGGACATTTTGCCCACCTTTTGCGGAGTCGCTGGGTATTTCTATTGGAAGATAGTTATCGGAAGACTGGCTCGGGAAGTAGATTTCGATTGAGAATGGACCGAGTTTTGGAAAGATGGTGTTGCGAAGAAAGATCGCCAGCTGCTCCAGGGTGTTGGTGGAGCGCTGGCCGATTGAGAGTTCTTTGACAAGATTAAGAAGAGATTGTGCCGGAATAGAAGAGGAATTTTTTTCTGAAGTACGCATAACTCTACAATATTTCCAGTAGCAATGACCTCTAGGAACTCGTCCGGATGGCTGGTATTCCTGCCATTGCTTTCAATCATAGCAGAAATACCAGCCAAGATGAAGGAACCTGTGTCATTTTTTTAAAAAAGTGCTGTAGCCAGATGGTGATCAAGTTTAGAGATGCAAACAGATATGAAGAAAAAACACATCCGGAGCGTCGAAAAAGAGGTTCGGGAACCATTGGGAGGAGGAAGATGCTCAGGGCAGGAGCTCGGCTGATACCGGATTGGTCATGGATTTGCAATTTTTCACGGTTCCATGGTATGTTCCCGCCTGCCTCGGCGCCGGCTGGGATCATCGACGGGTGCCAGAAAATATAATTAATTGTTCAGTTGTGTGATTTTCAGGAGATGATCAACATGCCATATATGGGAGAGCTGGTTGCTCTCGGCACAGTGCTGTGCTGGACTTTCAGTGTACAATTTTTTGCGGCGGCCGCAAAGGAAGTAGGGGCGATTCCCGTCAATATTATTCGCCTCGCCGTTGCTCTGGTCCTTTTTGGTGGCTTGTTGTGGTGGCGAGACGGTTCGGCCGTACCGCTGCATTTTCCAATCCACGCCTGGGTGTATCTCAGCCTTTCCGGTGTTGTCGGGTTTTTTATCGGCGATATTTTTCTTTTCAAGGCCCTGGTCGAGTTGGGGCCGAGGGTCGCCATGCTTATTCAGAGCCTCGCCGCTCCGACGGCCGCAATTCTTGGCTGGGTTTTTCTCAAGGAGAGCTACGTTCTGCACCAGTGGATCGGCATGGCTATTGCCCTTTGCGGGGTGGCTGCGGTAATTCTTGAACGTGGCAAGGTCGGGGTGCCGCTATCAAAAGCAAAAGTTCAGAAGATCTCCGCCAGAGGGGTTATTTACGGATGTCTCGGCATGTGCGGTCAGGCGGTTGGCACGCTCCTGAGTAAGACCGGGATGCAGATCGATGGCGGCTATCTCGATGCATTTTCGGCCACAGAGATCAGGGCAATAGCCGCTTTTCTCTGTTTTGTGGTATTTTTCACCATTACTCGAAAATGGAACAATGTGCACAGAGCTCTTGCCAATACCAAGGCTGTGGTTTTCACCTCTCTAGGCGCAGTCTGCGGCCCCTTCGTAGGGGTTTCTCTGTCCCTTTTGGCCCTGCATTATCTCACCAGCGGAGTCGCCTCGACCTTTTTTGCCCTGGTCCCCATCTGCATCATTCCCTTTTCCGTTTATCTGCATAAGGAACATGTCTCCCCTCGGGCCGTGGCTGGAGCAATCATCGCGGTTGCCGGGGTGTGTCTGCTGTCGATGTAGTGTGGCGACGGTTTTAATACGGTGGCATTAAGAGATTTCTTTGTAGCGCATGCGGCAACAACAGAATCAGCCATTGTCTCCTCTTTGCGAATGAGATACCATGCCCAGAAAGAAACGTCATATGGGTAATCGGCTAGCAAGTTGCTACCGGCGGATTATCGAAACCATTAACCGGAATCAGAGAACACCATGAAAAGATTACTCCTTCTCACCTGTCTTTTTTTGCTCGTCGGCTGCGCCAAGCAGCCGGTAATCGCCAATCTTAACCCGCGCCTTGGCGAACAGCAGGCCGGAATCTACAGAAGTGGTATCTCTGCCGCCATAATTGGCCAAGATGCCAGGAAATCAACAGAGGTTGTCATCTTTATGAACGATCAACCGGCTAGCCGGTTGGCCAATGTGAGCGCACCGTCGGAGCTCATCTCGGCAAGGCTTGCCAAAGGACTTCGTGACCAAGGTCTGGCCATAGACCCTTCTTCGCCGGTGCACCTGAAGTGCACTCTCAACGAACTGCTGGTCCAGGTGACGCACCAAAAATTGCTCTACACCGCCGAAGCCAAAACCCATATCATCCTGACCGTTGAAAACCGGGGCACTGTACTCACCCGAGTTTTCAAGCGGGAGTCCTTCAACGATTCGGCTACCCGGCCGGATCTGCCGGATCTCGAAGGAATGCTCAATACCCAACTTGCCGATATTTTGCAGCAGGTCATTCAGGATGAAGAAATTCGTCAGTTGATCAGCCGAAAGTGAAATGACGGCTCGCCAGCCGGGACACTCCTTATTTGGCTATGGCCGGGGCAAAACTGAAGAGCTCGGCCAGTTGGCGGCGATCCATCCGTTTGATGATTCCGGCTTCATCCTCCTGGAGCAGGGAGGTGGTAAGTGCACGTTTTTTGTTCATCAAACTATGAATTTTTTCCTCCAGGGTCCCCTTGGTAATCAGCCGAAAAACCTGGACGACGTTTTTCTGCCCCATCCGATGTACCCGGGCGGTGGCCTGCTCTTCCCTGGCCGGGTTCCACCAGCGGTCATAATGGATGACCGCCTGGGCGCTGGTCAGGTCGATGCCGATTCCGCCTGCTAAAAGACTGGCGCAGAAGACCCGGCAGTCAGAATTATTTTTGAACTCGCCAATCATCTTTTGTCGTTTGCCGACCGGCATATCGCCTTTCAGGCTGGAAAAACTGATCCCGGCCGTTTGCAGATAGTTTTCAATAAGCGCTATCATCCCGGTATATTGACTGAAAACCACAAATTTCATATCGGCGGCGAGCAGTTCCTCGGCAAGCTCGACAAACAGATCCCACTTGCCGCTGTTATATTCGGTCGGATCTTGGCAATCCTGCACCAGGCAAGGGTGGCAGCAGATTTGCTTGAGGCGGGTGATGGTCGCCAGGATATTCATATAGGGGATCGCCGCCGCATCGTCAGCCAGTTCCTCCAGATCCTGCTCTCGCCCCTTGAGGACTTCCCGGTACAGGCTGATCTGGTCGTCGGAGAGCTCGCATATCCGGTTGTCTTCAATTATTTCCGGTAATTCGGTCAGCACCTGGCCCCTGCTGCGCCTAAGAATAAAGGGGTGGATGAGACGGCCGAGCCGGTCGCGCACCTGGGTGTTGCCGGCCTCGGTTATCGGCTGGACATAGTTGCGGTGAAATTCCCGCTCACTGCCTAAAAGCCCCGGCAGGCAGATATCAAAAAGCGATCTGAGATCCTGCAAGGAGTTTTCGATCGGTGTTCCAGTGAGACCGATTTTCACCCGACTGTTGAGCGCAGCAACTGCTTGGTGCACGGCGGTGGTGCGGTTTTTAAGATTCTGGATCTCGTCGAGGAGGACAATGTCAAAAGAGCATAAGCGAAGCTGCTCCAGATCCTGCCTGACGACACCGTAGGTGGTCAGGACCAGACCCTGCGCTAAGGACTTGTTCAGATCCCGCTGCGGCCCATAATATACGGCATACGCAAGATCCTGATAATAGCCGTCGATTTTTTCGGCCCAGTTGAGAACCACCGAGGCCGGACAGACCACCAGCATCAAACGTTTTTTGTCGTCCCGCACCGCCATCTGCAGTAGGGCAAGGCCCTGATGGGTCTTGCCGAGTCCCATATCATCGGCGAGTAGCCCGCCTATCCCAAGGGTGAACAGCCGGTTCAGCCAGGCCAGGCCGTTGCGTTGATAGGCACGCAGATGCGCTGGTACCCGGGTCAGGATAGCGTCATCGCTCCAGCAGGCCGGGTCGAGCAAACCGGCAAGTTTTTTGCGGGCGGGCTTCTGCTTTATGTCTATGTCGATCTCGGGCATGACGGCGGTAAGGGCAAGAATTTCTCGGTAACTGAGACGGAGCTTGCCGGAGCCGTCGGCGGCCATACGGTCTTCGGCCAGATCATAGAGCCAGGACAATGGTCCCCCCTCGATTTGCAGCCATTCCTTACCGGGAAGACAGGTCAGCCTTTTTTTCCTGGCGGTCAGGATATCATTTAAGGTGATACTGGTATTGCCAAGACCGTAATGGCAGGATAAATAGCACCAGTCACCCTGTTCTTCAAAAGAGTCAATGACCAGCCGGTCGGGAAATTCGCGGACTTGCAGGTGCAGCAGCTCCGGGGCAACGATATTATCCGGATGGTGCAGCGAACGGAGGTTGCTGTCGAGAAAGGCCGGGATATCATTGGCGGCTACCGAAAACGGCTCGTTCCGGGTAGTCTCATTCTGCAAAAAACCAAAAAGAGGCAGTGCCGCCGCCCCGGCAGAAGGCTTGTTGAGCACCCCCTCGGCCGGCAGGCGGGTGGTCGGCAAAAAGCCTTCGCCTTGAAGATAATAGGCGGCGGAAAAGCGTTGATCGGCCAGGTCGTGGCGGGCAAGGGTTCTGCCATCGGTTAAAGCCAGGCAGGGAATGACCTCCAACCGATCATCGGTATTAAAAATAACCTTGTAGCACTCCTTTGCAGCCGGCAAGATCTTCGTCACCTCGGAACGTAAAGGGAGGGTTCGGACCATCTCCCAGACCTTTTCCCGTGGTGCGACGAGGGTCAATGCACCCGCGTCTTTTTCGTTGCCGATCTGCAAGATAAAACGAGAAGTTGCCGGATCTTTGTAAAATTCCGGAATTTTATCGCCATGAAGGGTGTAAAGCATGCGCGCCAGCCAGATCCAGAAAGAGGTATCCTTTTGCCAGCCGATGCTGCTGTTTCCGGCATTTTCCAGGACACGTTCGTTTTCGCTCATGACCCGCAGCCGTAATTGGCTGTTGAGCAAAGCACCGGAGCTCTCCGGTTTTTCTTTTTCCGTGCGTGGTTTTTGAGGCTTACGGAAAAGGAGCAATTCTCCCTGGTCTTGCCAGGAAGTGGGGATGGTGGTCTGTACCAGCCCTTCCGCCGGCGTAATCCGCCAAAGGGAAAAATCCTCTCCGGCAGATTGCTGCACTGTATAGTGCGTGCGGTGCAGCCAGTCATGAAGAAAATTGCCGATCTTCTGCCAATTGCTTTCGGCAAAGGCCAGAGGTATCGGCATCGCCTTTGCCTGCCCGGTCGGGATAATGAGGCTGAGGATAGCCAGTGCGGCCATGTGGGCGCAGCCTTTTTCATCGGTCTTGAGACGGCAGAGCCCGCAGTGTCTGGTCGCTATGAAAAAGCCCTGATGCAGTGTCGTGCTTTTGGCAAATTGCAGAGTGACGGTTGCCTTTTTGCCGACCAGCGCCCCTGTTGCATTGCGAAGACAACTGAAGCCGGCAATTTTTTTATCCCGTATCAGCTGCAATCCCTCGTCGATGGTGGCTGTGGTAAACCAGGGTTGCAGCTGGACGCCTTCCAGCACTGGAAGATGCAAGGGGATTTTTTGGTTCTCGAAGTTATACATGGTTTGGATTAAAGTGGATGGATGCCCTTTCTTTTTGAGGCGATTCTTGCAGCCAGATGATATGAAGGCAAACCTTCGGGTGCCATTCTACTGCCTCACGTCGAGAAACGGGATCTGTTTTTAAAGACACCAGCTTTTCTATTTTGTATAAAAACCATACATAACATAAAGATATGAACGATACATTTCAACAAATAAGCCTTGTTGGCTGCCACGAACCCCCTGGGATAAGACAAAGGCGTTCTGAGCGCCTATGGCCATTATCAGTCCGCCACCGGCCCCGAAGCCCTGTATAAAAGGTGCTATTATCATTGGTTTTCTTTCCTCAAAGAGTGTTTACTTGAGAAAATAGGCGAGATAGTTTAGAAAGTAAAATTAATTGTTTTAATATCTGATTAAATATTCTTATGATAAATAATCATGCTTGATTATAAACTCATTGAAGCACAGGCGCTGGTGGCTCAGGGCGGCGGGTTCGACAAAGCGGCAACTGCACTGCATATCACCCAATCTGCCGTTTCTCAACGGGTAAAACTGCTGGAAGAGCAGATGGGGCAGATCTTGGTGGCGCGCACCGCACCTCCCCGGCTTACCTCGGCTGGTCGAAATCTGTTAAAACACTATCTTCAGGTCAAGCGGCCGGAGGATGATCTGTTCGGAGAGATGGCGCAACAGGTTGACCAAGGGTACACGCCGATAGCAGTGGCTCTTAATGCTGATAGCCTTGCTACCTGGTTTCTTGATGCAATCCAATCCGTTGTCGTAAAAGATGGTGTCTTGCTGGATATTCGGGTCGATGACCAGGAACAGACCCACCAGTTGCTGAAGGATGGTGATGTCGTCGGCTGCATCAGTATCAAGGATCAGCCCCTGCAAGGTTGCCGAATCGACTACCTGGGGCAGATGAATTACCATATGTTTGCTTCTCCGGAATTTGCAAAAAAATGTTTTCCATTGGGGCTCACCATTGCTGATGTTTGCAGTGCCCCCGCGATTATTTTTAATCGCAAGGATGAGTTACATAACAAACTCTGCCAATTGGTCCTCGGACAAGTACCCGACTCCATACCAGCCCACTATGTGCCATCCGCTGAAAAATTCGTGGATTTCATTGCCATGGGCCTTGGTTACGGGATGTTACCACGTCAGCAAAGCGAGCCTTTTACGGGAAATGGTCGGTTGGTCGATCTGGCACCTGATCACAATATCCCCGTGAAACTTTATTGGCATTGCTGGAACTTGAATTCAAAACTGCTGGTGAAGTTTACAAGGCAACTCATTCTCGGTGCAAAAGCGCTGTTGGATGCGTAGGTGCGGCAAGCAGCTATTACTTGTAGGTAGAATCCTTCAAAGACGTTGCCAGTTGATACACCTCATCTTCTGGCTGGGACAGTTCGATTGCCCTATCGAAGCAATTACGCGCTCGCTTGTCCTGTTGAAATCCCTGTAATAATATTTCACCACGTAAATTGTGGGCTATGGCAAATGCCGGTTCCTTGCGCAGCAGGAGGTCGGCCTTTTTAAGGGCGGAATCATAGCTGGCAATGCTCATGAGCATGCCGATTTCCTGAATTTCCTTATGGTATTTGAGGTGCAGGCTCAACTGTGGTTCTTTTCCAAGTCCGACAAGACCAAGGATAGTGTTAATATCATAGGAAATGACTATGACAATGAGACTGATGCCAACACTGTAAATGAAGGGGTTGACCAACAGAGCCATAAAAGAGAATCCTTGGATGAAGCCGTATATGCCGCCTATGGTACAAAAAGGCACGAACAACATGCCGGCATAGCGTAGAAAATCTCCGACAATTGTCAAGTCACGCTCTTGCATGTAATAGATATTCCAACGTAAATTTGTTTCATTTAAGGAAATGTTGGGAGGCAATGGCCGTTTCAGCTGAAGACTGGCCCTCTCCTCTAAAATTATGCATATCATCAACGCCAAGCGAAATCCAGCAAATTTACACCTTCCTTTATCAACTCCGAAAGAAAACAGACAGGACTTCTTTTACGGGTGCCATGATGAGTAGATATCGCTTTGATTATATGGGGATTTTGCGATATGCTGTGCTGGGCATACCGTCGACATAGATACCTTCCAGATAGGAGAGTTTTCTCGGTAGCTGCTGCGCCGTGCCCTGGCAATCAGGAAGGTTGCTTTTCGCCTGACAGTAAGCTGTCCCAGCCTCTCCATGCCGAAGAACCTTGCACCATTTTCCGAGGCGCAGCGAACCGTCTTCGCCAGTGAATAGCCGGCCTTGATGAACAATTTCATCTCCTCGATTATCGACTCGCCATGGAGTATGCCAATGCTGCCGGCTCCGGTTCCTAAAGCCGTTGTCACCCCCGATTTTCCGGCAAAACACAGTTGCGATACTTGCTCGGCAAGTATCTTTTTCCAAAATTCCTCTGCGCCGGGGACCGGCTTTCCCGGTGCCACATAGCGCTGGGAGAAACGGCAACACACGTCGCCACCGGTGCTCGCACCGTCCAAGGCATTCTTGGCCCGGAGAACGCTGGGAATCCACAGCACATCCTTTTTCGCCATTTTCCTGAGATTGTCCTCGCCCATACCACCCCTGTTCGATGGCCTCGCACCCGGCCAGAAGCGCCTCCGCCACCTGACGCGCGCCATTGGCCACCACCACCGCCTTTTTCCCGTCTCTCTGCTGCAGCAAGCGGCACAGGTCCTCATAGGCAAGTCGAGGATTTGGCCCTTCTTCGTCCTCGATATTGGCGGAATAGCCAATCTTGAGAAAATCGCCGCCTGTTGATTTATCAGGCGCACAGTCCTTCCTGCTCCGGTCGAGACGGTTGGAGGCACGAATGTCAATCATTTTCGTCTGCTTCATCCCCCCACGAGACTGTTGCAAAAGGTCGGTTATTTCATTGCCGTCGGCCACTCCCAGCACGCCGTATCCATGACAGTACTGGATATGCCGCTCCAACATGGCGGCTTTTTCGGCAAGACCGGCGTGTTCAGATAAGAATCGCACCCGACTGTCCACAGATGGCGAGCGCGACAGGGAAACGCTGCAGTCAACCAGCGCTGGCAGAATGATACAATCCGAGAAGTCATCGATTGCCGGCCCGTCTTGGCAGGGAAGGTTTGCAGCGGAGTCAATGGCGGTTATGATGCCGTCCTTCACAGCGAGAGATTCTGGTATTCATACATCAATCTTGCCAGGGCAGAGTTACGAGATCCAAATATACGACCCCGGGCGGTGGCTGCAAGTATTCTCCGTCCGCTGCCATCCTGCTGTGGATTATTGTTCTTCCTGATATTTATGCCATTTTTCCAGCTTGGTTATCAGTTTTTGCGCGCTGCGCCGGGGTGATCGGGTATGAAAGATGTGGTTCTTATTGTCGGTATAGAGGCGATTAACGAGACGGCTTCGTCAGCCGGCGATAATTGCCAGCCAGAGCATAAAAGTGAGCGACGAAAAAAGGGTGCTCGCCGAGATGGCGGCAACGGCAAAATCGGCATCCCCGTGCATCTCGCGGGCCATGACATAGGCCACGGTGGCGGTTGGTGAGCAGAGGAGAATCATGGCCGGCAGATAGTCATCTGGGTGCAAGTGAAAGAGTCTAAAGAGCAGCAGCCCGATGGCCGGCAACAGTACCAGTTTTAAAAAGACGGCGCTAAGGGTTGGGCGTTGATAGGTGCGGATAAGTTGCAGTGACAGCGATGCGCCGATGAGCAATAAGGCAGTCGGTGGAGCAAGTCCCCCGAGGATGTCAAGACATCTCAGGATGACCTTCGGCAAGGGGAGATCCAGGGCAGAGACAGTTATTCCGGCCATGGCCCCGTGCAGCACCGGGTTACCCAGCAATTTTACGAAAAGTGCTTTGAATCCGGGCATTTTTTGAGCAGAAGCATCGTGCATTTGCAGGGCGACTACCGACAGCAGATTTTGCAGGACCATGAGGAAACCACAGATAATTCCGGCTCTGGCGAGACCCGTTTCACCAAGATAGTAGAGGGCGATTGGCAGACCGATGTAGCCGAGATTGCCATGTCCCGCGCTTTGCACAAAGGCCCCGATCCGCGCCGGGTTCATTCTCAAGATTCTCGCCGTGACAGCCGCCGTCAAATAGATCGCAGCGGCGGCAAGCAGGGTAAGGCCGAGCACGAGACCATCGAACTGTTCGTGAAACTTGGTTTTGGCAATGGAATTGAAGATCAGTGCGGGGAGGGAGATATAGTAAACAAGACGGTTGGCCGGCTCAAGAAATTCCGAGGTGATAAAGCCTCGTTTTCGCGCCAACCATCCGAGAATGATGATGGCAAAGATGGGAATAATGGTGACGATTGGTTCCATGTCGATGATTGTCAGTTGGTTTTATGGACTTCTTGCACTATTTTCTCAGTGAGATATGCTTAGACAAGAAAGAGTTGTCAAGGGAATATTCAGTTTCTCCACCAGCCATCCGTTTTGTTGTACTGCTTAGAGAAATACCATTAGGTGTTTCGCATGAGGTTTCAGACGGCGAAACAGCAGAATAAAATCACCAAGAAAAACAGGGATCATGAGGCAACAAAGTAAAATTCAGGTAACGGTAAGAGGTGTGGCAATAGGTGGACCCAAGCCGTTAATATGCCTGCCGTTGATGGCTGATAGCAGGGCCGACCTGCACAAACAGGTCGAGGAGCTGATGGCGCTGGGTCCGAATTTGCTGGAGTGGCGGGCTGACGCCTACGGCAATGTGACGGCGGTCGAGGAGCTTCTTGTGGTTTTAGGCGAGTTGCGGCTGGTCATCGGCAACACTCCCCTGATCTTTACCTGTCGCATCGATCGGGAAGGGGGCCTAAGGCCAATGCCGCAGGGGCTTCGACTTGCTCTGGTCACCGCGGTTATAGCCTCCGGGGATATCGATCTTGTCGATATCGAACTTTGCAATGAAGAGGATTTCATTGCCGTTGTCCGAAAGAGCGCCAAAAAATTTAACTGCAAGCTCATCCTTTCCCACCACAATTTTCAGGAAACACCGGGAGAATCCTTTCTTGTCGACAAGCTCCTGGAGGCTCAGGAAGCCGGGGCAGATATCGCCAAACTGGCCGTTATGCCAAAGAATTACGCTGATGTCTTGATTTTGCTTGCGGCGACCAATGCGGCAAGAAACGGAAAATTAGCGATTCCTCTGGTGACCATGTCGATGGGGCTGGAGGGGAAAATCAGCCGTATGGCCGGCGGCCTGTTCGGTTCAGATATCACCTTTGCCAGCGGTAGTCGGGCCTCCGCTCCGGGGCAAATGCACATCGACGAGCTGCGCACCGGGATAGCCTTGCTTTTCCAACCTTGACAGACTCATTGGAGCTCTTTGGTGAGCATGGGGCGGCTGAGATCTGGATTTTCCCGGAAGATTTTCAGCAAATTGTCAGCAACCTCCTTGGGCGATTTGCCGGTGGTGACAATCTGCTGAAATCTACTGTAACCATCCTGCCTTTCTTGAAGGAGTTCAACGATACGGTCCATCGGATTGGCCATGTCGAGCAGGGGCCGTTTGGCACCACTGTCGACCGAAACCCGCTTAAGGGTTTCTTCGGGGGAGGCGACAAGACAAAAGATCCGGCCACTCGCACTCAAGGCCTGGACATTGGTCGGGTTGAGCATCAATTTTCCACCGGTAGATATGACCATGCCCTGTCCGGTCCCCAGCTCCCTTGCGATGTCCGCCTCCATGCTGCGGAACCCTTCCTCACCCTTGGTCTTGAAGAGTTCCTGGACGGTCATGCCGCAGCGCTTTTCGATTAAACGATCGGTATCGACGAAATTGTAGCTGAGTTGCTTGGCCAACAATTTTCCGACGGTGGTTTTCCCGGAACCCATGAAACCGGTGAGGATAATGTTAGGTTTAGTCATTTTGTAAAGATAGCGGGAAGAAGAGATGTTTTTGCCCAGGCGAACGTATTATACTAAAATGGTGACTGTTGTCATGGCGTTTGTCTGGGTGATGGTCTTGTAAAGTTGGCAACCCTGTCAGCGGACATGGCAGGCAAGAGAAATAGATTGTATGGTAATGGTCGTTTTTTCCATGATCAAGCCGTGATTCTTGCCAAGTGCATCGCCAAAGATCTCAAGGCATTTGTTGGCCTTTTCGGAAAATGGTGGGGCAAGCAAGTCATTGCAGTTAAACCGAATTTTTCGCTCCCTGAATAAACCCCAGGTGGCTCCAACCCTTCCGGGGAGATACCAATGAAGTCCGATATCATCATGGCGGAGAACAAGATAGGGCAAGAGGTCCCGCCTTTAGCCTTTAAAGATCAAAATGGCCGGGAGGTTTGCCTTGAACAATTCAAGGGGAGCTGGCTGTTATTGGTTTTTCACCGCCACCTCGCCTGACTGCCCTGCCGAGAACACCTGTCACAGTTGTGGCAATATAAAGAGCGCATGGCAAGGTTGGGGCTGCAGGTCATGGTGATCACCTTTGAGCCGCCGGACGCGGAAACAATCCCGAAGTTTTCTTATTATTGTGATAGCGACAGGCAGCTTTACCACTATTTCGGCATGCTCCAGGCCGGATTTTGGGATCTCTGGGGTCCGCGCACCCTGCTGGCTTATCTGCAACTCCTTCTGAAAGGAAGAAGAATCATATCGTCAAGGAGCGATATCTATCAACGTGGCGGCGATGTGGTGATCGATCCCTTCGGCCGAGTACGATTTCATCATATCGGTAGCGGACCGGCCGATAGACCGGATTTTGAGAAAATTTTCAGGGTGGTCGAGCAGGGCGTACAATAAAGCCACAGGGTAATCAAAAAGCTCTCCAGAAAACTGAGTGTCGGTTAACTGCAGGATAAGAGGAAATGATTGTGAATGAACAAGACCTAGCGAAATATGTCAGCAAACAAGTCTCACAATACTACTGGAAAGACGACAAAAACTGTGCTACGACCGTCTTATGTATCATCTGACATTGTCACAGTTGTTTCAGTTCGGAAGACCCAGCACCCGTTTGGCATTGGCGGTGGTATACTGGGCGGTAAACTCGGTGCTTTCACCGCGCAGGGTTGCGAGGGCGGCCACTACCTCGGGGAGGTGTTCCGGCAGGTTGTCTTCACCTCGGTGGCCGGCAAGGGGGATATCCGGGGCATCGGTCTCGACAACCAGTGCCTCCGGCGGCAATTCAGCGGCTATTTTTCTGATCCGCCTGGCCCTGTCGTAGGTGAGAGTTCCGCAGATGGAGATGACGAAGCCGAGATTGATAAACTGTTCGGCCTGTTGCAGACTGCCGTTAAAGGCATGGACGATTCCGCCGTGGGGGAATCGTTTCCTTCTCAGGGTTGCTAGAACGTGGTCGTGGGCCTTGCGGACATGGAGGAGGACAGGCAGTCCAGCGGCCGAGGCGATGCTCAGCTGCTGCTCGAATAGCTGCTGCTGCACGTTCCGGTCAAGACCCGGCACGTGGTAATCAAGGCCAATTTCGCCTATCGCCACAACGTGCTCTTCCTTCGCCAAGGCCGCAAGCTCTTCGAGATATTGGGGACGATGGTGGGCCAGATACATGGGATGCAAACCAGGGGCCGCGAAGAGCCCTGCATCTCGTCGGCAAAGCGTCATAATTCGCTGCCATCCAGCCCTGTCGACTCCCGGCAGAATCATCTTCAGTACGCCCACCAGCCTGGCATTTTTCAGGAGAGTGTCGAAGCGCTCCTCGAAGGCCCTTATATCAATGTGGCAATGGGTATCTATGATTTCCATGGCGAAACCTCTGGCTCTGCCCTCTGTTGTTTATCATTGGGAAAGTCATTTGACACCCTCCCTTGCTGGGTCGTTGAAAATAACATTTGTCTCTATTTAAATGATATTTCAGTTCATTACCAGCAATTAAGAAAAGTGTTGTCGGTCTGCATGAAACAGGATAGGGTGAACCGTAGCTGAGAGGAGAGGCATGACACTTAGTTTTATCGAAGGAAATGAAGCGATAGCGAGAGGGGCTATGGCTGCCGGGTGTCGGTTCTTTGCCGGCTACCCGATCACCCCCGCCACCTCCATATATCAACAGATGCTGCAACTTCTCCCGCCATCGGGAGGAGTGTGCATGCAGGGCGAGGATGAAATAGCCTCCATCGGTTTTTGCCTGGGCGCCTCAATGGCCGGCATGAAGGCCATGACCGCCACCTCGGGGCCGGGGATAAGTCTGTACAGCGAGCAGATTTCTTTTGCCATCGGCGGTGAAATTCCCTTGGTGGTCGTCGATGTCCAGCGCCTTGGTCCGTCTACCGGGTCGGCCACCAAAGGGGCCGATGGCGATATCCAATTTCTCCGCTGGGGCAACAGCGGCGGGATGCCGGTCATTGTCCTAGCCCCGGTTGATGTGCGGGATTGCTACCTGCTGACCATACAGGCCTTTAATCTGGCTGAACGCTACCGCTGTCCGGTGTTCATTGCCTCGAACAAGGAAATCGGCATGACCCGCGAAAGCATCGATCTGGACGCCTTGGCGGATCCGCAACTGGAAGTGCGTATACCTTGCCCGGCGGATCATTCGGGACGAATTTTTGCTCCTCTGCCCGGTGAAAACGTTCCGCCTTTCCTGCCGTTGGGCGGACCAAGACTTTCCCGGCAGACCTCCTCAACGCACGGTGAGGATGGGTATATTACCACCGATCCGGCGGTCATCGAGGCAGGGATTCTCAGGATGCAGGAGAAGCTGCTTGGCGCAGTCGGTGATTTTTCCTTTCATGAATTCGCCGGGGATGCGGCTGATGACATCCTTTTGGTGGTTTACGGGGTGACAGCCAGAGCGGCAAAAGCGGCGGTACGGGAGCTTCGGGCGACGGGCAGTAAGGTCGCCTTGCTTGTTTTAAAAACCCTGTACCCGGTGCCGGAGGGGTGCATTCGGCACCACCTTCGCGGCAAAAGCCGCGTGCTGGTGGTCGAGATGAATCTCGGCCAGTATGTGCGTGAGATCGAGCGAATGGCCGGCAACATCCCGGTGCATTTTTACGGCCGGATGAATGGGGAACTGATAAGCCCGAAAGAAATTGTTGCGAAGGTGCGATCATGACCACTTTATTGAACCGGGAACGACCGCTGGTGTTTTGTCCGGGCTGTGGCCATGAAGCCGTGGTTCGCGGTGTTGATCAGGCCTTACAGGAGCTTGAACTTCCCGGCAATAGGGTGGCAATCGTCAGTGATATCGGCTGCTCCGGGCTTTTTGACACCTTTTTCAATACCCACGCCTTTCATGGTCTGCACGGTCGCGCCCTGACTTATGCCACCGGCATTAAAATGGCCAGGCCGGACCTGAAGGTGATCGTCGTTATGGGCGACGGCGGCTTAGGAATCGGCGGCGCCCATGTTCTCAGCAGCTGTCGGCGAAATCTCGATATCACCCTGCTGGTCCTCAATAATTTCAACTACGGCATGACCGGCGGCCAGTGTTCGGCCACTACACCGACAACGGGCCGGACTTCCTCGGGTTTTCTCAATGCCTTGGAGGCACCCCTTGATATCTGTCGGGTTGCCGTTGCCGCCGGTGCCCCGTATGTTGACCGGACCATGGCCAGCGGCCGCGAATTGGTCGCTTCTCTGGTGCAGGCACTTCGGTATCCTGGTTTTTCTTTGATGGATATTTGGGGGCTTTGTCCGGGACGCTATACTAAAAGGAACCGGATCACTCCGGCGCAAATGGCAGAGGATATCAAGGCAAGTTCAGCAATGAGTGGACCGGTTGCCGGCAATGAACGTGAGGAGTATGCGGCCCATTATCACCGGTTGGCAGGCAGTGCACCTGCCGCATCAAAACCTTTAAGCGTCACCGCAATCTGTGAGGCCCCTATACATAAGCGTTGTGACGTGCTGGTCCTTGGGTCGGCAGGGCAGTATATCAATACCGTTGGGGAAATCCTTTGCCTGGCGGCGATGAGTGGCGGGTTGCATGTCAGCCAAAAAAACGATTATCCGATCACCGTGTTGCGCGGCCATTCGATTGCCGAGGTGGTTCTTGACCGCCAACCGATTGAGTATACCGGGATCGGCACTCCGGCGGTGGTGTTGTGCGTTGCAGCTGAAGGTGTAGCCAGGAGGAAAAAAGTCTTCAGTACTCTTTCTGGGGATTCGCTGGTTGTCAAAGACAGCAAGCTTGATCTGCCGGATACTCGGGCAAAGATCATAACCATAGATTTTGCTGACTTAAAGATACGCTCGTCGGAGCAGGCCTTGGCATCACTGGCCGTGGTGGCGCGGGAAGGAATCCTGCTCACCTATGAAATGCTTGCTGCCGGTTTAGGCCACCGTTATAAGGGCAAGATGTGTGAGGAGGCTCTCGCCGTGGTGGCCAGGATTTGTGGCCGGTAACCTATTCGTTACCCCAGAGGTTGTCGACGGTGTAGGGAGATCCGGGGCTTGCGAAAAATGAACCGTCGACATAACGATATCCCGCTTCCAGCGAGTTAATGGCCATTATATCCTTTGGGTTGAGGGACAGGTCGGCTGCCGCAAAGTTTTCCCGCAGGCGACCGGGGTTGACTGATTTTGGGATGACCACCGTTCCCCTCGCCAAGGCCCATGCCAAAAGAACCTGGCCGGGGGTGAAATTCTGTGTGGCGGCTATCTCAAGAATGGTCGGATGATTAAGCAGGGAAGGCTCATCGGCTTTTTTCATGCCTGCCGGTCGGTCACCTGAGCCGAGGGGTGAATAGGCGGTGAGAAGCGTCCCGTTGGTTTGGCAATATTCCAACATCCGCACCTGTTGCAGATAGGGGTGCAGCTCAATTTGATTGATCAAAGGCTGAATACTTGCCTGCCCCTTCAGCTCCTGAAGACGGCCAAGGTTGAAATTACATACCCCGATGAAGCGACATAAACCTTTTTCAACCAGCGTTTCCATGGACTGCCAGGTCTCGCCGATGGGGATGGCCGCAGGGGCGATAAACTCCTCAGGGCGCCTTGGAAACATTACATTTGGCTGAAAATGCACCGGCCAGTGGATGAGAAAGAGATCAAGATAGTCGAGCTGCAATTCCCGCAGGGTTTTTTCCAGCGCCGGCCGAACATGCTTTTTGGCATGGGCATTGTTCCACAGCTTTGAGGTGATCCACAAATCCTGCCTTTTCACCTGCCCTGATTGCAGGGCGGCGCTCAGAGCCGTTCCAACCTCCTGTTCATTCATATAGATCGGGGCGCAATCGATATGGCGATAGCCGATCTTTATGGCCTCGCTGACCGCCGTACCAACCTCCCCCTTATTCGATTTCCAGGTTCCGAGACCGAGGGCGGGGATGGTGCAACCTTCTGCTACAGATAAGTATTTCATGGGTCCTCCGGGTGTGGGTCTTAACAAAGGTATATAGCTGCGAAATCTATTCCTTAGGAGGGTAGACCTTTGGATGATAACAGGCCACCCGGCAGCCGTCAATTTCCTGTGTCTCCGGCGCTTTGTCGCGGCAGATATCGGTCATCGACGGACATCTGGGATGGAAGGTGCAGCCGGATGGCGGGGCGATGGGTGAGGGCAGTTCGCCGCGGAGGACAATGCGTTCTTTGACCCTGAACGGATCGGCCACCGGGGTTGCCGAGAGCAGTGCCCTGGTATAAGGGTGGTGCGGTTTGGCAAACAGGGTGTCGCGACAGCCGGATTCAATCGGTTTTCCGAGGTACATGACCATGACCTCGTCGGCGATGTGTTTGACCACAGACAGATCGTGGCTGATAAACAGATAGGCCAGGTCAAATTGCTCCTGCAGGAGGGCGATGAGGTTCAAAATCTGCGCCTGAATTGAGACGTCGAGAGCCGAGACCGGTTCGTCGAGGACGACGATGTTCGGATTGAGCATAAGGGCCCTGGCCACGGCAATGCGCTGCCGCTGGCCGCCGGAAAACATATGCGGATAACGATCATAATGCTCCGGCCTGAGACCGACCAGATTGATAATGTTCATCGCCGCCTCCCGCCGCTCCTTTTTGCCCATGGGGGTATTGACCAGGAGGGGTTCTTCCAGGGCATGGCCGATCTTTTGCCGTGGGTTAAGTGAGCCGTAAGGGTCCTGAAAGACGATCTGCACGGTTTTATGCAGAGCCATCAGCGTCTGCTTATCGGCGGAGGTGATGTCGGTGCCACCGATATTCAACATGCCCGATGTCGGTTTTTCGATCATCGTCACCAACCGCGCCAGGGTCGATTTGCCGCAGCCGGATTCGCCGACCACCGCCAGGGTCCGGCCTTTGGCCAGGGTAAAGGTCGCACCGTCGAGAGCTTTTAAAACCGCTGGACTGCGGAAGGTGCCGCGATCGACATGGTAATGGCGAGTGAGGTCTGTGGCCTCAAGAACAACGTCACCTTTCATGCGCGCACCTCCTCGGGGTAGTTGGTCGGAACCCCTTCGAGGAGGGGATAATGGCACAGGGCATAGCCGAAGTCGGCGGTTGCCGGGGTCGGCGGTTTTGTGCGGCAAAGATCGGTTGCATAGTGGCAACGGGGTGAGAAGAGGCAGCCCCGGGGCTTATCGAACTGGCCGGGGACGATGCCGGCGATGGACGGGAGAATCCGTGAATTCGACCGCTCCGGCAGAGAGTTTAAAAGGGCTTGGGTGTAGGGATGGTGCGGTCGGGCAAAGAGTCCCATGACCGACTGCTGTTCCACCTGTTGTCCTGCGTATTGTACAAACACCCGTTCGGCGGTCTCGGCCACCACCCCCATGTCATGGGTGATGAGGACCAGCGACATGCCTTTTTCCTTTTGCAATTTCATGAGCAGGTCAAGGATCTGTGCCTGGATGGTAACGTCGAGGGCGGTGGTCGGCTCATCGGCGATGAGCAATCGCGGGTTGCAGGAGATGGCTATGGCGATCATCACCCGTTGATTCATGCCGCCGGACAGCTGATGGGGGAAGGCTGACAAACGTTTTTCCGGTTCGGGAATACCGACCAGTTCGAGGAGTTCGATGGCCCGCCGCTTCTGCTCGGTGCGATTCATGCCGAGGTGAATTTTTAGGGTTTCGGTCAACTGAAAACCGACGGTGAAACAGGGGTTGAGACTGGTCATCGGTTCCTGGAAAATCATCGACATCTGGGAACCGATGATCTTGCGTAATTGTGGTTTGTTGATGGTTTTCAGGTCCTGACCGTCAAAACGCAGAACATCCGCTGTAACGGTCGCGGTCCAAGGCAAAAGGCCCATAAGGGCCAACATGGCAACAGACTTGCCGGAGCCGGACTCGCCGACGATGGAGACGATTTCACCCGGTTCAATCTGCAGGGAGAACCGGTCAACGGCGGTGAAAAGACCGCCGGCCGTTTGAAAGGCGACGCTGAGGTTGGCAATTTCGAGTAATGACATGGTGCGCTTATGAACGTTTGAGTTTCGGATCGAGGGCGTCACGCAAGCCGTCGCCCATCATATTAATCGCCAGGACAGTGGTGAGAATGGCCACTCCCGGAAAGGTTACGACCCACCAGGCGCGCAGGATAAATTCCCTGGCCTCGGCCAGCATAGTCCCCCATTCCGGTGTCGGTGGCTGGGCACCCATGCCTAAAAAGCCGAGGGCCGCGGCATCAAGGATGGCGGTCGAGAAACTGAGAGCCGCCTGGACGATGAGCGGGGCCATGCAGTTGGGGAGAATGGTGACAAACATCAGGCGCAGCGAGCGTATGCCGATAACCCGGGCGGCGGTGACATAATCCTTGGTCATTTCCGTCATGACTGCCGCCCGCGTCAAACGGACATAATGCGGTTGCTGCACAATGGCGATGGCGATCATGGCATTTATCAGGCTCGGTCCGAGAACGGCGACGAGAACGAGAGCCAGCAGCAGACTGGGAAAAGCCAGGACGATATCCATGATGCGCATGATAAAGGTGTCGACCCGGCCCCTGAAAAATCCGGCTAAAAGGCCGAAAATAATGCCGGCAACAAGGGAGAGTGACACCACGATGCAGCCGATAAAAAGTGAATATTGCGCACCATGAATAAGCCGCGACAGCATATCCCGGCCGATGGCATCGGTACCCAGAGGGAATTTTATACTGCCTCCGTCCTGCCAGAACGGCGGTTGCAAGAGGGCATCCCGATATTGATGGTTTGGGGCATGGGGGGCGATAAAATCGGCAAAAACGGCAATCAGAACAACAGCGATGAAAAATACCAGACCGACGACTGCGCCGCGGTTTTCACTGAAATAGGACCAAAATTCGGTAACAACTGCACGAAACCCGGTTGGACGATTATCAATAACTTCCTGAATGGCGATTTCGGTCATAATGAATTTACCTAATCCGTGTGGCGAATTTGCGGGTTGATCAGACCGTAAAGCAGATCAACCACCAGATTGACGATCATAACAATGGCGGCAATGAGTAGAAGTCCACCCTGCACCGCCGGATAATCTCTGCGAAAAATCGAATCAACCATCCACTTGCCGATGCCCGGCCAGGAAAAAATGGTCTCGGTGAGGATCGCCCCGGCAAAGAGCACGCCGACCTGCAGGCCGATCACGGTGATAACCGGAATCATGGCGTTGCGCAGGGCATGCAGACCGATAACCCGTAGCGGTCCGAGGCCTTTGGCCCGGGCGGTGCGGACATAATCTTCGCTCAACACCTCAAGCATGGCGGAGCGGGTCTGCCTGGCGATAACTGCCAGGGGGATAGTGCCGAGGACTATTGATGGGAGAATGAGATGCGACATGGCCGAGGAAAAGGCGCCCGCCTGTCCGGAAAGCAGGCTGTCGATGAGCATGAAACCGGTCACCGGTTCGAAATAGTAAAGCAGTGAAATTCGCCCGGATACCGGAGTCCAGCCGAGGATTCCGGAAAAGAAGATAATGAGTAAAAGTCCCCACCAGAAGATCGGCATCGAATAGCCGGCCAGAGCACCGGTCATGACTGTATGGTCGAAGGCTGAGCCCCGACGGGTAGCGGCGATCATCCCAGCGGGCAGCCCAAAGAACACAGCGATGATCATGGCGAAGAGGGAAAGCTCGACCGTGGCCGGAAAGAGAGCGGCAAATTCCTTTAAAACCGGCTGCTTGGTGATAATGGATGTGCCGAAATCGCCCCCGGCCAGCTGCTTGAGATACAGGCCATACTGGACAAGGACCGGTTTATCAAAGCCCATTTCGGCCATCAGTTCGGCATGGCGCTCCTCACTCATACCCCGTTCCCCGGCCATGAGCATGACCGGGTCGCCGGGCAGAGTGCGGATGAAGACGAAGGCCACTAAAGTAACGCCGAAAAATGTGGGCAGAACCACTATCAGTTTTTTCAGAAAATAGACAAACATGGAGGAGTCTCAGGAAAAAGTGTCGGCATGCAAAAAAGGCCGGGCAGATACTTCTACCCGGCCTCTGAGTCTGACGCTTACTTCAGGTCAACGCCATAGAAGACATTGCCGCCAAAGGGATCAATGCGGAAATCGACCACTTCTTTTCGCACCGGCTGGAAGACGATAGAGTTGGCAATGGTCGCCCACGGGGCTTGATCTTTGAAGATAACTTGCGCTTCTTTGTAGAGTTTGGTTCGTTCGGATATATCGGAAACTACCTTGGCCTTTTTCACCAGATCATCAAAGGGCTTATAGCACCACTGAGCACGGTTGGCATTGCCGACCGCATCACAGCTTAAAAGCACATTGAGGAAGTTGTCCGGGTCAGGAATGTCGGCGGTCCAACCGAGGAGCACTGCGCCATCCCGATCTTTTTCCTTGGATCGTTTCAGATACTCGGCCCACTCATAGCGGACTATTTCCACGGTAACACCTACCTGAGCAAAGTCGGACTGGATCATCTCAGCCATGCGTTGGGCGTTCGGGTTATAGGGGCGCTGCACCGGCATCGCCCAGACTTTCATTTTCAGATCTTTAACCCCGGCATCCAACAGGGCCTTCTTGGCTGCCGCAGGATCATAGGGATCATCGACAACGTCGTCGTTATAGGACCAGATGGTCGGCGGGAAGGGGTTCTTGGCGATTTTGCCGGCACCCTGGTACACCGCATCGAGGATTGCCTGCTTATTGATAGCCATATTCAGCGCCTTGCGAACCTTGACATTGTCGAAGGGGGCAATGGAGCTGTTATAGGCCAGGTAACCAACATTTAAGCCTTCCTTTTTCATCAAGGTGATAGCCGGGTCCTTGGCCATTGCCTCGAGGTCGGCTGGGTTCGGGTAGGGCATCACATGACACTCGCCGGCCTTCAGCTTCTGATACCGAACCGAGGGATCCGGGGTGATGGCGAAGACCAGATTATCGATGGCGGCCTTGCCGCGCCAGTAGGTGGGGTGTGCCTGGTAGCGGATAACCGCATCTTTCTGGTATGCGACATATTGGAAAGGCCCAGTGCCGACCGGTTCAAAATCGAACTTATCCGGGGTTCCTGCCTTCATCATCTTGTCGGCGTATTCCGCGGAAAAGATCGAGGCAAAATCCATAGCCAGGTGCGCGATCATCGGTGCTTCAGGACGCGAGAGAACGAATTTGACGGTAACGTCATCAACCTTGACAATCTCTTTAATGAGGTCCGGCATGGAGTTACTGTTGAAATACTCGTACTTGCCGCCACCGACCTTATGGTAGGGGTGGTTCTTGTCAAATTGCCGCATGAAGGTTAAGACGACATCATCAGCGTTGAAATCACGGGTCGGGGTGAAATAGGGAGTGGTATGAAACTTCACCCCTTTGCGAAGATTGAAGGTGTAGATGAGGCCATCGGCAGAAATATCCCACTTTTCCGCCAGTCCCGGTTCGATTTCGGTTGTTCCTCTTTTGAAGGCTGTAAGCTTATCGAAAATTTGCCGTGAAGAGGCGTCAAAGGTCGTTCCGGCGGTATAAAAGGCCGGGTTGAAACCCTCTGGGCTGCCCTCCGAGCAGAACACCAGGGTCTTTGGCGCCGCTCCGGCATGTATCGATGCCAGCAACAGGGTAGCACCACAGAATGCAGCAATCAGATTCTTCGTTTTTCTCATCGCGTTGATCTCCTGTAATAATTATCAATGCAGGTCTTTTTGTAGACCTACGCCTATACACACAAGCCGATGTAAAAAGATGGTGTCAAAATGCGCAAATAAACCACTCTTGACGACAACCGTTCCCATACTATAACTTTAGAGAAAAATAGTAAAATAGTTTTAACATGGTTATAAGTGAAAGATTTCTTGAAAAAGACAGCGTCATCCTTTCCAGGCGGAATAAGGGTTTTGTACTAAATTAGCATTGTAATATCTGCTATCGCCGGTGACTTCCCGACCGATCCACGCAGGTTTTGCAAACTCCTGGTCGACAAATAGAAGCTCAATTTCGGCCATTATCAAACCTTCATTAGCGCCTTTAAATACATCAACTTCCCAGATGAAGTCGGCAAAAGGAATGCAGTAGCGGGTTTTTTCAATCAAAGGTTTATGGCACAAAAGATCGAGCATTTCCCGGGCGTCATCGACGGGAATATCATATTCGTACTCGAGTCTGGCCCCTTGATCATTCGGGCCCTTAATGGTCAGAATACCCCGGTCGCCAATTATTCGCACCCGCACTGTCCGACCTTTTTCCGAGTTCAGGTATCCCTGGCAATAATCCTTGCCGACAGCAAGTCCTTGCCAGCTATTGTCGGCGGTTAAAAATTTTTTTTCAATCTCTGTTCCCATAAAATTCTCCTCCGGGAGATGCAATGGGCCATTTTCACCCATTTTATTACCGATCCTTATACCGTTTCGGATATGCCTTTGGCCATGTTATTTTTTGACAACGGCTTTGCTGCCAGCTCAATGGCGGAAAAATTCAAGGTGGCGTGGATGGTCAGCAGGGGAAAAAGCAGGGCGACAGCAAAAATGTTGAGCAGCGGGATCATGCTGATAAGTGCCGGCAAGAGGCCAATGCGCAAGGCTTTGCCATTGTGGGTTCGCAACCAACTGAGTTTTTTCCCAAGCGACCAACGGCGGCGGGAGGCGGGGTAATCGATGAACATCAGGGTTGAATAAAAGGTATAAATAAGAACCACGGCTACCTGGCCAAAGCCTGGTATAAAATTCACCAAAAGAGCGGCAATGGTCACTCCGATTCCGAAGAAGGCGATCTTCAGACCCTCGAAGATATCGCGGACAACTCCGATCAAGGAAAACCCGGCCTCGGCATGGAAATTCGCCCCGGCGTGCAATCTCTCGGCGGCGGCGCTGAGAAATGCATAACCCGGTGTGGTCAGCGTATAGGCGATGAGAAAGGCGAGATAAAAAGCGACTATTCTTGAGACAATGAGAAACAGCCACCGCCCCAACTGCCAGCAGGTATGTTTGATCCATCCCCACAGAGTATCGGTAGCCGGGGCAATGGTCATATAGCTGCTGGTCAGATTATCGATGTACCCGACGGTTACCAGATACCCCAGCCAGGTGAGGAGACTGGTGATCAGAAAAAGAGCAAGGCTCCAGCCGAAAAGCTGTTTCCGACTGATCATTAACAGCAGGGAGTGGGACAGAGGAATCCAGCCGGGGTTTGGCGTAGACGTTACATTCGGTTGCTTTTCCATTGTATTTGCTGGTATAACAAGTGAGTTGGGTGATCACCCGTCGCACCCTTCAATTCTTGGGGAATATGACAAGAGCACAAACTTTCCTTACAAGTCAAGGGTCGGGCGTTCGGCAACTTCGTGCCAAGACTCAGCAAAGTATAGACCGTTTTCGCGGAGTGTAAAGGCCTCTGAGGTTTTACTCTCGGGGCAATTGGAAATTTTATGAATAGTACGAACAAAAAGTTGCGTCGGCCGGTGTATCTTTGTCAACAGTGCGGCCATCAGAGCGGCAAGTGGCTGGGGCGCTGTCCCGGTTGTGGAGAATGGGAGAGTCTGGTTGAGGAAATTATCGATATCCGCCAGCCTCCCCCCGGCTCCTATGCCCAACCGGTAGCGCTGGCCATGGCCCCTGATGGCGATGAAGAAAGAATCGGCACCGGCATGGAGGAATTGGACCGGGTTCTCGGCGGCGGTATAGTTCCCGGTTCAGTGGTTCTCATAGGCGGCGAACCGGGGATTGGCAAATCGACTCTGCTTCTCCATCTTTTGGCTGCCATTGCCTCGCAAAACAGGAAAGTGCTCTACGTTTCCGGTGAAGAATCGGCAAGGCAGATTAAAATGCGCGCCCGGCGTCTTGACGCCATCCGAGCCGAAGAATATCTCGCCACCGAAAACGATGTGGCACAGATTATCGCCATGACCCGTGCCATGCGCCCCAGCCTCCTGGCCGTTGATTCAATTCAGACCCTGGTTTGCGGCGAACTCGCTTCTTCCCCCGGATCGGTCAGTCAGGTCCGGGAATCGGCCTATCGCCTGCTCGGCATGGCCAAGAAAGAAAATATTCCAGTTATTCTCGTCGGCCATGTCACCAAAGACGGGGCCATTGCCGGCCCAAAGGTTCTGGAGCATATGGTCGACACTGTCCTGTACTTCGAAGGCGATCGCAGCCATGCCTTTCGCATCCTGCGCACGGTCAAAAATCGCTTCGGCTCGACTAACGAGATCGGCGTTTTTGAGATGAAGGAAGAGGGCTTGGTTCAGGTCAGTAATCCGTCGGAGATTTTTCTTGCGGAACGGCCATTGAATGAACCCGGGTCAGTAGTGCTGCCAAGCGTTGAAGGAACCCGGCCGATTCTCGTCGAGGTGCAGGCCCTGGTCAGTCCGACCAATCTGGGGACGGCTCGGCGCACGGCCATCGGCGCCGACCAGCAGCGACTTTCCCTGCTCTGCGCCGTGCTTGAGAAAAAGGGTGGTCTCGATCTTTACGGCCATGACATTTTCTTAAACATCGCCGGAGGGATGCGGATCGATGAGCCGGCCCTTGATCTGGGGGTAATAAGCGCTCTTGCCTCAAGTCTTCTCGAAAAACCGATTTCACCCAGCACCGTCGTCTGTGGCGAGGTTGGCTTGGCCGGCGAGGTTCGCGCCATAGGTCACGTTGATGTACGGATTCGCGAAGCCCAGCGTCTTGGCTTTACCCGCTTTGTGCTTCCGGCCGGCAATAAGGAGCGTTTGACCTGGAAGCCGGATATCGAACTTATCGGGGTTGCCAATCTGCACGAGGTGTTGCAAGGGATATTTAGGAGCAGTTAGTTCCCCCAGGAAAGTATTTTGCATGTTTTCCCCCTCAGGGGCAGCATAAAGAGTGTCGTTTCAGGATTGTTTAAAAACAATTTTATGGAGGTTCAACCATGTCGCACGCCCCGCATGAGCACCATCAGGAAGATAATTCCGTCAACGTCAAGATCGCCTGGTTTTTTGTTGTTGTTCTTGCCGCCATTACCTTTATTGGCTTGATCAGCTGATTGTCTTCGATACTATATAGAGCCCGGAAATGATAATCCATCCACTTGAAATAAAAAAGAATTCACTCAGTGTTTGAGCGGGAAAGAGATGAGTAACGGACTGGAAAGGGAAGTCGTGATACTGATGACCGACATGGTTCAGTATTCACGAAAATCTCTGGGGATGGAGCCGGAGGAGATCAGAGATTTCCTTATTGATTATCACGGCCGAATTAACGATTTTCTTTATCGGGAAGAGAATTTTCCACTGGAGGTTGAACCTTCGGCGGGCGACGGCTGCCTGGTAATTTTTGATAAGCGACCCGGGGAAGATCGTTCCGGGGTCTGCACCAGGGCACTGCAGGCAACCCTACGAATGGCCGAAGCCATTACCCGAGGAGAACTGGCGCCAACCCGTATGGGGATACTCCTCGGGCGCATCATCGAGGCGAAGCTCGGCACCCGAATGGCTAAATTCGGCGCAAGCTTTGCCGTTGCCAATCGTCTTGAGGAGTTGTGCGGCCATTTTGGCACCCATCTTCTGATGGACCGCGAGGTAGCAAAAAACCAACAAGGGTTTGACCGCTATCTGGTGAATATCGCCAAGGTGAGTCTTACCAGTGTCGAGCATCCGATGAATATCTTCACCCTCTACAAGCCGGGCATCCACAATTGTTCGCAAGATATTGATGAGACACGATTGCTGGAATTTATCTGCGTGAAAAACCAGGCGATGGAATATTTCGTCGGCAATCAGCTGCTGGGGCTCGTCCCCGATTTTCCCCGTGTGCGGGAAGAATTACTGCAGGCGCAAAACCTGTTCCGAGCGATAACCGCCAAGGAGGATCTCGGAATTGCGAGAATTCTTGAGTATATCCGTGAGACACCGCTACCGGCCAAGGATTTCATCATAACCGGCATGAAATTGTTGGAAAAAAAAAGGGATTCCCTGGGCGAGCGGTTATTTCATTTGTCGAAACAACTGTTGCAGGCCATGAATCCGGAATTCTATCACGCCCTGGTGGTCGATACCGATTGGGAGAAATTTTTTAAACTGGAGTGGCGGAAAAAGGGTGAAACCATCATCCAGATAGACAGCGTACCCGACGGCATATATTACCTGGACAGCGGCACGGCAAAAACCGTAAATGGCAAAGGCGAACTCCTCTCAATCATTGAGTCAGGCACGATATTTGGTGAGATGGCCTATTTTGGCGGGGAGCAGAGACGTACGGCAACGGTACTTGCCAAGACTGATGTCGTCCTGCGAAAGATTTCCACTGGAGATTTTCACAAACTCCCGGTGATCATCAAAATCGTCGAGCGCATAGCCATGGCGCGGCGACGGGAGATTGCCGGTAAGCCGGGGCGCCTGGAAGACCCAGCTGCAACCTCGAAAGTCGTTGCCGACTGAGAAGGCTGCGGCTAGGTCTGCCCATACCCTTATTTGGTCATCAGCACCACATAGGTAGAGTAGTCACCGAAGCGGACACGGAGAAGTATCTTGCCGGATTTTCCCCCTTGCCCCAGGGCCTTTTTCAGATCGTCAAGGCTCTGTACCTTTACCTTATCGATTTCCTCCACCAGATAACCTGGTTTTAAACCGGCAAAGTCCGCCGGCGTGCCTGGCTGTACATCGCTGATGATAAGCCCGCTTTTGCTCTTGTAGTCAAATTTTTCCGCCAGTTCCGGGGTCAACTCCTGCAGGGTCAGCCCATATTTATCCAGGGTCTCTTTTTCTTTTACTGCCTTGCCGGTGCCGGCGCTGCTGAAACTGGACGGCTGTTCACCGATGGTCACCTGGACCTTCTTTTCCCGGCCGTCACGGATGATATCCAAAGTCGCTTTGCTGCCCGCCGGCAGAAGGGCAACAAGGTTTCGCAGATCGGATGCGTCTGTGAGCGGAGTGTCGTTTAAGCGCAGAATGATGTCATCACGCTGCAGTCCGGCACTACTCGCTGGGGAGTCCTTCGTCACCTCGCTGACCAGGATGCCTTCTGCTTTTTTCAGACCAAAGGATTCGGCCAGATCCTTATTGACGTTTTGGATCACTACACCGAGCCAACCCCTGGTAACCTTACCGCTTGTCTGCAGTTGTTTCTCAATAGATTTGGCCATGTTGATGGGGATGGCAAAACCTATGCCCATGTATCCGCCGGTCCTTGAAAAGAGGGCGGTGTTGATGCCCACCGCTTCGCCACGACCATTGATCAACGGCCCACCGCTGTTGCCGGGATTGATGGCGGCATCGGTCTGGATGAAGTTCTCATACTCACTGATACCGACGCTGGAACGCCCTGTTGCACTGACCACTCCGACAGTTACCGTCTGGCTGAGACCGAAGGGATTACCGATGGCAATAACCCACTCGCCAGGCTCTAAAGCATTTGAGTCACCGAGGGGCAGGACGGGAAGGTTGGCCGGATCGTCAATTTTCACCAGAGCCACATCGGTCTGGGGATCAGTTCCGACAACTTTTGCAACAAATTCACGGTTATCGGAGAGAATGACCTTGATGACATCAGCCCCTTCAACGACATGATTGTTGGTCAGGATAAGGCCTTTCTCGCTGATAATGAAACCCGAGCCCTGTCCTTGTTGCTTGAATTCCTGCTGTTGCCTCGGTTGCCGGCCGCGGAAATGCGGACCGAAAAACTGTTCAAAAAACCGATCATTGAACATCTCTTCCGGTCCCTGGCCACCACCTGGGTAAGAAGTTTTACCGGTCTTTTCCACCTTGATATGCACCACCGCCGGTTTGGCGTTTTTCACCACATTGACAAAGGCCTTAGAGGACTTGTCGAGGATGGCGGTGTCGACATCGGCTTCCGCTTTGGCCATGCTCTCGCCGGCGACCAGAGTCAGGCAGAGAAGCAGGATGGCGAGTAAGCCGGGTACTGAAAGATGGGCTTTTCTATTGTTCATTGCAATTCTCCTTGTTTTACGCATTCTGTGAATAATGGAAGAACAACCTGTCGCAGGTTTCTTTCCGGAAACGTATCTTTTTGCTTCTTTGGAGAACTGTAAACGGGAACAAAGGTCAGTCAAGAAAGATTACGGAAATGTAATCTTGGGCAAAGAAAACGGCGGAGTACCACTCTTACGTGGGACTCCGCCGTTGTTGAAAAAAATAGAGGAAAGGGGTCAGCTTCTGATCATATCGGCGATCTGAAAAGCGACCTCCAGGCTCTGTTCGGCATTTAACCGGGGATCACAGGAGGTCAGATAATTGTCGGCCAGTTCCTCGTCGAGGATGTTGTGGGCGCCGCCGGTACACTCGGTGACGTTGTTGCCGGTCATCTCAAAGTGAACTCCGCCGGGGATGGTGCCTTCCGACCAGTGGGTCTCAAAAAAGCAGGTGATCTCAGAGAGAATGTCGTTAAAATTTCTGGTTTTATGTCCGGATGTTGCGGTGTAGGTGTTGGCGTGCATCGGATCGCAACTCCAGACGATATTGAAACCCTCTTTTTTCATTTCCCGCAGAAGCGGCGACAGAGCCTTTTCGATCTTTTTCATGCCGAAGCGGGTAATGAGGGTGAGGCGACCCGGCTCATTGGCAGGGTTAAGGATTTGTATCAGCCGCTTGATATCGTCGAGGTCGTAACTTGGGCCGATTTTTACCCCTATCGGGTTAAGAACGCCGCGCAGGAATTCAACGTGTGCACCGTCCACCTGCCGGGTTCTTTCGCCTATCCACAACATATGGGCGGAACAGTCGTACCAGTCGCCGGTAATGGAATCGACGCGGGTGAGGGCTTCTTCGTACTGGAGGAGCAGTGCTTCATGCGAAGTAAAGAGGGTGGTCTGATTGATCTGTGGGTTTTCCGACGAGATACCGATGGTCTCCATGAATCTGATGGCCTGGCTGATCTGTTTAGCCATCCGGTCATAGGATCTACCCATCGGCGACTGGGTGACGAATTCCTGGTTCCAGGCCTGGACCCGCTGCAGGGAGCCGAAGCCGCCCCTGGTAAAGGCGCGCAGAAGATTCAGGGTCGAGGCCGCCATGTTGTAACCCTTGAGCATGTATTTCGGGTTGGGCATCCGGTCTTCCGGGGTGAATTCCGCCTTGTTGACCATATCGCCACGGTAGGACGGCAATTCCACCCCATTAATGGTCTCCATGTCGGCGGAGCGCGGTTTAGCGAATTGTCCGGCGATCCTTCCCATCTTGATGACCGGTTTGCCGCCGGCATAGGTGAGAACGACAGCCATCTGCAGGAGAATTTTCAAGGTTTCGCGAATATTTGGGGCGGTAACCTGGGAAAAATTCTCCGAACAGTCGCCCCCTTGCAAGAGGAAGGCCTCACCCCTGGAAGCTTGGGCCAGGAGCTGTTTGAGGGAGCGGATTTCCCCGGCAAAAACCAGTGGTGGCAGGGTGGAGAGATCGGCCAGGACGCGGTCGACGGCCAGCTGGTCCGGCCAAGATGGTTGCTGCAGAGCCGTATGATTTTTCCAACTTGCTTTGCTCCAGTTTTTTTGTGTTGTCGGCATGGCAATTCCCTTCAATAAATGAGAGTTTTTTTCAAGAAATTAAAAACAACACCGCTCTACATCAAAGGCATTGAGGATTCGCAGTTCCCGCTCCCTGCGAATGGTTTCAGGCGGCGGCAGGAACTCGAGTTGGTCCAGCATTTTCAGGGCGGTGGGATGATCGGGGATAGAATGTAACCCATATCCGAGAATCTTGCCAGTTCTTGTATCCAAAAGCTCTGCATCCTCGCCATTTGTAACTACGGCCAGAGGAATACGATAGTCTTGCGAGAGCACCCTTGCCGCGGCAATAGCCGCCCGCTCCCGGCTGACCAGGGACCCGGGGCCATAGCGGATGATCATGAAAAATTTTCCATGAAGAGAAACGGTCAGTTCAATGGTGGAAACGACAAAGCACCGGGAAAAGAGGGTTTCGATTTTCAATCTTGGAACCAATGATTCTCTGGGATAACCCTTCTGTGCTACCATTATCCTGCTCAAATCTTGACGAATCCGCTCATCGTCGGTATCGGTGAGCTCTTCCCCGCTCAGGAAATCGACAAGGGTGCCGTAGATAAGATGGTGCGGTTTGGGTATTCTCATGGACAGAGCCAATGCTCTCGGAAAAAATTTTTGAGTGTGGCAGCCGGTATCTTTTCCGGTTTTTCGAGCCTAAAACCAGTGCAAACTTCTTTAGCATCACAGGTTACTACAATAGCATATAAAAGAGAGCACCTCCATTGAATTTAAACAATATATGCTATTTTAATAACAATTATAGTTGTATGTTTGAATATTTTTATCTATTCTCATAGCATGATTGCAACTATTCAGATATCTGTCGATGGCAAATGGCTTACCGCCGGGACATTTGCGCCCGTTGAAAGAGATATTGCCAAAGGAATTCACGGTGGGGGCTTGTTCGAATATGACATGGATTTCGTTCTTGCTCACTTGGACAATGTATCCGGGTGGCGGGTGGGGTTGCATTATCCCGTAAATTTCGATTTGTATAAAAGCGCTGGATGGCCTGCTTTTCTATTGGATATTCTTCCTTCCGGCGCCGGTCGAAGGGTTTGGGGGCGGAGACTTGGACTGAAGAATAATGAAGCCGCCGACTGGCAGCTCTTATTGAACGGTGCAGGAAATCCGCCGGGAAACCTGCGTGTTGCCCAAGCGGTTATTCCGCAGGCAGGATCGCATCCCGGTTTTACCGAGGAGGAGATAGTCGAAAAGAAGGCTGACTTTATTGAATATGCCGAAGCACGCGGCGCGGTGGTGGCGGGAGCTACTGATGTTGCCGGGGATGCTCCGAAGTTTCTCCTGGTGCGGGACCGGAAACGGCGTTGGCACCCCGACGGGGCGCTTGAGGAGAGGGATATTCTCGATTCCTGGCTCGTCAAATTCCCGCGAGGCAAGACCGATGTGGACCTGAAGGTCCTACGTAATGAAGCACCGTATTACGAAGTTGCGCGCAGCTTCGGCATCCGTACCGGCAACGCCCTTAAACTTATTGACGATGCCCTCTTTATTCCCCGCTTTGACCGCATTATACAAGACGGCCGCCTGATCCGACATGGCCTGGAAACACTTTGTTCGGCCGCGGGAATTGCGGAATATGGACGGCGTGGCGAGCATTCACTCTTCTGCGCGGCCATTACTTCCTTCGCTACCGACAAAAAGGTCGAACTTCGCGAATATCTGCGACGCGAGATACTGAATGTTGCTCTGCGGAACACTGATAACCATGGCCGTAACAGCGCATTTCTCAAATATACGGACGGTACTGTTATGCTCTCCCCGCTCTACGATTTCGCGCCTATGTTTCTCGATCCGGAAGGGATTCCTCGCTCCAGCCGTTGGGAGAAGGAGTTGGAACCTATACCTGGTAGACCGGACTGGGGCAAGGTGGCCGAAAGTTTCTCCGCGTATAACGCGCAGGAGACGAGGGCGTTTCTTGTCAGTCATTTGGAAGCGGTGGAGAAACTCCCCGGCACCATGCGGAAATGCAGAGTTGAGGAAGAGGTAATCGAAGGCGTCGCAGAACGATGCGCTGAAATTGCCACCGATTTGCGGGTGGCGAAAAAAGGTTAGGTATGTCACGAAAATCAACAAAGAAGCGAATGCCGGAGGACATACGGCTGGAAAAAGAAATTCTGTATGCCGACCTTGAGGCAGGGCGTCTGACCCTCGGCCAGGCCACGCGGCGGATGCGCAAAATTGTGGGACTGACCCAATTGGAGTACGCTGCAAAAGTGCTCAAAATGTATCCTCGAGTGCTCATGGAGATTGAGAAGGATAGAGGGAATCCGACCCTTGAAACACTGGAGAAAATTGCGAAACCATTCGGATTGAAGGTAGGCTTTGTTCGACGTCCCGGCAACGATGTGGGTATCGGCGGGTAGTCGGCTAAAAATTTGAGCTGTTGATGAGCTACGCGGTGACTTGCCAGCGGGACAATAATAATCTGAAGGGTCAGGTCCCAACAATCGACATAGTGTAAATTGTTGCTGCAACCTTTGGCAAACGACAATTTGTATTGTACAATGGCATGCGTCATCAAAGGATAATTTCGAAACAACCATCCCTGTAGGAGACAGAATGAAACCGGATAAATTGATTGCTTGCAGTAGAAGTTTGGTTGTGGCATCTTTGTTGGTGTGTTCCTGGACACAGCTTGCTTCGGCGTCCGGACCGGTGGCTGTTGCACCTGGAAAAAGCGGACAGCTGGTAGCAGAACAGCCTTCCTCGCCGGTCTCTTTCAGCCTTGAACTGGGCTCCGGCTATTTAACGGGAGAATCAAAGGAACTGGTGTACTGGCCGACACAGGGAAACTGGAAGCCGAGCGAGTTGACCTGGGCAATTGACAATCTGTTCATGGTTGGAGTTGGGGCGCAGATGAAGGTTCGGGATTGGATGGCGGTCAATTTTCATGGCTGGTTCAAAGCCTTTGACGGGGATGGAACCATGGATGATTATGACTGGATGGTTCGTGGCGGCGACTGGACGGACTGGTCGCATCATGAAAAAACCGATGTCACCGTAGGCAGCATAATAGATCTCAATGTCGAGTTCTCCTTTGTTCGAACCGATACCGTGGCATTGAAGGCTATTGCCGGTTACAAACGTGACAATTTCGGCTGGGAGGCTTATGGCGGCGAGTACACCTATACGGAAGGAGGATTCCGGAATACTTCAGGAACCTTTTCCGACAGTATAAACACCATTGGTTATGAACAGACCTTCACTGCACCCTATATTGGCTTGGGAGTTGCGGCAAAATTCAATGCCTTTGAGCTGAACAGTCGGTTTATTTATTCACCACTGGTCCAGGGCGAGGCCACCGACTATCATTATTTGCGCAATCTGGTCACCTATGATGAAGGTGAAGACGGTGACATGATTGCCTTTGATGTGTCAGGCAGTTATCTGATCAACCCGCATTTCGCCATTGAGGCAGGCTACAGCTACCAGCGTTATGACATGATGCAGGGCGATTCGGAGTGGCATTTCCAGGATGAGCGGGTTGTTTACTTCTTTGCCGACGGTGCCGGAATGGATCAGACATCTTCTCTTTTATCCCTATCTCTGCGCTATACATTCTAAATCTTGAACGCGGCATCGACGCCGATATCGTTTCCTGAATAAAAAACCAAGGCCCGTCAACCACGAAGGTTAACGGGCCTTGGCTCTTTTTAACTACGGCACAAGCTTCAGATTTTTGGCAGGTTGGCCATTGATTTGGCTATCGCCTCGGCCGGATAGTCATAGTCTTGCAGCTGTCCGGCGTAATATTTGTCATACGAGCCCATGTCGATCAGCCCATGGCCGGAGAAATTAAAGAGGATGGTCTTGGGTTCCGCAGGATTCCGCATTGCCTCGATGATGGCGCCGCGAATCGCATGGCAGGTTTCCGGGGCCGGGATAATCCCTTCTGCCTTGGCAAACAGCACTCCTGCCTCGAAACACTCCAATTGCTGCAGCTTCATCGGTTCGACGATCTTCTCCCGCACCATGGCCGAGACGATCGGTGACATCCCGTGATAGCGCAGGCCGCCGGCATGGATGCCCGGCGGAATGAAATCATGGCCGAGGGTATACATGTAGAGGAGCGGGGTAGTCATGGCAACATCACCAAAGTCGTAGGCCAGTTTGCCGGCGGTCAGTGATGGACAGGATGCCGGCTCGGTGCCGACAAAGCGGATCTTCTTGCCGTTCAGGAAATCGGGGAGATAGGGGGTGGCCAGACCGGCGAAGTTCGAGCCGCCGCCGCAGCAGCCGACGATGACGTCCGGATATTCCCCGGCGATCTCCATCTGTTTCTTGGCCTCAAGGCCGATTATCGATTGATGAAGGATAACGTGGTTGAGGACCGAGCCGAGGGCATACTTAGTGTCTTCTCGCGATGATGCATCCTCCAGCGCCTCGGAGATGGCAATACCGAGAGAGCCCGGGGTGTTCGGCATCTGCTCGAGGATCATCCGGCCGATCCTGGTCTCGTTGCTCGGACTGGCGATGACAGTGGCGCCGAAGGTCTGCATGATTGATTTTCGGTAGGGCTTTTGATCAAAAGAAACCCTGACCATGTACACCTTGCACTCCAGGCCGAATTTGTGGGCGGCGAGAGAGAGGGCGCTGCCCCATTGTCCGGCTCCGGTCTCGGTGGTCAACCGTTTGACCCCTTCCTTTTTGTTGTAATAGGCCTGGGCCACGGCGCTGTTCAGCTTGTGTGAGCCGACCGGGGAGACCCCTTCATTCTTGAAAAAAATCTTGGCCTTGGTGCCGAGCACCTTCTCGAGGCTTGCCGCTCTGACTAGCGGAGAGGGGCGCCAGATCTTGAGGATTTCCTGAACCTCTTCGGGGATGTCGATAAAGCGGGTGGTCGACATTTCCTGCTCAAGGAGTCCCATGGGAAACACTTTAGCAAGTTTTTCCGGGCCCATAGGTTGTTTTGTTTCCGGATCCAGCGGCGGCAGCAGGCCGCCTGGCAGGTCGGGAACGACATTGTACCATTGGGTGGGCATCTCATCATCGCGTAGTACGATTTTTTTAATCATGGGCTCTCCTTTTCAAAAATCTGCTGGGTTGGTATCTCGAAACAATTTTCCGCGGCTATGCAATCAAGTGAGTTCTTTACCATAGACCCTATAGCTGAGCAACAATCGTTGTGTTTTTGCCTTTTTTCTCTTCAGGATAAGGGCCGATGGCATAAGAAATGAGCCGCAATCCTCACAATATTTCGCAGCTCATCCTATTTTTCCATGACAAATGTCACTTCAAATCCTCTGCAAGATCGATACTTCTGTAACCTGCTCGAAAGTGAGAAAGCATCTTTACCATCAAACGCCAGGAACACATCCAAGCCCCTATCAAGGAGGATCTTCCAACCCTTATCCGTCACAATATGGCGAGCATGAATGGATTTATCAGGGACGAATTCCCAAGAAAACCGAATGCCACCACTCCAGATGTTTTCTTGGATACTCATGAGATAGCCTTTCTGTTGCTCGCCGTTAAAGTCGTCTTCAACAGTAATGAGATGGACTTCAACCTCCTCATCATCGGATTTTAAACGGGTAACAGTTTCAAGCAACTCCATCAGGTTTCGCAGTTGGTGGAACTTCCGAAGATAGGCATCAGTTATGGTTAATCTGGAGGCCCCTTTCAGATAGGGTCCGAACAATTCATCAAAAGAGATCCCTTTCTGGTTTTCTTCAATGACCAGGTGCTGTTCCTTGAGAATCGTATTCTTTGGTGCATCTTCAGCCGCAGGGGGAGTAGATGTCTCTGATTTTTCTGCATCAGTACCAGCTTCTTTAGTCGCAGGAGTACCGTGAGGATAATAATGCTGGGGAAACTGCTTTTCTTCGAGCGTCTTCACCAACTTTTTCTTACCCGTACCAACTGTCGTGTATCCGAATTGCACCGCTGTATAGGTGGAATCAATGCGCATGAGTTGATCCTTCACTCTCTTGCGGCCTTCGATGGCAAACTGTAACAAAACCTCAATTTCGTCCTTGCTCGCCTCTCCATGCGGGAAGAGGACCTTGATGAAACCTGAGAAGGTCTTTTGTATCGCATCTCGGTCTCTCGTGGAAATATCGCTCAGCAGCTGAAAGTGTTCAGTATAGGCCTGAGAAAAGTCGTGATTGCGCTGGTTCTTCAGGATCTCTGCCAGATAATCGACAACAAAACCATAGCCATCCGAGAACATTTCCCCCCGGATAATATCAATTTCCCAGCCGGGGATATAAAAATGCAGTCGGTCGAGAAAGGCTGAATCGTGATATGCCGACGGCAGCTCATCAAAGAGATCGGTATGCTTCAGCATGTACGGCACATTATGTTGCGTATTGCCGACAAAGACCATAGAAGCTTCAGCACCCAATGTCTCAACACCACGGGAAAAGGTCTTGTTAGCCATGTAATTCTTCATGATATCGACCAGAGCCTTGTTCGATTTTTTATCATGACCGGCAAACTCATCGAAGGCAACCGCATCCCAATATCCAACCAGCCCCAGCTTGCCGTTTGAGTTGTTCACAAAAAGCTTTGGAGCCGTAACCTCACCACCAGATATCAAAATCCCATGCGGTGAAAACTCGGAATAGATATGTGATTTACCTGTTCCTTTGGGTCCGAGTTCGATCAGGTTGTAATTTCGTTCGCAAAAGGGAATAAG
>Ga0105047_10000584_pt1 | contig 62625 bp, 48 predicted proteins | sample MAT04_FD_78384 | JGI IMG/M metagenome (GOLD analysis project Ga0105047, IMG submission 78384) | Freshwater microbial communities from Lake Fryxell liftoff mats and glacier meltwater in Antarctica - MAT-04 (megahit assembly) | ecosystem: Environmental > Aquatic > Freshwater > Ice > Liftoff... | reverse complement strand
GGACCGCGCCTTTGGGCTTGCCCGTGGTCCCGGACGTGTAGACCACCACGGCGCCATCCTCCCCGCTCGCCGTGCGCGGATCGATCTCGCCACGCTGCACCAGCGCCGCGTACGACACGACACCGTGCGGGATAGAGTCGCCGACCGAGATCACCGCGCGCACCGCGAGCTTGGCGCGCGCCATCGCAGCCAGCGTCGGCTCGACGCCCTCGGGCTCGACCAACACCACGCTCGCGCCCGAGTGGCTGAGCAAGAACTCGAGCTCGGCGGAGGTCGAGCGCCACGACGCGTTCACCGCGGCTGCGCCCACCCGCGCGGCGGCGGCCTGCGCCTCCATGACCTGCGCGCGGTTGTGCAGCGCGATCAAGAGCGCGCTGCCAGGACCCATCCCAAAATCGTGTCGAAGGCGGGTCGCGAGCCGTCCGACCCGGCGGTCCACTTGGCGGTACGTGAGCCGGAGATCGTCGTCGACCATCGCGAGCTTGTCGGGCATCTGCGCCGCGTGGATGGCGAACAGGCCCGCGAGCCCGACCCCGCCCCGGAGCTGGAGTTCGAGCGTCTTGAGCAAGGTTCTGGGCCCGATCTCGAACGCCAGACCGCTGCGTAGACCGACGTCCGCACCCACTCGTGCCATCGCGACGGAATCAAGGATGCGATCCCGCACCTGACCCAGGCCCGCGCGTAATCCCGTTAGGTTGATCTTGTTGACCATCACCGCCCGTCCTTCGTAGGATGCCCCGACAACCTCGGAGGTTCCGCAATGGGTTTTTGGGAAGATGCCAGTCCCGCCGTGAAGGGCGCAATCGTCATCGGCGCGCTCGCGCTCGTTTATCTCGCTATCGCTTTCGCCGCAGGCCTTCCTCCTTACGGAGGCGGCACGGATGAGGCCGTCACGGCGACCCGCGGTCTGACCGCCGAGTAGTCGCTCCCTCTCTTAGTCCCACGACATCCGGCGACGCGTAGCGTCGACCGGATGTTCGTGCGTCAGCGGCTCACGGCTCGCTCGAGCCTGACCCGCCTGAGCCGTCGGGATCATTCTGACGGTCGCGGGCCGCGCGGAGCTGCATGAGTTCGTCATTGGTCCAGCGTCGGCCTTGGGTGGTGAAGTCCGCGGGATCCTCGGAGAACGCGTCGAAGTCGATCGGAGCGGGCCTTCGCTTCGTCAGCCCGTGGAGGAAGGACTCGATCTTCGCGATGCGTCGATCGGCCTCGCTCTCGGAGATGTAGGCCTTCAGCCGCGCTCGGATCCGCGGGAGCGCCTCGAGGTACGCATGCGGATCCGCGTCCTTCGGGTCGGACTTCCCATCGAGCAGGGACCGTCGTACCAGGCCAGGCGCGAGGACGGCGCTCACCTCCGTGAGCTGAACGACATGATCGAAGAGCGCCTGTCCTTGCACGGACCGCATCCTCGCCAACTGGGGGCCATCCCGTCAACCGAGCGGCAGAGGCCTGCTATGAACCGGGATGGCGGGCCTCGATCTGACGAGCATGCTCCGGTGGGCGCTCACGATCGTGGAGTTGGTCTCGATAGCGTTCGTGCCCGTGGTGCTCGCGCGGAGAAAAGAGCCTGCAGCGACGTTCGCGTGGATCATCGGCCTCGTCGCGTTCCCTCCCTTCGGCCTGATCCTGTTTTGGTACCTCGGACGCGACCGGGTGCGTCGACCGATGCGGACGCGAGCGAAGGTGAACGCGCGGCTTAGGCAGCGCATCGCCGACCGGCTCGGGCCCATCGATTCGGTCGCCAGCCAGACCCGGATGCACACGCTCGATGGGAGCATCTTCGCGGACGCGCCCGAGCCGCTCCGCGGGGTGATGCGCCTGGCGCTGCGGGCTGGGCGGAGCGCACCCAAGGGCGGCAACGCGGTCACGGTGCTGCGGGGCGCGCCCACCACCTACGCAGCGTTGGTCGAGGCGATTGAGGTGGCCGAGCGCCACGTGCACCTCGAGTACTACGCGTTTCGCGCCGATGGCGCGGGGCGGATCGTGATCGATGCACTCGAGCGCGCAGTCGCGCGAGGGGTGCGGGTTCGGCTGCTCTATGACGGACTCGGCTCTGCGGGCCTCGGTCGCAAGCTCTCGCATCTGCGCGCGGCCGGCGCCCAGATAGCTCCGTTCTTTCCCCTCGATCCCATCCGGCGCGGGACCACCATCAACTTGCGCAACCACCGCAAGCTCGCGGTGATCGATGGCCGCGTGGGCTTCGCGGGCGGCATCAACATCGGTGATGAGTTCGTCTCCTGGCGCGACATCCACCTGAGAATCGAGGGGCCCGCGGTCGAAGAGCTGGCCGCCGTGTTCGTGGAGGACTGGTACTTCGCGACCCGCGAGGACGTGCTCGAAGAGACGCTGCTGGGTGCCAAGCCCGAGACGGAACTGCATGGCGAGAGCGTGCTCCAGATCGTTCAGTCCGGGCCCGACGAGACGCTCGAGGCCATCCAGCGCCTCTACTTCGCCGCCATCGCGTCGGCCCGCCAGCGGGTGTGGATCACGACGCCGTACTTCGTGCCCGATCGCGCGGTGCTCATGGCCCTGGAGACCGCGGCCATGCGCGGCGTGGACGTGCGGGTGCTCGTGCCGGCGCACTCCAACTGGTGGATCACCAGCGATGCCGGGCGGAGCTTCTACGACGAGCTCTTGGGATCGGGCGTGAGCATCTACGAGTACCTGCCCGGGATGCTGCACACCAAGGCGATGGTGGTCGACGGGGTGTTTGGGACCGTCGGCAGCGCGAACCTGGATGTCCGAAGCTTCCGCCTGAACTTCGAGCTGGTGGCGGTGCTCTACGACCCAGCGATCGTCGCGGAGCTCGAGGCGATCTTTCGAGAGGATCAGGCCCAATCGCTTCGCCTCGATCTCGACAGCTGGCGGACGCGCCCGTTCAGCGCGAAGGTCCGCGAGGGCTTCGGGCGCCTATTGACCCCGCTCCTCTGAGGACCTCGCGTCGCGACGGGGAGGTCGCTTCGACGCGGACGCTCGACTAGATTCGCGCCCCCGTGCTCCTCGTCGTCGACAACTACGACTCCTTCACGTTCAACATCGTCCAGCTGCTCGCGCAGCTCGAGGTGAGGACCCACGTCGTTCGGAACGACGCCATCGATCTGCCCGGGATCACGGCGCTCGCGCCCGAGGGCATCCTGCTCTCGCCAGGACCTGGCACGCCCGATCAAGCGGGCATCACGATCCCGGTCATCGAGCACTTCGCTGGCAAGCTGCCGCTCTTCGGCGTCTGCCTCGGTCATCAGGCGATGGGCCAGGTCTTCGGCGGGCGCGTCGTGCGCGCATCCAGGCTCATGCATGGCCGCACGTCGCCCATCCTTCACGAAGGCCAAGGGGTCTTCGCGGGCCTTCCGAGTCCCTTCACAGCGACCCGCTACCACTCGCTGATCGTGGACTGGGCGAGCTTGCCCTACGTGCTGGTCCCCACGGCCTGGACGGCAGAACGTGAGCTGATGGGGATGCGCCACCGCTCGCTCGACGTGGAGGGCGTGCAGTTTCATCCCGAGTCGTTCCTCACCGAACACGGGGCCCCGATGTTGGAGGCGTTCGTCCGACGGCTGCCCGAGCGAGGACGCAGGTGACCCGGTCGCCCGTGCAGCGCGCGCTCGCGAGTGTGATGGCGGGGGACGTGCTGGACGCCCCGCAGATGCGGTCGGCGATGGAGTCGATCCTCTCCGGTGGCGCCAGCGACCCAGAGATCGCCGGGCTGGCGATCGCGCTGCGGATGCGCGGCGAGGAGCGGATAGAGCTCGCGACCGCGGCCACCGTGCTGCGCGAGCACATGGTGCGCCCCCCGATCGATCCCGAGGTTCGCACGCTCGACACCTGCGGAACTGGTGGCGATGCGAGCGGGACCTTCAACGTCTCCACCGTCGCGGCGCTGGTGATCGGGGCGTGCGGTGTGCCCGTCGCCAAGCACGGCAACCGCGCGGTGAGCTCCCGATCGGGGAGCGCGGACGTGCTCGAAGCGCTCGGCATCGCGATCGATCCGGGGCCCGAGCGGGTGGCATCGCAGCTGCGCGAGCTCGGCATCGCGTTCCTCTTCGCCCCGACCTACCACGGGGCGCTGAAGCACGCGGCGCCCGTCCGGCGTGCGCTCGGGGTCCGGACGCTCTTCAACCTGTTGGGTCCCCTGGCCAACCCCGCGGGCGCTCGGCTTCAGCTGCTCGGCGTCTACGATCCATCACGGGTTCGCCTCATCGCCGAAGTGCTCTCGGACCTCGGGGTCGAACGCGCGTGGGTGGTGCACGGGGAGGTCGGAGGGGGGCTCGACGAGATCTCGCCGTGCGGTCCGACGATGGTCGCGCGCTTGGTCGACGGCGAGATCGTATCCGACGTGATCACCCCTGAGACCTTCGGACTGGATAGCGTCCCGCTCGAAGCGCTTGCGGGCGGTGACGCGGAGAGGAACGCAGTGATCACGCGTGAGGTCCTCGCGGGTCAGCCCGGCGGCCCTCGCACCGCGGTCATCTTGAACGCCGCTGCCGGGCTGATGGTGAGCGGGATGACCTCTCCCCACCAAGCGCGGCAGCGGGCGGAAGACGCGATCGACTCGGGCCGGGCGCTCGCCCTCTTGGAGCGCTGGCGCAACGCGTGAACTCGGTGCTGGGCATGACCTCGGTGCTGGACGCGATCGTCGCTCGCAAGCGAGTAGAGAACCTCCGGCGTCGGCAGCACGCCGGGACGATCGCACGCTTGCTCGCCGACCTCCCCCCACGAAGCGCGCTCGACCCTCGGTGGCTCGCCCGTTCGCCGGGCTCGCTCCCGCACGTCATCGCGGAGATCAAGCACCGGAGCCCGAGCGCGGGCGTTCTTCGGGCGCGTCGTCCGGATCAGGTCGCCGAGATCGCGAGCGCGTACGAGGCGGCCGGCGCGCGCGCGGTGAGCGTGCTCGCGGACGGCCCCGGCTTCGGTGGTTCGATCCTCGATGTGCGCCGCGCTGCGAGTGCGGTGTCGTGCCCGATCCTCTTCAAGGAGTTCGTCCTCGACGAGATCCAGCTCGACGTCGCTGCGCTGTGTGATGCGCGTTTGATCCTCCTGATCGTTCGGGCGCTCAGCGATCTGGCGCTCTCACGGTTGATCCGGGCCTGTCATGAGCGAGCGCTGCTGCCCATCGTCGAGGCAGCCGACCCCGACGAGCTCCGCCGAGCCATCGATTCGGGTGCGGCGATCGTGGGGATGAATGCGCGCGACTTGCACACCTTCGCGATGGATGGGGACGCCGCAGATCGAGCACTCGCACGGGTCCCCGCAGGGCGCGTCGCCGTCTACATGAGTGGGATCGAGACGCCGGCGGACCTGATCCGGGTCGCGAAGGGCCGAGCGGACGCGGTGCTGGTGGGCACCTCGATGATGCGCGCGTCCGATCCTGGCGGGCAGCTGACGAGCCTGCTGGCCGGGGCGAGATGACCCGGTCTCAGCCGGCGGCGAACGTCTCCGAGCGAGAGAGATGGGCTCCGAGTGATCGCAAACTCGACCTCGGCGCGGCTGCGGGATAAGCATCGCGTCGTGGAGACTGTCCTCGTCACCGGCGCAGCGGGTACCGTGGGCAACTACGTGGTTGGCCTGGCGGAGGCCGCAGGGTTTCGCGTCATCGCGACCGACCTGCTCCCGCAAGGGGTGCAGCGTCCCGTGCGCGGAGAAGTGCGGCCCGGCGATCTCCGCGACCCGGCCTTCATCGAGCGCCTGACCCGTGGCGTGGACCACGTGATCCACACCGCAGCGATGCTGGATGTCGGGACGCCCGAAGAGACCTTGCGCGCGGTGAACACCGGCGCGGTCGCCGCCCTCTACGACGCTGCGGCCAAGAACGGCGCCAAACGCTTCGTGCAGGTCTCGACGGCGATGATCTACGGCCAAGGGCAGAAGGGCGCGCTCCGCGAGGACGCGCGCATCCTGCCGCGCGGTCCTCACAGCCGCAGCAAGCGCGACGCCGAGCTCCTCCTCGAGGAGCGACGCGACAAAGGCGGACCCGCGTGGACGATCTTGCGCCCGGCGCCGATCTACGGCCGTCGGGGACGACACTTCGCGGCGGCGCTCTTGGTGATAGGTCCCGCGCTGCGGCTCACTTCGCCCGTCCTGCCGCGACCGGCTGGCGGTCCCGAGCAGACGTTCGTGCACGCCGAGGATGTGGCCCGGGCGCTGGTGTTCTGCCTGCGCAAGCGCGAGACCGAGTGGCGCATCTTCAACGTCTCGGACGACGATCCCATGACCATCGGCGACCGGGTGACCGAGACCTTCCGCGCGTACGGGCTGGCGACGGTGCCCGCGGGCGAGCTGCCCCGACCCATGCTCGATCGGGTCGGCAAGCTGTTCCAGCGACCGCTCGCCTATCAGACCCTGGACGCCGCACTGCTCAACACCTACCGCCTCGTGGTGGCCCGCCACGGTCTGAAACACGCGCTCCGCGCGCGCGTCGATCGCGAAGGGCTCACGCTGCTCTACGACGATCTGGTGCTCGACGCGTCGGCGCTCCGCGCGCTCGGGTGGACGCCGCGCTTCCCTCGCTTCGCGGAGGGTTTTCGCAACGTGCTCCGCTGGTACCAAGCCGAGCGCTGGGCGCCCCGCTTCGGCTGAGTGACCGCGCCCCGTCAGCGGGGCAGCACGTCGAACACCGTACATGGCTGCCACGAGGGGTAGGCCGACGCGAAGCGCTCGTGGAAGCGCTCGGGGTGCGATCGGGCGAGCGCCGCGCTGACATCACCGAGCACGACGACGCGGATGGCTTCGGTCTCGATCCATGCGTCGAGGATCGCGAAGTCCGGGGCTAGCTCGTTCAGGTAGACCACCCTCGATCGCCCGTCGCGCCGGACCAACCGCCCCGGTAGCCCGTAGCTCGGGTCGTAGCCGAAGGCCTCGCCCGGCCCGACCGCCTCTCGCGCTCGATCCCACTCGAGCTCTTGTTCATCGAGCCCCACCCGCGTCAGGCGCTCGTCCCGATCCAGGAAGGCGACCTCGTGGAGATGCCCGCCCTCACTGGCGAGGCCTCGCTCACTGATCGCCATCCCCGTGACCGCGGCCAGCGCGAACACACCGGTCGCCGCCCATCGTGCGCTCGGCCGCCATTCGTCGATCGTGACGAGCGCGAGGGCGAGCAGCGCGCCCGGGACGGCGAGGGTGTAGCGAGCCCAGTAGGCGCCGGGCGTCGCGAGCGTGGCGAACACCACGAGCCCGACAGGCAACGCGGCTTTGGCGATGGCGGCACGACGCGCGGGATGCCTCCACGCGTAGCGCCCCGTGGCGACGCAAGACGCGAGCAACAGCCAGAAGAGCGGTCCCAGACCCCCTATGCGCATGTCGTAGGTGTAGCGATCGGGAAGGCAGAACCATGAGCGGAGCAACCGCTCGAGCCAGCCGATCTCGCGGTATGGCTCGGGCAACCCGCTGATCATCAGCTCGTGCATCGTGACGTCGCCGGGCAGCACGAGCGCTCCGATGCGGAGCTCGACGGGCCAGATCGGATTGCCATGGGCCCAGACGTTCTCGACGTATTTGCCGGCGCCGATCAGCAGGGCCCCGATGCTCGCAGCCACCCCGCTCCGCAGCTGACCGAGTCGGCAGCTGCGAACGAGCAGGGCGACGAGCGCGACGGCGACCATCGGAGGCGCGGACGGTTTGCTCCCCAGCAGCATCCCCGCCGCGATGGCGACGACGATCGCGCGCCTCGTGTCGAGCGTCCCCGTCGCCGCGACGAACGTGGCCATGCAGAGCGCGGCGACCGCGACGTCCACGTAGCCCGATGGGAGCTGCAACATCAGCACCGGAATTGCCAGCCAGAGCGTCGAGCCCGCGATCGCGCGGGACACGGCGACGCCTGCGCGGTGCGCCATCGACGCGATGGAGAGAACCGCGAGCGGCACGTACTGGAGCTGGCCGAGCTCAATCCATGTCTCGTCGCCCAGCGCGAGACGGAAGCCGACGAACGAGAGATCCACCAGGCGTGGATACGCGTTCACGTACACCACGCTGGTGGGGATCGTTCGCAGCGTCCCCGTCTGAATCGCGTCGTGAATGATGGGCAAGTGGTAGCCGAGCGCATCCCACGCCCAAGGCTCGAAGAGGCCCGCCGCCGCGAGCACGAGGGACATGACCACCACCGCGATGGACAGCCCGAGCAACGCGGGGCCATCAGCTCGCAGACGATCGATGCCACCCCGCACCGCGCGCGCGTCGACGCGCAGCACGGACACGGCAGCGCGCGAGTAGGCGAGCGGAACGAAGGCCGCCACCCCGAGCCACCACCCGGGGATGCCCACCGCGCCCACGCTCGAGAGGAGTCCGACGAGCAGGACAGCGGCGCTCGGCACGAGGAGCGCTGTGGACGTTGCCCGCTCCAAGGCGGTCGCTTCGGGGAGCAGGCGCGCGGAGAACATCGCGGCCGCGAGTGTCAGCGCCAGATAGCTCAGCGCCGCGAGGAGCAGCGACATGCGCTCAGCGGGTCAGCCAGCGGCCATCGCGCACGGTCACGAACGAGTAGGGGAAGACCCACTGAAGACCGACGATGGCGAGCAGACCGTAGGCGACCCCGAAGAAGTAGTCGGTCGCGCGTGACGAGCGCAGCGCGTAGAGCGTCTGCACGGCGGCGCCCAACGCCATGAGTCCGACCAACGTCAGCGCCGCGTCGACATCGACGATCCAACGCAGCGCGCAGGCGAGCGCGAGCCAGGCCAGCGGCGGCTGAATGAGCTCGAGCACGATCTCCATCGAGGGCCAGAATCGATCCCGGGGCCGCCACTTGGTGAAGAGCACGGGCAGCATCACGAGATCCTCGCGGATGTTCCCTCGCTCCCAGCGGATGAGCATCCGGCAGATACGCGGGATGTCGGTGGGCATCAACGTCGCGACCACGGCATCACGCTGGTAGACGGATCGGTAGCCGGCGCGGAGCAGCCAGGTGGTGAGCGCGCGATCCTCCGCGATGGTGCAGGGCTGCCCGAAGAAGGTCTGGGTCGACCAAGGCTCGAGCACCTCGCGCACCGCGCTGAGGCGATAGGCGCTCAACGCACCGGGGGTGCAGAGCACCGCGCCGAAGCGCGACTGGGCCGCCCGAGCGAGATCGAAGGTGATGAAGAAGCGCGCCGATAGGATGCGGGTGAAGAAGTTGGCGGTCCGGTTGAGTACCAGCACACGCCCCGCCACCGCTGCGACCTCGGGATCCGCCACCATCGGCGCCACGATCGCGCGCAGCGCGCCCGGCTCGATCTTGCTGTCGGAGTCGACCGTGACGACGAACTCGCCATCGGCCTGGAGGAAGCCCTCGCGCAGCGCCTCGCGCTTGCCGCGGTTCTCGGGCTGTTGGAACGCGAGGATCTGGGTGGGATTCGCTTGGGCCACCGCCTCCATGTGCTTCCAGGTGTCGTCCTTACTGCCGTCATCCACGGCGAGGATCGTGAGCTTGTCCTTCGGGTAGTCGCTCGCGAGCGCACTCTCGAGCGCCACCCGAACCGCCGCGCCTTCGTTGTAGGCCGGGACGATCACGGTGATCCTCGGCAGCGCGGCGTCCGAGATCGGCGCAGGTGCGCGGTAGCGCAGCGCGTAGAACACGGTGGCGAGGAAGTAGCAGCCGCTCAGCGAGCCTACGCCGACGAGGATCGAAGTGAGAGGAAGGGTGTCTCGCGCGAGCATGCCCGCGACCTCGGTCGACAGCAGCGCCCCGAAGACCGCGAGCACGGCAACGGCGAGCGCCACCCGCCAGGCCACCATGGGTGCCGTCCATCGAACGGGCGGGGGGGGGGACCGCTTGGCAACGGGCGGGCCCGTGCGCTTCTGCACCCGACGCTGGTGCGAACCATGCGCAGTGAGCTCGCCCCGACGGGGCAGCGGGTTGGGGCGAACCGAGCTCGTGCCCGAGTCAGCGCCCGGAGGGGTCTGGCTCTCATCGAGGGAGTCGGTCGAAGGGTGGGCGGCGGGCACGAGCGCGAGGCTCGTGCGGTGGCGGCGGTGGGGTTGTGACATCTTGGTCTCGCCGCGCAGAGCACCGCGGGCCGCAGACCTAGCGCGTTCAAGCCGGACGGGCTCGGCTCCAACGACGTATTTACAACACGGTGACGAGATCGTGATCGCGCGCGCGTCGCGCTCCAGTAGTACCGCTACAAGAACGCCACGCTGTGTGGAGTCGAGTCATAGTCCGCGCGTGCACGTGCCGTGGCTGTTGCGCATCGAGTTCGATCGTCGACCGGATCCGAGATCCTCGTCCCCATCCTCAGCGCTGTTCGCGACAGGTGAGCGCCTACCTGCGGATCTCGCCCGAGCCCACCAGTGGCACCAGCTCGGCGCGAAGATGGAGGCTGTCCTCGCCGTGCACCTCGAGGCGCCGCTCGGCGTAGCCCGTCGCGCGGATCTCGAGCACGTGCGTGGTGCCCCTCCGGATCCGAAGGGGGAGGTTGATGCCCGGCAGGCCATCGAGCCGCAGCTGGGCACCAGGAGGGATCCCTTGGACGTCGACCAAGACCCAGTCGCGGGTGCTGGCGGACGTCGCCTCGACCGGCGTGTGAGGCGTGCTCGCGAGCGCCGCTTCGCTCTCGCTCAGCACGGTGTCGGGTCGCACCACCCAGCGCACGACGACGACTGCGAGGACGAAGAGCACCGTCGCGCCGATGCTGCCCAGGATCAGGCGGCGCGTCTGAGGTGCGAGTGCCGCCCAGCGAGAGGCCAACGTCGGCGGCGGCGGAAGGGGCGCGTCATCCTCGTCGCTCGTGCCGCTGCTCGTCAGTGTCGCGACCCGCTCGCGCGACACGCGCGGAGAGCTCGGCGGCGTGGACGGGCGCGCTTTTCGGGTGGCCTCCAAGGCGACGACGTCGATCTCCAGCTTCCCTGCCGGCGCGGCGGGCCCGAAGTCGTCGAAGGCCGCGGACGCAGCCGACGGCTCGATCGGCAGACGTGAGCGGCTGCGCGAGGCCATCGGCGAGGCGGTGGAGGCCTCGAGCGACGACAGATCCCACTGTGGCTGTGAGATAGGCGGCTCCGAGGGAGCGGCGGGGCGATCGGAGACCCTGCGCTGTGCGGCCAGCATGCCGGGCGTGCTGGGGCTCGAGTCACTCGAGACGCGCTGATGGGCCGCCATCATCGCCTGCTTCAGCGCCGTCGCGGTCGCGGGGCGCTGATCTCGCTGTCGATGCATCGCGCCGAGGATCACCGCCTCGAGCGCCGGCGAGATGCTGGCGCCGCGCTCGATCGGAGAGGTCGGCTTCCCCTCGAGGATGGTGCGGAGCAGGCGGTTGTAGTTGGGCGCATCGAAGGGGACCTTGCCCACCACGCACTCGTAGAGGAGCACGCCCGTCGCGTAGATGTCGGCCCGCCGATCGAGATCCTGCTCACCCGACGCTTGCTCGGGCGACATGTAGTGCGGCGTTCCGAGCACCGATCCGGTCACCGTGAGCTTGGCCATCACCTCGTCGACCTTGGACGAGATGCCGAAATCCAGAAGCTTCACCCGCTCTCCTCGGCGGCCCGCTGGGACCACGAAGACGTTGTCGGGCTTCAGATCGCGGTGGATGACCCCGCGCTCGTGGGCGGCGTGCAGCGCGTCGAGCAGCTGCACCGACAGCCGCATGACCTCGTCCTCGGCGAGCCGGCCCTTGCGCTCGATCCGAGCCGCGAGGCTCTCGCCGTCGAGGAACTCCATCACCAGGAAGGGCACGCCTTCTTCGGTCATGTCGAGATCGAGCACCTCGACGATGCCCTCATGCTGAATGGCGCTCGCGGCGCGGGCCTCGCGACCGAAGCGCTGGACCACCGCCGAGTTGGTCAGAAAGCGCTCGTCGAGCACTTTGATGGCCACCTGACGGTCCGTCATCACATGACGGCCGAGCCACACGGAGCCCATGCCTCCTTGCCCTAGGAGGCGCTGCACCTCGTACTTGCCGAGCAGCGTTCGACCGACGATTTCCACGCGGGGCGGATGCTACATCAGCCCCGACCCACTGGGGAAAACCGCGACAGGGGATCGGATCACCAGGTCGCGCGATAGACGTCGGCGCCGTCGCCCAGCGCCTCGACGGCCGTGATCGCGACCTCGGCCTCGCGCGCGCCGACGCTGCGGAGCGCCGCGCGCAGGAGCGCAGCGATGAAGCCCGAGACCTCGAGCTGCGGCTCGGTCTGGTAGCGGACCACCAGCCGCGCCGAGCAGCCCTCCCGATCGACCACGCTCGCCGTCCCCTGCCGCTGCACTTGCGACCAGAGATAGGGGAACCCCTCCACCAGCGCTTCGGGGGACAACCGGGTAGGCAGCGCGGGGAACACTCGATGGAGCCCGCGCTCGACGACCTGGTGCGCGAGGACGGGGATCAGCCCCAAGTCGCCGACCCCGCCGATGTCGTCCGCCGCCGAGAGCAACCGCGAGAGCGTGGTGACGGGCACGCCGTTCTCGAGGTGCTGCGGGGTGTTGCCCGCACCAGGGAGCAGGGCTTCGACCTCGGGGACGTCCTCCGCGAGCTGCGCCCAGGCCTCGGTGCCGAGCAGCCGGTACACCGCCTCGATCACCAAGAGCACGGGCATCAGGTGCGCACGCGCCTCGCCCGTACCCGGCGCCGCGAGGGTGCCGTGTCGGGTGTTCCGGCGGAGCATCAAGTAGTGCAGGTCGGCGACCAGCGGATCGGCCGGCAGCGGCATCTCGTCGCGGGCCGGTCGCAGATCGGTGGGAGAGAGCAGCGCCACCGCTTGCATGAACACATCGACGTTGGGGAATCGATCCTCGGGTCGCTCGGCGAGCGCCCGCACCAGCGCGCGCCGGGCGGTGTCGTCGAGCCGGTTGCCGCGGTGGGAGCTCCCGGGGGTGCTGCGACCGCTCGTGCTCCCGGTAGGGTGACCCGTCAACAGGTGGCGCAGGAGCGCGCCCGCCGAGAACACGTCCGCGCTGACCTCGAGGCCGAGGCCTCCGCGGCGCACCTCCGGGGCCGCCCACGGCGAGTAGGGGACGGGATCGGGGTCCTCGTCGCTCTCGAAGGCAGCATGCGTCAGGTGCCGGAGCTTGATCAGGTCTTCGTCACCGCGCCGAGTGATGACGACGTTGTCGGGCCCTAGGCCCCGGATCACCACCCGCGAGCGATGAAGCACCCGCATGGCCTCGAGCACCTGCACCACGATCCGACCGGCGCGCGCGGCGGGCAGCGTGCCTTCGCGGGTGAGGAGGTCGGGGATCGTCGAGCCCGTGTTCGCGGCCTCGAAGACCAGGTAGGGGCGTCCGCTCTCGTCGAGCCCCGAGTCCAAGAGGCTCTGCAGGTTGGAGTGGCTTGCTGCGCCGAGGATCTTGGCATGCTTGCGCAGCCACAGCGCTTGAGGCCCGTCCGGTGGTTCGCTGGGATCCAAGACCACGATCTCGACGGCCCGCTGGATGCTCGTGTGCTCGCCGAGCAAGCGGATGATCCCGGTGTTCGAATGCGCGAGCACGCCCGACACCGCGTATTTGGTGCCGACGATGGGAGGCGGTGCGTAGCGTTGACCCCCGGTCACAGGCCGAACCTACCCAACTGCGCCGGTGGCGCCCACCGGATTCGGCGTCCGATCGCTGTCGAGCCTCACTGCCCTTTTCTGGACGGGCCCAGTCGGTCCATGCGATGCGCGAACGACCCATGCGCTGGTTGGCACGCACCCGCCTCTACTTGGTCCTCGCGCTCACGTCCGTGAGCCTCCTTGCCCCCGCTTGCGGTACGGCCGGGATCGAGGTCGGAGCGCCGAGTGCGCCGACCTCGCGGGTCACCGCGGTCGCGCGCACCGCCGCACCCGGGCGGGAGCGACCTGCGCATCCATCCTCGAACCCTTCAGCCGTACCGCGCATGGCTGCGACGGAACCTCGGCGCGTCCCTGCCGCGCCTCCCATCGATCCCGAAGCAGAGGCCCGCGCGCGAGCGGAAGAAGCGCGACTGGCGCTCGAGGCCGAGTGGCCGCTGCACGGGCTGGCCTACCACTACTTGGTGCAAGTCCGGGCGCAGCCTGACGGAACCAGTCGCGTGGTGGGCTACATACGACGCGGGGCGCGGTTTCGCTCCCGCGAAGGCCAGGCAGGCCCAGGCTGCGCGCGAGGGTGGAACGAAGTCCCCGGTCGCGGCTTCGTCTGTCGGGGTGAAGGCGTGTTGGTCGGCGAGGCGCCTCCCACGTTCGATCCCTTGCCTGTGCCGCCGTCCCTCGATGACGCGCTGCCCTACGCGTATGCCCGGGTGGCTCGCCCCGATGCTCCGCAGTTCTGGCGCCTTCCGTCGATCGATGAAGAGCGTCAGGCCGACGTGCTGATGGGCGATCTCAGAGGTCGAATCGAGCGAGCGCGCGCTGCGGTCGCCGTGTCCGAGGCCGGCGTGAATGCTGCCTCACCGCCCGACGCAGGGACCGGCGTGACGGTCGCCGAAGCGGGCGAGATCGACGCGGAGTCCAGCAGCGAGCCCGACGTCGGCTTGGAGGCGCCCCCTGGGAGCGTCGCCGAAGGGACGCCATCGCTCGCGCCCGTCGAAGAGGCCGGCGTGGTGCTTCCCGCGTTCTTCCGGATGCGGCTCGAGACCGGATTCTACGTGAGCGTCGATCGAGAGGAAGAGACCGCCGAAGGGCGCCGCTACTTCCGCACGATCCGCGGCGCGTACGTGCCGTCGTCCGCGATGACGGTGGCCGAGCCGCCCGCGATGCGCGGTGTGGTGCTCGGCGGCGCCTACCGCCTGCCGCTCGGCTTCGTGTGGCGCCGCGGCGCCACCGCGCTCACCCGCGAGCCCGTGAGCGGGACGCTGCGCAACGCAGGTGAGCTGACCTACCACGAGCCCCTGATCCTCGAGGACCAGATCATCGAGCGACGCGGCAGCCGCTACCGCGTCTCGCGGGGTGGTGTGGTGGCGCGCGAGACCGCGCTCCGCATCGTGACCGCGATCGAGCGACCGCGCGGTGTCGCGGAGGACGAGCGCTGGATCCACGTCGATCTCTCGGAGCAGACCCTCGTCGCGTACGAAGGCGATGCGCCAGTGTTCGCGACGTTGGTCTCGAGCGGCCGCGAGCGCTTCGAGACGCCCACCGGCACGTTCCGGATCGAGAGCAAGCACGTCTCCACCACGATGGATGATCCCGACTCGCTCAACGAGGCGTACTCCATCGAGGACGTGCCGTGGACGATGTACTTCCACGGCAGCTACGCGCTGCATGCCGCCTTCTGGCACGACCACTTCGGTCGGACTCGGAGCCACGGCTGCTTGAACCTCGCGCCGGCCGACGCGCGCTGGCTCTTCGCGTGGGCGGGCCCGGAGCTGCCGCCGGGTTGGCACGGCGTGATCAGCTCCCCGCGTCGCGTCGGCACCGTCGTTCACATCACCGAGTAGCCCAACGACGCAGCGCTCCGAGATCCGCGCGCGCGTCGGAGGCTATTTCTTGCGGGTCAGTGGCAGCGCGGCGCTCGGACCTTCGGTCGTCCACAGGCCCTTGGGACGATCGTTGGGCTCCGCCCCCGCAGGTGAGGGATCCATCATCTCCACGTCGGACACCGAGAGGTTCACGCTCAGCGCGTCCAGATCGGGATCGTGCGCGGGCGATGTCCCCGCAGAGCTGCTGGTGTCTTTGCCGAGGCGCACTCGCGCGGCGCGCACGCTCGCACCGAGCGGCTCGGCATCTGCTGCCTCGGTGGAGCTGCGGAGGATCGCCGCGATGGCGCGCGCCATCTCCTTCGCGTTCTGAAAGCGATGATCCGGGTTCGCCGCGAGCGACTCGTGGATGACCTCGACCAGCGCAGCCGGGAGATCGTCGCGCTCCAAGGAGAGCGAGGGGACCACGCCCTTACGGACCGCGACGAGCACCTCGAGGTCGTTCTTGCCGGTGAAGAGACGACGCTGCGCCAGCGCCTCCCAGAGCACCACGCCGAGGCTGAACACGTCGGTGCGGGGACCCGCCTTGGCGCCGGTGATGAGTTCGGGCGCGCAGTACGCCAACTTGCCCTTGATCACGTTGGGGCGGGTCATCGACGCCCGATCCATCGCTCGCGCCAATCCAAAATCGGTGAGCTTCACCGTCCCGTTGGTGCCCAAGAGGATGTTCGAGGGCGAGACGTCTCGGTGGATGACCGGCGCCGGACCGTCGTCGAGTTCGCGCTCGTGCGCGGCACCCAGGCCGCGCAAGGTCTCGATGCCCACCGCCGCGACCAGGGGCCAGGGCGTGCGGCTGTTCGGATCGCCGGTCTTGGCCGCGGTGAACGAGCGGACCCACTGGAACATGTCCAGGCCCTCGCACCACTCCATCACCAGGTAATAGCCCCCGTCCTCATCCCGACCGAAGTCGAGGATCTGGATGATGTTCGGGTGCTGAAGCTGCGAGCCGACCCGCGCCTCCTCCTCGAACATCTTGATGAACGAGGGGTCCGCGTGTCGCGCCGCTTGGATGCGCTTGATTGCGACCGGGCGGGCGAAGGCGCCAGCACCACGTGCCACCGCTTTCCATACGACGGCCATGCCCCCCTCTCCGGCGGGCACCACCAGCTCGTACTTGCCGGCTATCATCCTACCGGTCGCATCGACTCGCGACATTCGGCGCCCAAGGTACCAAAGCTGCGGCCCTACAATCAACGTTCCCGATTCATGCCCGACCAGACCCCACCCGCCGACCTCGAAATCACCATCCTCCGTGGCATGTCCGAGGTGGCGCCGAGCGAGTGGGACGCGATCGCCGGGGCGGACGATCCCTTCTCCGATCACGCTTTCTTGGACGCGCTGGAGCGCTCCGAGAGCGTTGGGGCCGGGACGGGATGGATGCCCCGACATGTCGCGGTCCGCCAGGGCGGCCGGCTCGTGGGAGCGGTCGCCGCCTACAAGAAGGACGACAGCTGGGGCGAGTTCACCTTCGATTTCCACTGGGCCCGGGCCGCCCAGCAGGCGGGGATCCGGTACTTCCCGAAGCTGGTGGCGATGACGCCCTTCACGCCTGCGACCGGCACGCGGCTGCTCATCGCCGAGGACGCCGACCGCGACGTGGTGCTCGCCGCGCTCGCGAAGGGCCTACGGCAGGCCGCCGATGAGCTCGGCGCGTCGTCCATTCACGCGCTCTACTTGAGCGAACCCGAGCGGCGGGGATTGCTCGCGGCGGGCGACTTCATGCCGCGGCTGTCCACCCAGTTTCACTTCCTCAACCAGGACGACGCGGGACAGCCTCACCCGAGCTTCGAGGCGTTCTTGGCGCGGATGCGCTCGCCCGCCCGCAAACAGATCCGCCGGGAGCGACGCGAGGTCGCGACCTCCAGCCATCGAGTCGAGGTGAAGGAGGGAGCCACGCTCACCGATCGCGACTGGAAGGCGCTGCACGTCTTCTACCGGATGAACGCCGCGCGCCACGGCGCCTTTGGGTACCTCACGCCCGCGTGCTTCGACATCCTGCGGGAGACGTTCGCGCACCGGGTCCTGGCGGTGCTCGCCTACGACGGCGACGAGCCGGTCGCGGGCTCCCTCAACTTCGAGAAGGGCGCGTGCCTCTACGGCCGCTATTGGGGTACCACCATCGACGCGGAGTTCCTCCACTTCGAGTGCTGCTACCACCGGCTGATCGAGCGCGCGATCGAGCAGGGCTATCGCCGGGTGGAGGCGGGCGCGCAGGGCCACCACAAGATCAAGCGAGGCCTCTTGCCCGCAGAGATCCACAGCGTGCATTGGCTCCGCGATCCACGGCTGGCTCGTGCCGTCGCCGAGTTCTTGCCCGAAGAAGCGCATGCGGTGCGGATGGAGATGGCCGACCTCGAGGCCGCGGGGCCGTTCCGCCGCGATCGAGGCGAGGGTGACGCGCCCAGCTTGCCCGATGCGCCCGGCGATCCCGAGAAGTAGCGGCTCGGCGTCCGGCGAGTAGAGTCGCGCGCATGTCCTCTCCGCCGTCCGCCTCTCCGCGAATCGGTCGTCGTCGTGCGCTGGCAGTCTTGGTCGCAACCGGCGGTGCCGTCGTGATCGGATGCGGCGGCGGCGAGGCCTCGAGCCTGCACTGCGATGACGTGAGCGGGCTCTCGGCGAACGACGCCGACTTCCGCCGAGGACAGGGCTACGTCGCGCGCAGCACCCGCCCCGGACGGAGCTGCGACACCTGCAATTTCTACGAGGCGGGCGCGCCGGCCGCCTGCGGCGAGTGCACGTTGATCCGCGGGCCGATTCATCCGGCCGGGTATTGCAACCTCTGGGTCGAGCGCGCCTGAACGTCGGACGCGACGACGCCCGTCAATGACGGCGGGTGGAACGGTCGATCGATAGCTCCTCGTCCTGAACGTCCTCGTGTTCCACGACATCGACGCGGCTCGGCTTCGCGGCGCGCGCGGTCACCTCGACCCGGACCTGTGCAGGCGATGGAACAGGCTCGCCGCGGGCCCGTCGCTGGCGCTCGACGAAGCGGTTGAAGTCGCTCGAAGCGCGGCCTCGCTCGGAGGCCTCTGCTGCCGCCGCCGCGTCCCGCACCTTTCGTGAGAGAACACCGAGCAGCGCCTGCACGCCCGAGTCGACCGCCTCCTCGAAATTCCGCGACGCACGCGCGGCGTCATCGGCGCGACGAGCGCTCGCCGCCATCTCGTCACGCAAGCGCTGGGACCAGGCGGTCGCCTTGTCGCGACGCTCGGCGCGCTTCTGCGCAGCGGTCCGCTTGCGACGCTTCTTCTCCACGCGCTTCTCGATGCGATCGGCATTGGGCGCGAAGAACAGGCGGGTACCGCGCAGCGCCATGAAGAGGCCCCAGATCGCGAGCACCCAGACAGCCCACGGGCCCTTGGCGACGGTGAGGTTGATTCCGGTGAGGAAGAGCCCGACCACGAAGTACGTGAGGAGCCCTTGAAGAAATCCTCGGCGCCGCTCTTCCTCGATCTCGACGCGCGCTTCGGTGAGCTCGCGTCGATCTTCTCGCTGCGCCGCGAGCTCGGCCGCCGCGGCGTCGATCGATGCGGGGTCGAGTCCGGCCTCACGGGCCGCCTCGAGCAGCTCCTCGTGGAGGATCCCATCTCCGGTTGCAGCGTTGGCGTGCTCGGTCGCCCGACGAAGGATCTCCTCCACTTCGTCCCTGCTGAAGGAAGAGGGGGTGTAGGAGCCAGGGTTGCGGGAATCGCTCACAGACACCTCGCGCATGGGCGGCTCAACCCCGAGGATGACGGGTGCATTCCGGCCATCACGCTTCTTGCGATCATGGCGCCCAGCTCTCGACGCCCGCGATGGCTGCGAAGATGGGGCCGTCCGCGCCGCCTATCAGATAGACCCTGCCGTCGAGCAGCGCGGCTGCGTGTCCGTGTCGCCTGGTGGGGAGTGTTCCGGTGCGGACGATCGCGCCGGTGGCGGCGTCGAGGACCTCGAAGGAATCGAGCGCGGCGTCTTGAATCTCACCGCCTGCGACGAGCACCTGCCCGCTCGCGCTCAGGTAGGTCGCGCTATGTCCGCTCCGCGCGCTCTGCAGACTGTCGCGCGGTGTCCAACCATCGCCGTCGGTGTCGAACACTTCGATCGAAGCGACGCTCGTGGCGGGGCTGAAGTCGCGGCCGCCGATCACCCACACCGCGCCTTCGCGCGCGAAGCCTGCGACGTGCTCTCGGGGCTCCGGGATGACCGCCGTGTCCCGGTACTCGCCGGTCTCCGGAACGCCGACGAGGCCGGCGGCTGCGAGACCACGATCGGTCTGACCGCCGACGAGCACCACCTCGTTGCCCACGATCACCCCGACCGCCGCAGCGAGAGGATGGGGCAGGGCAGGGCGGCTCTCCCACGCGGTCGCTCCTGCAGGCAGCGCGAACACCGTGTCCAGCGGCTCGAAGCGAAGGCTCGCCATGCCGCCGAGCAAGTAGAGGGTCCCGTCGAGCGACACGAGCATCGCGTGATGCCGGGGCGCGGGGAGATCGGGGAGCGCCGTCCACGCCTCGCCATCGAAGGACCAGACCTCGGCCACCACGGTGATGCGCCCGTCGATCCCGCCGGCCACGATGATCGCGCCCTCGTGGACCACGGCGGTGATCTCTTGGAGCGCATGGGGAAGCGGCGTCTCGATTTGGAACCCCTCGGGCGTCGGCGCGTCGTTCCCGAAGTCCGGCCCCGGAGGATCCTCGATGGTGTCGCTCGACGGCGCGTCGGTCTCGAGGGGACCGTCGGCGCAGCCACATGCCGACAAGAGGAACAACGAAAGAAGGACGCGCACGGGGGCAGTATCGCACCGATCTCGCGATGACGTAGTGGGGCCTTCCGGGCTCGACGCGCGCGGCCTCCAACCGCGTGCGCGAAGTGTGTAGGCTGCACGTGCATGGCTTCGTCCGACCGAGCTCGTCTCACCTCGCTGTCCACTGGCTTTCGCGGCCGCTACATCGACTACGCCACCCTCACAGGGCAGCTCGAGGCGTGGGCGGCGGCGTTTCCTTCCATGGTTCGGCTCGCGTCGATCGGACGTAGCCGCGAGGGGCGCGAGTTCTGGCAGCTGACGATCGGCGCGCAGCCCGATCGCACCCGGCCCGGGGTGTGGGTCGACGGCAACCTCCACGCGGGCGAGCTCGCAGGCTCGTCGGTGGCGCTCGCCATCGCCGAAGACACGATCGCGCTGCATCTCGATCCCGAGGGCGCGACCGCACTGCCTCCGCATCTGTGCCGGATCGTTCGGGAGTCGCTGGTCTACGTGCTGCCGCGCATCTCGCCGGATGGCGCCGAGGCCGTGCTCACGAGCGGGGTGTATGTCCGCAGCGTGCCGCGCGACGAGCGGATGGCGCGGGCGCAATCGCGCTGGATAGGCGGGGACGCCGATGGCGATGGTCAGGCGCTCTGGATGCGCCGCGAGTCACCGCTCGGCGACTTCACCGAGATCGCCGAGGCGCCCGGGATGCTCGTGCCGCGCCTGCTCGATGACGCGGGGCCGTTCTTCGAGATCTATCCGGAGGGACACATCGAGTACTTCGATGGCGACCGGATCCCAGCGCCGCACTACCTGGCCGACAACCCGGTCGATCTGAACCGCAACTTCCCGTTTCACTGGCGGCCCGAGCCCGAGCAGATCGGCGCAGGCGCCTTCCCGGGGAGCGAGCCCGAGTCCCGCGCGGTGATCGAGCGCGCAGAGCAGCTGCCTCACCTCTTCGTGTGGCTGAACCTCCACACGTTCGGCGGCTGCCACATCCGGCCCTCGGGCGATGTCCCCGACAGCAAGATGCCGCCACGCGATCTAGGCATCTATCGACAGCTCGGTATCTGGGCCGAGGAGCTCACCACGTACCCGATGGTGAGCGGCTTCGAAGAGTTCCTCTACCAGCCGGATCAGCCGCTCTACGGTGCGCTCTCCGAGTGGGCCTACGAGCATCGCGGCGCGCTCGCGTGGGTCACCGAGCTCTGGGATCTCTTCGCGCGGCTCGAGGTGAAGCGCCCCAAACGCTTCGTCGACATCTACACCTCGCTGACCCGCGAGCACCTCTTGCGGCTCTACGCGTGGGACGCAGAGCACAACGAGGCTCGGATCTTTCGTCCGTGGGTCCCGCTCGATCATCCGCAGCTCGGCCGAGTCGAGGTGGGCGGACTCGATCGGCGCATCGGACTTCAGAACCCCAGCCTCGCGGTGCTCCCCGAGGTGTGCAGCCAGATGAGCGCGCTGTTCTTGCGGACTGCGGCGCTGGTTCCGCAGCTCACCCTCGCGCGCGTCGAGACCGTCCCGCTCTCGGGCGCGACGCAGCTCGCCGTGGAGATCCACAACCGGGGCTACCTGGGCACCCACGGGATGGACAAGGCGAAGAACATGCCTTGGAACGAGCCGCTCTACGCCGATCTCACGGTGGAGGGCTGCACCCTCGATGAGCCAGGGCGCGCGCATCTGCTCGTCGGTCACCTCGCTGGATGGGGCAAAGGACACGCCGCGTCGGGACAGGCGATCTTCTACGCGAGCACGCCGGGCAACGAGAGCGCGCGTACGGTTCGTTGGACGTTGCGGGGGAAAGGCGCCGCGACGGTGCGCATCGGCAGTCCCCGTACCGGTTGGCTCGAGCGACGCGTGATCATCGACGGCTGAGGCTACGTCCGCCGCGCTCGATCGTCGTGCTCAGTCGTCGCTGTGGGTCGGACAGGTGCAGCCCCAGCTCGCGGGCACCGCAGGGCAGATCGCGTCGGCGATGATCTGATGGCCTGCGCGGTTGGGATGGATAGGATCGAAGCCCACCAGCTCGTCGCGGAGAAACCAGCGCGGCAGCTCGCTCAACAGACCCACGTCGCTCTGGATCCGGAGGATGCGCTCATCGGGCGACAGCGCATCGACCTCACGTCGCCAGCGGTGATCGCGCTCGAGCAGCCGGGTCATCGCCTCCACGGAGCGAGGCTCCGCGTCCACCGCGCGCAGCGGGCTGTTGTAGAGATCGACGCGGACGTCCGCGAGCTCGCTGGGATCCCATGGCGCATCCGGCACGTCTCGATCGGCGACGTAGTGTCCCAGCGCCTCGGGCGGCGTGAGCCGACCCAAGACGAAGTCCACGATGCCCCGGGTGTTGCGCAGGGTGCTCAGCGCACCGCCGTCTCTCCACCGCCTGTCGGCGAGGCTGCCCCACGGGCTCAAGCTCAAGCCGACCACCCGCATGCCGTGCTGGTGCGCGTCGACGAACGCGCGGCGAATCGATCGGTTGGTGCGCGTCGAGCTCCCGGCGCTGTTCAGGCCGCCATTCCACATCAACCATGCCTCGCCGCCTGGCACATCGCGCGGGATGGCTCGGCCACGGATCACCTCGTCCCGAAAGCGGGTGTAGAGCTGCGGCGCACCCATCCCCACGACGGAGAGATTGCGGATCTCCACGTTGCTGCACGACTCTTGGAGCAGACGCGCGTAGGGATGATCGCGCCAAGCGCCGATCGATCCCGCGACGAGCACCACCTTCACGGGTCGATCTGCCATGTTGAAATGCCAGCGCTCGCCGAGGCCCACCGCGTAGCCCGCGCCCGCCCCGCGCTCCAATCGATCCTGCGACGCGCCGAGGTTCGCGAGCGCGAACCCCGTGAGCAGACAGGAGAGGACGAGACCGAGACGCGCCATGATCGGGGCGGACGCTAGCCGAAAGGTCGGCACCAGCAAGCGGTGCATCGAATCTCCGGACGTCGAGGGCACTACGATGTCCGGCGCCCATGATCAGTCCGATCGTTCCCCGAGACCCGCGGGATCTGGGATCTCGGATCTGGGATCTGGACGCTCGACGCTAGGCGCTACGCGGTAGGCTGCGCCGGATCAGCCGCACGCTCGCTCGCGACGGGCTCATCCACCGCGGGCAGCCTCGCGACGAACGTGGCGCCCTGGTCGCTGGAGCGGGCGCTGATGGTGCCGCCGGCCGCGTGGATCAGGCGCTGGGAGATGGCGAGCCCGAGCCCCGTACCTCGCTCCTTCGTGGTCACGAAGGGCAGAAAGAGGCTGCGTCGGATCGTCTCGGGGATCCCAGGTCCGCTGTCCGATACGTGCAGCTCGACCACTTGCTGGGATCCCTCGCCGGGGTGGCCGGCCGCGCGCACGGTGCGCACCCGCAAGGTGCCCTGACCCTCCATCGCCTGCGCCGCGTTGCGCGCCAAGTTGAAGAGCACTTGCCTCAGGCGCTCGGGCTCGATGCGTACTGGCGGGAGCGACTCCTCGAGGTCGTCGAGCAGCGTCACCCCGGGGCCCAGATCGGGCGCGAGCAATCGCATGGTCTTGCGCACGGTCTCGTTCACGTCGTGCGGCTCGACAGGTCCCGTGCTCGATGGGCGCGCGTAGTCGAGGAACGAGCTGACGACACGGTTCAGTCGATCGACCTCCTCGACGATGATGTCGAGGAACTCGCGCGCGTTCACTCCGTCCGACTCGTGGGGCTCGGCGAGGAACTGCGCGCTCGCCTTGATCGCGCCGAGGGGATTTCGGATCTCGTGGGCCAGGCCCGCGGCCATCTCGCCGAGCGCCGCGAGCCTATCTCGCTCCTTGAGGCGCTCGAAGATGCGCGAGTTCTCCACCGCGATGGCCGCCTGCGCGCCCAGGCTCTTGAGGAGCTGGATCTCCTCGGGCGCGTACGCGTCACGGAGCCGCTCATCGCGCAAGATCAACAGGCCATAGAGCCCGGGAGAGCCCCCGATAGGGACGCAGACCGACGCGTTGAGCGAGGACAGCGCCGCGATCATCTCTTCGAGCACGTGCGCCTCGCGGTCATCGCCGAGCTCACGTCGCTCGGCGAGCTCCCGCTCGAGGTTCTCGACGACTGCGGGCTCGCCCTCGTCGAACCGGTCCAACAGTGTGCGCAGCGCGAGTAGCTCGATGCGCTCGGGGGGCTCTGGGCCCACGCAACCTGCGCGATCGAAGGCCCGCCCATCGACGCTCGCGAGATAGATTGCGCCGTGGGTGAGGCGCCGCGAGCCCTCGAACGCTCCGATGATGGTGCCGACGATGGCGTCGATGGAGAGCGTGTTGGCGAGCTGACGCCGCACGTCGGTCACCATGTTCTCGAGATCGACCCGCTCTCGAAAGAAGAGCCCGGCGATGCGCTGCTCCACCCAAGCGCGCACCGGATCGAAGACGAGCAGGACCACCAGCGCGGCGGCGACCGACGTCAGATAGAAATTGCCGGGATCGAATTCCACCAGCACCCAGAGGATGCCGGCGAGCAAGAACGACATCGCAGTGAGCACCGTGAGGCGCCCCGCGAGCTCGTAGAGATCGAGCACCCGATAGCGCAGGATCGATTGCGAGATCACGTAAAGGAACACCAGCATCAGCACGGTGCCGACGGGGGGGATCTCCAAGCCCGCGTAGAGCAGGTACTCGGCGATGGTGAACACGGTCGCGAGGGTTCCGACCAGCGCCAGGTACGTCAGGCGCGCCCCATCGACCCGAGATCGGGCCCGACGCCCGGCGCGGTACAGGAGATAGAGCGCCGCGCCGAGGACGACGAAGACGTAGACCATCACCACGACCGCGAGCCCCAGCGTGCCGAAGAGCGGGGTGAACACGACAGCGGTCAGGGCGGCGGCCAGCCCCAGCGCGACCCAGTTCAGCTGAACCGATCGCACCGACTCGGTGCCCAAGAACACCCGGAAGAACTGGACGGCCGCGAGCGGCAAGAAGACCGCCAGCACCAGGTTCACCCGCTCGGCGACGCTGCCCGGGACCAAGCGCGCGATGAACGTGGTCGCGTACCAAGCGCCCATCGTCGCCGCGAAGAGAGCGAAGAGCCAGTGCACCCGCAGCTTGCGGGGACGCAGGAGCACCTCGGCCACGATCGCCAAGCAGACGACCGACGCCAAGAGAGAGGTCTGGGATCGAAGATCGATCATCGCCGCGCGATGGTAGCGCGAGGCGCCGCGCCATCACCGGCGAACCGCTCAGGGACGGGTGACGCCGAGCGCCGCGTAGGGATCTTCGATCTCCGCGGCGCCGTCGAAGTGCGTGGTCAAGAAGTGCAGCCAGGCCTCCGCGCCCACGTCGCTGTCGCCCACGTTGCCGTGATCCGCCATCTCGAGCCCGCCCGCATCATCGGCCACCCAGTCGAACTGAAGGAGGCCGCCCGTCGCGGTGAGACCGTCGCGGGTGAAGTTGCCGGTGAGCGGACCGGTGATGACGGGGATGCCGGGCTGAGGACGCAGCGCGATCTCCACCATGGGGATCCCGAGCGCACGCGCGATGGCGTAGTTCGCGATGTTCGGCACGATCTCGTCGTCGAGCACCATCCCCGCGAGCACGTCGGGCAGCCCCTCGACGCCCGGCACCCGCTCGCCCAAGAGCGTGGGAGCCCACGACGCTGGGTCGCCGCGCTCGAGGATGGTCTGAAGGATGGGAAAGAAGCGCCGCACGTCGCCCTCGGTGGTGCCTGCGGGTCGCACTGCGGTGATCAACGGCGCGAACGTCTCGCTGTCGCTGATGATGGTGGAGACCCGACCGCCCGGGACCACGAGGATCCCGGCGCCGATCGATCCATCGAGCGCCATCTCCTGCGGCCCCATGATCCCGCCGAGCGAGACGCCCAGGTAGGCGAGTTGGTCCATGTCGAGATCATCGGTGCCGTCGCCATCGACGTCGGGATGTTGGGCGAGCAAGCGGGTGAGCTGAAGCCTGTCGAACGTGCTCTGCGCGAAGTTGTCTCGGAGGCGCGCCGCCTCGAGCGCGCGGGTGCGCAGCTCGGCGAGGTTGATCCCGAAGAACGCGAAGACGGTGTTGAGCTCACTGCGGCCGGGCTCCTCGACCGTCGGGTGCTCGCCATGCTCGAGCGCGTCGATGGCGATGGTCGCGATGCCTTGGGGGGCGGCGAACGTCGCCAGCCGCGCCGCTTGGCCTCGACCACCCGTCAGTCCGTGTCCGTAGATCAGGACCGGCGTGGAACCGGTGCGATCCAGAGGGAGCCACATCGTGATCGGCACGGTGTAGGTCGCGCGGGGATCGATCGCTGCGCCTGCCGCGCGGCGGATCACGCCATCCTCGGGATCCCGGTAGTCGCCGGCGACGAAGCGCGCTTCGCAGCGGGTCCACAGCGCTTCGTCCACGCAGGTCGGCGGCGCCTCGAAGATGAAGTCCCGGCCTGCGATGTCCTCATTGATGGCGATCCCATCCTCGTAGATCGACTGGGTCGGGTACGTGGTGATGGCGACGAGATCGCTCGCCGAGGTGATCACCTCGAGGTCGATGAGCGCATCGATGGCCGCGGCCGTCTCCGGATCGGGGCCCGCGAGCAGGGCAGCAGTCGCCGCCGACGGCTCGAGACATCCGCCGGCCGCCGCAGTGAGCGAGCGGGTCACATACGCCGCGACCTCGGTGCGGGGCGGCAGGGGGCGCAGCGGCGACAACATCAACGTCGCGTCGTCATCGGTCGTCGTGATCAAGGCGGGCATCAGCCGCGGTCCGTCCGCGTCCAGGATCACGAAGCCCACGCCCGCCTCGGCCGGCGCTGCCTCGCTCGGTTCCGGCAGCTGTGCCGGATCGAACGCGCGTCCGAACTGAAAGAAGGCGTCCGCGTTGATCCCGAATCCGTCGACCTCGCTCAGGTCATCGGTGAGGGTGGCGCGGTAGCCGCTCAGGCGACGCGCGAGCTCCGCGTAGCGCTCGACGTCCAGCACCACGCGCTGGCCGCTCTCGGTGGTGGGGTCGTCGGCCAAGAGGCTGCGATCGGGGAACGTCGTGAGTCCGTCGTCGCTCGGATCTTCGATCTGGATGGTGCACGTCGGAGCATCGGGCATCCCTGCGTCGCCTCCGCCATCCGGCAGCATCGCGGGCGGCTCGCACGCACCGAGCATCACACAAGCCAGGAGGGAGGACGTCAGGAGCGAAGGGCGTTGCATGTCGGCCATGGCACCAAAGGCGGGTCCGCGTTGCAAGGCCTTGCGCCCGATCGTCGAGCGCAAACGCAGACGCCCGCGCGGGCATCGAGCCTGCGCAGGCGTTAGCGTCACTCGGCGAGGATCACTCGGCGGCGATGCGGCGGATGGAGTCGCCGCCGATGCAGACCATGTAGAGTTCGCCCGCGTTGTCCTGGCCGAAGGAGGCCAGCCCGTTGCAGAGACCGCTCAAGTCGTCGAGTTCCTGGTACTCGGTCACCATGCCATCGCAGTAGCGGAAGGCGCCCACGTTCGCGCTGCCGTAGTCGCCGAACAGGTACGCGCCCGCGAGCGCGGGGATGGCGCTGCCGCGGTAGACGTAGCCGCCGGTGATCGAGATGTTACCGGTCCCCAGGACGGGGTCGGATCCGCCCGACGCAGCGTTCCGAACCACCACCGCGGGGTCGTGCTGCTCGATGCTGCAGGCGCCAGCGCGACCGAAGTTGTTGAGGCCTTCGCACTCGCTCCAGCCGAAGTTCAGGCCCGCACCTTCACCAGAGTCGATCACGTCGATCTCCTCCCATGCATCCTGTCCCACATCGCCGATGTAGAGGTCGCCGGTGGCTCGGTCGAACGAGAAACGCCACGGGTTGCGAAGGCCCGTCGCGAAGATCTCGTCGGCCTCCGGGCCATCGGTGGCCGCGAAGGGATTGCTCGTCGGGATGGTGTAGCCGTCGGCCGTCGTGGCATCGACGTGGATGCGCAGGAGCTTGCCGAGGAGCTGCGTGTTGTTCTGCCCGTAGTCCATCGGATCGCCACCGCCGCCGCCGTCACCGGTGCCGATGTAGAGCTCGCCGTCGGGGCCGAACTGGAGGCAGCCGCCGTTGTGGTTCCATTCGAAGTCGTCCATTCGAAGGATGACCTGGACCGTCGGGTTCGCGGAACGCGCCGTCGCCCGGGTACCCACGGCGACCACCTGGTCTTGGGTGCCGTTCTCGGTGTAGTAGACGTAGAAGAGCCCGTTGGTCGCGTAGTCGGGATGGAACGCGAGGCCGAGCAGACCCTGCTCGCTCTGCGTGCTTCGGACGCTCAGGCTGATGAACGTCCCGACGTTCGCGCCGGTCGGGTCGAGCACCACGATGTCGCCCTGCCGCTGCACCACGAAGAGGTCGTCCGTCCCAGGCGCGCCGGTGACGTACAGCGGTTGGTCGAGCCCGGTCGCCCAATTGGGCGCCGCGAGCCCGGGATAGCCGGTGACGGTGCACGCGACGGGGACGCCCGTATCGGCCGGAGGCGCCGGTGCGTCGGCGCCAGGCGCGTCGAGGCCGGGGACATCGGCGCCCGGCGCATCGACGCCGGGGCCCGCGTCCTCGTTCGTCGTGTCGTCGGGGCAGCCCGCGAGCGCGAGCGAGAGCAGACCAACCGACGCGAGACCGAACGGGCGCGCCGTGGGGGAAATGAAGCGACTCATCGAAACCTCCAGCAAGGTGAAGCGGGCACCATTGCGCCATTGCGGAGCCGACGCCACCACTGGATCGAGATGCCGTCGATTTCGCCCACCAGCGTGTCGGAACGCCTCGAGACCGCGTGCGTGATGGGTGCGTTCGCGCCCGCGCGCTTCGCTGCTATATGGGGCGCCTCATGCGGTTTCAGGACGTGGTGATCTGCAGCGTTTCGGCCCTCGAAGCGCCCCATCGCGTGAGCTCGCTCGAGCTCGAGGAGCGCCTGCGTCCGTTGCTCAAGCGCCTCGGCTTCGCACCCGGCGTCATCGCGTCTCTCAGCGGTGTGGTGGCACGTCGCTTCTGGGACGAGGGCACTCAACCCAGCGAGGTTGCTGCCAAGGCGGGCGAGCAAGCGATCCTGCGTTCGGGTCTGCCGCGCTCGGACATCGGCGTGCTGGTGAACACGTCGGTGTGCCGCGACTTCATCGAGCCCTCGACCGCGAGCTTGGTGCACGAGCGCCTGGGTCTGTCGGCCGACTGCCTCAACTTCGATCTCTCGAACGCGTGTTTGGGCTTCATCCACGGGATGGATCTGGCGGCGCGCATGATCGAGCGCGGCGAGATCAAGGCCGCGCTGGTGGTGGATGGGGAGGGCAGCCGCTACATCGTCGACAAGACCATCGAGCGCCTCAATGCGACCGGTGACGCGCGGATGTTCGCGGAGAGCTTCGCGACCCTCACGCTCGGCTCGGGCGCTGCTGCCATGGTGCTCGCGCACCGCGACGTGTTCCCCGAAGGGCACACCTACCGAGGCAGCGTGACGCTGGCCGCGACCGAGCACTCGCAGCTCTGCCGCGGCAAAGACGAGTGGATGGTCACCGACGGCAACAAGCTGTTGGTCGCCGGGCTCGAGCTCGCCAAGCGCACGTTCGAGCGAGCCAAAGACGAGCTCAGCTGGACGGCCGAGGTCTTGGCGGAGGTCGTCGTGCATCAGGTGAGCCGTCAACACACCGACCGGCTCGCAGCAGCGCTCGGGATAGCGCCCGATCGCATCCATTCGATCTTCCCCGAGCACGGCAACATCGGTCCTGCGTCGGTGCCCATGGTGCTCGCGAAGGCGGACGACGCAGGCCGCATGCAGAAGGGCGACAGAGTCGCGCTCATGGGGATCGGCAGTGGGCTCAATTGCGCGATGGCCGAAGTCGTCTGGTGAGCCGGTGAACGCGCTCCCGAATGACATCTATCCCTGGACGCCCAAGCGCTGGGACCGCGGCCAGGGCATCGAGATGAGCTACCTCGATGAAGGGCCTCGCGATGGCGCGCCTGTGGTGATGGTCCACGGCAACCCGACCTGGTCCATCTACTACCGACGCTTGATCGGTGCGTTGGGGGGTCCGCGGATGATTGTCCCGGATCACGTCGGGATGGGCCTCTCGGACAAGCCGAGCGACGACCGCTACGACTACACGCTCGCGAGCCGGGTCGATGATCTCACGCGCCTGATCGAACACCTCGTGCCCAGCGGGAAGGTGTCACTCGTCGCCCACGATTGGGGCGGGATGATCGCGATGGCCTGGGCGACGGCGCATCCCGAGCGCGTCGAGCGCATCGCGCTGATGAACACCGCGGCGTTCCCCATGCCGAACGACATGCGCTTTCCCGGCGTGCTCCGCTTCACCCGCACCGCAGTCGGTTCGCTCTTGGTGCGCGGCGGCAACGCGTTCGCGCTCGGCGCCTCGCACCTCTGCACCGCCCGCACACCGATGTCGCGCGCGGTGCGACGCGCCTACCGCGCGCCGTATGACAGCTGGGCACACCGCATCGCGACGCTCCGTTTCGTGCAAGACATCCCGCTCGATCCGCGTGACCCGTCCTACGCCATCGTGGAGGCGACCGGACAGAAGCTCGATCGACTGCGCGACGTTCCTTTCTCCATCACCTGGGGCGAGAAGGACTTCATCTTCGGCGACGCGTTCCTCCGCGAGTGGGAGCGGCGGGTGCCGCATGCGGACGTGCTGCGGATCCCCGATGCGGGTCACTACGTGATCGAGGACGCCCCCGAGGAAGTGGTCCCGCGGCTGGTTCGCTTCCTGACGAGCTGACACCCACGGATGACTACGCGGGGAAGAGCGTCCGCATCTTCATGGCCGCGGTGAGGCTGCCCTTCACTTTGCCCAGGCCGCTGGTGAACGCCCACGTGCCGTCGATGTCGCCGTTCACGACCTTTACGTAGTCCTCGGCTGCCATCACCAGCGCGACGGTGGGCTTGTCGTGGGCGCCTCGCTGAAGCTCGAGCTTTCCGTCCTGCACCCGCGCGTGGAACGTGCCCTCGCCCAGCTCCCACTGAAACACCGCATCGACACCCCGCGCCGCACTCGGCACAAAACGCTGGGGCAAGGTCTCGAAGTACTCCTCGGCGCTGGCGACCCGGCGAGTCGAGGTGGCAGCGCTCGCAGTGGGTGTCGACGAAGGAGTCTCGGAGGCCGATGGTGCCGGTGATGGGGAACGCTCGCGCATCGCAGCGACGGTGGCCCGCGCCGGATCGAAGACCTTTCGCTCGAGCGTCTTGCGCAGCATCGCGAGCTTGGAGATCGGCTGCCAAATCTCGACCTCCAGTGCCGGCGCCTCGTCGTAGAACTGCTCGCACCAACGGCGATAGAGACCCACGGGGCCATCGACCGGGCTCAAGAGCGGCGCGGTCAGGTAGCGTTTGTTCTCCCAGATGGGGAAGTCCTTGGCGAAGTCCTCGACGTACGCCTGGTAGAAAATCCGCGCGAGCTCTTCGGTGTACTCGGGGTCTCCCTGCTTCTGCACTTGCACGATGCCCCGGATCTCGACGACGTCGTTCTCGAGCGGGGTCACGCAGATGCGCTGCCTCGCGCGTACCCCGACGTTGGTCACGTGGGTCTGCACGATCACCACGCCCAGGCCGATCATCGTGACGTCGAGCTCGACGTCATTGAGGGTGCCCGGCATCCCCACGATGTCGCCGGGTGCGGTGAACGCCACCTCTACGGTCATCCGCTCACCCTCGCGACGCGGCTTGCCTCGAAGGCGCGCCTGCCGCCCGTCGTGCACCGGGCCGATGTGCGCCACATCGACGGTGTTCTCGAAGATCTCTTGAGGGTGGGTACGAAGGCGCTTCCAGTGGACGAGCCGCGGTGTGGTCCAGCCTTCTTCCTCGAGCTCGGGTAGATCCCACGGCGTGCCCTGCGTGGCAGCCAATGGCGCGGGATCGAAGAACACCAAGAGCGTCCCGTTCTGCTCGCGCACCGGGTAGGTCCGAAGGCGCGCCTTGTCTGGTGTGATCGGGCTGCCGGGCACTTCCGTGCAGCGCCCCTCGGCGTCGTAGCGCCACCCGTGGAACGGGCAGCGGATCGACTCGCCTTCCACACAACCGCCGTGACCGAGGTGCGCGCCGAGGTGAGGACAGTAGGCATCCACGACGTGCGCCTGCCCCGACTCGCCGCGGTACGCGACGAGATCACGGCCGAAGGCGCGCAGCGGGATGGGGGCACAGGCAGGCAGCTCGGACGACATCACGAGCACGAACCAACCGCGAGGAATGCCGAAAGGGAAGCGGGACGAAGTAGCGAGCGCGGAATCCATGGTCACCTCGCGAGGGGAGCGACGTCAGCGAGCGCGACCGACGCGCCGCGACGAAGGGGGAGGGCGAACGCGATGGCCACGAGACCGAGCAACGAGAGCGCCGAATACGCCAGCCGCTCGAAGCCCTGATCGACCGCGCCCTGAAGGGCCGTCACCAACGAGAGCAGCGTGAGCGCGCCGGGCAAGAGCAACGCGGCCGTCAGCACGAGGGGGTCACGCGGCTCGGGCGATGGCGATCGCACCCACGATGCGAGGACCACGCAGCCGATCAGATGGAGCGCCACGATGTTCCCGTGCGTGAGCCCGAGTGCGGCCATCAGGTGGAAGGGCAGAAAGCCGAGCACCCCGAAGAAGATCACCAGCGTGCCTGCGACCAGAGCGACGGGCACCGCCATCCAGAAGGGGCGCTTCTCCAAGACCCGCCAGAGCAGACGGCACAGGCCGCACGCGACGGCGCCGAAGATCAGGTACCAGTAGTACGAAGTCACCGGCACCCCGAGCCAGCGGAACGCGAGGTTGGGATCGACGTCGAGCCAGGTCCACCAGCGCACCGCCATGCCGGCGAGATCGAAGGGCACGTCGATGAGGCAGATGGCGAATCCCGCGAGGAACGCCTCCGCCACGGGATGGAGGCGCAGCCGCTCGACCAGCTTGATCCCGGCGTAGAGAAAGTTGCCGTAGAGCCCGGTCACATAGAGCGGGAGCTGCCCTCCGTAGAGCTGCACGGTGAACTGCGAGTGCTCGTAGTTCTCGAGGAAGTTGAACGCGAGGAGCTCCATCTGCAGGCCGTACGAGGTGATGGCGATCCACTGGAAGAGGTGGCGCTTGTCCCCCGCGCGATACCGAAGCACCGCGTGGGTGAACACCACCGCCGTCGAGATGAGCACCAAGAGCTCGAGCAGCAGAAAGTGCAGCGGCCTTCCGAAGGGATTCGAGAAGCGGATCAGATCATCCATGGGTGGTTCCTGGCTCGCCCTTGCCGCCGAACACCTCGGGCCCGTAGCGCCGACCTTCTACCCGGACGGTGCCGTGCAGCCGATCGAAGAGCTGCGTGTGGTGGCCGTAGTTGCAGTGGAAGAAGAGGTGGTGGTCGTCGTGAAACTGGTTGCCCGGATGCAGCGGCAGCGGCCACTTCACCCGTATCCCCGAGTGATCGATCATCCCGATGAAGTAGGTGTACGCGACCACGGCGACGTAGACGGCCCAGTGCACCGGCAACACCACGACGGGGAGCATCACGAACGCCTGAAACGTGAGGAACTCCAGCGGATGCACGGCGGTGGTGGTGAAGATGGTCGGGGCGACGTAGCGGTGATGCCACCGATGGACGTGCCGAAAGAGGATCGGCGAGTGAAACGCGCGATGGCTGTAGTAGAGGCCCGCGTCGATCAGGAAGTACGTGAGCAGCGCGCTGAGCACCAACCAAAGGGCGCCATACTCGAGGGGATCGACGTAGAGCTGCGACCACCCGCCGCGCGCGACGTGCCACGCGAACACCCCGCCTATGACCGCGCCCATCACGATGTTGAACGAGCCGAGCACGAACGCGTGCCGCACCAGCGCATACGGAGGGAAGCGCTTGGGCTGCACCTTCCAGTGCGCCGCGTCGTCTTTTCGTCGCACGTAGAAGGCCCAGTGGGTGAGGCCACCGAGGCCCCAAAACGTCACGAGCGACACCACGACGGACGCCCCGATCGCGATGAGCAACGCCACCCCGTCGTCAGCGGACATGGCCGACTTCCACCGCGATTTTGCGCATTCGGTCCACCGAGAGCGCAACGCTGTCACGCGTCAGCAACAGTTGTCAACGGCGGGTACTGGCTCAGCACGCTGGCTCAGCGGAGCTCGACGACCTTCTCTCCGAAGAGGCGCTCGAGGTTGGCTAGCAGCGACTCGCTCGGCTCGACCTTGATCCCGGTGTCTGCGACCGCGACGGTCCACCGCTCGATCGACTTGAGCTCGAGGGACACCGGGCACGGACCCGGATGCACCATCAACGTGTCGCGCAGCGCGCGCAGCTTCTTGCCGTCGATCTTCTCGACGAAGACCCGCACCCGCACCGATCGGGTCTTCTCGCGGAGCGCCACCGACAAGAGGCGCACCGAATCGAGGAGGAGCTTGGGCTCCTTGGCGGAGTCGCTGTCGGGATCTCGATTGGCGTCCTCCTCGAAGCGCAGCGTCGCCTCGACGTACACGGGCTCGCCGCTCGCTAGCGCCTCGCGAGCGCCCTCGAGCTGGCGGTCGCGCACGATCACTTCGACCCGTCCTTTGGCGTCCTCCAGCGCGAAGAACGCGATCTTGCCGCCGCTCTTGGTAGGTCGCTCACGGAAGCCCTCCACCGTGCCGCCCACCCGCACTTCGGCGCCATCGCTCATGTCGCCCAAAGACGCCGTGGTCGCGTTGCAGAAGCGGGTGATCTCTTCTTTGTACCGGTCGAGGGGATGTCCCGAGACGTAGAAGCCGAGCGCCGAGCGCTCACGGAACAACAGCTCCTTCAGATCCCATGGCTCGGTCTGAGGGAACGCCGCGCCGCTGGTCTTCTCCACCGCGCCGCGCGACGTCGCATCCAGCAACCCGAAGAGGGACGTCTGCCCGCTGGCCTTCTCCGCGGCGACGCGCTTACCCCGCTCGAGCGCCATCTCGATGGAGGCGAACGCTTGCGCACGCGAGACGCCGATCACCTCGTGCGTCGCGTCGAACGCTCCGGACTGCACCAGCGCCTCGACCACGCCCTTGTTCACCCGACGCAGATCCACGCGCGCGGTGAAGTCGAAGAGATCCTCGAACGGATCCTTTTCCCCTTCGACGGTACGGGCCTCGAAGACCGCTTCGAGCGCGCTCTGTCCGATGCCCTTCACCCCGCCCAGGCCGAAGCGAATCTTGGGCTGCGCCTTGTCGCGCAACGTCCCGCCCATCGACACCGGACGTCCGGGTCGTGCGCCCGGCGCGTGCTCTTTGGGATCGTAGACGACGGCGAAGTCGATCTCGGACTGGTTCACGTCCGGCGGCAGCACGGTCACGCCCATCGATCGCGCCTCGGCGACCGTGCGGACCACCTTGTCGGTCTTGTCCTTGTCGGCCGAGAGCGTCGCGCAGACGAACTCCACGGGGAAGTGCGCCTTCAGATACGCGGTCTGGTAGGTGATGAGCGCGTACGCGGCGGAATGCGACTTGTTGAAGCCGTAGCCCGCGAAGAAATCGACCAGATCGAAGATGGTCTCTGCGCTCTTGGCGGTGTGCCCGTTGGCCTCGGCGCCCGTGATGAAGGTGGCCCTTTGCTGGGCCATCTCCTCCGCCTTCTTCTTGCCCATCGCGCGGCGCAAGAGATCGGCGCCGCCCAGCGAATAGCCCGCCATGACGCGGGCTATCTCCATGACCTGCTCCTGATAGACGATGACGCCGTACGTGTCCTTGAGGACGGGCTCCAGACACGGATCGGGATACGCGACCTTGATGCGCCCATGCTTTCGCTGGACGAAATCGTCGACCATGCCAGTCCCCAAGGGACCAGGCCGGTAGAGCGCGACGGCAGCGACGATGTCCTCGAAGGTGTCGGGGCGGAGCTTCTTGAAGAGGCCCTGCATGCCCGAGCTCTCGAGCTGGAACACGTTCGTGGTCTCGCCCGAGCTCAACAACGAGTAGGTCGCTAGATCATCGAGGGGCAACACCGTGAGATCGAACTTGCCGTCACGGTCGGGCCTTCGATCGATCAAGCGCACCGCAATGTCGATCACGGTGAGGGTCTTGAGACCCAAGAAATCGAACTTGACCAGGCCCGCGTACTCGACGTCGTCCTTGTGGTACTGGGTGACGTACACGCCTTCTTCGGGGCAGAAGACGGGCACGTGATCCCAGAGCGGTCCTTCGCTGATCACGATGCCCGCGGCGTGCATGCCCGCGTGGCGGTTCAGATCCTCGAGCGCCATCCCGGTATCGAGCAGGTCGTGGATCTGAGGATCCTCGTTGTACATGGCCTTGAGCTTGGGCTCCTGCTGCATCGCCGACGCGATGGACACGGTCTTGCCCTGCACCGGCTCGGGGATCATCGCGGCGATGCGCGCGGTGTCACCGGGCAGCATCCCGAACGCGCGTCCCACGTCCTTCACCACGCTCTTGCTCTTGAGCTGATGGAAGGTGGCTATCTGACCGACGGAGCTCGCTCCGTACTTGGCCTTCACGTACTCGATGACCTGATCCCGTTTGTCCATGCAGAAGTCGACGTCGAAGTCGGGCATGGAGACGCGCTCGGGGTTCAGGAAGCGCTCGAACAAGAGACCGTTGTGGATGGGATCCAGATCGGTGATGCGCAGCGAGTACGCGACCAGCGAGCCCGCGCCCGAGCCGCGTCCGGGACCCACCGGGATGTCGTGCGTCTTGGCCCAGTTGATGAAGTCCTGGACGATCAGGAAGTAGCCCGGGAAGCCCATCGAGAGGATGGTCCCGAGCTCGAAGTTCAGGCGCGCTTCGTACTCGGCAGGGGAAGGCTCGCGGCCCGCCCGTCGGATCTCGTCGTAGCGCCCCTTCAGTCCTTCGTGGCTCAGCTTGGTGAGCCATTCGCCCTCGGTGTTCCCGTCGGGCACCGTGAAGCGCGGGAGCTGCGGCTTGCTCTTGGGGTTGACCTTGCCGCCGCAGCGCTCGGTGATCGCGAGCGTGTTCTTGATGGCGCCGGGGTAGTCGCGGAAGAGCTCGACCATCTCGTCGCTGCTCTTGAGGAACATCTCGCTCGAGCCGTGGTGGGCCCGCTCCATCTCCGCGAGCGTTCGGCCCGCGGCGATGCACGTGAGTACGATCTGCGCGCGTGAGTCCTTGCGCTCGAGGAAGTGGCAGTCGTTGCTGGCCACCAGCGGCACGCCGAGATCCTTGGCCGCAGCGACGAGGATCTCGTTCACCGGACCGTTCTCGATGAAGCCGTGATCTTGGAGCTCGCAATAGATGTTCCCCACGCCCATCACGTCGCGGAGCTGCGCGAGGTTCTTGTGCGCGCCTTCGTCACCGCGGAGCAGCGCCTCCTGCGCGACCCAGCCGCCCATGCATCCGGTCAGCGCGATGAGTCCGCCTCGGTTCTGCTCGAGCGCCTCGAGATCGACGCGGGGCACCCCGTTGGTCATCCCGTCTACCCAACCCAGCGACACGATGCGCGCGAGGTTTTTATAGCCGGCCATGTCCTCGGCGAGCAGGACCAGGTGACCGTGCTGACGCGCCGAATGATCGTGACGCGAGCCCGAGACCAGGTTGACCTCGCACCCGACGATGGGCGCGATGCCTTGCTCGCCACACGCGCTCACGAACTGCAACGTGCCGTGCATGTTGCCGTGGTCGGTGAGCGCCACGGCCTTCTGTCCCAGCTCTTTGACCCGCTTGGTCAGCGCCTTGAGGCGCACCGCGCCATCGAGCATCGAGTACTCGGAGTGGACGTGGAGATGGACGAACTCGGCGCTCATGGTGCCCGCCGAAGCGGGGGCCGATGGTGGATCCCTATGAGGGGAGGTTCAACGAAGAGTTCGGGCGCTTGACGTGAGCCGACAGTGAATGCATTCACTCGACGTGGTCGCGGCGCCGGCTTCGGTACAGGGGCTGCGCGCCCAACGCAGTCGGTTGCGGATCTTGGAGGACGCGGCGCGGCCGAGGCGCTGTCGATGTGTTGCGATGCCCTCAGCATGCCGGGGCTCACCCTTGGATTGCTCAGTAGCCCGCTCGGCGTTCGGATCCACGGACTCGCCGCGGCGTTCTTCGACACCGCGCGGACCGCGGACCCGAGCCATGACGCGAAGGCGCGCGTCGTCTTGTCCCGTGTGCTGGCCCGACGGCGGGTGTTGTCAGCGCGCGCGCCTCGATCCTCGGAGTCTTCGAATGGCTGGCGTCCGTCCTGCTCTTCTTTCTGCTCTTTCACTTCGGCGATCTCACCAACTGCCTCGCGGATCGTGATCTGGACGCGGTGTACAAGACTCACTTGTCGGAGGCTGTCTATGGCCTCGGGGTCGACAACGTACGACGCCAGATCGGCTGGACGGTGCTGAGCGCGCTGGTCTTGGGAGGGCACCTCGCGCTGAGCACGGGGCGCTTGGACATCGTGGGTTGGGTCGTCGTCGGGCTGGTCGTGGGGGGCCAATACTCGTTGGGCCCAGTCCGAGCCAAAGGACGGGGCGTGCTCCAGGTGCTGACCCTCTCGGCCGTGATCTTCATAGGCCCCATGATCTTGATCGCGCGCATCGTCGGCGAGGCGCTGACGCCCGAGCTGCTCGGGTTCTTCGTGGCGTACGCGGCGATGCAGGAAGGGATCATCCTGGTGAACACCGCGGAGGACGTGCCCGAGGACGAGGCGGCGGGGATTCGTACGAGCGCGGTGGCGTTGGGGCTTCCGGGGGCGCTCGCCCTCGCCACGGCCATGGTCGCAGTCGGGGGCCTCGGGATCCTGGGGTCGCTGGTGTCACTGCTCCCTTTGCCGGAGGGACTCTGGGCCGTGGCTCCCCTGTCGATCGCCTGGGTGTGGGTACTCCGCAGCGTCGGCGAGACCGCGAGTCGGGTGCGTGGTGTGCCTCGGGCGACCGCGATGACGGCCGTCCGCGCGAGCGCGCGGAGAATGCCGCTCTGGATCACCGCGACCGCATGGAGCACCTTGTTCGCCGCCGTCATCGTCTGGCTGACGGGCGTCGGGTGAGTCGCACCGTGGCCGAGGCGCTCGCCGATTTTTTCCGGGAGCATGGGCTCGACCGCGAGGGCTACCGCGCCGAGCGCCTGGTCGTGCATCTCGGACCGATCACCCTCCCGTTTCCCAATCCCGGCCTGCTGCCATTCCACGATCTGCATCACGTCGCCCTCGCCGCGCTTGGACGCCCGAGCGCTCCAACGTTCTGGGGTGAAGTCGAGGTGAGTGCACTCGAGCTGCGTGCCGGTCCGCCCACCGCGCTCATCGCTCTGCTCTGCGTGGGCGCGCTGGGCCTCGCTGCGGTGATCGCGCCGCTCAAAGTGATCCGCACCTACCGCCGCTACGCAGGCTGCGCGAGCCTGTATGGCGAGCAGGACTACGCCATGCTTCTGGCGCTCCCGATGGACGCGCTCCTGTCCCGCATGCGTCTTCCCCAGTGCCGCCCGTCCTGACGGACGAGGAAGAAGGAGCAGATAGGTCAGCCGGGGTGGCGTGCCGCGAACGCGGCGGCGGTGCCCAGGGGACCGACCTCGGACCACTCCTTGTCTTCGCTGTTCATCGCGATACCCGGGCGCGACGTCAGCACCTCGCAGCCGGTCTTGGTGACCAGGATGCTGTGCTCGAACTGCGCCGAGAGCGACCGGTCTTGGGTGACCACGGTCCAGTCGTCGTCGAGCAACTCCGTGCCCTTCTTACCGAGGTTGATCATCGGCTCGATGGTGAAGACCATGCCTGCTCGGATCCGCTCCCCCGCGCCGCGCTTGCCGAAGTGCCGAACCTGCGGCGCCATGTGGAACTCGCGGCCCACGCCGTGGCCGACGTAGTCCTCGACGACGCTGAAGCCGCGCCCCTCCGCGACCTCTTGGATGGCGGCGCCGATATCACCGAGACGCGCGCCGTCCTTCACCGCAGCGATGCCTGCTTCGAGGCTGGCTCGCGCGGTCTCCACCAGTTTCTTGGCCTGCTCGCTCGGCTCGCCGACGTAGAACGTCACGCTCGTGTCGCCGTGATGACCCTTGTGATAGGTCGTCACGTCCACGTTCACGATGTCGCCGTGGTTGAGGGTCCGCTTGCCGGGGATGCCGTGACAGACGACCTCGTTGATGCTGGTGCAGACGCTCTTGGGGAAGGGCCGCGGCGCGCCACTCGGCCGATAGTTGAGCGGCGATGGATACGCGTCGTTCGCCGTCACGAAGTCGTGGACGAGCTTGTTGATCTCATCGGTCGTGACACCCGCCCTAATCTTGGGACCCACCATCAAGAGGCACTGCGCGGCCAGCTGGCAGCTCGCGCGCATCTTCTCGAGGTTCGCTGCACTCATGATCTCGACCTGGGCCACTTCGCGTCTCCATTCCATGTCGTCGACCGACGCGGGGCTCTAGAGCACCGATCCGTTTGATTCCAGCAGGATCCAACGGATTCTTGGCTCCTCGGGGGCGAGGGGACATGCGTCCCCTCGGAAAACTAAACGGGCTAGAGCACCGATTCGAATGAATCGGTGCTCTAGCCCCCGGCGCAAAAGCCGTCGAGAGCCCGCCCAGCATCTTGCGTAAATGATCTCGAGTGCGAGGGCGAAGATCAGTCGACGGCGAGGAAGTGGGTGACCGCGCGGCGCAGATCATCTTGCTCGAGCACACGTATCGCGAGGCCGTCGTGGCCGACGCCATCCATCCAGCGCGCCGTGACGTTGGGGTGATCGGCGGCCATTCGCTCGGTGAGGTCGGGCGGGACGGTGCTGTCGTCGCGGCCGTGGATCACCAACACCTCGACATCGGGCACCTCACTCAGGGCCTCGACGGGGCGAAGCTCGGTGGGCGAGCGGAAGCCTAGGCCTCGCGAGATAACGAACATCATCCCGTGGGTGAGGGGGAGGACGGGCGCGCCTGGCAGCGAGCCATCGATGATCGCGGCGTAGTCGCTCGCTGGCGCGAAGAGCACCGCACGCCGAAGCCCGAGCGCACGTAGCTCGGGGAGCGCGGCGAGCACGGCGCCTCCTCCCATCGATTCCCCCATCGCACAGAGATCATCGCCCTCGGCGTGGCTCAGCGCGATCAGGTGCTCCGCGGCGCGAACCACGTCGCCGGGCTCGCGATCGGCGAACGTCGTGAGCACACCGTCGCTCACACCGTGGGCCCGAGCGTCGTACGCGAGCACGTGCGCCCCGCGTTCGTTGAGGGCGCGCGCCCATCCCAGCATGCGGTCGCGTCCATCGCCTCGGCCGTGGGCCAACACGACGGCGGGCGCGCCCGTCAGACCGGGCCAGAACGTCGCGCGCAGGGTGAGCCCATCGCGGGTGGTGAACTCGGTGAGCCGCTCCTCGCCGCGACGCGCAGGCACCGGGTGAAAGATCCGGGTGATGTCGCCGATCACGATCGCGGAAGCGAGCCCCCAACCGGTGGTGACCAGTGGCAGGGGAAGGGCGAGGAGCATCACCAGCACCAGCGACAGCCGGGTGCTGGCGCTGCTGCCGTGGTTGCGTACCAGCACCCGCGCTGCGGCCCGTAATCCGACGTACAGCGAGACGGACACGTAGAGGATGGAGTCGAGCGAAGCGACGGCGGCGGAGCCCGCGAGCATCAGGTGCGCGAGCGGCAGCACGCCCAGCGCGAGCGGGTAGAAGCGCGCCTGCGAAGGAGCCTCCCGCTGCACCAGCCACGCGGCGAGCGCCAGCGAGTTCGCGATCGCCAACACCCACGCCGCCCGCGGCTCCAGCGGTTGCTCGGCAGGGAGACGGCCGAGCAACGCGCCGAACCCGAACGGCAGCCAGAGCGACGCGAACACCAGCGCGCTCGCGGTCAGCTCACGACGGAACGAGAGCGGACGATCCCGATCCTTCTCTGGAGGGAGCGTGCGGATCTTGATGCTTGCTTCGCCGGAGCTGCTCACGCGGCGCGCAAGGTGACCGATTGCAGCCCGCCGGCCAGCGGTCTTGCAGCGCGGGGCGCTGGCTCAACGCACGCGACGGCGGCGACGGCCACGTCGAGGTTCGGGCTCCGGCTCCGGGGTGATCTCGGGCTCAGGCTCGGGCGGCGTCTCGATCGCGGGCTCGGGAGCGATGAGCTCGACCTCCACCACCGGCTCGTTCGTGGGCGCGGCGACGGGCTCGACTTCGATGACCGGTTCGAGCGGAGCCGCGTGCCGAATCTGCCAGTCGAAGTCGTAACGGATGCCCAGACCGACGAAGGGCGCCGTCATGTTGTAGCTGCCGTTGCCGATGTAGACGGGGGTCGCGGTGGGACGGATCGGGTTCGCCTGGGGCACCATGCTCGTCGTCACGTTGCGGGGAAACAGGTGCGCGTAGCCCACCATCACGTCGATCCAGAGGCCATCGACCGCGCGGATGCTCGCGCCGCCCGCCACCACGATCTTGTCGCTGTCGATCGTGAGGGCCTGCAGCCACTGGTCGCTGAACGATCCGTTCTCGTAGTAGGCCCCGAGGCGGAACGAGAGGAAATCATCGACCGTGTACTCGCCGCCCAGGCGGATGCTCACCGTGTCGTTCATGTTGCGCGGGATCGAGAGCGTGCCGACCTGGTAGTCGAGCGCGCCACCCAGGGCGTCCGAGAACCAGACGTTGTTCGGCACCACCACGGCCGCGCGCTGAAACGACCAGGTCTCCCAGACCACCGAGAGCTCGAGCGCGAGGTTCTCGATCAGATCCAGCTGCGCTCCGAAGCGGAGGATCATCGGGAAGTCCAGATCGACCCCGGCCGTCGTATTGCGACACCGATGGTTGGGATCGGCGGCCACTTCGGTGTCCGGGACCCGGTCGATCGAGCAGTCCCCCTGCCGAGTGCGGACGAACGCTCCGTCGAACGCCGCAGCGCCCGGGGTACGCACCCGGATCGACGCGGTGCCCGAGAGATCGAAGGGCGTCATGAGGGAGAAGCCCAGCCGCACGGGGCCCGGATCCCAGACCACACCGAACGTCCCGATGGCGCTCACCGCGGGGTTCAGGTTGAGCTGCGCGACCGCGTCGTACTCGGGATCCTCGGGGAACGTGCAGATGGTCCCCTCGCAGGCAGACAGCGTCGTCCGCGCGGCGAACGCACCGTATACGACGTGCACGCCGAGACCTATCGAGAGCTCTGGGATCGGTCGCCACGCCGCGCCGAGCGCGAGCGACGCGATGATCGATCCCTGCATCGAGAGGAGCGAGTAGCGCTGGGGCGCGGGGCCGCCGTTCACTTCGTCTGGGTACTCCATCAGCGCCGCGTTCGGCGCGAACACCCCGACGCCGAACGTCACGTTCTCCAGGCCGAAGTCGAAGGTGCCCGCGATGGTCGGAATGGGGAGCGGCGCCGAGTTGCCGCTGACCGGAGCCAGGGTGTTCCCGCCGCTGTCGACCCGGGTGTAATCGACGTGCAGGAACGTGAGCGTCGCGTCGATCTGCAGCTGCTCGCCCGCGAATCCGATGCCGGCCGGGTTGTACCAGAGCGCACCGGGATCATCGGCGCCGGCCACGAACGCTCCGCCTCGGCCCATCGCGCGCGGCTGACGATCGAGGAGATAGAACCCGCCTGCGCTCGCATGGCTCGGCGCGAGGGCCAGAAGCGCGAGGGTGAGCAGGAGCGCAACGAGAGAGAGAGAGGCGCGAGCGGCCCCGCTTGTATGGCCAGAGGGGCGCAGCGTCATTCCGGGAGCTCCCGCGACTGCACCACGTCGTAGAGGCGCTCCATCCCTCGGCGCTCCTCATCCATGAAGTCGGTCATGTGACCGAAACTCGCGCGGTAGTCGGGCGGCAGATAGGCGCCGCCTGCGCCGGGCTCGGCGCGGTTCACTTCGTTCATCACGTCGAGGATCACCTCGAGCGGCGTCGTCTGATCCTCGCGCAGCCGCACCAGGTTGCCGAGGAGCGCACGCAGCGTCCGATCGCGATCGAAGCCCCGGATCTCGCGCAGCAAGGTCAGCGCGTCGTAGCCCACCGAGCCATCGATGTCGGGGGTGCCGCTCGCGCCCTCGACCAAGTCGCGCGCGTTGGGCGCCATCGCGCCGCTGAGCGCGTGCATGAGCGGCAGGATGTTGCCTTCGTCCTCCATCACCTGCAGCAGATCCATCAGCCCGTAGAGCACCGAGAGGAACGCGTCGTTGTCCGAGGCTTCGTCCACGAGATACGAGAGCAGATTCACGAGGGCATCGCGCGCCTCGGGGTCCTCGTTCACCACATCGAGGAGCTGGATGGCGCCAGCGACCAGCGGCTCGTTGAGGAAGTCGGAGACGTCACCTGGCAGGTCCGTGGCCCACGCGTCGAGATCGCCAGACGTCGCGTGCTCCTCGAGGCGGCCCCGCAGGAACGGGAGGATGGCGAGCACGATGGCTCGGCCCCGCGCGTTGGCGAACACGTAGTCGGTGCCGCTCGGTCGGGTGTCGAGGAACTGGGTGGTCAGATCGTTGCGGGCGGTGCGCCAGCCATCGACCACGTCGGGCTCGGCGCTCCGCAGGTCCCTGTCGACGTTGCGCAGCCCGAGCAGCAGCAGCTGCATCGGGGTCACGCCCATCGGCCCGCCGCCATCGTTGCGCGCGATCGTCGTGCGTCCATCGCGGGTCGTGAGGCCGGGCGAGCGGGAAGGGTTCAACAGCTCACTCGCGACGTCCGAGAGCACGTCGATTCCGTCCTCGCCGCCGCCCATGTCCATGCCGTCGAGCGCAGCACTCGCGCGCTGGAGGTTCGCCATGAGGCGCCCCTCGACGAAGCCGTCCGCGATCAGGGGCTCGTAGCTCCTTCCATCGTCGCCGGTGACGTAGTTGGGCGCGGAGGGATCGGTGTGCTGGCGCACCCAGTGGTTCTGGGTGGGCCAGTGGATCCACACGGTCTCCAGCATGTTGCCGAACGCGTAGTTGCCGTCGGCGTCCAGCCGGAAGCGAGGATCCTCGAGCACCTGGAGCATCGGGGTCATGCCCTCGTAGAAGCCGGGGGACTCCCACGCGAAGATGGTCCCGTCGTAGGTGTCGATGACGTCGTTGCCGTGCTGATCGCGGATGCGATCGAACACCTGCGCGGCGAAGTCGCTGTTGCAGTGGTGGGGCGAGCCGGTGGGGTTGCAGCGTCCCCCGCTGTCGCCGAGCGCCCAGAACACCAAGCGATTCAGCGCCTGGGGCGTGGGGTGGGTCGTGAGGCCTTCGATCCCCGAGCTGCGCTCGAGCACGTCATCGACGTTGATGCCCAGGAAGCGGGCGACATCGAGCATCGCGTTGAGGAACCCATCCTGAATCTCCAGCTCGTAGCGCCCGAGGATCGCCAGCGCGTAGGCCTCGGCGACGTTGGGGATGTTGATCAGCTCGCACTCTGCCGCGGTCCCTCCGAAGAGCGGATAGGTGAGGTTGATCGGCCCGAGATCGATATTGAGTCGGGCGCCCGCGCGGTTGCAGACCCGCACTCCGTTCAATCCATCGATGAGCGCGATGCTCCGTTCGAAGAGGCTCTCGTTGCCCTCGACATCGGGCATCGAGCGCACCACCAGATCATCGAGCGGCAGACCGATGGGTGCGCCGTTCGGGTTCGCGGGGTTGTAGGTGACGTGATCCCGGTAGCGCATCATCCGCCCGTAGAGATCACCGAGCTGCGCCGAGCGAGGATCGGAGAACGAGCGGAGGATCGCCTCGAGCATCCCAGGCACCCGATCGAAGCGGACGATCAACTCGATGAGATCATCCCAGAGCGAGTTGGGCTGACGCAGCGCCGCCGCTGGGTACATGTCGCTGCGGCTCAGCATGTAGTGGGCGGAGTGCACGACGCCCGCGGCCGCGCTCTCCTGATCCTCGATCAGCATCTCGAGCATTCGCAGCACGTCGGCCGTGCGCTCGCGCCGCATCACCTCGCCGAGCGCGTAGGTCATGTCGATGGCGGAGCTGCCGCCGGTGTTCCAGCCGGTGTAGTCCAGGCTGGTCCCACCGTACGTCGCAGTGCGCGGGACGGTCGCACCGAGCAACTCGCCGAGACCGCGCGAGAGCTGCAAGAGCGTGGGCTGCTCGCGGTCGAACCAGGGCAGGGTCTCCCGCACCACGCCGGCCGCGAGGATGTCGTCGCCATCGGTGTAGTCGAAGAACGGCATCGCGCTGCTGTCGATCGCCCGTCCGCTCCCATCGCGTGCCACGCCGGCCTCCGCGATGATCGCGAACGGCGGTGGCACCGCCAAGAGGACGCCGCCGCTGTCGATGAAGCGGCCGAGCGCGTCGATGTCCGCCAAGCCGTCCGCATCGGTGTCGGCGAAGGGCGCACTCACGAGCCCGCCGCGGGGCCGCGCCAGCGCACGATCATCACGCACCAGCACCCAGCGCGGGGCCCCCGACGCGCCGAAGCGGGTGTCGCTGGTGAACATCAGCTCGCGCGTGAGATCGAGGTTGCTGCGCTCGCCGGCCCCCAGCGACGTGCTGGGCTCGAGCCCGGCCATCTCCATCGCGAGGGCCGCGTGCACGGCGCGGAATGCTTCGGCAGCGAGTCCGTCGCCCGCGTCGTCGGGCAGATCGGTGAGCGTGCGGAGCGCCAGATCCACGAACGTGTCGATCTCGGGATACGCCAAGAGCGGGCGCACCACACCGAGGCCCAAGCGCAGCGGCCGGTAGCCCGTGCGCGTCCCGATGCGTGACATCGCGTCGAGCGCCTCGTCGTCCGCGGAGATGGTGGCCATCAGATCGGAGAGCAGGCGGGTCGCGCGCGGCAGTCGCTCGCGGGGGAGATCGAACATCGGCATGAGATCCCCGAGGAACATCCCGAGCTCGTCGTGGATGTCGTCGGGCAGGGTCTGATCCAGCGCCTCGGCGAGACGCGCGCGGTTCTCCATCAGCACCACGAGACGGGGCGGTGCATCCGGCGGCGGCGCGACCTCGCCGCGACACACGGGCTTCCATCGCTCGCCGCTCACGTCGCGCGCTTCGCCTTCGGGGCGCGCAAGCTCGATCTCCGAGGCCATCCGCTCGCAGAACGTCCGAACGATCTCTTCGCCGAGCGTGCCCCGCGGCGCGGGTCGCCGGGTGGCGTCGAACTCGGCGCAGCTGGGGATGAGCCCCAAACCAACCCCAAAGCAAAGTGCGGCCCAAGAGGCGCCGTGGTGCGTGCGCATAGGACCGACGGTACCCGCCGCGGAAGCCTAGAAACAAGGTGGGTCGGCGACATTCGACTGACGCGACGCGTCAGCGGGCGCGAACCTCGAAGGGCGCGTTCTCCGTCCCACAGTGGCGGCCTCGGACACGACGTGTGCGCCGGGGACCGCGCTCGGATAGCTTGGCGTCCCCCCGATGCCCGCCCGCTCTCCCAAAGTCGCGCTCCTCGGCGCCGGTCCCGCCGGCAGCGCGCTGGCGCTGGGCTTGGTGGCCCGGGGGATTTGTCCGGGCGATCTGCTGCTGATCGACAAGGCGCGCTTCCCTCGACCGAAGTTGTGCGGAGGCGGCATCACCTTTCGCGGCACCGAGGCGCTCGGGCGCCTGCTCGGTCCCGACGCTCCGTCGCTGGGGCTGGTGACACGTCAACTCGAGTTCAAGAGCTCGGCAGGTGCGGGGTTCCCGGTGCGCGAGCGCGGCCCGCAGTGGGTCTTCGATCGATCGGTGCTCGACGCCGCATTGCTGGACGCCGTGAAGGCCCAAGGCGTCGAGGTTCGCGAGGCCACGACGGTCACGGGGCTCGAGCCCGCCACGGATGGCTGGCGGGTGCGCATGGGCGAGGTGACCGAGACCTTCTCGTGGGTCGCCGGATGCGATGGTGCGACGGGGCTGAGCCGCCGGGTCTCGGAGCTCCCGGGTGGTGTCACCGGGCGCTTGGTGGAGGCCGTCTTCGAGCGGACATCGTCGGGCGCACGCACCGACACGCTCTACTTCGACTTCGATCCGGTGCTCGACGGAATCCCCGGCTACGCGTGGATCTTCCCGTACCTCGATCCCAGCTCTCCGAGCACCGAGCGATTCAAGCTCGGAGTGATGGATGGTCGAGGTCGGGCCTCGGGCGAGGTGCTCCGCAAGTGGACCCTCGACTACGCGGCGCGCGAGGGCTTCCGCTGCCTCGAGCCCAAGGTCGCGGGATTTCCCGAGCGCTACTTCCATCCGAACGCGCGGAGCCACCGACCTGGGCTGGTGTTGGTCGGCGAGGCGTTCGGGATAGATCCCCTCTTGGGTGAAGGGATAGCGCCCGCGCTCTTTCACGCCGAGCACGTCGCCGACCATTTGGCGCGCGCGCTCCATCGCGGCGATCGACACCTGCCGGGGATCGACGGGAGCTTCCGACGCAGCGCCGAGGGCTGGAACCTCTGGATGCAGTGGCATCTCGCCGAGCGTCTCTATGGTCGCCATCCGCTTCGCTGGCTGCGGATCTTGTTCGAGATGGAACAGCTACGGCACCTGGCGGGCGCGGGCGACGACGCGTATGGCCGCCTCGCCAAGCGGATCCCCACGCTGGTCGGCCACTTTGGTCTTCAGCTCATGCGACACGGCATGCCCGCGGTGGACCCCGCATTGGTCCGCCGCTTCGACACCCAGCGCGCGAGCGCAGCGAGCAGCAACCCCGAGACAGAGGCAACGACGTGAACGAGATTGGCGTAGCGGTCGAGCGACGAGGGCCCTTGGCGATCTGGACCATCGATCGCCCCGATCGACGCAACGCGCTCTCGCGCGCGGTGGTGCGAGAGATCGGACGGCTGAGCCGGGAAGCGCGCTCGGATGGGACGCTCCGCGCCATCATCCTCACCGGCACGGGCGAGCTCGCGTTCTGCGCAGGCGCGGATCTGAAAGAGCGCCAAGGGATGAATGAGGAGGACGTGCGCGATTTCTTGTCGCTGTACCGGGTGTCGTTCCGTGATCTCGATCAGCTCCCGATCCCGACGATCGCGGCGATCAACGGCGTGGCGTTCGGCGGCGGGCTCGAACTCGCGCTCGCTTGCGACTTTCGGGTGGCGGCGCGCCACGCGGAGATCGGGCTGACCGAGACGTCGCTGGGGATCATCCCTGGCGCGGGCGGCACCCAGCGCTTGGTGCGCGCGATCGGCGCCGCGAAAGCCAAAGAGCTGATCATCTTCGCCAAGCGGCTGAAGGCCCAAGAGGCGGCGGCGCTCGGGGTGATCAACCGGGTGGCCGATGAAGGACAGAGCGCGCTCGACGCGGCGATCGCGATGGCCGAGCCGCTCCTCACCGCGGCGCCGATCGCCATCGCAGCGGCGCTCGAGGCGGTGGACAGCGCTAGCGATCTGGTGCTCGAGGACGGCCTCTCCTTCGAGCGCGCTTGCTACGAGCGGACGTTGGTGAGCCAGGACAGGCTCGAGGCGCTCGCCGCGTTCGCGGCGAAGCGCAAACCGGTGTTCCGAGGCAAGTGACTTGAGCCGAGTGAACATCCCGGTCGCGCTCACCATCGCGGGCTCTGATCCCTCGGGCGGCGCGGGCATCCAGGCGGATCTGAAGACGTTCCACCAGCACCAGGTGTACGGCGCGGCGGCGATCAGCCTGCTCACCGTCCAGAACACGCTGCGGGTGAGCCGGGTGGACGTGATGAGCGCCGAGTTGCTCTTGGCGCAGGTGGACGCGGTGCTCGAAGACTTGCCCGTCGCCGCGGCCAAGTCGGGCGCGCTCGGAAGCGAGGCCAACGTTCTGGCGATCGCGGAGCGCTTCGCGCGCAGTGGCGCACCTCGCTTGATCGTCGACCCGGTGATGATCAGCAAGCACGGTGCCCCCTTGGCCGACGAGGCCGCGAGGAGGGCCGTGCGCGACGTGCTCCTGCCGGTGTCGTTTCTCATCACCCCGAACGTGCACGAGGCGGCCGAGCTCTTGGGACGCTCGGTGGATCGTTTGGGCGACGCCCGCGAGGCTGCGCTCGAGCTCGTGGCCATGGGCGCGCGGGCCGCGCTCGTGAAGGGCGGGCATCTCGAGGGGGCGCACGCGGTCGATGTGCTCGCGATCGGCGGCGAGACGATGGATCTCGTCGCGCCGCGGATCGACACCCGGCACACCCACGGCACCGGCTGCACCTACTCGGCTGCGATCACCGCGCTGCTCGCGCGCGGACACTCGCTGATCGACGCCGCGGGCGACGCCAAGCGGTGGCTGACGCTGGCGATCGAGACCGCGCCCGGCCTCGGGGGAGGGCAGGGGCCCGTGAACCACTTCGCGCCGAGCGTGGGGCCACGTTCGGGGAAGCCGAAGTGAACGCGGCTCGCCCCTCCGATCCCACGCGGCCGTGCCCCGGGTGCGGCAACCCCGTGGAGCCCTTGCGAGCACCGCGTGTCGTCGTCCTGGACTCGGGCGCTGCGTTCTTGTGCAGCGCGACCTGCCGCGAGCAGTACCTCGCTGCCGCCGAGCGAAAGCGTCGGGACGCACCGCCGGTGATCATCCCGCGTCGGACCCCGCGCGCGATGCCTCGGCCGCGATTGAACTACCCGACCAGCTCCACCACGACGGGCAGCTTCGCGCCGCCGCCGCCGACGGCGCCGCCCCCGACCGTAGGTCTCGCGCTCGCGGCGGCCGCGCTCCTCAGCTCGGCATTCGCGACCAACCTCACGTTGGCTGCCATCTCGGCGGTCTTCACCGTGGGAGGCGCTCTGGTCGCGCTGGTGTTCGGCCTTCACCTCCGCACCCAAGTGGGTTGGCTGGCGTGGTCGGCGACGCCGCTGGGCGCGGTGCTCGCGGTGACCGGGGCGATGTCACGCCAGCTCGAAGGAGGCGACGCGCGCTTGGCGCTCGCGGGCGCGGCCGTCGTCGCCGCCGTCGCGCATCTGCGCTGGTGGGTCGACGCGCTCTCGGAGGGTCCTCTCGAGCACAAGAGCAAGCAGGCGGGCGCGACGTTTCCTGCCCACACCCGAGGCGCTTCGAGCGATCCCCATCGCCCGTTGGCCAGCGGCCCCGAGATCGAGGTGGCCCGCCTCTGCGTCGGTGAAGAAGTACTGGTGCGCGAAGGCGACGTGCTGCCGTGCGACGGCGTGGTGCAGCTCGGCGAGGGGCAGGTGCTGCTCCACCCCTCCGCCCGCGCCGCGACCGCGCGTGCTCGGGGCGATGGTCTGCTGGCCGGGGCGCGCGTGACGTCGGGACGCCTCCGGGTGCTGGCGACACGGGTGGGTCTCGATCGCGCGCTCGTGCGGCCCCTGACGTTCGGCGATGCCCGCGCGCCCGACGCCGCAGGTCCCACGCGCTTCGCCCAGCGTGCGCTGGATCTAGCGGGCTTGGTGGTGTTGGGTGGCGCGCTGCTCGCGCTGATCGTGAGCGATCCGTCGGGAGATCTCTGGGTGCGCCTCAGCGCCGTCGGGGCGGCCCTAATCGCGGTGCCGCTCATCTCGCTGCGCCGCGCCGCGAGCTCGAGTTATGTGGTGGGCGCGCTTGCGGCGGCGGAGCGGGGCATCGCGTTGCGCAGCGCGAGCGCGCTCGATCGCGCAGGTAGAGTGAGCGTGAGCGTCCTCTGCGCGCACGGGACGGTCACCGAAGGTCACCCCGAGGTCGTCGAGGTGCACGGCTACGGCGAGGGCAAGGTCGAGGAAGCGCTCGCGTTGGCCACCGCGGTCGAGGCCTCGCTTGGCGGAGGACATCAGCCGATCGGCCGGGCCCTGGTGCGTTGGATGCGCCACAAGAGCTTGCCTGCGGTGCGGAGGGTGCAGCCGGTGGCGGGGCGCGGCGTCCGCGGTCTCGGTCCTTCGGGTGAGAGCGTGCTCGTCGGCAATCGACAGCTCCTGCTCGAGGAAGGCGTGAGCATCGCGGTGCTCGAGGCCGAGGCGGCCGCGAGCGAGGCCAAAGGGCACACGGCGTTGTTGGTCGCCATCGACCGCAAGGCGCGCGCGCTCATCGCGCTCCGTGACGAGGAGCGCCCCGGTGCGCGCCCCGCGATCCAGCGCCTGATCGATCTGGGGATCGAGGCGATCTTGATCTCGGGCGCGCAGCGGGGCACCGCGGAAGTGCTCGCCAAGGGGCTCGACATCGAGCACGTGAAGTCCGAGCTCTCGCCGGAAGAGCGCGGCGCGGAGGTTCGACGGCTGAGGGACGCGGGCAACGTGGTCGCCGTGATCGGCCACGCAGTGCGCGACGAGGACGCGCTCGCGGCCGCCGACGTGCCCATCGTGCTCGCAGCCGCAGGCACGCCCGAAGGTGATCGCGCCGTGGCGCTGACCACCGACGACGTGCGCGACGCGAGCGCGCTCCTGTGGCTCGCACAAGCGGTTCGGCGAGAGGCGATCCGCGGCGTCGCGCTGGCGACGGGCGCGGGCGCGACGTTGGCCATCCTCGGGGCGGTCGGTCTCCTCGGCCCCGGCGCGGTCGCGCTGATCGCGGGCGCTATCGATCTCGCGGTGCTGCCCACCTCGAGCCGCCTCGATCATCGGATCCGCCTGCGCCTGCCGACCCGGGGCTGATCGCCCATTTGTTGACGCCGAAGCGAGGGGCGTCTCTTCTCCAGCTCGATGCTGGAACGCTTGCGTCATGGCGCCGCACTCGCCTGCCTCCTGATCGCGGGAGCGCTGGGTGGGCTCGCGTGGTCGGAGCACGCGGCCGCGACCGCACCTCGGCCGACGGCCCGCATGGTCACGGCACTCGACGAGACGATCGCCGCCACCGAGACCTCACGCGACGCGGCTGAGCGGATCGCCGCGCGCTGGGCGAGCGTCGCCGTCACGCTCCGCGTCGGCGACGACGAGGTGATCTCCACCCGGGCCGAGATGGGCGCGACGATCGACGTGGAGGCCCTCACGTCGTCCCTCGAACGAGCGCGGGATCCGGACTCGCGGATGATCCGTCATCACGTGGCGACGCACGGCGATGCGCCGCTCGCGCTCCCCGTCGAAGTGCGCTTCGATCCCGCGGGCACCCTCGAGTTCCTGCTCGATCGAAAAGACCACATCGACGTCCGCGCCGAGAGCGCGCGGATGAGGCCTCGGACTGGCGAGGTCGTCGCTGGACGACACGGTCGCACCCTGGACGTATTCGGATCGCTCGACGCCGTGCACGCTGCGCTGGTGGCGGGTGCGGTCGAGGTGCAGGCCGTCATCGTCGACGACGCGCCGCATCGAACTACAGAAGAGCTCGAGGGGATCCGGTCCTCGGCGCTGCTCGGCTTCTTCGAGACCCGGTACTCGACGCTCGAGACCTCGACCGATCGCACCTACAACCTGCGGGTGGCCGTCGAGCGGATCGATGGGCTGGTGGTGATGCCTGGAGAGACGTTCGACTTCAACGACGTCGTGGGTCCGCGCAGCGAGGCGAACGGCTTTCGCCCCGCGCCCGAGATCGCGGGAGGCGAGCTGGTCGACGGAGTGGGCGGCGGTACCTGTCAGGTCGCCGGTACCCTGCACGCTGCAGTCTTCTTCGCGGGCCTGCCCGTGGTCGAGCGCCGTCCCCACAGCCGACCGAGCAGCTACCTCTGGATGGGCTTGGACGCGACCGTGGTGTACCCGAACGTGGACTTCCGGTTCCGGAACGATCGCGCGTTCCCGGTGGTGCTCGGCTTCACCCTCGAGGGAGGGATCGCGCGGGCCGAGATCCGCGGCGCCGAGACGAATCGGCTCGTGACCTTCACCCGCCGCATCGATCAGACCCTCGCGTTCCCGAGTCGTGACGAGGACGACGCGTCGCTCCCTCTCGGGATCCGGACGCTGTCGCAGCGGGGCGTGCCCGGCTTCCGGATCAGCTGGTTCCGCACCGACCGCGATCTGCTGACCAACAGCGCGCACCGCATCCGGGGAGAGGACGCGTACCCGCCCACCACGGAGATCTGGCGGGTCGGCACCGGCGCGCCCGCGGCCCCCGACTACGTTCCCCCGCCGGGGGATGCGCACTTGCCCTACGGCGCGGACGCGTACTTGGTGGCGAGCGAAGGACCGGGCCTCGACGGCATGGCCGTCACCCGCCGTTGACCCACCCGGTCGTTGGAGGCTAGTCGTTTGCGGCTAGTCGATTGCGCACCGCACGCTCCGTGCTACCCCTGCCCTCCCTATTTTCGGCTCATCGTGGGCCTGTGACTGGAGTTCGAACATGAAGAGCACGCCGCTCGCCGAGGTCAAGAAGCGCTTCACCGACAAGCCCGCCCTGGTGGCCGCCGTGCAGGCGCTCGCCACCGACGAGCTCTGGCTCGGCCGAGTGAACGAAGACAAGGGGCTCGACTCCGTGTCGAACAAGAAGCTCCTCCACCTTCACGACGTCCTCGAGACGGTGAAGAAGGACTTCGGCACCCGCGGAGGTCTCATCAGCGAGATCCTGAAGCTGGAGAACCGCAGCAAGGATGACGGCTACAAGAGCCGCCTCGAGCGTCAGTCGACGCCCCGCCTCGTGGACCACGTCCGCTCGGCCAAGAACAAGGCCTGAAACCTCGCCCAAGGCGACAGGATCGGCGGCCGCCCCCAGATGGGGACGGGCCGCCGTTCGCGTTTGGGTCGGACGGCGCGCTGAGAACCTGCTCGACGACCGCGAACCTTTCCGGTACCCCGTTGTCGGAACGCCCGTGGCCAACACTGCAACCCTGCCCGGACGCCCCGAGGCCGTCGACCCCGAGCTCCTCGCGCTACCGGCGCCCCCACAGGGGAGGCGCAACGCGACCCTGGTGCTCATGGCGTTCGTCGTGACCTGCTCCTTGGCGCTCTGTGCCTCGCTTCGCTACGACCTCTCCTACTTCGCGCTCTCGTTCAGCGATGCTGGCGCGACGGAGCTAGGCGAGGTCACCGATGTGGACATGGGGACGCTCCGCTCGAACGGGTACGTCTCGGTCGATGGCCTGCCCCTCTCGGCCGGTGCAGTGCGCTTTCGACGGGTCCTGTCCGGGACCGAGTACGTGATCTTTCCCCTCGCCGGTCAGCGAACGGTGTTCGTGGCGATCCCCGCCTCCCAGGCGAACGACCCCCGCAATGAGTGGAGCGGCAGGCTGGTCACGTTCCGCCAGCTCGGTGGGCGCATGGCCAGCGTCGAGTCGTACTTCTCCGAGTCGCTGGGGATGCCCGTGACCGGCGAGTCGTTCGTGCTGCTCGCCGACGAGACCCCGCACGACTACGTCTGGAGCGCGTTCCTCGCGCTGCTCTGCCTGGGCTTCGCGCTGACCAACGCGTTCCTCATCGTCCGCTGGTTCCGCAAGATAAACGACGTCCCCGACGACGCCGCAGCGGCCTGACGCCCGCAGGTGGTCGGTCCGGCCCTTCGGCCCGACGGACCACCTCCGGGCGCCTCAGGCTGCGGTCGCCGTCTTGTCGCGAAGGAAGCGGACGAGCGCGGGCATCTCGCAGGGCTTGGGGACGAACGAGACGCGTCCGATCCCGCTGCGCTCGAGCTGACGCTCGGAGAGGTGGTAGGCGCTCGTGAGCACGATCCGAACGTGGGGCAGGCGCTCGCGGACCAAGCGCGCCAGCTCCAGGCCGTTCATGCCGGGCATCATCAGGTCGACCAAGCAGAGGTCGGGCGAGAACCTGGTGAGCCGGTCGAGGGCGGCGCTGCCATCGGCGGCCTCATCGACCTCGAAGCCTTCGAGCCGAAGCCCGATCGCCAACGCCCGTCGAGCGTTGTCTTGGTCATCTACGATGAGTATCCGGGCACCCATGGGCCCACCGTGAAGCGAGAAACGTGCCCGGTGACTGACATCCGTATTCCCAAGGAATCTCACAACGGGACCTTGCCACCTTGCAGATCTGCAATCGTGGGAATGCGTCCCTGCCATCGAGAGCCCGCCGGTCTCAGCGCTTGATGCCCAGGCTCCGCATCTTCTTGTGGAGGTTCGTGCGCTCGACGCCGAGGGCATCCGCAGCGCGAGAGATGTTCCAGCCCACGCGCTCCAGCGTCGCCTCGATGTACTCGCGCTCGGCGCGATCGCGGTGCTCGCGCAGGCTCCCGGTCCCTGGGTCACTCGCGCGTCCGGGCTGTGACGTGCGCTCATCGTCGGGGTCGCTCGGTCGATCGCCAGGATCGCTCCCCCGAGCGAGCGAGGTGAGCGGGGGGAGATCGCCGAGACCAATCCGGTCGCCGCTGAGGATGGCCATCCGCTCCACGACGTTCCGCAGCTCGCGCACGTTGCCCGGGAAGGGTCGCTCGGCGAGCGCGTGCAGTACCTCGGGATCCACCGGCTTGGGCCGCACCCCGCTCTCTTTGAAGAACCCCTCCAAGAAGGATGCCGCCATCGCGGGGATGTCGCTGGGTCGCTCCCAAAGCGACGGCGTGTGGATGGGGACGACGTTGAGCCGGAAGTACAGGTCCTCACGGAAGGCGCCAGTGCGGACCAGCTCCTCGAGGTTGCGGTGGGTCGCGGCGATCACCCGGACATCGACCGCGATCACCTGCTCGCCGCCGACCCGGTTGATCTCTCCGCTCTGCAAGGCGCGCAACACCTTCGCTTGGGCGGCCAGCGTCATGTCGCCTATCTCGTCGAGGAAGAGGGTCCCGCCATCGGCGGCCTCGAACAGGCCCTTCTTGCGCTGCACCGCGCCGGTGAACGCTCCGCGCTCGTGCCCGAAGAGCTCGCTCTCGATGAGCTCGGCGGGGATCGCGGCGCAGTTGACCTTGATGAACGCCGCGGTCGCGCGTGCCGACAGCCGGTGCAGGGCGCGCGCCACCAGCTCCTTGCCCGTACCGCTCTCGCCGGTGATCAAGACCCGACCCTTGGTCGGGGCGATCTTCTCCAGCTGCGCGTAGAGGTGCCGCATCGCGGGCGACTCGCCGATCATCTCGTAGCGCTCGGCACCGTGCTGAAGGACCCGGAGCTCGCGCTCGAGGCGGCGTCGCTTGAGCGCGTTACGCACCGTCACCAGCACCCGATCCCTGTCGAGCGGCTTCTCGAGGAAGTCGAGCGCGCCGCGCTGTACGGCCGTGACGGCGTCCGCGATGGTCGCGTGTCCGCTGATCACCACGACCGGGATCCCCTCGGCCTCGGGGCGCTTGGCGAGCTCGACGAGCGCGTCGATCCCGCTCATGCCCGGCATCCGCACATCCATGATCAGGAGATCGACCTCGTGGCTCGCGAGCATGGACAGCGCCTGGGGCGCGCTCTCCGCCTCGAGGACCGTGAGCCCATCACCTTCGAGCACCATCCGCAGCGCGCGCCGGATGTTCCGCTCGTCGTCGCAGACGAGGATCACCTCGGACATGGTCGATAGCACCCAGCGTCGTTCATCCTGCAGCCCCTGTGTTCGGCCGAAGCCGAGGCGTACTGTACGCCAAAAGACGGCTCAGACGTCGTGCACGATCGGATCCGGAAGGAAGGCGGCATGGAGCGCTCGGACACAGTCATCGAGCTGCGCCTCGGTGACCAAGAACGAGATCCGAGATCCGGTCGCGGTCACCGCTAGGGGTGACACGCCCACCCCCGTGAGCGCGTCGGACGCCCTCGGCAGGATCTCGGTTGCGGCCCCGGCGTGCTCGCGATCCTCTTCGGACGAAGCGACCACCGACACCGAGGCCACGGGCTCGAAGACGGGCGCGACACAGCTCGCGCGAATCGCGGCCTCGACCTTGGCCCAGTCGGGCGTGAGTTGGGTGGGGATGGTGAGTGTCACCTGCGGGCCGTCGAGCGCGACGTCGCGCGCAGGCACGGAGGCCTCCGCCAAGAGCGTGAGGGTGCGCCGGAGCTCACCGTCCCCGACCAAGCGAGCCCGCACCACGCCCCGCTGTCCCACCACCGTGCGCACGCCGAGCCCCACACCGGCTCGTACGACGGTCTCCTTCCCGGGCGCGAACGACGCACGGGCGTGGATGGCGATGCCGGCCTTACGCGCCGTCTCGACGGCGGTCTGGTTCAGCACCTTGGCCCCGACCTCCGCCATGTCGTGCATCGTCTGGTAGCTCAGCGAAGGGAGATGCCGCGCGCCAGGGACCACGCGGGGATCGGCGGTGTAGACGCCGTCGACGTCGCTGTAGATCTCGGCGCGCTCGGCGCCGAGCGCGGCGGCCAACGCGATCGCGGTGGTGTCGCTGCCGCCTCGACCGAGCGTGGTGATCTCGCGCCGGTAGCTCATCCCTTGGTAGCCCGCGACGATCACGATGCGGCCGCGGGAGAGCTCGTCCTCGATGCGGTGAGGGCGCACCTCGATGATGCGCGCGTCGAAGTGCCGGTCGTTGGTGATGATCCCGCTCTGTGATCCGGTGAACGAGATCGCGGCCTCGCCCCGCTTCTGGATGGCCATCGAGAGCAGGGCCATCGAGACCCGCTCGCCCGTGGTGAGGAGCATGTCGAGCTCGCGCCGCGGCGGCGATTCATCGACTTGCTTGGCCAGCGCTAGCAGCGTGTCGGTGGTCTTTCCCATCGCGGAGACGACCACCACGACGTCGTGCCCCTCGCGCTTGGTCGCGACCACCTTGTCCGCGACAGCACCGAGCTTCTCCACATCCGCGACGGAACTGCCGCCGTACTTCTGGACGACGATGGCCACAGAGGTCGCGGATACCACGGCCCCTGGAGGGTCGCCGCATTCTCGCCGAAACCTCCGGCGCCGCTCGGGCGTACAAGGGACTCGTGCGCCGCATCCTACCGCTGCTCTTGGTGCTCCTCGGGTGCGGTGCCGCGCGTCCCGCCCTGCGATCGCCCTCGGCGAGCCCCGCGTGGCAGCCGCTCTCCAGCGCCGTATTCGAGTCCGCTCGCGATCGTCATGCGCTGGTCCTGCTCTCACTGCAGGCGGACTGGTGCCACTTCTGCCACGTGATGAACGAAGAGACCTTCGCGGACCCCGAGGTGCAGGAGGTGCTCGCGCGCGACTTCGTGACCGTGCGCGAAGAGGCAGACCGTCGCCCCGATCTGGTCGCGCGCTGGGGCTTGTACGGATGGCCCGCGACCATCGTCCTCGACGAGAACGGCGAGCAGCTGTTGGCCCTGCGCGGCTACCGCGAGCGCGCCGCGTTCTTGGCGATCCTCCGTACGCTGATGGAGGACCGTGACGCGGGGCGGGTACCCGGATGCTCGCTGCCCGACGCGCTCCGCGGCGCGCTTCCGACGCCGTCGTTCGATGGGGCGCTCGAGGATCTGCGAACGCTCGCGGAGGCCCAAGCAGACGCGGCGTACGACGAAGAGGGTGCGGGCTGGGGGCGGATCCAGCGCTATCCGTTCGGCGCGTTGGCCGAGGCGGCGCTGCTACGGGCGCACGTGCGGGGCCCGGAGATCTGGCGCGAGCGCGCGCTCGCCTCGCTCGATCGCTACGTCACGCTGATCGACCCGGTGTGGGGCGGCATCTACCAGTACTCAGTCGGCGGCGACTGGGATCATCCCCACTACGAGAAGCTCGCCGACGTGCAGGCGGGCGTCCTCTCGAGCCTGGCCGCGGCGCTGGAGACCACGGGCGATTCGCGGTGGCGCGAGGCCGCGGACGCGATCCTCCGCTACCTGGGCGAGCACCTGCGATCGGAGGAGGGCGCGTTCTTCGTCTCCCAAGACGCGGATGTGCGCGATGGGGGTCCCGCGATCGCGGGCGCGATGTTCTACGCACTCGACGCGGAGGGGCGCGGGGCGCTCGGACGCGAGCCGCGGATCGATCGGCACCTCGACGCGGATGTGAACGGGCGCTCGATCGCGGCGCTCGCTCGCTATGGTTTCGCCGCCCGAGACGCGCGCGCGCTGGCCTGGGCGGAGGACGCAGCCGACGCGATCTGGGAGTCCCACTGCAGCGACGATGGAGGCTGCGCGCACGATGTTGGGGATCCCCGTCGGCACCTGTCCGATCAAGCCGCCATGCTCGCGGGGCTCGTCGAGCTCTACCAAGTCAGTGCACCAGGGGAGGGTGCGCGTCACCTCGCGCGGGCCGTGTCGCTGGCGGCCTTCATTCGAGCCCGTCTACGCGAGGACGATGGTGGCCTTCGGGCCACCGTGCCGATCGAAGGCGAGCTCAATCTGACCAGTGAAGTGCGGCCGTTTTTGCCAGGCGCAGTCGCGGCGCGAGCGCTGTTGCTGCTGGATCGACTGGACGAGGAGGGCGGGCACGCAGACGTCGCGCACCCCGCATTGCTGGCGCTCGGCGATGGCCTGCCGCGTCAGGGGCGCATCGTAGGGGAGCTCTTGCTCGCTCTCGATCTGGCGATCGAAGGCACGCTGCGTCTCACGCTGGTGGGTGAGGCGCGGGATCCTCGGACGCTCGCGTTGTTGGATGCGGTGGCGCGCGCTGGTGAGCCGCGCAGGGTGCTGGAGCAGGTCCTGCCTTCGACCTCGCGCTACGGCGATCCGGGCGAGCCGTCGCTCTTCATCTGCGGCACGGACTCGTGCTCGCCGCCCATCTACGATCCGAGCGACGTCGCCTCCGCGTTGATCGGCTTTCGCCCCTGATCACATCTCGGGGAGCGCGTCTTCGACGACCCCGGGATCCTCGACCACATGGGTCGGCTCTTCAGCGGTGTCGCCATCGTCGGGTCGATCCTCTCCAGCGAAGGGAGGCATCCCGGGCGCCGCGCCGACGGGATCCTCGTCGCGCGGTGCATGCACGGCGAGATCATCGCGCAGGACCAAGAGATCGCGCTCGACCGTCGAGGTCTCGTGCAGCGCATCGAGGAGCGCATCGTCGTCGACCTCACCTCGCGACAGCGCGTCGCGGTAGTGCTCGAGCGCGGTGAGGCGGGCGCGGTGGATCTGGAGCGCGCGGGTGCGCAGCGTCCGACCCTCGGGGCTCGCGGGGGCGAGCGCCTCGATCCGATCGATCTGTAGACGGGTCGCAGGCACGGCGCTGTTGGCCAAGATCCCCGACGCCATCACCGGGCGGCGGGTGTCGACCGCGCGGACGGCGTCGTCGATCCCCTGTCCCGTCGGATCACTGTCGAGGATCTCGGCGAGCGCTCGGGCATCGGCAGGCGCGGCCTCCGACTCCGCGACCGCGGGCGCATCCTCGCCGCACCCGAGCATCACCAACGCCATGAGCGACACCGTCAGTGACACCACCGAGCGATCCATGGCCATCACGCTTCCAGCGCCCGCGTCGGCATGCCTTGGTGCTGCTTCAAGAAGCGCTGGATGCGGTGGTTGACCACGTCGGGGTACTCGACGGCGACGTAGTGGGTGCCTCCCGGGATGACCAACATCTCCGCTCCCTGCACTTCGTTCGCTATCCGCTCGAACGCCGCTCGTGGGGTCATCAGATCGCGCGCCCCCGCAATCAGCAGGAGCGGATGCCGGAGCTTGGGAAGGACGTCGTACGCGTCGTGCTCACCGAGCTGACGCAGGGTCTCTACGTAGACCTCCATGTCGAGGCCGCCGAAGCTCGAGGCCAACGTGTGAAAGAGTTCGAGATCCATGTTCCGGCTCGTGACCCCCATGCGCTGAAGCAGCCTCGGTGTGGCCTCCCATCCCACGGCCGCACGCGTGCCCGCGCGGAGCAAACCCGGGACCTTGCGCGCCAAGCGGAGCACCCCCGGCGCGAGGCGTCCGAGCGCGGGCGAGTTGGCCAGCGTGTCCCAGGGTCGGCCAGCGACGCCGTTCACCAGCACGATCGCGCCCACCCGTTCGGGCGCCAGCCGTGCGAGCTCGAGCCCGACCTGCACGCCCATCGACCACCCAAAGACCGTCGTCTGCTCGATCCCCTCACGATCCATGATCGCGAGGGCGTCTCGGGCGTGACTCCGGGGATCGAGCGCAGTGAGCGTCGCCGGTCGCTTGCTCGCGTACATCCCTCGGTAGTCCCACGAGACGAACCGCTTCTCGTCGAAGTGCCGGAGCTGATGGCTCCACGCCTTCCACGAGCCCCCCAAGCCATTCACTAGCAGGATGGGGTCGCCTCCCTTGGGCCCGAGGAGGTGGTAGCCGAGGTCGACGCCCTCGGAGGTGATGCGCTTCTCTTCGGCGCGGAGCTCTTTCGAGTCGGACATCGGGGCGCACTCTACGGTGGGCTTTGCCCGCCATCCAAGCGAAGCGCAGCTGCTGCTACCCTGCGAGGCCATGGACCTGTCGCGCATGCTCGATCGCTGTCGCCGCGAGCAGTGGGTGCTCGCGGATCTGGACTGGGGCGTCGAACCGCGCGCGCTGAGCCGGTCCGATGAAGAGGCCGTCTGCCAATACTTCACGGACATGAGCGGGATTGAAAGGCTCGCCGGCGCGCTCTTCGCGGTGCAGCGCGACAAGGCGACCGACCCGGAGCTTCGCGCGATCTTCGAGACGTTCGTCGTCGATGAGGAGCGCCACGCCGAGGTCGCGACGCTGTTGGCGCGCCACTACGACGTGCATCGCTACCGGCGCTACGAGCAGAGCGTGCATCTGCAGCGCTTCGCTCGGCACTTCGTTCGCGCGGCGCACTACCTGCCGCCGGATCTCGCCAACGCATACATCACGACCGGCGAGCTCTTGCTCGACATCGCGCTCCTGCGGTCGCTCGACGCCTTCGTCGATGATGAGATGAGCCACCGGGCGATGAAGCTCATCAACCGCGACGAGAGTCGCCACATCGCGGTCGACTACCACATGGTCGAGTACTACGCGTCGCCCGCCTACGAGACGGTGCTCGCGACGATGCCGAAGCTGCCACTGCGCCATCGCGCGAAGGCGAACCTCGCGTTGGCCGGCATGCTCTTCCACGCGCGGCCGTTCTTTCGCGACGTGTTCTTCGGGCCGATGGATCTGGTCGACCCCACAGGCAAGCGCCTGCTCGACGCGTTCAAGCGGATTCAGTTGCTCGGCGCCCGGGTGGGCGACAAGCGCGGGGTCATGGGCGTCATCGATCGGCTGGTCGATCTCTACAACGACCCCCGCTACGGCCCGCTGCTCGGGCCGGCCATCCAGCGCGCGACGGGGCTGGATGTCCGGGTGATGAAGGATCTCTTCACCGCCGACGAAGAGCGTCGCGCCAAGCAGATGACCTACGACGCGCTCGCCCAAGAAGCCCTGGCCGCCAAAGAGGTCTGATCCACGGGTGCGAGCACGTACTGCGCGTGCGAGCGCCCGCAAGTG
>Ga0105047_10000583_pt1 | contig 62696 bp, 58 predicted proteins | sample MAT04_FD_78384 | JGI IMG/M metagenome (GOLD analysis project Ga0105047, IMG submission 78384) | Freshwater microbial communities from Lake Fryxell liftoff mats and glacier meltwater in Antarctica - MAT-04 (megahit assembly) | ecosystem: Environmental > Aquatic > Freshwater > Ice > Liftoff... | reverse complement strand
GTGCAGGTAGAAGACGTCACCGGGGTAGGCCTCACGGCCCGGCGGGCGGCGCAGCAGCAGCGAGACCGCACGGTATGCCTCGGCCTGCTTGGACAGGTCGTCGAAGACGATGAGCACATGCTTGCCGGCGTACATCCAGTGCTGACCGATGGCCGAGCCGGTGTACGGGGCGAGGTACTTGAAGCCAGCCGGGTCCGAGGCGGGTGAGGCGACGATCGTCGTGTACTCCAGCGCGCCGGCATCCTCGAGGGCGCCGCGCACGGCGGCGATCGTCGAGCCCTTCTGGCCGATCGCTACGTAGATGCACCGCACCTGCTTGGTCGGGTCGCCCGAGTCCCAGTTCGACTTCTGGTTGATGATCGTGTCGATCGCGATGGCTGTCTTGCCGGTCTGGCGGTCTCCGATGATGAGCTGGCGCTGGCCGCGCCCGATCGGGATCATCGCGTCGATCGCCTTGAGGCCGGTCTGCAGCGGCTCGTGCACGCTCTTGCGCGACATGACTCCCGGAGCCTGCAGCTCCAGGGCGCGGCGTCCCTCGGTCGCCACCTCACCGAGCCCGTCGATCGGGGTGCCCAGCGGGTCCACGACCCGGCCCAGGTACCCGTCGCCCACGGCGACCGACAGCACGTCGCCGGTGCGTCGCACGACCTGACCCTCTTCGATCCCGGTGAACTCACCGAGCACCACGACGCCGATCTCACGGACGTCGAGGTTGAGCGCGAGACCGAGCGTGCCGTCCTCGAACTCCAGCAGCTCGCTGGCCATGCAGCCCGGCAGCCCCTCGACCTGGGCGATGCCGTCGCCGGCCACCGTGACCCGGCCCACCTCTTCGCGGACAGCGCCGGAGGGCGCGTAGGACTGCACGAAGCTGTCCAGCGCGGCTCGGATGTCCTCGGGCCTGATCGTGAGCTCAGCCATGGTCTGCCTCCTGTCGTGGCCGCCGGTGCGGCCTGCGTTCTGCTCGGGCCGCGAACGGCCCGGATGTCGTGGTGCCGGTCATCCGGCCAGTAGGCGTCGTGCGTCGTCGAGCCTGCCGAGCACCGTCGAGTCCACGACCTCAGGACCCACCTGTACCCGCAGTCCGCCGATCATGTCGGGGTCGATCGCGACGTTGAGCTGGACGGGCCGGCCGTGGGTGCGCTCCAGGAGCGCCGCGAGCCGGGTCGACTGCTCCGCGGAGAGCGGCGCGGCCGCGGTCACCGCTGCGACGAGGCGGTGGCGACGGCGCGCGGCCAGGCGACCCATCAGGGAGAGCATCGTTGACATCGTCCGGCCGCGAGGAGCCCGGGCGCCGCGCGCGACGAGCTGCACGGTGGCCGGCAGGACGGTCCCGTCCAGGAGCGTGTGCACCAGGCGCTCACGGCGCTCGGCCGTGGCCGAGAGGTTCGTCACCGCGCGACGCAGATCCCGCTGCCCGACCAGGACGCGGTCGAGCCGGAACAGCTGGTCCTCGACCTGCTCGAGCTCTCCGGCCGCTTCGGCCGCGGCCAGGACCGCGTCGGCCGCCAGGGTCTCCAGGCCCACCACCAGGTCTTCCTCGCACGACCACCGCGCCGTCGCGAGATCCGCCACCACCGCGACCGTGCGCGGGTCGGCGGTGGCGGAGAGCAGGTGCCGGACCAGGCCGGCCTTGTCCGCCCCCGAGCGCGCCGGGTCGCTCAGCGCCCGACGCAGGGAGCCGGCGGAGTCCAGCGCGTCCACGACTGAGAAGAGCTCGGCCCCGAGAGCCGACGCCTCCGTGCCCGCGGCGCGCAGGACCGGCGCGAAGCCGACCGTGACCGCGTCGAGGGATGCCGCACTGGTGCCTCGCATCAGCCCTCCCGGCCCGCCGCGTCCTGCGCGGACGCGAGCTCGAGCTCGTCAAGGAACCGGTCGACGACACGGGACTGGCGGGCCTCGTCCGCAAGTGCCTCACCGACGATCCGTGACGCGAGCTCGGTGGCCAGGGCGCCGACCTCCGACCGCAGGGCCACCGAAGCCTGCTGGCGCTCCGCCTCGATCTGGCGCATGCCGGTGTCCAGGATCCGCGCGGCGTCGGCCGTCGCCTTCGCCCGCAGCTCGACGACGATCTGCTGGCCCTCTACCCGGGCGTCCTCACGGATCCGGGCCGCCTCGGCCCGCGCCTCGGCGAGCTGCTGGTGGTACTGCGCCAGCGCGGCCGCAGCCTCGGCCTGGGCGTTCTCCGCCCGGGCGAGCCCGCCCTCGATCTTCTCCGCACGCTCGTCGAGCACCCTGTTGAACGACGGCAGGACGAGCTTCCAGAACACCACGGCGATGACCGCCAGCGCGACGGAGGAGCCGATGACGTCGTACAGGGGCGGGATGAAGAGGAAGATCCCCTCCGGCACGTGCCCCTCCTCGGCGGCGACCAGCATGGCTCGGACCATCAGAAGATCAGGCCCGCGACCAGACCGATGAGGCCGAGCGCCTCGACCAGGGCCATGCCGATGAACATGTTGACGCGCAGCTGGCCGGCGACCTCGGGCTGACGCGCCACGCTCTCCTGCGTCTTTGCCACGAGGAGACCGATGCCGATGCCGGGGCCGAGCGTCGCCAGGCCGTAGCCGATCGTGGCGATGTTGCCGGTCAACTCAGCGAGTGTGGTGTTGTCCACTGTGATTCCTTCCAGGTTCCCCCGCGCCTGCGGTGCGGGGCCGTGTGGTGGTCTGGCCGTGCGGAGGCCGCGGGAGCGACCCCCGGTGGATCAGTGCGCCTCCTGGGAGAGGCTGATGTAGACAGCCGTCAGCAGGGTGAAGATGTAGGCCTGCAGGGCCGCGATGAAGATCTCGAAGACCGTGAAGGCGAACGCCGCGCCGAAGGTGAGCACCCCGACCACCTTGAGTGCGCCGGATGCCTCGACGAACAGATAGTTGGTCAGGCCGAAGAAGGTCACCAGGAGCAGGTGACCGGCGAGCATGTTGGCCATGAGCCGGATGGTCAGCGTCGCCGGTCGCAGGATGAAGGTCGAGATGATCTCGATCGGCGTGAGGATGACGTACAGAGGCCACGGCACGCCGGAGGGGAACAGGGTGGTCCGGACGTAGCCGACCACACCGTGGTTCTTGATGCCGGCCCAGATGAACGCGACGAACGCGGTGATCGCCAGCAGCAGCGGCACCGTCACCACGCTGGTGGAGGCGATGTTGAGCCCGGGGACCACTCCCGTGATGTTCATCGCCAGGATCGCGAAGAACATCACGGTCAGCAGCGGGACGTAGGGCCGAGCGCGGTGCTTGCCGAGGACCTCCTCGGCGATGTTGACCCGGACGAAGTCCAGGCCGATCTCGGCGATGCTCTGCGCGCGGCCCGGTACCAGGGTGGCTCTCCTGGCCACCAGCCAGAAGAAGGTGCACAGCACGATGACGGACACCCAACGCACCAGGGTGATCCGGTTGAACTCGAACAACGTGCCCTCGAAGGCGATCGCCGGAGGGAAGAACTCGCTGAGCGAGGGGACCGGGAGTCCCCCGTCGCCGCCGGAGGCGGCCATGACGAGGTCCGTCGCTGCGGTGATCAGAGCGCGCTCCTCAGGTCGGGTCTCCGCGGTATCGGCGCAGACGTGCACGCCGTCGGATCAGGCCGTCGTCGATCGGGGGAATCGTAACGTATCCCGCACCTCGGCCGAGCCTGGACGCGAGGGGTCGGGACGGTCCTTGCGAGCCCGCCACGGACGTGGGTCTCGCCCTCAGCCGGCGGTGCCGCGACCGGGCTCGACGTAGGGCACCCGTGCCCCGGCTACCGCGCGGTAGTCCAGCAGGACCGACCCCAGGACGGCAACGATGACCACGACCCCGAAGACCTGCCGGTCGAAGAAGTCCATCCCGCGCAGCACCGAGAAGGCGATGATCAGCAGGAACGTCTTGGCGATCCAGGTACCGACCAGGGCGCCGCTCGCCGTGGTGATCGACTTGTCCGCCGTGAGGAGCATCGCCAGGACCGTGCTGCCGCTGAAGACCAGGGCAACCGCGGCACCGAGCAGCGCGCCCCACACCCCCGGCGACCCCGCGAGCCACCAGCCGGCCGCCGTGCCCACCACGGTCAGCAGGCCCACCAGGACCAGCATGTCCCGCAGCGCACGACGGAACGCTCCCCGCACGGGTGAGATGGGCCCCGCCCCACCGGTCGACTGCTCCCGGGGATCGGAGGGCTGGTCGCCCGCGGACGGCCGGACTGGGTCGAGCGGCATGGTCAGGCTCCTTCAGGCAGGGGTCTGGTACGGCGGCGCAGCGGACCGAGGGTCAACGCCGTGGCCACGACGCCGCCGATGCCCAGGATCACGAGCACCTGAGAGGTGGTCAGGACGGCCAGCGCGGCGGCGCCGAACGATATCAGCGCGGTCCACACGTACATGATCACGACGGCACGCCGGTGGGAGTGGCCGAGCTGGAGCAACCGGTGGTGCAGGTGCAACCGGTCGGGTTGGAAGGGCGACGTGCCCGCGCCCACGCGTCGGATCACCGCCAGGCCCATGTCCAGCAGGGGCAGCGTGAGCACCGCCAGAGGCAGGACGATCGGCAAGAAGGCCGGTAGCTGCTGGCGGTTCGAGATCACGGCGGGGTCGATCTGGCCGGTGACGTAGATCGCCGCGGAGGAGATCGTCAAGCCGATGAGCATCGAGCCGGAGTCACCCATGAAGATCCGCGCCGGGTAGAAGTTGTGCGGCAGGAAGCCGACGCACGCTCCCACGAGGACGACGACGACGAGGCTGGCGAGGTTGGAGTAGTCGTCCGAGCTCGCGTCGACCGTGAGCAGATAGGTGTAGAGGAAGAAGGCCGACCCGCCGATGGCGATGAGGCCCGCGGCCAGCCCGTCCAGACCGTCGACGAAGTTCACCGCGTTGATCGCCACGACGACGACGAGCACCGTCAGGACGAGCGAGGAGGTCGCCGAGCCGATGGTCAGGCCGCCGATCGGCAGCGAGACGAGCTGCACGTCGCCCACCCAGGCCATCAGGCCGACGGCGAGCACCTGCCCGAACAGCTTGGTGAACCAGTCCAGCTCCCAGATGTCGTCCGCCGCCCCGAGCAGGGCGACCAGCGTCGCACCGCCGAGGATCGACCAGGCGGTGCGCGAGGTCTCGAACACTCCCTCGAGGAACGGCATCTGCGAGGCCAGGGCCATCGCCACGGCCATGCCGAGGAGCATCGCCACCCCGCCCATCCGCGGGATCGGTACGGCGTGCACGTCGCGGGCGCGCACAGCGGTGATCGCCCCGAGCCGCAGCGCCAACCAGCGGGCCAGCGGTGTGGTGAGGAAGGTCACGGCCGCGGCGATCAGCCCGAGGAGCAGGTAGACCCTCACCGCTCGACGTCCAGCACGTCGGCGACCTGGCGCAGCCGTTCCAACCCGATCGCCCCCGCACGGACCAGACGCAGCCGCGAGCCGGTGGCGTCGACGATGCTCGAGGCCACGCCGCCGGCGGCCGGACCGCCGTCCAGCACCACGGCGACCGCGGGGCCCAGCTGGACCACGGCGTCCCCCGCCGTCCGCGCCGCGGGCAGCCCGGTCCGGTTGGCGCTGGAGACCGCGAGCGGGCCGGTGCGGCGCAGCAGCGCGAGGGCGGCGCCGTGGTCGGGCATCCGCACCGCGACGGTGCCGTGGGTCTCGCCGAGGTCCCAGGCCAGGGAGGGCTGGGCGGGGCAGATGACTGTCAGACCGCCCGGCCAGAACGCCTCGACCAGGGCGCGCACACCGTCCGGGACGTCGGTGCACAGACCGTCCAGCGTGCGCGGGTCCGGGACGAGCACCGGCGGCGGCATCTGGCGTCCCCGCCCCTTGGCCGCGAGCAGCGCGGCGACGGCCGGCGGGGCGAACGCGTCGGCGGCGATGCCGTACACGGTGTCGGTGGGCAGCACGACGAGCCCACCGCGGGCGAGCACGTTCACCGCCTCGTCGAGCGCCGGGCCCCAGGTCGAGGGGTCGGTGCAGTCCAGGACCGTCACGGCCGCGAGTCTGCCACGCCCGGGGCCCCCGAGCCGCCCACCCGCCGGGCGACGACCATCCGGTCGCGGCCTGCGAGATCCACCGCCGTGCGCACCTGCGCGAAGACGCCGGTCGCCTCGACCACGGCGCGGACGGCCGCGGCCTGGACCTCCGCGTGCTCCATGACCAGCAGCCCGCCGGCGCGCAGCAGCCGGACCGCGGCACCGACCACACCGGTCGGGACCGTCAGCCCGTCGGGTCCGAGTCCGTAGAGTGCGACAGCGGGGTCGTGGTCGCGGACCTCGGGGTCGCACGGGACGGCGTCGGGCGGGATGTACGGCGGGTTGGACACGACGACGTCGACCGTTCCGTCGAGGGCGACGAGCGCGGTCCTGGCGTCCCCGCGGACCAGGTGGACCGACGGCGCCAGGGCCGCGACGTTGCGCAGCGCCCAGGCGTGGGCCCGGGCGTCGAGCTCGACGGCATGCACCTCGGCGCCGGGCACCTCGTCGGCCACGGCGATCGCGATCGCCCCGCTGCCCGTGCACAGGTCGACGACCCGGACCGAGCCGCGCTCGGCGAGCACGGCGCGAGCTGCGCCGATCGCCTCCTCGGCGACCTGCTCGGTCTCCGGTCGCGGGACGAACACCCCGGGCCCGACGGCCAGGTCCAGGCGGCGGAAGGGACCGGAGCCCGTCAGGTGCTGGACCGGGACCCGTTGGGCACGCCGTGCGACCAGATCGGCCAGACCGGCCGGAGCGGGCCGGCCCAGGACGGCGTCGGCCCGCAGCTGCGCCCGCGAGGTGCCCGCCAGGTGCGCCGCGAGCAGCTCGGCGTCGTTCCGCGCCGAGCGGATACCCGCGGCCGCCAGGACGGTGGTGGCGGCCCGCAGCGCGTCGGCGAGGCCGGCGACCTGGTCACCCTGGTTCACGTGCCGGCCTGAGCGAGTCGGGCCGCCTCGTCCGCGTCGATCGCCGAGCGGACCAGGGAGTCCAGGTCGCCGTCGAGCACCTGGTCGAGGTTGTACGCCTTGTAGCCGGTGCGGTGGTCGGCGATCCGGTTCTCCGGGTAGTTGTACGTCCGGATCCGCTCGGAGCGGTCAACGGTGCGCACCTGCGAGCGGCGAGCAACGGACGCGGCGGCGGCGGCCTGCTCGTGCTGGGCCGCCAGCAGCCGGGCGCGCAGGATCCGCAGCGCCTGCTCCTTGTTCTGCAGCTGGGACTTCTCGTTCTGGCAGGAGACCACCAGGCCCGAGGGCAGGTGGGTGATCCGCACCGCCGAGTCGGTCGTGTTGACCGACTGTCCCCCGGGCCCCGAGGACCGGTAGACGTCGATCCTCAGGTCGGCAAGGTCGATCGCCACCTCACCGGCGTCCTCGACCTCCGGCAGCGCGACGACACCGGCGGCCGAGGTGTGGATCCGCCCCTGGGACTCGGTCACGGGTACCCGCTGGACGCGGTGCACCCCGCCCTCGTACTTCAGGTGGGCCCAGACCCCATCCTGGGGCGTCACCGCCCCGCGCGCCTTGACGGCCAGGGTGACGTCCTTGAACCCGCCGAGGTCCGAGCCCGTGGCCTCGAGCACCTCGTGCGACCAGCCACGGCGCTCGGCGTAGCGCTGGTACATCCGCAGCAGGTCACCCGCGAACAGGGCGGACTCCGCACCGCCCTCCCCCGCCTTGATCTCCAGCAGGACGTCGCGGGCGTCGTCGGGGTCGCGCGGGACGAGCACCCGGCGCAGGGTCTCGGCGGCGTCGGCCGCCGCCGCCCGGAGGGCGGGCGCCTCGGCGGCGAACCCGGCGTCCAGCTCGGCCAGCTCGCTCGCGGCGCGTGCGTCGTCGTCCGCCGCGTGCCAGGTGCGGTAGGCGCTGACCACGCGGCCGAGCTCGGCGTAGCGCCGACCGAGGGTCCTGGCGGCACCGGGGTCCGCATGCAGCGCGGGGTCGGCCAGGCGCGTCTCGAGCGACTCGTACTCGGCGAGCATCGGCTCGACGGCATCGAACGTCTCGGACATCGGCGCCCCTCTCGAGGGCTCGCTGGCGGGTCCCGGTACGACGACGCCGGCGGGGCGGCCACGCTCCCGCCCGAGGGAGGGGGTGGCTGCGCCCGCCGGCGGCGAGGGTGCTACTTGGCGGCGGCGTCGGCCTTCTTGCCGTACCGCGCCTCGAACCGGGCCACGCGGCCACCGGTGTCGAGGATCTTCTGCTTGCCCGTGTAGAACGGGTGGCACGCGCTGCACACGTCGGCGTGGATCTGGCCCGACGTCGAGGTGCTGCGGGTGGTGAACGTGCTGCCACAGGTACAGGTGACCGTGGTCTCCACGTACTTGGGGTGGATGTCCTTCTTCACGGGGTTCTCCTATCGGTCGGCCGCCGGGTCGTGCACGGGTTCGCGCACGTGAACCGGAGCCAGGGGGACAGTCTGCCAGAACGCCAGGAAGGGACAGAACCTTCCCGACGTCCGGGCCGCACAGATCAGTCCTTGCCCGACGCGGGCGTCGTCTTCTGCACCTGGAGCAGGAACTCGACGTTGGACTGGGTCTCGCGCAGCTTGCCGAGCAGCAGCTCGATCGCCTGTTGCTGGTCCAGGGCGCTCATCACCCGGCGCAGCTTCCAGTTGATCTTCAGCTCGTCGGCCGGGATGAGGATCTCCTCGCGGCGGGTGCCGGAGGCGTCCACGTCCACCGCCGGGAAGATCCGCTTGTCGGCGAGCGAGCGGGAGAGCTTGAGCTCCATGTTCCCGGTGCCCTTGAACTCCTCGAAGATGACCTCGTCGGCCTTGGACCCGGTCTCCACAAGGGCCGTGGCCAGGATGGTCAGCGAGCCACCGTGCTCGATGTTGCGCGCCGCACCGAAGAACCGCTTGGGCGGGTAGAGGGCGCTGGAGTCGACGCCACCGGACAGGATCCGGCCCGAGGCCGGTGCGGCGATGTTGTACGCACGGCCCAGACGGGTGATCGAGTCGAGCAGCACGACGACGTCCTGGCCGAGCTCCACGAGCCGCTTGGCGCGCTCGATGGCGAGCTCGGCGACGGTCGTGTGGTCGTCGGCAGGCCGGTCGAAGGTGGAGGCGATGACCTCGCCCTTGACCGTGCGCTGCATGTCCGTGACCTCCTCGGGTCGCTCGTCGACGAGCACGACCATGAGGTGGACCTCGGGGTTGTTCGTGGTGATCGCGTTGGCGATCGCCTGCAGCACCAGGGTCTTGCCCGCCTTGGGCGGGGAGACGATGAGGCCGCGCTGGCCCTTGCCGATCGGCGCCACGAGGTCGATGACCCGGGTGGTGAGGATGTTCGGCAGGGTCTCCAGGCGCAGGCGCTCCTGGGGGTACAACGGGGTGAGCTTGCCGAAGTCGGCGCGACCGCGCGCCTCCTCCGGGCTCATCCCGTTGATCGAGTCGAGGCGCACCAGGGCGTTGACCTTGGAGTTGCGGCCCTGGGGCAGCGGGTCGCCCTCACGCGGCTGGCGGACGGCGCCGATGATCGCGTCGCCCTTGCGCATGCCGCTCTTCTTGACCTGGTTGGTCGAGACGTACACGTCGTTGTCGCCCGGCAGGTAGCCAGACGTCCGGACGAATGCGTAGTTGTCCTTGATGTCCAGGATCCCGGCGACGGGCAGCAGGACGTCGTCCTCGCTGACCTCGACCTCGTCGTAGCCGGACAGGTCGGGCTGGCCGGGGCGGACGGGGCGACGCTTGTTGCGGTCCCGGTCGCGGTAGCGGCCGCGACGACGGCGGCCACCGGCCTCGTCGTCCTCGAACTCCTGGCGCTGGCGCTGGTTGTTCTGGTTGGCCTGGCCCTGGCCCTGCTGGCGCTGCTGGCCGTCGCGCTGCTGGCCGTCGCGCTGCTGACCCTGGCCGTCGCGCTGCTGGCCGTCGCGCTGGGCGGGCTGGCTCTCCCGGGCCGTGGCATGCTGCCCGTCGCGCTCCTGGCTCTGCTGGGCGTCGCGCGGAGCCTGCTGGCCGTCGCGCTCCTGGCTCTGCTGGGCGTCGCGCGGAGCCGGCTGGGCGTCGCGCGGAGCCTGGCTGTCGACCGGCGCGCCCTCGGCGCGACCGGCACGGCGCGAGCGTCGTCCCTCGACGGTCACGGAGCGAGCCGCCGCCGCGGCACGCGCGGCACGCTCGTCCGGCGACTCCCCGCCACCGGCGCGGGGCTCCGGGGTCTCGGGGCGCGCCTCGCCGGCATGCTGGTCCGCGGCCCGGGCCTCCGCCGTGCGGGACTCGCCCGTGCGGGGCGCCGCCGTGCGGGGCGCCCTCGTCCGGGGCTCGGCGGCACGGCGAGCGGGTCGCTCGGCGGACGCCTCGGCAGCGGGTGCCGCGCCGGCGGTCCGGGAGCCGCCGGAGCGCGCCTCACGGATCGCGGTGACGAGGTCACCCTTGCGCATCGCGGGGGTGCGGGGCACGCCGAGCTCGGCGGCGAGCGCCTGAAGCTCGGGCAGGCGCAGCGTCGACAGGGCGCCGCTGCGGCTGGAGCTGTCGGCGGCACCCTGGGTGGGTGTGGCCGTGACAGCCTCGATGGTGTCTGACACGAAGGATCCTTCCCCCTCGTCGGCGGCTGGCGCACAAGGGGCGCGACCGCATGGTGGTCCGGGCCGCGCCCGGATGGTCAAGCCCCGTGGGGTGCTGCGCCGACGACGCGACCGGTGGTGGCTTGGTCCCTCTCGGCCCACGTCGACCGCGCAACAGATGCGCGTCGTCCGCTCGGGGTTCGGGGGATGACGACAGGTTACCACCCGAGGCGGACCATGTGACGCACGTGCCGACGCTCGGGGAGCTCACCTGCGGGCGCTAGAGGCGCTCTGCGTGAGCACCGTCGGCGAATCCGGGAGTCAGGACCCGCCACCCGGGACGTCCCGCGAGCACCTCGGCGCGGCCACGCGCCCCCCGGTCGCCGTCAGAGGCTCGCTCCAGCACGAGCACCGAGGGGCCGGCTCCGGAGATGACGGCGGCCTGGCCGGCGGTCCGCAGGTCCCGGACCAGCTCCCACGTCGCGGGCATCACCGCGGAACGGTAGGACTGGTGCAGCCGTTCCTCGGTGGCCTCGAAGAGCAGCTCGGGCCGGTGGCCCAGAGCCTGGACCAGCAGGGCCGCCCGGCCGGCAGTGAAGGCGGCGTCGGCGTGCGGCACCCGGGCGGGCAGCACTCCGCGTGCGGTCTTGGTGGCGCAGCGCTCGGCCGGGACGAGGACCACGGGCACGACGTCGGGATGCAGCGGCAGCTGGGTGGCGTGGGGGCCGTCCGGCGAGGTCCAGGAGATCGTCGCGCCGCCGAGGATGGCCGGTGCGGCATTGTCGGGATGTCCCTCGAAGACCGCGGCGATCCGGAACGCCGCGGTGTTGCCCAGTGCCTCTGGTTCGCCGATGAGCATCCGTACCGCCAGGATCCCCGCCACGACGGCGGCGGCGGACGAGCCCATCCCCCGCCCGTGCGGGATGGTGTTGTGGCACATGAGGTGCAGCCCGACCTGCGGGGCGCCGACATCGTCCAGCGCGGCCCGGATCGCCTGAACGATGAGGTGGTCCTCGCCGGTCGGCAGCTCGCCTGCGCCCTCCCCGCTCACCTCGACTGTGACCTCGGAGCTGCCAAGGGCCCGCACCTCGATCTCGTCGAAGTGCGCCAGGGCCAAACCCATCGCGTCGAAGCCGGGACCGAGGTTCGCGCTGGTCGCCGGGACCCGGACCCGGACGTGGTCGCTGCCGAGCCTCATGCCGTGGCGCCCGGGTCCAGCTCGAGGGCGTCGGCCACGGACACGACGTCGGGGGTCACCCGCTGCGGGCGGACCTCGCTGCCGTCCGGGGTGCGCAGGGCCCACTGTGGGTCCTTGAGACCGTGCCCGGTGACCGTGACGGTGATCCGGGCGCCCGCCGGGATGCGGCCCTGCTCGGCCAGCATCAGCAGCCCGGCGACCCCGGCCGCCGAGGCCGGCTCGACGAACACCCCGACCCGCGAGGCCAGCAGCCGGTGCGCGGCGAGGATCTGGTCGTCGGTGACCGCCTCGATGAGTCCGCCGGACTCGTCGCGCGCGGCCAGGGCCTGGGTCCAGGACGCCGGGTTGCCGATCCGGATCGCCGTGGCGATCGTCTCGGGCTCGGTGACCGGATGCCCCAGCACGATCGGCGCCGCGCCGGCGGCCTGGAAGCCCCACATCGCCGGGCGGCGCGTCGCGGGCCCCGTGGCCGCGTACTCGCTGAAGCCCTTCCAGTACGCGGTGATGTTGCCGGCGTTGCCCACCGGCAGCACGTGGATGTCTGGCGCGTCGCCGAGCGAGTCGACGATCTCGAACGCACCCGTCTTCTGGCCCTCGATCCGGTCGGGGTTGACCGAGTTGACCAGCTCGACCGGGTAGGACTCGGCGAGCTTGCGGGCCACGACGAGGCAGTCGTCGAAGTTGCCGTCCACCTGGAGCAGCCGGGCGCCGTGGGCGACGGCCTGGCTGAGCTTGCCCATCGCGATCTTGCCGTCCGGCACGAGCACGGCGCAGACCATCCCGGCGGCCGTGGCGTAGGCCGCCGCAGACGCCGAGGTGTTGCCGGTCGAGGCACAGACGACGACCTTCGCCCCGCGGGCAGCGGCGGCAGAGATCGCCGTGGTCATCCCCCGGTCCTTGAACGAGCCGGTGGGGTTCATCCCCTCGACCTTGAGGTGCACCTGGGCGCCGGTGAGGTCGGACAGGGCCGGCGCGGGCACCAGCGGCGTGCCACCCTCGCCGAGGGTGACGACGTGGGTGCGCACGTGCTGGGGCAGGCGGTCGGCGTACTCGGCGATCACGCCACGCCACTGGTGGGCCATTCTCAGGCTCCTTCGACTCGCAGCACGGACAGCACGGCGTCGACGACGTCCAGACCGGACAGCTCGGACACGGTGGCCGACAGCGCGGCGTCCCGGGCCACGTGCGTGACCACCAGCAGATCGGTCGCCCCGCCTCCCGCGGCGGTCGGAGACTGGCGGACCACCTCGATCGACACGTCGTGGGCGGCGAAGACCCGGGCGACCTGGGCCAGCACCCCGGGACGGTCCGCCACGCGCAACCGGATCTGGTAGCGGGTCGTGGCCTCGCCGATCCCGTGCAGCGGCAGGTCGGCGTATCGCGACTCGATCGGCCCCTTGCCCCCCTGCACGCGGTGCCGCGCCACGGTGACGACGTCACCCAGCACGGCGCTGGCTGTGGGGCGTCCGCCGGCGCCGCGACCGTAGAACATCAGCTCGCCGGCAGCCTCGGCCTCGACGAAGACAGCGTTGAACGCGCCCCGCACCCCGGCCAGCGGGTGGGCCTGCGGCACCAGCGAGGGGTGCACGCGCACGACCACCCCGCCCGCGGCGCCGTCGACTTCCGGCAGTCGCTCGGCGATGGCGAGCAGCTTGATGACGTAGCCGGTCTCGGCCGCCGCCTCGACGTCCTGAGCGCTGACGCCGTTGATCCCCTCGCGATGCACGTCGTCGACGCTCACGCGGGTGTGGAAGGCGAGCGAGGCAAGGATGGCCGCCTTGGCCGCGGCGTCGAAGCCCTCGACGTCGGCCGTCGGGTCCGCCTCGGCGTAGCCGAGCGCCTGCGCCTGCTTGACCGCCTGGGCCAGCTCGAGGCCCGTGCTGGCCATCTGGTCGAGCACGTAGTTCGTCGTGCCGTTGACGATGCCCAGCACCCGGGTGACGCGGTCGCCGGCGAGCGACTCGCGCACGGGCCGGACCAGCGGGATCGCCCCGGCGACGGCGGCCTCGAAGTAGAGGTCCACCCCGGCGGCGTCCGCGGCGGTGTACAGCGTCGGACCGTCCAGGCCGAGCAGCGCCTTGTTGGCCGTGACGACGGCCGCACGGCCGGCGATGGCCCGCAGCAACAGGGTGCGAGCCGGTTCGATCCCACCCATGACCTCGACGACGACGTCGGCCCGGTCGACCAGGCCCTGCGCGTCGATGGTGAGCAGTGCCGGGTCGACCACGGCGTCCCGCGGAGTGGTGAGGTCGCGGACAGCGACCCCGACCAGCTCCAGCGGCGCACCGACCCTCGCGGCGAGATCGGCCGACTGGCTGGTGAGCAGCCGGACCACCTCGGTGCCCACGACACCGCATCCGAGCACTGCCACGCGTACCGCGCGGTCGGGGCCAGTCACCGGGTCCACCTCTCGTCGTCTGTCGGGCGCGCCAAGGATACGGGTGAGCGAGGGCGTGGGGGGCCACCCGTCCGCGGCAGGACCGGGCGTCGGCCGCCGTCCTTCCCGTGGCGGTAGCCACGGTGCACTCACCCCTGGTCGAGACCGAGCAGGTCGTCCTGGGTCTCGCGCCGGACCAGCACCCTGGTCGCACCCTCCCGCACGGCGATCACCGGTGGCCGGGGCACGAGGTTGTAGTTGGAGGCCATCGAGCGGCCGTAGGCGCCGGTCGCCGGGACGGCGAGCAGGTCACCGGCACGCAGGTCGCCCGGCAGGTCGACGTCGTGCACCACGACGTCGCCGCTCTCGCAGTGCTTGCCGACCACCCTGGCCAGCACCCCGGCGGCGTCGGACGTCCGCGAGACGAGCGCCGCGGTGTAGCGGGCGCCGTACAGCGCCGGCCGCAGGTTGTCGCTCATCCCGCCGTCCACCGAGACGTAGGTGCGCTCCACGCCGACGCCCAGCGGGACGCGTTTGATGGTGCCCACCGTGTAGAGGGTGACCGTCGTCTGCCCGACGATCGCGCGGCCCGGCTCGATCGAGACCCTCGGCAGCGGCGTGGCGAGCTCCTCGCACGTCTGGGCGACCACCCCGGCCACGTCCTTGGCGACCCGTGACGGGTCCAGCGGCACCTCACCGGGCAGGTAGGCGATCCCGTACCCGCCGCCGAGGTCGACCTCGGCCACCAAGTGCCCCGTGCTGGCGGCCAGCTCGGCCCGCAGGGCCAGGACGACGCGCGCCGCGGCCTCGAAGCCCGACGGGTCGAGGATCTGGCTGCCGATGTGCGAGTGGATCCCGATGAGCTCGAGCTCTGACCGCGCCAGGACCGCGAGCAGGGCGGTCATCGCCTGACCGCCGGTGACCGACAGGCCGAACTTCTGGTCCTCGTGGGCGGTGGCGATGTACTCGTGGCCGCCGGCGTGGACCCCGGTGGTCACGCGCACCATGACCGGCACCCGCCGGCCCCTGCCGTCGCCAGGCAGGGCTGCGACGGCGTCGGCCAACCGGTCGACCTCGACGAGGGAGTCGATGACGATCCGCCCGACGCCGACCTCGAGCGCCCGGGCGATCTCCGCGTCGGACTTGTTGTTGCCGTGCAGGCCGATATCCTCCCCGGGCACCCCGGCCCGCAGCGCGACGGCGAGCTCGCCGCCGGTGGCCGTGTCGATCCGCAGACCCTCCTCGTGGGCCCACCGGGCGACCGCCGTGCACAGGAAGGCCTTGCCTGCGTAGTAGACGTCGACCGTCGTGCCCACGGCGCCGAACGCCGCGGTGAAGGCCTCCCGGAAGCCGCGGGCCCTGGCGCGGAAGTCGGCCTCGTCCAGGACGTAGGCGGGTGTGCCGTGCTCGGCCGCGAGCGCGCGCAGGTCCACCCCGCCGATGCTCACCGCGCCGTCCGGCCCGATGGCGGTGCTCGCCGGCCAGACCTGGCGGTCGAGGCTCACATCCGCTCCGGCGCGCCGACCCCGAGCAGGCCCAGCCCGTTGGCCAGCACCTGGCGGGTCGCGTCGTTGAGCCACAGCCGCGTGCGGTGCACGTCGCCGAGCTCCTCCTCGCCGAGCGGGATGACCCGGCACTGGACGTACCAGGCGTGGTAGGCCCCGGCGACCTCCTCGAGGTAGCGCGCGACGCGGTGCGGCTCGCGCAGCTCGGCGGCCTGGGCGACCACCCGGCCGAGCTCGCCCAGCCGGGCCAGCAGCTCGGACTCGGTGGGGTGCACGAGCAGCGCCGGGTCGAACCCGTCCTCGCGCCGCACCCCGCTGTCTGCGGCGTTGCGCGCCACGTTGACCGTCCGGGCGTGGGCGTACTGCACGTAGAAGACGGGGTTCTCGTTGGTGGCCCGGGCGAGCAGGTCGACGTCGAGGTCGATCATCGAGTCCACCGACGAGCGCGCCAGCGAGTACCGCGCGGCATCCACCCCGACCGCCTCGACGAGGTCGTCGATGGTCACGACAGTGCCGGCGCGCTTGGACATCCGGACCGGCTCGCCGTCCCGAACGAGGTTGACCAGCTGGCCGATGAGGATCTCCAGATTGGTCCACGGCACGTCGCCGAACGCCGCGCACATCGCCATCATGCGGCCGATGTACCCGTGGTGGTCGGCCCCGAGCATGATGATGACGCGGTCGAACCCGCGTTCGCGCTTGTCCAGGTAGTAGGCAAGGTCACCGGCGATGTAGGCCGCCTCGCCGTCGGACTTGACGACGACGCGGTCCTTGTCGTCACCGAAGTCGCTGGTGCGCAACCAGGTGGCGCCGTCGGACTCGTAGATGTGGCCGAGCTCGCGCAGCCGCGTGACGGCGCGGTCCACGGCCCCCGACGCGTGCAGCGAGTCCTCGTGGTAGTAGACGTCGAAGTCGACGCCGAAGTCGTGCAGGGTGGCCTTGATCTCACCGAACATCTGCTCCACGCCCCCGGCGCGGAAGACCTCCTGCGCCGCAGCGGCGGGCAGCGCACGCGGATCCGGTGCCCCCGCCGCGAGCTGGGCGGCGATGACGGCCTCGGCGATGTCGGCGATGTACTGCCCGCCGTACCCGTCCTCCGGCGCCTCCCGTCCGAGGGCGCGGGCCAGCAGCGAGCGGGCGAACCGGTCGATCTGCGCACCGTGGTCGTTGAAGTAGTACTCGCGGGTCACGCTCGCCCCGGCGGCCTGGAGCATCCGGGCCAACGAGTCGCCGACCGCCGCCCAGCGCGCCCCACCGATGTGCAGCGGCCCGGTGGGGTTGGCCGAGACGAACTCGAGGTTGATCCGCTCGCCGGCCAGCGCCGTGCTGCGGCCGTACGCCTGCCGCTGCTCGACGACGGTGCGCGCCAGCTCCCCGGCCGCACCGGCGTCCAGGCGGATGTTGAGGAACCCCGGGCCCGCAACCTCCACCGACGCCACCCCCGGCACCTGCGCCAGCCGGGTGGCCAGGACCTCGGCCAGCGCGCGCGGGGTCATCTGGGCCCTCTTGGCGAGCTGCATCGCGATGTTCGTCGCCCAGTCGCCGTGCTCGCGCGAGCGCGGGCGCTCGACGGCGACGGTCGCGGGCAGGGCGGCGACATCGAGCGGCAGGACGCCGTCGACCTGTGCAGCGACGAGGACGGCATGCAGCGCCAGGGAGAGCTCAGCGGGGGTCACCGGCCGATCCTACCGAGACCCGCACAGGCCGGAGATGACCGCGGGAGGGTGAGCGCGAGCCTTCTTGACCCGCCGAAGGTGCGCGCGAGGCCGTCGGCGGTGTTGACTGCTCCCCACCCCTAGGACCGGAGAGATGGGATGAGACGCACCAACCTCATCGACCTCGCCGTCGGACGCCTGCGTCAGCAGATCACCTCCGGCGTGTGGCCGGTCGGTACCCGCATCCCCGCCGAGCCTGAGCTGACCGAGCTCATCGGCGTCGGCCGCAACACCATCCGGGAGGCCGTGCAGTCCCTCGTCCACGCCGGGATGCTCGAGCGGCGGCAGGGCTCGGGCACCTACGTCCTCTCCGACTCCGAGCTGGGCAACGCGATGGGCCGCGAGATCGCCGGCGCTCACCACCGCCACGTGCTCGAGGTCCGGCGCAGCCTGGAGGTCGAGGCTGCTCGCCTCGCCGCCGTGCGCCGCACCCCCGCCCAGGTCGCCGAGCTGCGTGCGTTGCGCGACGCGCGGTCCACCGCCTATGCCAGCGGGCACCTCGACGAGATGGTCGCCGCCGACCTCACGCTGCACCGCACGATCGCCGTCGCCGCGCACAACCCCGTGCTGCTCGCCCTGTACGAGAACCTCCAGGACGCGATCACCGACAACATCCGGTTCAACTTCGAGAACCCGGTGCACGACGACGACTCGCACCACGCCCTGGTCGAGGCGATCGCCGAGGGCGACGCGGCGGCTGCGGTGCGTGAGATCGACAGGTACCTCTCCGACCTCATCAGCAGCGACCTGCACTGAGCGGTAGACCGGTCCCCGGGCCGCCGAGCTGGACCCCCGAGCGGTGTGCACCGCGCCGGGCTGGTAGTCTCGTGCACCGCCCCGGCCCGCGTAGCTCAGGGGATAGAGCGTCTGCCTCCGGAGCAGAAGGTCGTAGGTTCGAATCCTATCGCGGGCACCATCTGACCAGCGGAGACGCAATCCCGCGTCACATCTGGGTCACAGTGAAGTGGGCATCGACGGTAGCTTCGTCGGTAGGAGATCGAGCTGACCGGTGGTCTCGCCGCGCGGACGGCCTTCCGGGTGCGGCCAGAGCGCCAGGAACTCCGGGTGGACTCCCCGTCGTCGCCCAGCCCGGCCTCCGGGGCGCTCAGCCAGGTGCCGGGCGAACCGGCGAAGGCCTCCGGCGCCACCGGGTCGAGGCGCTTGGGCCCGAGGTAGACGTTGTGGGAGTGGACGAACAGGGCGCAGTGCAGGCGGCGGAGTCCTCCGGTGGTCTCGGTGGCCGCCGGCCCATCCTCCACTCCCGCGCTCCCAGGTGTGGGACCCCCGGGATCCGGCTCTGCCTCGAGCCCTGGTGAGGTAGGCAGGGGGCCGAGTGGGGGTGTCATGGGCCGTTGTTGCACGGACCAGTGCGTGTCGGCTGCCCAGGTGTCGATCGGTCCGCCCTCGTGGGTCCAGCAGGGTTGGGTGGGATCGGTGCGTGCCACCTGAGGCGATGGTCGCGGGCGGTGTTGTTGAGGCGGGCGGTCCAGGTGATCTCGGGGTGTCCCGTCCAAGCGGCGACGTCGATCGTCACGGGCACCTCGGTGCGTTCAGGCGAGAGTCCGTCCCGGTCCTCTGCGATCTGGTTCGGCAAGTCCAAGGCCGCGTGATCTCGAGCCGGGTGCGGACCGTCGAGGTGTGGGCGGTGGCGGATCGCACCCAAGGGGTTACGAGTTCATCACGCAGCGGGGGGTCGTAGTTGTCCGTGTCGCCCCGGTCACCGTCGTCCACCAGCCGTCCCAGTCCTGAGTAGGTGGTGCCGTCGCCGGTCGTGACGTCGATCGTGGCGTCCGTGCCTATCGTGAGGGCGTAGCCGTTCGCGGTGGTGATGGCTCCCGCAGTTCCGGTGCCGGGCAGCAAGAACGTCAGCCGGTCTCCGAGGGCGCGAAGCTCGACCGTGACCGTGGGCAGCGGCTCCTCGGCCGCGGCCGACGCCTCGGCGAAGAACGCGCCGAGGGTGGACTCGGTGATGGTGATCTGCGCTGCCGTCTCGACGCGGCCGACGGTCCGCGGGTGCCATGAGGTCCCGCGGGCCAGGACCGGATCGTCGTGCTCACCCAGGACTCGCCCTGCCAGCACGGCGCCCCCGGGGTGCCGCTCAGGAGGTGGCCGCTGCGAGCGCCGCCTGGAACGTCGTGAGACTCGAGCCACCCGTAGTGAACGTCTCCGTCGCAGACGAGATCGCCATGAGCACGGAGTTGGATGCAGCGGCGCCATGCGCGAGCGACGGCACGATGGTGTCTCGGCCGAACGCCGCCATCGTCGCCTGCTGGTACGGGCTGAAATCGGCGGGGTCCGCGTCGGTACGGGCCGGGATGGAGCCCTTCGCCTGGTTGAACGCCGTCTGTCCCTCGAGCGAGCTCACGGTCTCGAGCCAGTCCTCGGCGCCCGCTGGGTTCGGCGCACCCACGGGAAGGGTGAAGGAGTCGGCGAGGAACCCGAACATGGCGACGGAGCCGGGCACCGGGAACCATACGTAGTCCGTGCCGGCGACCTTGTGCTGGTCCTCGAACGCTGCTACCGCCCAGTCGCCCATCACGGTGTAGGCGGCTTGCCCGGTGATCACCCGCTGGGTCGCATCGGGCCAGTCGAGCTGGTCCCGGTCCGTGTTGGTGTAGGTCATGAGCTTCTGGAAGTCCGTGAGTGCGGCCGTGACCTCGGTGCTTGTCCAGTCCGTGGTGCCGTCCCAGAGACCTGCGTAGCCTGCGGCGCCGAGGTCGGACATCAGCACGGTCTCGAGGAGGTGCACCTGGGTCCAGGTCGTCCCGACCGACAGCGCCGTCGTGCCCGTCGCCTTCACCGCATCGAGTGCGACGAACCACTCGCTGATGCTGGTGTAGGTCGCCTCCGGGTCAACGCCCGCGGCCCTCAGCACGGCGGGGTTCGCCCAGACCATGTTGGAACGGTGGATGTTGGAGGGGATCGAGTAGATCTTGCCGTGCACCTGCAACAGCCTGAGCAGGTCGGACGGGAACTTCTTGCGCAGATCGAACTCGTCGTACAGGGCGCTGATGTCCTGGAGCTGACCCGACTCGATGTAGCCGGTCAGCTCCTTTCCGGCGTGCGCCTGGAACGTATCGGGCGGGTCGCCCGAAGAGAGCCGGGCCTGAAGGCGATCCTTCGCGGCCGAGCCGGCACCTCCCGCGACGGCGCCGTTCACGAACCTGTTGTTGGGGTGCTGCGCCGCGAACACGTCGACGAGGGCGTCCAGGCCGATCTTCTCGGAACCCGTGGCCCACCAGGTGAAGACCTCGACGTCGCCACCGCGACCAGGAGGGCCGACGGCAGGGGCGGAGCAGGCCACCAGGCCCAGCGCAACGGCGACGAGAGTCACGACGACCGCGGTGCGCCGCATCAGGACTCCTCGTGACAGACTCGCCGAACCGCCGGACCGCGCATCATTGCACCGCGACGTCGCAGTCTAGCGAGGCAACCATCTGTCCCGACCGCCGATCGCACCGGCGCCGATCCCTCACCCTGATGCGACCCTGGTCGATGGGTCATCGTGACCGACTACCGCAGACGTCGTTCAGGATCACGCCTGTTCGCGATCTACGCTGGCGCGAGCCTGGTCCCCCTGACCTTGCTCGGTCTGGTCCTCGTCCGCGACTACCAGATCGGCGGCCTCGAGCACGGCCGCGACCAAGGACGCGCACAGGCGGCAGTCATCGCGGAGATGGCTGTGACCCCCGCCCTGAGGGGGCTCGACCTGTCCGAGGGCCTGACCGCAGACGAACTCGCCCGGCTGCGAACGGCCACCGACCTCTCCATCTTCAGCGGCTCGGTGAGCCACCTGCGTCTTCGAACCTTCTCAGGCGAGGTCGCATTCTCCGACGACGACAGTGAGGTCGACGTCGTCCCGGTCTCCGACCCCGCATTCCAGGCCGCGGCCAACGGCGCCACCGACGTGCGCGTCGTGGGCGCCGCAGACTCGACGAGCGACATCCGTGTGCTTCAGCCGGTGATCTCGGCCTCGACCGGACACGCCACGGGCGTCCTCGAGCTGTACCTGCCGTATGACGCCATCGCTGCCAAGGTGCAGGCCGAGACCACCGGGGCGATCACCCGGCTCGGCCTCGGTCTGCTCGGGCTCTACGGCGTGCTCGCTCTCATCTCTTGGGCGACTACCCACTCGCTGCGCCAGCACGCCGCCGCCAACGAGCACCAGGCCCTGCACGACCCGCTCACCGGCCTGCCCAACCGCGAGCTGTTCCGGCGCACCGTGGAGGACGCGCTCGCCGACAGCCGAGGAGGAGAGTCGGGTGCGCTCGTTCTCGTCGACCTCGACCACTTCAAGGAGGTCAACGACACCCTCGGTCACCCCGCCGGGGACGAGCTCCTACGGATCGTGGGCCGGCGGCTCATCGAAGCGTTGCGCACCGACGACACCGTCGCCCGGCTGGGAGGGGACGAGTTCGGTCTCGTGCTCCCGGGGAGCACCGATCGCGAGGAGACGATCGCGCTCCTCGGCAACGTCCGCCAGGATCTGGGGGCGGACATCGTGCTGGGCGGGGTCTGCCTCAGCGTTCAGGCGAGCTTCGGTGTGTGCTTCTACCCGCACGACGCCGCAACGCTCGAGGGCCTGCTCAAGCATGCGGATGCCGCCATGTACCGGGGGAAGCACGGGCCGACGGGCATCGTCGTTCACGAGCCCGCCCGGCCGCACCAGGCGACGCGCGCCCTGGCGATGCAGCGTGAGCTGCAGAACGCGGTGGAGCGCGACGAACTCGTCCTGTACTACCAGCCCAAGATCGACCTGGCGACCGGCCGCGCGAGCGGTGTCGAGGCGCTGGTGCGATGGCAGCATCCCGCCCGCGGACTGCTCGCTCCTGCCGAGTTCCTCGCCGTCGCCGAACGCTCGGACCTCATCGACTCACTGACGGCGTGGGTGCTGCGGCGCGCCGTCGTCGACTACACGGCGTGGACGGCCGCCGGTCACGACTGGACGGTCGCGATCAACGTCTCGGCCCGCAACCTCACCTCGCTGCGGTTCGCCGACCACGTTGCACAGATCTTGCACGAGGCGAGCATGCCGCCGGCCCGGCTCCAGATCGAGGTGACCGAGACAGCGCTCGCGTTCGACACCGAGATCGCGGGCGAGGTGGTCCGTGCACTCTCGGCACGCGGGATCTCGATCTCCATCGACGACTTCGGCGTCGGCTACACCAGCCTGTCCCAGCTACGGAGCCTCCCGGTGTCCGAGATCAAGATCGACCGAGAGTTCGTGATGGGACTCCCCGGGAGCGAGCAGGACCGTGCGATAGTGCGCTCGGTGGTCGACCTCGGTCACAGCCTGGGGTGCCAGGTCACCGCCGAGGGCGTCGAGTCGCAGGACGTCGTCGACTGGCTCGTCGACGCCGGGTGCGATCACGGACAGGGCTACCTGTGGCTGCGTCCGGTGCCATGGCCGGAGGTCGCCAGGGCGCTCGGGGGTCCCGACCAGTCGGCAACGGCTCTCTACCAGATGTGGTGAACGGCCCGCACCGTCCCGCGACGTCGGTGTTGCCCCCACGGTCGTGACGAGCCCCGTGGAGTTCGCCCACCGCGCGATCGCCGCTGGCATCATCGGTGACGTCGTCTTCGTCCCGGCCCGCCTACCGGAGCCGACGGGTCGTCGGGGTCGAGCGGGTGTGGTCAGTCCGCCATGCCGCGCGGCGCCGGGACGCCGGCGAGCAGGCTGCGAACTTCCGCCTCGCTGTACCGGCGGTGACCGCCGAGCGTGCGGATGGCGGAGAGCTTGCCCGCCTTGGCCCAACGGGTGACCGTCTTGGGGTCGACGCGGAACATGCCCGCCACCTCGGAGGGTGTGAGGAGGTTGCCGCCTGCGTCACGCACCGGCGTGGAACTGAGGGACTGAGGAGACATCTACGCTGCCTGTCTTTCGGTCTGCCCGGCCGACCCCGAGGGTCCCGTGAGCTTTGCGTCCCCACCTCGCGATGGGTTTGCCCTTATCGATGACAACGACAGGGTGACACAATCCGGACATCCGCGCAAAGGACGACCGTCCCGGGCCCGGGTTTTCACCCGCACGGTCCAGCGCCGCCGACGCCCACACCTCGCGTACCGTCGCAGGGTGCCTCCCCGCGCCCTCTCCCCGTTCGACGCCGCCGCGATCGACGCCCTGACCCCCTCCTTGCTGCGCGAGGCCGGGAGCCTCAAGTGGACGGCCGTGACCACCGAGATCGCCGCCTGGGTCGCCGAGTCCGACCTCGGCACCGCTCCGGCTGTCACAAGGGCTCTCCACGATGCAGTCACGCAGGGTCTCACCGGCTACCTGCCGCCGGGGCCGCGCGACGCGATGACCCAGGCCTGCGCCGACTGGCACCGGTCCCGCTACGAGTGGGACGTGCCGGCCGACCGGGTACACCCTGTCGCCGACGTGCTCGAGGCCCTGCGCCTGGCGATCGAGCACTTCTCGCGCCCGGGATCGGCAGTGGTGGTGCCCACCCCCGCCTACATGCCGTTCCTCACGGCTCCCCAGCAGTGGGGGCGACCGGTGGTCCAGGTGCCGATGGTCGAGCAGGACGGCCGGCCCGTCCTCGACCTGGACGCGATCGATGCCGCCCTGACGGCGGGCGGTGGCCTGGTCACGCTCGTCAACCCGCACAACCCCACCGGTCGGGTCCACACCCGCGAGGAGCTGGCCGCGTTGGGCGAGGTCGTCTCGCGGCACGGGGCCCGGGTGTTCTCCGACGAGATCCACGCGCCCCTCGTGCACGCCGGTCACCGTCATGTACCGTACGCGTCGGTCAACCCCACGACAGCGGGACATACCGTCACCGCGACATCGGCGTCCAAGGCGTGGAACATCCCCGGCCTCAAGTGCGCCCAGCTCCTGCTGTCCAACGATGCGGACGCCGCGACCTTCGAGCCCGTCTCGTTCCTCGCCACCCACGGTGCCTCCACCCCGGGGGTGCTCGCGAACGCCGCGGCCTACCGGGACGGCGGGCCCTGGCTCGACGGGCTGCTGGACTACCTCGCCGGCAACGCCGAGGCCCTCGCCCGGGTGCTGGCCGAGGGTGCCCCGACGGTCGGCTACACCCCGCCGGAGGGCACCTACCTCGCCTGGCTCGACCTGCGGCCCCCCCTGGCCGGGCGGGTTCGTCGGGTTGGGCCATGGCTGACCGAGCACGCCGGCGTCGAGGTCGTCGACGGCCTCCGTTGCGGCACTGTCGGGCAAGGCTTCGCCCGGCTCACCCTGGCGATGCCACGCTCGCTCGTCGTGGCGGCGGGCGAGCGGATCGCCGACGCCCTCGCGTCGGTCTGAGCCGGACGGCCGGGACGGGCGGCCGCGCGTCACGGCAAGGATCCCGAGACCGGGAGTGCCAGCTGTCCACCGGGGCCGCGACCGGGCGCGCGCGCTGGACCAAGGTCCAGGACCCTAGGTCCCAGAGGACCTTAGGCACGACAATGGGCCCTCACGGTCGCCTACCGTCGACATCGGGTCAACGGCGATCCTCCACTCGTCCAGCAGATACCGGGAGATGCCCGTGACTACACGCGCAGTACGAAGCAAGGCCGCCGACGACGTCACCGACGTGCCGGCCGCGCCTGCATCACCGATCGACGCCCTCGTCGCCGGAGCCACCAAGGCCCTGGCCGCCTACGCCTCGTTCACCCAGGCCGACATCGACCACATCGTCAAGAAGGCGTCGGTCGCCGCCCTCAACCAGCACGGCCAGCTCGCGAAGCTCGCCATCGAGGAGACCGGACGCGGCGTCTTCGAGGACAAGGCCGTCAAGAACCTCTTCGCCTGCGAGCACGTCACCAACTCGATGTCCGAGACCAAGACGGTCGGCATCATCTCGCGCGACGAGATCACCGGCATCGTCGAGATCGCCGAGCCCGTCGGTGTCGTCTGCGCGATGGTCCCGGTCACCAACCCGACCTCGACCGCGATCTTCAAGTCGCTCATCGCACTGAAGACCCGCAACCCGATCATCTTCGCCTTCCACCCCTCGGCCCAGAAGTGCTCGATCGCCGCCGCCAAGATCGTGCGCGACGCGGCCGTCGCGGCCGGCGCCCCGGAGAACTGCATCCAGTGGGTCGACGAGCCGTCGATGGACAACACCAACGCGCTCATGAACCACCCGAACGTCGCGCTCATCCTGGCCACCGGTGGCAACGCGATGGTCCGCGCGGCCTACTCCTGCGGCAAGCCCGCCCTGGGCGTCGGCGCCGGCAACGTGCCCGCCTACATCGAGAAGACCGCCAAGCTCAAGCGCGCCGTGAACGACGTGACGATGTCGAAATCCTTCGACAACGGCATGGTCTGTGCCTCCGAGCAGGCAGTGATCCTCGACGCCGAGATCTACGACGAGGCGATGGCGGAGTTCAAGCGCCTGCACGCCTACCTGTGCAACGCCGCCGAGAAGGCCAAGCTCGAGCAGTTCATCTTCGGCGTCGAGGCCAACAGCGTGAACTGCGGGGGCGCCAAGCTCAACGCGGCGGTCGTGGGCCAGAGCCCGCAGTGGATCGCCGAGAAGGCCGGCTTCACCGTCCCCGCCGACGCGACGATCCTCATGGCCGAGGTGCCCGAGGTCGGGCCGGCCGAGCCGCTGACCCGCGAGAAGCTCGCCCCGGTGCTCGCTGTCCTTCGCGCGCAGACCACGGAGCACGGCATCAAGCTGGCCGAGCAGATGGTGGAGTTCGACGGACTCGGCCACTCCGCTGCGATCCACTCGGAGGACGTCGCGCTCGTCGAGGAGTTCGGCACCCGGGTCAAGGCGACCCGGATCATCTGGAACTCCCCGTCCTCGCAGGGCGGCATCGGCGACATCTACAACGCCTTCATCCCGTCCCTGACCCTGGGCTGCGGCTCGCACGGTCGCAACTCGGTCTCGAACAACGTCTCGGCGGTCAACCTGGTGAACATCAAGCGGATCGGTCGTCGGAACAACAACCTCCAGTGGTTCAAGGTCCCGGCCAAGATCTATTTCGAGCCGAACTCGATCCGCTACCTCGCGGACATGCCCGACATCCACCGCGTGACGATCGTGACCGACGCGACGATGACCAAGCTCGGCTTCGTCGACCGGATCCTCGACGTCCTGGCTCGCCGGCCGGAGAAGGTCTCGCTGCAGATCATCGACAACGTCCTGCCCGAGCCGTCGATCAAGTCGGTTGACCGTGGCGCCGAGCAGATGCGCGAGTTCGGCCCGGACACGATCATCGCCCTCGGCGGTGGCTCGCCGATGGACGCGGCCAAGGTCATGTGGCTGCGGTACGAGCACCCGGAGATCGTCTTCGCCGACATGCGCGAGAAGTTCTTCGACGTCCGCAAGCGCGCCTTCAAGTTCCCGGCCCTGGGTGAGAAGGCCAAGCTGGTCTGCATCCCGACCACCTCGGGCACCGGTGCGGAGGTCACGCCGTTCGCGGTCATCACGGACGAGAAGACCGGCGTCAAGTACCCGCTCGCCGACTACGCACTGACCCCGACGGTCGCGATCATCGACCCGGCGCTGACCGGCAAGATGCCCGCGACCGTGGCCGCCGACTCCGGCTACGACGCCCTCACGCACGCCACCGAGGCGTACGTGTCTGTCTACGCGAACGACTTCACCGACGGCCTCGCGCTGCACGCGATCAAGCTGATCTTCGAGAACCTCGCGGCATCGGTCAACGACGGCGAGGCGGCGGTCATCGCCCGCGAGAAGATGCACAACGCCGGGACGATCGCCGGCATGGCCTTCGGGAACGCGTTCCTGGGGATCGTGCATGCGATGGCGCACACCATCGGCTCGAACTTCCACCTGGCGCACGGCCGGACCAACGCGACGTTGCTGGCGCACGTCGTCCGGTACAACGGCACCATCCCGTCGAAGTTCAACAGCTGGCCCAAGTACGAGTCCTACGTCGCCCCGGAGCGCTTCCAGCAGATCGCCCAGCACCTCGGCCTGCCGGCATCGACCCCGGAGGAGGGCGTCGAGTCCTACGCCCAGGCCCTGGAGGACCTGCGGGACCAGCTGGGCATGCCCAATTCCTTCTCCGCGCAGGGGGTGTCCGAGGAGGCCTTCATCGGCAAGCTCGACGACCTCGCGATGCGCGCCTACGAGGACCAGTGCGCGCCCGCGAACCCGCGGATGCCGATGCTGGAGGACATGAAGGACATCATGACTGCGGCGTACTACGGGACGTCGCTGCAGGACGTGCGCTCACGGCGCGCGGCGGCGGGATCCGCGCAGGAGCCTGCCCAGGAGGCTGACTCCGCGTCCTGACGCAGTGGGTGTGCCCCGCTCGGTCGCGCGAGCGGGGCACACCCGTCTGGCGGCACACTGGAACCACCGACCCAAGGAGTGGACCATGCCCATCCGCCGGACGCTCGCGGCGACCGCAGCCCTCGCCCTGTCCGTGACGCTCGTGGGCTGCGACGCGGCCGGCGACATCGACCTTGACCGCGTCGGCGAGCAGGTCCAGCAGGGCGTCGACAGCGCCCGGACCTCCGTGGACGACGTCCGCGGCGCCCTGGACACCGCCGGCCTGGACGAGTCAGCCCGCACCGCCGTGCAGGATGCCGCGACCCAGGCCGAGGCGGCCCTGCGCCAGGCCGGGGCGGCCGTCCAGGACGGCGCCACCCCCGAGTCCGTCGACAGTGCCCGGACCGCGCTGTCCGACGCCAAGGCCGCGATCGAGGGCGCCTCGGCCGGGGTCCCCGACGCACTCAAGGGTGCGCTGGACGGGCTGGCAGCGCAGATCGATGCCCTCGTCGCCGATCTGGGCACGGCCGGTTGACGCTCGCCCCCTGCTTGGTCGGGGCGGCCCTGCTCGGTCCTTGACCTCACCAGCCCGACCGGACGTGGGTCCTTCGGTGCGGGACGCACCGCACCCGACCACTACGGTGGCCGGGTGAGCCACGCACGAGCACCCCTGTCCGGCCGTCAGATCGAGCTGGTGCTCGGTGACCAGGAGGCCACGATCACCGACGTCGGCGCCAAGGTGCGCCGCTACGCCGTGGGAGGTCGGGACGTCTTCACACCGTTCCCGGCCGAGGTGCCCGCCCCGGCGGGCCATGGCGCCGTGCTCGCCCCGTGGCCGAACCGCATCCGCGACGGGCGATACGCGTTCGACGGCGTCGAGCACCAGCTGGACCTGTCCGAGCCCGCCCTGAGCAACGCGCTGCACGGGCTGGTGATGTGGCAGCGCTGGACGGAGGTCCCCGTCGAGGGGCCCCCCGCCCGCGGCGAGGCCGTCGCCCTGGAGGTGCGGATCTCACCCGGTGCGGGCTACCCCTTCGACCTGCTGCTCACGGTCACGTACCGGCTGACCGCGGCCGGCCTGCACGTCCAGGCCGTCGCGACCAACCTCGGTGAGCACACCGCGCCCTACGGCATCGGCTTCCACCCCTGGCTCTCCCCCGGCGACGCCTCGCTAGACGAGTGCACGATGCGCCTGGACGCGAGCACCCGGGTGCTGGTCGACGACCGCCTGCTCCCGGTCGGTACGGCGCCGGTGAGCGGTGACGACGACCTGCGCACGCCGCGATCGATGTCCGGGCTGGACCTCGACGACGCCTTCGTCGAGGTGCTGCGCGACGATGAGGGCCTGTCGTGGGTCCACCTCACCGGGCCGGACGGGCGCACGGCGGCGGTCTGGATGGACGAGTCGATGGACACCTGGCAGGTGTGCAGCGGCGACCACCTCGCTGTCGTCGACTGGCGACGCACGGGGCTCGCCGCCGAACCGATGAGCTGCATCGCCGACGCTTTCCGCACCGGGGACCGCCTGGTCCGGCTGGAACCGGGCACTTCGCACGAGGTCACCTGGGGCGCGACGCTCCTGTGACACGGCCGGGCGTGCCCCGGCGGCATCCAGGCGAGTTCCGGGCACCGGTGAGCCCCGACCGGCAACGGCGGCGAGCCGAGCGCACGGAGGAGCGGCCGGGCCGCAGGGTCAGCGGGTGTCCCAGTTGGTGCCCTGAGCCGTCGTGCCGGGAACGTACTCCCAGTGCCACGGCTCGTAGGCCCCGGAACCGCCCGCGCGGGCCCACTGCGGGTTGTCCCAGCCGAAGACCGGGCCGTTGGCCCGCAGCCAGTCCTGGACGGTCTGGGAGTTGGTCTCCTGGGAGCAGAGGTCCACGGCCAGCCCCCAGCCGTGGTTCGAGGTGCCCGGCGTCGCAGCCAGGCCCGGCTTGGTGTAGGCCAGCCGCCGCTGCTCGCCCAGGGTCCGGTAGGAGTCGGTGACGCACAGGTCCCGGCCGAAGGTGACCGAGAAGCTGTCGTTGAGCTCGGAGATGGCCATCGCGGCGTCGCCGCGGAGCATCTGGCTCGGGTCCCACAGGGTGCACAGGTCGGTGGCCGCGATCTGCCCGTTGGCGCCGTCGAGGTGCTCGGCGCCGTCGCAGTCGGGCAACGGGCTGCGGGTGAGGCTGCGGCTGACGGTGTCGGCGCTGCGCGACGCACCGGGCACCGCCGCGAGCAGGGAGGTCGGGGTGATCTCGAGTCCCCCGGTGGCCAGCACGTCGGCCGCTGCCGGGTAGTCGCGGGCCTGGGCACCGGCCAGCGACGCCGCAGCCACCGCGGGGGCGTCCTGGCCCCCGGTGAGCGGCACGACGATCGTCGCGGTCACCAGGGCGAGCAGGATCCCGGCGCGCGGGGCGACATGAGCGAGCGGGGCGGGGCGGCGGGGCGGGCGGGAGGTCGACTGGCGTGCCGCTCGGCGGGAGGTCGGCGGAGCGTCACCAGGCTCCACGGACCGAGACCGAGACTGCACGAGACCTCCGAGACGCTGCCGCGGGCGCGGGCCGAACCAGACCGTGCTCCGCCTCGGACCGGATCGCCGCGGGAGCGCACACTCGGGATGCCACTGCGTCGGGGGAAGCAGACGGCACCGCGGGGGTGATTACGAAAGGATAACGGGCGCCCTGCGCTGAGCCAAGGGCACAGACGTCGGATATGTCACAGCAGACGGCGTTGCATCGCGTCGCTGACCTCGCCGACGAGCTCCTCGAGGATGTCCTCGAGGAAGACGACGCCGAGCACGCGCGCCGGGCCGTCGTCCGCTACCACCCGCGCCAGGTGGGTGCCCGTGCGCTGCATCGCGGCCAGGGCTGCCTCGACCTCGTCCTGGGGGTGGACCTGGGCGAGGATCCGCACCCGCCAGGCCGGCACCGCAAGGTCGCGGTCCTGCGGCCCGGCGAACAGGACGTCCTTGAGGTGCAGGTATCCCACCGGGACGCCGTCGGCGTCGACGACGGGGAACCTGCTGAACCCGGTCCGCGCGACCAGACGCTCGACGTCGGCGACGGTGCAGCCGGTGCGCAGGGCGACGAGCCGGTCGACACCGACCATCACCTCGCTGGCCGTGCGGTCGCTGAACTCGATCGTCTTGGCGAGCAGGCCCCGGTCGTCGCCCAGCAGCCCCTCGGCCTGCGAGCGCTCGACGATCGACTGCACCTCCTGCGCGGTGAAGGCCGAGGCGACCTCGTCCTTGGGGTCGACGCCCAGCTGACGCAGCAGGTGGTTGGCCACCCAGTTGAGAGCGGTGATGAGCGGGCTGACGACGCGGGCGACCCAGACCAGCGGCGGGCCGAACCACAGCACGACCTTGTCGGGGTCGGAGACCGCAAGGTTCTTCGGCACCATCTCGCCGAGCACCACGTGCAGGTAGACCACCACGGCCAGTGCCACCATGAACGCCACCGGGTGGACGGCTGCCTCCGGCAGCCCGGCTGCCAGCAGCGGGCCCTCCAGGACGTGCGCGATCGCCGGTTCGGCCACGACGCCGAGCGAGGTGGAGCAGACCGTGATGCCCAGCTGGGCGCAGGCGAGCATGAGCGAGACGTGCTCCATCGCCCACAGCACTGTGGCGGCGCGCCGAGAACCTGCCTCGGCGAGCGGTTCGACGGCGCTGCGCCGGGCCGAGATGATCGCGAACTCGGCGCCCACGAAGAACGCGTTGGCCGCCAGCAGCGCCAGACCCAGCCCGATCGCCAGGCCGGTGCTCATGAGAGGTCCTCCACCGGAAGGGCGCGGACGCGCAGGCGGTCGACCCGCCGACCGTCCATCGCCTCGACCCGCAGCTCGACGCCGCCAACCTGCACGACGTCGCCGTGCCGGGGCACCCGCCCCAGCAGGGCCATCGCCAGCCCGCCGAGGGTCTCATAGGCGCCGTCCTGCGGGACGACGAGCTCGGTCTGCTCGGTCAGCTCGTCGGGTCGCAGCAGCCCGGGTACCGTCCAGGCACCGTCCGGCGAGCGGCGTGCCCCGGCCCGGCGCAGGTCGTGCTCGTCGGCGACCTCCCCGACGAGCTCCTCGATGACGTCCTCGAGGGTGACGACGCCGGCCGTGCCGCCGTACTCGTCGACGACCACCGCCATCTGCAGCCCGTGCTCGCGCAGCTCGACCAGCAGCGGGCCCAGGCGCACGGTCTCGGGCACCCGGGGGGCCAGGTCCATGAGTGCGGCCGCCGGCACCTCGGCCCGTCGCTGGTAGGGCACGGCGATGACCCGGCGCAGGTGGACCAGGCCGACGACGTCGTCGTGCGAGGTGTCGATGACCGGGAATCGGGAGTGGCCCGTGCGCCGGGCCAGCGCCAGCACGTCGGCGGCGGAGTCGTCCCGTCGGACGACCTCGATCCGGGTGCGGTCGGTCATGACGTCGGCGGCGGTCAGCGTGTCCAGCTCGATCGAGTTGGTCAGCAGCGTCGCCGTCCCCCGGTCCAGGGTGCCGATCTCGGCGGAGCGGCGCACCAGGGCGACCAGCTCGGGAGCCGACCGTCCGCCGGACAGCTCCTCGCGCGGCTCGACGCCGAACCGGCGCAGCAGCGCGTTGGCGCTGCCGTTGAGCACGGTGATGACCGGGCGCAGCGCGCTGGTGAAACCTCGCTGAATCGGGGCGACGGCCCGGGCGGTGGCCAGCGGGCTGCTCAGCGCGAGGTTCTTGGGCACCAGCTCGCCGAAGAGCATCGAGAAGCCGTTGACCAGCACGAGCGCGATGACCGTCGCCGCGCCGGCCGCGGCGGTCTGCGACAGCGCCGTGCTCCCCAGCGGTCCGGCGAGCAGCCGCGCGAGGGCAGGCTGGGTGGTGTACCCGAGCAGGATCGTCGTCACCGTGATCCCGACCTGGGCCCCGGACAGCTGGGTGGACAGCGAGGCAAGGGCCCGGCGCACCGAGACCGCCCGCCGGTCCTGAGGGCTTTTCGCCGTCTCCCGCTCGACAAGTCCGGGATCGAGGGTGACCAACGAGAACTCCGCGGCGACGAACACCGCGGTGCCGACCGTGAGCCCTACGCCGAACAGGACCATCCACCACTCGGCCGTCATCGTGCGGGCCCGCTGCATCTCATCGTGGGTCGAGCATATCGGCGTGTGCCACGCTGGGCTCATGGTGAGCACCCCCAGTGGTCCCGCGCCCGGTGAGGCCCCGGCCCAGGTCCAGGTCCTCGTGGTCGAGGACGAGCCGGCGATCGCCACGGCGATCGCGCACCGGATGCGCGCCGAGGGCTGGCAGGTGGAGATCGCCGCCGACGGCCTGGCGGCGGTTGCCGCAGCCGCTCGCCTGCGGCCGGACGTCATCGTGCTGGACGTCATGCTGCCGGGGATCGACGGGCTCGAGGTCTGTCGTCGGGTCCAGGCCGAACGACCCGTGCCGGTGATCATGCTCACGGCGCGCGACGACGAGACGGACATGCTCGTGGGCCTGGGCGTCGGCGCCGACGACTACATGACCAAGCCCTTCTCCATGCGCGAGCTGCTGGCCCGGACCAAGGCGATGCTGCGCCGGGTCGAGCGGTCCGTCCAGCTGGCCGAGGCGAGCCCGGCCGCCCCGGCGATCACCCTGGGGGATGTGACGATCGACCGCGGCCAGCGACGCGTCTCGCGGGCCGGCGCGCCCGTGCACCTGACCCCCACGGAGTTCGACCTGCTCGTGACCCTGGCCGTCAACCCCCGCACCGTGCTCACCCGCGAGCGCCTTCTCGCCGAGGTCTGGGACTGGATCGACGCGACCGGGACCCGGACCGTCGACTCGCACGTCAAGGCCCTGCGCCGCAAGCTCGGCGCCGACCTCATCCGGACGGTGCACGGGGTGGGCTACGCGTTCGAACCAGCGCAGGACTGATCGGTGAGCTCTCCTCGGCACGCCGGCCGTCCGCGGTTCCCGGACGTGCGTCCGCTCGACCGGTTGTCCTCGATCAAGATCAAGCTCGGCGTGCTCGTCACGGCGACCGTCACCCTGGCGGCCTTCGTCACCTGGCTCGGGCTGTACAACCACCTCGGCCCCACGCGCACCCTGCCGCTGGCGATCCTCATCTCGGTCGTCGCCGTCCAGGTGCTGGCTCGCGGGATGACCTCGCCGCTGCGGGAGATGACCGCCGCCGCCAGGGCCATGGCCGCCGGGGACTACTCCCAGCGGGTCCGCGCGACGAGCCACGACGAGGTGGGCCAGCTCGGCGCCGCCTTCAACACCATGGCCGAGGACCTCGAGCAGGCCGACACCCTGCGACGGGAGATGGTCGCCAACGTCTCGCACGAGCTGCGGACGCCGGTCGCCGCCCTGCGGGCCCAGCTGGAGAACATGGTCGACGGGGTCTCGGCCGCGGACCCGGCGACCCTCGAGGCCGCCCTGGCGCAGACCGAGCGCCTCGGCCGCCTCGTCACCTACCTGCTCGACCTGTCCCGGCTCGAGGCCGGCGCCGTCGGCCTGGACATCGCCCCGGTGCCGCTGGCCGAGTTCCTCGCCGAGGCCGTCGCCTCGGCAGACCTCCTCGCCTTCGACCGACGGGTAGAGGTCCAGGTCAGCGTCGATCCCCCGGACCTGACCGTCCCGGCCGACGCCGAGCGGTTCCACCAGGTCGTCGCCAACCTCCTGCACAACGCGCTCCGGCACTCGCCGGTCGGCGGCGTGGTCCGCCTGGACGCCCGGCTGCGGGGTGCCACGGTGGTGCTCGACGTCGCCGACGAGGGACCTGGGATCGCAGTGGAGGACCGCCGTCGGGTGTTCGAGCGGTTCAGCAGGGGCAACACCCCGAGCCAGACCGGGCAGCTGAGCACCGGCGGCACCGGACTGGGCCTGGCGATCGTGCGGTGGGCGGTCGGCCTGCACGGCGGACAGGTGGAGGTGGCCGACGTCCCCCATGGCTGCGTGATGCGGGTCACCCTGCCCGCGCACAGTGCACGTCCGGGCGAGCAGGTGGCTACCGTGGCCCCGTGACCACGACGACGACGAGGCCAGCCGCCCGAGCCGGTGGAGGTACCCCCGCCGACGGGACCGTGCGGATCGAGCACCTGTCCAAGCGGTTCGGCGCCGTGCAGGCGGTCGACGACCTGACCTTCACGGTCCACCCGGGCTCGGTGACCGGCTTCCTCGGCCCCAACGGCGCAGGCAAGACGACGACGCTGCGGATGCTGCTCGGTCTCGTCCAGCCCTGCGCCGGCACCGCCACCATCGGCGGGCTGGCGTACCGCGAGCTGGACCGCCCGGCGCACGTCGTCGGCGCCGCGCTCGAGGCCGCCAGCTTCCACCCCGGTCGCAGCGCCCTGGACCACCTGCGGGTCTACGCACCCCAGGTCGGGGTGCCCGACCGTCGCTGCGACGAGGTGCTCGAGCTCGTCGGCCTGGGTGCCGCTGCCGGACGCCGGGTCGGCGGTTTCTCGCTGGGCATGCGGCAGCGGCTCGGCCTGGCCACCACCCTGCTGGGCGACCCGCGCGTGCTCCTGCTCGACGAGCCGGCCAACGGGTTGGACCCGGAGGGCATCGCCTGGCTGCGCGGGTTCCTGCGCCACCTGGCGGCGGAGGGTCGAACGGTGCTCATCTCCAGCCACGTGCTGTCCGAGGTCCAGCAGACCGTCGACGACGTCGTCATCATCGCCAGCGGCCGCCTGGTGCACTCCTCGACGCTGGCCGACCTGGCCACCCTGGCCGGACGCACAGTGCGGGTGTCCTGCCCGGACACGGACGGCCTGCAGCGGCTGGTGGCTGCGCACTGGCCCGGATCGGTCGAGCCGGCAGATGGCGCCCGACCCGGCCGGGTGGTGCTGCGGGACGTGGACGCCGCGTCGGTCGGCGCGGCAGCCTTCGCCGCAGGCCTGGAGCTGCACGAGCTGACCACGCAGGAGACCGGCCTCGAGGACGTCTTCCTCCAGCTCACCAACGGACGGGAGGTCGTGGCATGACCGCCGCCCTGCGCACCGAGTACCGCAAGCTCGTGACGACCCGTCTGTGGTGGGTGCTGCTCATCGTCATGGCGCTGTACATGGCCTTCCTCGGAGCCGTGATGGCCTTCTCCTTCACCGTCGACGGCGCGACCGGTGGCTTCGGCGTCTCCGGCGCGCCGGGCCCGATGCTCGACGACGCAGCCGTGGCGCTGGCGGTCTACACGCTCGGCCCGACCCTCGGGTACGTCTTCCCGGTGATCATCGGGGCGATGTCGGTGACCGGCGAGTTCCGCCACATGACGATCACCCCGACCTTTCTCGCCGAGCCGCGCCGCGGTCTGGTGCTGGTGGCGAAGCTGGTCGCCAGCCTGCCGGTCGGGCTCGCGTTCGGCCTGGTCGGCACCCTGGCGACCGTCGCCGGTGGTGCCCCGGTCCTCGCCCTCCGCGGCCGCGAGACGCTCCTGGCCGACCCGCAGATGCTGCGTACCCTGGGCCTGTCCGTGCTGGCCCTCGCGGTCTGGTGCATGGTCGGGGTGGGGTTCGGCACGGTGCTCACCCACCAGGTGGCCGCGATCGTCGTCCTGCTCGCCTTCACCCAGTTCGTCGAGCCGTTGCTGCGCGTGCTCCTGGGCGCCTTCGACCAGACCTCGGGGATCGCCCCCTGGCTGCCCGGGGCCGCCGGCGAGGCGATCACCGGCGGGAGCCTGTACTCCTCGACCGGGATCGCCGAGCTGCTGCCGTGGTGGCAGGGCCTGCTGGTCCTCGTCGGCTACGGCCTCGTCCTGGCCGGTGTCGGACGCCTGACGACCTGGCGCCGCGACATCTCCTGACCACCGTCCCCGCTGCCGGCCTTCGTGGCGCGGCCTCGGATCGCCGGGCACGCCGGGCCTGCCCGGGCCCGCTGCGGTGGCTCGGCGCGCGGCGCGGCCCGGGTGGCCTAGGGTGGAAGGGATGATTCTGGTCGTGACAACGGCCTTTGGTCCGGGGTGGAAGAGGTCGATCCTCGCGTGTCCCAGAAGTCGGAGCACAGCGCCGCGCACACGGCGTTCGGCGCGAACCAGTGGCTCGTCGACGAGCTGTACGAGCAGTACCTGACCGACCGCGCAACGGTCGACCCGGCCTGGTGGGACTTCTTCGAGGACTACCGCCCACGCGGCGCCAACGGCCGGGCGAGCCTGGCGTCGGCCGCCCGGCCCGTCGCCGACGCCCCCGCGACGCCCGCCGCCCCGAGGACCGCGCCGTCCGCCGCGCCCGCGGCGACGCCGACGCCGACTGCCAGTGCGCCGGTCGAGCCCGCCGAGCCCGCCGATCCCTCGGTCGCCCCTGTCCCCGCGACGGCGCCGACATCGGACACGGAGCCGGCACCGGTGACCAGCCCGGTCGCCGCCGCGCAACCGGCGACGGCCCCGTACGCCCAGATGCCCGCCTCGCGCCTGAGCCGCGACGGAGCCCGCCCCGAGGCGGCCGTCGAGCGCCTGCGTGGACCTGCCGCGCGGGTCGTGAGCAACATGGAGGCCAGCCTCCAGGTGCCCACGGCGACCTCGGTGCGCGCCGTACCGGCCAAGCTCATGGTCGACAACCGCACGGTGATCAACCAGCACCTGACCCGCAGCCGCGGCGGCAAGGTCTCCTACACCCACCTCATCGGCTACGCCGTGGTCGAGGCGCTGGCCGAGGTCCCGGCGATGAACTCGGCCTACACGCTCGTCGAGGACAAGCCGGGGGTGATGCACCCCGGGGTCGTCCACCTCGGCCTGGCGATCGACCTGGCGAAGCCGGACGGCTCGCGCCAGCTGCTCGTGCCGTGCATCAAGTCGGCCGACACCCTCGACTTCAGCCAGTTCGTCGCCGCGTACGAGGACGTCGTGCGCAAGGCCCGCACCGGCAAGCTCACGGCCGACGACTTCGCCGGGACGACGATCTCGCTGACCAATCCCGGCACGATCGGCACCGTGCACTCCGTGCCGCGGCTCATGGCCAGCCAGGGCACCATCGTCGGGGTCGGCGCGATGGACTACCCCGCCGAGTTCATGGGCGCCTCGGACGAGCAGCTGGCCAAGATGGGGATCTCCAAGGTCCTGACGCTCACCTCGACCTACGACCACCGGATCATCCAGGGTGCCCAGTCGGGCGACTTCCTGCGCAACATCAGCGCGAAGCTGCTCGGCGAGGGTGGGTTCTACGACCGTGTCTTCGCCTCGCTACGGGTCCCCTACGAGCCGATCCGCTGGGTGCGCGACAACACCGTCGATACCGACACCGAGCTCGCCAAGCCGGCCCGGATCGCCGAGCTCATCCATGCCTACCGGTCGCGCGGCCACTTCATGGCCGACACCGACCCGCTGGCCTACCGGCAGCGCCGGCACCCGGACCTCGACCTGCAGAACCACGGGCTGACCCTGTGGGACCTGGACCGGGTGTTCCCGACGGCAGGGTTCACCGGCAAGCCCAGGGCGACCCTGCGCGAGATCCTCGGCCTGCTGCGCGACTCCTACTGCCGCACCGTCGGCGCGGAGTACATGCATCTGCAGGACCCGCGCCAGCGGCGCTGGCTGCAGGAGCGGCTGGAGTCGGGGTACGCCCGCACCCCCCGCGAGGACCAGCTGCGCATCCTGCGCCGGCTCAACTCCGCCGAGGCGTTCGAGGCCTTCCTGCAGACCAAGTTCGTCGGCCAGAAGCGGTTCTCCCTCGAGGGCGGGGAGTCGCTCATCCCGCTGCTCGACGCCGTGCTGTCCCGGGCGGCCGACAGCGGTCTGGACGAGGTCTGCATCGGCATGTCGCACCGCGGACGGCTCAACGTGCTGGCCAACCTCGCCGGCAAGAGCTACGGGCAGATCTTCGCCGAGTTCGAGGGCAACCAGGACCCCCGCTCGGTCCAGGGCTCCGGCGACGTCAAGTACCACCTGGGTACCGAGGGCGTCTTCACCGCCGAGTCCGGCGCGACGACCCAGGTCTACCTCGCGGCCAACCCCTCGCACCTGGAGGCCGTCGACCCGGTGCTCGAGGGGATCGTGCGGGCCAAGCAGGACCGGATCGACCTGGGCGGCGACGGGTTCTCCGTCCTGCCCTTGCTCATCCACGGCGACGCGGCCTTCGCGGGGCAGGGCGTCGTCGTCGAGACGCTCAACCTGTCCCAGCTGCGCGGGTACCGCACCGGCGGGACGGTGCACGTGATCGTCAACAACCAGGTCGGCTTCACCACCGGGCCGTCGTCCTCGCGCTCGACGCACTACTGCACCGATGTCGCCAAGGGCCTCCAGATGCCGATCTTCCACGTCAACGGGGACGACCCCGAGGCGTGCGTCCGGGTCGCCGAGCTGGCCTTCGAGTACCGCGAGCAGTTCGACCGCGACGTCATCATCGACATGATCTGCTACCGCCGCCGCGGTCACAACGAGGGCGACGACCCCTCGATGACCCAGCCGCTGATGTACAACCTCATCGAGGCCAAGCGCTCGGCGCGCAAGCTCTACACCGAGGCGCTGGTCAGTCGTGGGGACATCAACGTCGAGGAGGCGGCCCAGGTCCTCCAGGACTACCAGGCCCAGCTGGAGCGGGTGTTCACCGAGACCCGCGAGGGCGCCTTCACCCCTGCGCCGGACACCGAGCCGGTCGCCGGGCTGGAACGCCCCGAGTCCCAGCTCGAGGACGCGGGCGTCATGGTCGGCTGGCGCACGGCCGTCGAGCCCGAGGTGCTGGCCCGGATCGGACGAGCCCACGTCCGTCCCCCGACCGGCTTCACCGTGCACCCCAAGCTCCAGCAGCTGCTCGACAAGCGCGAGCAGATGTCCCGCGAGGGCGGGATCGACTGGGGCTACGGCGAGCTGTTGGCGTTCGGCTCCCTGCTCCTCGAGGGCACGCCGATCCGGCTGGCCGGCCAGGACACGCGCCGCGGCACGTTCGTCCAACGCCACGCCGTCCTGCACGACAGGGTCACCGGGGCGGAGTGGACCCCCCTGGTCTACCTCTCGGCCGACCAGGCCAAGTTCTGGATCTACGACTCGTCCCTCTCGGAGTTCGCTGCTCTCGGCTTCGAGTACGGCTACTCGGTCGAGCGGCCCGACGCACTGGTCCTGTGGGAGGCCCAGTTCGGCGACTTCGTCAACGGCGGTCAGACGATCATGGACGAGTTCGTCTCCTCCGCCGAGCAGAAGTGGGGCCAGCGCTCCTCGGTCGTCCTGCTGCTGCCGCACGGGTTCGAGGGGCAGGGCCCTGACCACTCCTCGGCCCGGATCGAGCGGTTCCTCCAGCTCAGCGCCGAGCAGAACATGACGGTCGCGGTGCCCAGCACCCCAGCCTCGTACTTCCACCTGCTCCGGCGCCAGGCCTACGACCGCCCCCGCCGGCCGCTCGTCGTGGCGACCCCCAAGTCGATGCTCCGGCTCAAGGCCGCGGCCTCCTCGGTGGACGACCTCACCACCGGCACGTTCCAGACGGTCATCCCGGACGGAACCCTGCCGGACCCCTTGGCCGTGGACCGCGTGCTGCTGTGCACCGGCAAGATCTACTACGACCTGCTGGCCCGCCGGACATCCCTTGGCGATACGCGCACGGCCATCGTCCGGTTCGAGCAGCTCTACCCGCTCGACCGGGCCTCGACCGCCGAGGCCCTGGCCCGGCACGGCGACGCCGAGCTGGTCTGGGTCCAGGAGGAGCCCTCCAACCAGGGTGCGTGGACCTTCATCAAGCTGCGGCTGCCGCAGGCCCTGGGGCGCGAGATCCGCCGGATCTCCCGTGCCGCGTCGGCCTCGCCCGCCGCGGGCTCGGCCAAGAAGCATGCGGCCGAGCAGGTGGCGATCGTCGAGGCGGCCTTCGCGCGCTGAGGCTCAGCACGCGGTCTGGCACGTCCCGCGGTGTGGCTCAATGGCTACGGGCGGCGTCCCCCTGCGCGCTCCCACCTCCCGTGGGACGAGTCCTGGCCGCTCGAGCGCGGACGGCGGGCGGCCCCGGCAGCGCGTCGGTGCCGCCCGGGTCGCCCGCAGTCCGCCACACTGGCCCTCAGCATGATGCTGACCTGCAGGAGGACCGGTGAACGGCGCACGGCGGATCTGTGTGATCGGCGACGAGCTCGTCGCGGGGGTCGGCGACCCCAAGGCGCTGGGCTGGGTGGGCCGGGTCACGGCGCGCACACCGCTGGATCCAGCCCCCCTGGTGTTGACGCTGGCGGTGCCGAACGAGACCACCACGGCGCTCTCGGCCCGCTGGCAGACCGAGACGGCCCTGCGCTTCGGCCCGGCCCCTGCCACCGGGGAGCACCACCTCGTCGTGGCCCTGGGGCGCGGTGACCTGGCGGCCGGGGTCTCCCTGGCGCGCAGCCGGCTCAACCTGGCCAACATCCTCGACGTCGCCGAGTCGCACCGCCTGAGCACCTTCGTGGTGGGGCCACCGCCGGGCGGGATCGGCGAGCCGGAGCAGCAGGCCGAGCTGTCCGCGGCGTTCGCCGACGTGGCGCACCGTCGCCGCGTGCCCTACGTCGAGACGTACGGTCCGCTGGCGCGCCACGACCAGTGGCTGGCCGACCTGGCCAGCGGCGACGGCCACAGCCCCGGCCAGGCCGGCTACGGCCTCATGGCCTGGCTCGTGCTGCACACCGGCTGGCACCGCTGGCTCGGCCTGCCCGACGACACGGTCTGAGCGAGGCCGCGAGGATCAGTACGCGACGCCGGCCCCGCGCAGGGCAACCGTGAGGTCCTGCGGGTTGGACGCCACCGTCAGCGCGTCGTCGTAGCTGACGACGCCGTCGCGGATGAGGGCGAACAGGTGCTGGTCGAAGGTCTGCATCTTGTAGTACTCGCCGTCGGCGATGAGGTCGTTCAGGGGCTCGCAGTTGAGCGGGTCGACGATCGCCTCGGCGGTGCGGCCGGTGTTGACCATCACCTCGACGACGGCGGCCCGGCCGGACCCGTCCTTCTTGCGCACCAGCCGCTGGGAGACGATCCCGCGCAGGGCCTGGGCCAGCGCACCACGGATCTGCTGCTGCTCGTGCGGGGGGAAGAAGTCGACGATGCGGTTGACCGTCTCCTGGGCGTCGATGGTGTGCAGCGTGGACATCACCAGGTGACCGGTCTCCGCGGCGGACAGCGCGGCCCGGACGGTCTCGGTGTCGCGCATCTCCCCGACAAGGATGACGTCGGGGTCCTGGCGCATCGCGGCGCGCAGCGCGACGGTGAAGTCGGCGGTGTCGTAGCGCACCTCTCGCTGGGAGACGATCGCCTTCTTGTCCGCGTGCAGGATCTCGATCGGGTCCTCGATCGTGACGATGTTGACCTCTTTGTAGGTGTTGATGAGGTCGACGAGCGAGGCGAGCGTCGTCGTCTTGCCCGAGCCGGTGGGGCCGGTGACGAGCACCAGGCCGCGGGGTTCGAGGGCCAGCTCGCCGACCACCTCCGGCACACCGAGCTCGACCAGCGTCTGCGCGCCGACGGCGACCCGGCGGAAGACCAGACCGGCCGCACCGCGCGCCTGGTAGGCGTTGACCCGGAACCGGCCGACCCCGGGCAGGGAGTAGGCGAAGTCGGCCTCGTGCGTCCGGGCGAACTCCTCGGTGAGCGTCTCCGGGAGCACCTCGGCGACCATCGCCAGGGTGTCCCGGGGGGCGAGGTCGGAAACCTGCAACCGCCGTAGCCGGCCGTCGACCCGCAGCCGCGGCGCCGAGCCGGCCTTGCAGTGCAGGTCGGAGCCACCGCTGGCCACCAGGGCGTGCAGGAGCGGGATGACGGACTGCGCGGGCGTGGTCACTCGTACTGGATCGGTCGCTCAGGCCCGGGACTTGAACGTCGGGCGCTCGCGGGTGTGGGACCATGGATGCCGCCGACGCGATGAGCCCGTCGGGACACAGCAAGGAGCACGTGATGAGCAAGCGCGGTCGCAAGCGCCGCTCCCGCAAGGGCAGCGCCGCCAACCACGGGAACCGTCCCAACGCCTGAGCCCTGGACGGTGGGTGCCCCCGGCGCCCACCGTCCGGCCTCCGGTCGGCGTTCCGACCGGCTCACTCCCTGATCTGGATCCGCAGGACCGTCAGCTGCTGACGGATCCGCAGGTGCAGCTGCATCGGGGCCACCTCCGCGCACGAGCGCCGCACGAGGTTCTTCAGCTGGTGCTCCACGTCGAACTCGGCAAGGCACGGCTCGCAGTCGGCAAGGTGCTCGCGGATCCGGTCGGCGTCGGCCTCGGCCACCTCGGAGTCGAGGAACTCGAACAGGCGCGCGAGCGCCTCGCTGCAGTTCACCGGCCCGCGATGAGCCGTCGTGCCGTCGTCGTGGGGATCGAGCATGCCGCTCATCGCCCACCCCCGTCGCCGCCGGGCACGAGGCCACGTTCACGGGCGTAGTCGGTGAGCAGCTCACGCAGCTGGTGGCGCCCCCGGTGCAGCCGGGACATCACAGTGCCGATCGGGGTGCCCATGATCTCGGCGATCTCCTTGTAGGAGAACCCCTCGACGTCCGCGAGGTAGACGGCGATCCGGAAGTCCTCGCCGATCGCCTGGAGCGCGTCCTTGACGTCGGAGTCCGGCAGCGCGTCCAGGGCCTCGGCTTCGGCGGAGCGCAGCCCGCTCGAGGTGTGCGATGCGGCGCGGGCGATCTGCCAGTCCTCGATGTCCTCCGCCGCCGACTGCAGCGGCTCGCGCTGCTTCTTGCGGTAGGTGTTGATGAACGTGTTGGTGAGGATCCGGTAGAGCCATGCCTTGAGATTGGTCCCCGGCCGGTACTGGTGGAACGCGGCGAACGCCTTGGCGATCGTCTCCTGGACCAGGTCCTCGGCGTCGGTGGGGTTGCGCGTCATCCGCAGGGCCGCCGAGTAGAGCTGGTCGACGTAGACCAGGGCCTCGGTCTCGAACCGGGCGACGCGGGTCGCTGCGTCCTCGGCCTCGGGGGCCCGGTGCGTGTCCTCGCTCATCGCCCACGAGCCTAGCCCGGCCGGTGGCACGAGGGCGCGCGGACGGTCGAGAAGGCCAAGGCTCATGTGCTCGACAACACGCGGACCCGTGCCGACCATTCCCGCCGACGCCTCCGACGTCGTCCCGTCGTCGTCGCGTCGCGGTCCTGCGCGCTTCTACCCGCGGTCCGATGGGCGGCCGGGGGCCGGTTCGCGCGCCCGACGCGGGCGGACGCGTTAGCGTGGACGAGAAGCGGCCCGCACCGGGCCGCCGGACGAGAAGGGTCGTCACATGCTGGTCCGTCGGATCGCCAGGGCGATGTTCGCCACCTCGTTCGTCGCCGAAGGCCTGCACGCCACCCGCCACCCCGAGGAGCACGTCTCGCGCGCGACGGCGACCTGGGAGCTGGCCGCGACGCGGCTCCCGCTACCTGCCGCCCCGGGGCATCACCAGATGACCACGCTCGTGCGGGCACACGGTGCCGCCACCGTCGCGGCGGCGGCCGCGGTGGTCCTTGGCCGTGCACCGCGCACCGCGGCCCTCGTCCTGGCCGGCCTGACCCTGCCGCTCGTTCTCGCGCACCAGCCCTTCCTCGCCCCGTCCGGCGCCGGCCACGCGGTGCGCGACACCCGGCAGCGACTGCTCGGTGCCGATCAGTTCTGGCGCAGCCTGTCCCTGCTCGGCGGGGCCGTCCTCATCGGCCTGGACCGGGAGGGCCGCCCGGGGGTGGCCTGGCGCATCGAGCACGCCAGGGTCACCCGAGCAGCGGCCCGACAGGCCACGGCGGCGGTCGCCGCGGTCCGCGCCGGTCACGCCGGCTGATCGCGGACGTCCGCACCCGGACGGACCCGCTCGGCCCCGGCCTCGACGCCGGTAGCCTCGACGGGTGACACCCGACGTGTGGACCGCCCCGCTCGCTGACGGCCCGCTGGACGCCGTCGTCGAGGTTCCCGGCTCGAAGTCCCTGACCAACCGCTACCTCGTGCTGGCCGCGCTCGCGCACGGCCCCGGTCGACTGCGTGGGGCGCTGGGCTCGCGCGACACCCTGCTGATGTCCGACGCCCTCACGGCCCTGGGCGCGAGGGTGACCCGGTCGGGGACCGACTGGGTGGTCGACCCGATCGAGACCGCCCCGGGGGACCGCTCCGCGCCGGCGCTCGACGTCCAGTGCGGACTGGCCGGCACCGTGATGCGATTCCTGCCCCCCGTCGCCGCACTGACCGCTCGGACGGTGCACTTCGACGGCGACCCGCAGGCACGCGTGCGCCCGATGGGACCGGTGCTGGCAGCCCTGCGTGCGCTGGGCGTCGAGGTGGACGACGGTGGCCGGGGCACGCTGCCCTTCACGGTGCGGGGCGGCGAGCGGGTCACCGGTGGCCACGTCGACGTCGACGCGAGCGGGTCCTCGCAGTTCGTCTCCGGCCTGCTGCTCGCCGCTCCCGCCCTGCCGTCCGGGCTGACCGTCCGGCACACCGGCCGGACCCTGCCGAGCCTGCCGCACATCGAGATGACGGTCGCGGTGCTGCGCGCGGCCGGGGTGCAGGTCGACGACTCGCGTCCCGACATCTGGCGGGTCTCCCCCGGGCGGGTCGCCGCGCGCGACGTGCGGGTGGAGCCGGACCTGTCCAACGCCGCCCCCTTCCTGTGCGCCGCGCTCGTCGTCGGCGGTACCGTCCGCGTCCCCGGGTGGCCGACCACCACCACCCAGCCCGGCGCCCGGCTCCCCGAGCTGCTCACGGCCATGGGTGGCACGGCGGTGCTCGACGGGGACGTGCTCAGCGTCACCGGCACCGGTGCGGTGCACGGGATCGACGTCGACCTCAGGGCTGCGGGCGAGATCGCCCCGACGATCGCCGCGCTGGCCACCCTGGCGGACTCGCCAACCCGGCTGCGCGGGATCGCCCACATCCGCGGCCATGAGACCGATCGGCTGGTGGCGCTGGCCACCGAGGTCACGCGGCTCGGCGGGCAGGCGGAGCAGACCGCCGACGGCCTGGTCATCACCCCCCGACCGCTGCGCGGGGCGGTCGTTGAGACCTACCACGACCACCGGATGGCCACGGCAGGCGCCCTCATCGGGCTGCGGGTGCCCGGGGTGGGCGTCGCGGACGTCGGCACCACGGCCAAGACCCTGCCCGACTTCGTCGGGATGTGGACCGCTATGCTCGCCGGCAGCGCCGAGACCCACCGGTGAGCACCCGCCGGTTCGACGAGCGCGACATCCGCACGCGGCCCAACCCGCGCGGCTCGCGCCCCCGGACCAAGCAGCGTCCCGACCACGACGACGCCGTGCGGGGTCTGGTCACCGGTGTCGACCGCGGTCGGTACCACCTCATCGTCGCGCTCGACACGCCGCAGGAGCGCGTCGCGCTGGCCATGAAGGCACGGGAGCTGGGCCGCGAGCGCGTGGTCTGCGGCGACCTCGTCGACGTCGTGGGCGACTCCAGCGGGGCGGCGGGCTCCTTGGCGCGGATCGTGCGGATCGCCGAGCGCAGTACCGTGCTGCGCCGCACCGCCGACGACACCGACCCGGTCGAGCGCGTCATCGTCGCCAACGCCGACCAGCTCGTCATCGTCACCGCCCTTGCCGATCCCGAGCCGCGAACCCGGATGATCGACCGGTGCGTCGTTGCGGCGTACGACGCCGGGATGTCGGCCCTGCTGTGCCTGACCAAGGCCGACCTCGCCGACCCGGCCGAGCTCGTGGCGATGTACGCGCCGATCGGGGTCGAGGTGGTCGTCACCTCGCGGCCGGTCGTCGACGGCGAGCGGGTCATCCACGGGCTGGCGGAGCTGCACGAGCGGCTCGTCGGCCGGACCTCCGTGCTCGTCGGCCACTCAGGGGTGGGCAAGTCCACCCTGGTCAACGCACTGGTCCCCGGCACCTACCGGGCCACCGGGGTGGTCAACGACGTCACCGGCCGCGGCCGGCACACCTCCTCCTCCGCCGTGGGCCTGCGCCTGCCCGGCGGGGCCGGCTGGGTCATCGACACCCCCGGCGTGCGTTCCTTCGGCCTGGCGCACGTGCAGGTGGAGAGCCTGCTCGCGGCGTTCGGCGACCTCGCTGCGGTGACCACCGAGCTGTGCCCGCGGGGGTGCACCCACGCAGCCGACGCCCCCGACTGCGCCCTGGACGAGTGGGTGGCGGCCGACCCGGCCGACGGCGCACGGGCGGCCAGGGTGGACTCGATGCGTCGGCTGCTCGCCGCGCGCGCGGGCGATGCGGCCTGACCGGTCCCACGACGGCGGTACGGTGCAGCCATGACGACGGTGCTCCCGTGACCCGGTACGACGACGACCTCCGCCTCGCGCACGTCATCGCCGACCAGGTCGACGGCCTGACGATGTCGAGGTTCAAGGCCCAGGACCTCGTCGTCGCGACCAAGCCGGACACCACACCGGTCACCGACGCCGACACGCAGGCCGAGGAGATCGTCCGCTCCCAGCTGGGCCGCACCCGCCCCCGGGACGCCGTCATCGGCGAGGAGATGCCGACCACCGGCAGCGGGGCGCGCCAGTGGGTGATCGACCCCATCGACGGGACCAAGAACTTCGTCCGCGGCGTGCCCGTCTGGGCCACCCTCATCGCGCTCGTCGACGCCGGGCAACCGGTGCTCGGGGTGGTCAGCGCGCCGGCGCTCGGACGCCGGTGGTGGGCGGCCGTCGGCTCCGGCGCCTGGACCGGCAAGTCGCTTGCCGCGGCGAGCCGGCTGCACGTCTCCTCGGTCACCCGGCTCGAGGACGCCTCGCTGTCCTACTCCAGCCTCTCCGGCTGGGAGGAGCAGGGCCGCCTCGCCGGCTTCGTCGACCTCACCCGCGCCGTCTGGCGCACCCGGGGCTACGGGGACTTCTGGTCGTACATGCTCGTGGCCGAGGGGGCCGTCGACATCGCAGCCGAGCCGGAGCTGGCCCTGCACGACATGGCGGCGCTGGTGCCGATCGTCACCGAGGCGGGCGGGGTGTTCACCTCGGTGCGCGGGGTGCCCGGGCCGTTCGGCGGCTCGGCGCTGGCGACCAACGGCCACCTGCACTCCCAGGTGCGGGCGCTGCTCGACCCCTTCGGCGGGGACTGAGCCCCGCCGCTGAGCCGTCAGTGCCGTCCCGGCCCGGCCGACGTGGCCAGCCGAGGCAGCTCGGACACGTCGTACCAGAGCAGGTCGCGGTCGGCCAGGCGCCCGCTCGCCGCCTCGTCCCCCGCCACCGACGCGGCGACGTCGGCCTCGGCGGCCTTCTCGTCGACGTGCGCGCAGGCGACGTCGTCCCAGCCGACCGTCGTGGTCAGCCGGACGAGGCTCGGGACGTAGGCCTCGCCGTCCTCGACCGACTCGACGAGCACCTCGGGAACGTCGGCGGCCACGACCACCCGGCGAGTGCCCGTGCGGCCCGGCTCGAGGCGTTCGAGGCTGTCGTCCGCGGCGAACAGCTGGGCCGCGTACTCCAGCCCCTCCTCATCCTCCTCCGGCAGCGCCGCCCGCAGCGCGGGGGTGACGGCGTGGACCAGCCGGGGCGGCAGCCCGGCTGTGGCACCGAGCTCGGAGACGGTCGAGGGCAGGTAGATGCGCACGGGACCAGTGTGCTCCTGGTCGGGTGTCAGGCCGGGCGACGCGCGGCGACGAGCGATGCCGCCAGCGCCGCGACGGCCCGACGGGCCGGGGAGGACGGCGCGTGCTCGACCAACGTCCTGGCCGCGAGCAGCGCTCCGTCACAGGCCACGACGTCCTGGGGCACGAGGTCCACCTCGCTCACCCCCGCGTACCGGGACAGGGCCTCACGGATGGCCTCGGCCGGTCGCGGACCGCTGGCCGAGGCCCGCACCCGGTTGACCACCACCCGCCGCGGCGCACCGACGCCGACGTCGGACAGGTCACCGAGCCCGCGGACCAGCCGCTGCAGACCGATCGGGTCACCCGTGCCGACCACGACGACGACGTCGGCCTCCACCAGGGCCGAGAGGGTCGCCCCGTTGCGGTGCGGGGCGCGGGTGTCGTAGCTGAGCACCTCGTCCCGCTCGAGGCAGAACCCCGTGTCCACCACTGTCCAGCCGACCAGCCGGCGGGCGGTCGACCAGACGGCCTCCAGGCTCGATCCCGGCACCTCCGGCCAGCGCTCGGCCCGGCCGATCCCGGTGAGCACCCGCAGCCCCGACCCCAGCTGGGGGGTCAGTGCGGCCAGGCCGACGGTGTCCAGTCGGCCGGCGGCGGCCGCACGGCAGGCCGCAGCGATCCCGGGTGACTCGTCCAGCAGACCCAGCACCGGCACCACCGCACCGCCGTAGGTGTCGGCGTCGACGAGCAGGGTGCCGCCCGTCGCGGCCACGGCCAGCTCGGCCGCGAGGTTGACCGCCAGCGTCGTCCGGCCGGGCGCGCCGGCCGGTCCCCAGACGGCCACGACGGCGCCGTCCGGTCGGGTGGCGCCGGGTCGGCGGCGCGGCTCGGCGGCGGGTGGGTCGTCGGGTTGGGGACCGCCCCTGGCTCGGCGGGCCGCCTGACCGGGCAGCTCCCCACGGGCGGCCCGGTCGAGCAGCGCTCCGATCTGGGCCGCGACCCCCGAGGCGGCGTGCGACACCAGCAGCACGGCGTCGACCCCGAGGCGCTCGACCCGCTCGGCGGGCCCGACCTCGGCCAGGACGAGAACCCAGACCCCCGACCCGTGCAGGTGGTGGACGGCCTCGCGGTCGACACCAGGCAGGTCGGACGAGACCACGGCGACCACGCCGAGCCCCGCCGCGGCGGCCGCCAGCAGCTCGGCGAGGTCGGCGCACCGGCGCGTGACGGTCAGCTCCGGCGCCAGGCCGAGGGCCTGGACGACGACGGTCTCCATCGCGCCCCGCACGGCGCACAGCACCGCCGCTGTCACGGCGTCCCGCCCGGCACCGGCACCACCTCGACGGTGCCGTCGGCGGCGAGCGCCGCGAGCACGTCCGGCAGGTCGGCCACCGGGACCAGCACCTGGACGCTGCGACCGGCGCCGACCGCGAACGTCCCGGTCTCCTCGGACACCTCCGAGACGGCCAGGCCTGCCGCGAGCTGGCGCGGCGCCCCGGAGGTCTGCGCAGTGGTCGCCATGGTGCTCCCCGCGGCGCCGTCGTCCGCGGGGACGAACCACAGGTCGACGCTCGCCCCGGCGACGACCGCCCGGGACATCGGCCCGCTCGGCGTGATCGCCACCGGTCGGAGGTCCAGGGCAGAGCTCTCGGCGGTCGCTGCGAACGGGACGAGCTCACCCTGCCCCACGGTGCGCACCACGACCAGGCCCGCGGGCAGGTCCACTGCGGCGGACAGGTAGACGTCCGGGCCACCGTCCAGTCGCACCTCACGCACGACGAGGCTCTCGGCATCGAGCACGTCGCCGGCGACGAGCGGCACCCGGGCTGCGTAGACCGGCTCGGTCCGACCGGCGCTCGACACCAGCCAAGAACCGAGCGCGACCGACGTCGCGAGCAGGGTCACCCCGAGCAGCAGCCGGGGGTCACGCCACCCCGGACTGCGCCACCGCACCGCCGCCGGGCTCGCCGGTGTGACCTGCACCGTGGCGGACATGGCGCCCCCTCTCCCAACGGGTACCCCGCGTCCCCGTCGGGCGGGCTCCCCGCCCCATCATGCCCAATCCGGGGCAGTCGCATCGAGGCCTGTGCACGATCCGCTCTCGGGACCGGGGCGTGCCAGACTGCCGCCATGGCACGGTTCCTCACGTTGGCTGACGTCACCGAGGTGCTCAGCATCTCGACCCCCCAGGCCTACGCGCTGGTGCGCTCGGGCGAGCTTCCGGCCATCCAGGTCGGTGGGCGCGGGATCTGGCGGATCGAGGCGACCGAGCTCGAGGCGTACATCCAGCGGCTCTACGCGCAGACCAGGGCGCGGATCGACGACGGCCGGCCCCCCTCCGCGGAGCCCGATGCCGCGCTGGGTTCCTGACCCGGCCGGGTCACCAGGACGTCACCCGGTCGATCGCCGAGAACGGGACCGCGCTGCACCGACCCGTCGGGCGGACCGAGTCGGGGTGCACGGCCGCCAGGTCGATGTGGTCCGCGCCGACCACGTCGACCCGGCCGACGAGCACCTCCCCGAGGGCGACCACCTGGACGACAGCACGATCGCGGGCGACGGCGCGCAGGGCGTGACCCAGCCCGAGCCGACGGGTGACCACCCCGGGCGGCGTCGACCCCCGCGCGAGCCCGTCCACCGCCGCGACGGCGACCAGCGGAATCAGGTGCTCGCGGCGGTCGTCGGCGAGGAGCACCCAGCCGGCCGCGACGTCGAGCACGCGACCGACGACGCGCTCACCGCCCCGCAGGATGACGTCGAGCGTCCCGCCGCCCTGCGCGGCCAGCCGATCGACGAGCCCGACCGAGGCTCGCTCGGCCCGGGTGAGGTCAGCCACCTGCTCGGCCCGCTCCTGCGCCTGGGCAGCATCGAGCTGGTGCTCCATGTCGGCGAACAGGGCGTCCCAGCGCATCGACCCACGGTAGTACCGAACCTCGACCGGGCGCGGAGCCTCGGACAGGCGGGCTGCTAGGCCGGCAGGACGTAGCGGTCCATGAGCACGTAGTGCAGGAGCGCGGCGACCATCACCATGAGGTGCCAGATCTCGTGGAAGCCGAACACCCCGGGCCACGGGTTCGGCCGCTCGATGACGAAGATCACGAACCCCGCGCTGTAGACGAGGCCGCCGGTCGCCATGAGCAGCAACGCCCCGATGGGCAACGCACCGCCGGCACCCACCAGCAGGACCGACATCCAGCCCAGCGCTATGTAGAGCGTGTTCGTCACGTACTTCGGCAGCTCCCGCAGCACCGAGCGGGACACGATCCCCGCCACGGCGATGGCCCAGACCGCGCCAAGGACCGTCCAGCCGTACGTGCTGCGGAAGACCACCAGGACCAGCGGCGTGACCGAGCCCGCGATAAGGAAGAACACCGAGTCGTAGTCCAGGGTGCGTAGCACCCCGTTGACGCGTGGGCCGCGGTCCACGCCGTGGTGCAGGGCGCTGGCGGCGAACAGCGACACGACCGACAAGCCGTAGACCACGAACCCGACGATCTTCCACGGGTCGCCCTGCTCGGCGGCCCGCGAGACGAGCAGCGCCGCACCCACCAGGGCGAAGCAGGCGGCGAACAGGTGCGAGACGGTGTTGAACCGTTCGTCGGTCACGTGGACGCTGCCGTCCCTGCTCAGTGGGATCGTCTCCACCAGCCACCTTCCCGCGAGGTCGCGTCCTGCGCGCGAGGCCGACGGCGCGACCACTGCCACGCCGGCGAAAGCCTACCCACCCTCAGGTCGCGGCCCGGACGACCGATCCACCGCCACCCCGCAGGATCGAGGTCATCTTCCTGCCCCTGGCCAGCTCGTCGACGAGCTTGTCCAGGTAGCGGATCTGCTGCATCAGCGTGTCCTCGATCTCCTCGACGCGCACCCCGCAGATCACGCCGGTGATGAGCGAGACCTGCGGGTTGATCCCCGGAGCCGTGGCGAAGAACGTCTCCAGGTCCGCCTCGGCGGCGATGACCCGCTCCAGACCGGCCGCTTCGTACCCCGTGAGCCAGGAGATGACCTGGTCCACCTCTTCCTTGGTCCGTCCCTTCCGTTGTGCCTTGGTGACGTAGAGCGGGTAGATGCTGGCGAAGCTGACGGCGAAGATCCTGGGTCGCGTCACGGTGTGGCTCCCAGGACGTCGTGCGGCTGGGCGTCGGGCGACCGCTGAGGTGAGGCCAACGCGCGCGGCGGGGGCCGGCGCTGCCCCGGGCGCCGCGGGACTCCGCAGCCCTCGGCGCGCGCGACGACTGCCCGTGGGTGATGCTCTGTGCCGGACCACACCGGCATCGAGAGGCGGACCCGTGAGCAGTGAGCCCGTCGACCTGCCCCTGACGGGCATCGGCACGGTTGCCCCCGCCGTGTTCGAGGCCCCCGAGCGGTTCGACGTGATCGTGGTCGGTGCCGGCCCCGCGGGGACCAGTGCCGCGATGCGCGCGGCCGAGCTGGGAGCGCGGACGGCGATCATCGAGGGCGCACGCGTCGGAGGCACCTGCGTGAACACCGGCTGCGTCCCCACGCGGCTCCTCGCCCGTACCGCCCGGGTGCTGCGTGACGCGCAGACGGCCGACGACTTCGGGGTCGAGGTGCCCGCCTCGGGACTCGTCTGGTCGCGCACGGCGGATCGGTTGCGCGCGACGATCGAGCACGTCCAGGTCGCGAAGGACACTGCTGGCCGCCTCGAGGCCGCCGGCGTGCGGCTGTTCACCGAGGGCTGGGCGCGGTTCGTCGACCCGCACACGGTCGAGCTCAGCGGCACGGGCCGGCGTCTGTCGGGCACGGCGTTCGTCCTGGCGACCGGCGGCGCCTCGCGCAGGCTCCCCCTCGAGGGGATCGCATTGACGACGGTGGCCGAGAAGATCGTGGACCTGGAGCGCCTGCCCGCCTCGGTCGTCGTCATCGGCAGCGGGGCGACGGGGTCGCAGCTCGCCACGGTCTTCAGCGGGTTCGGGGTCGAGGTGACCCTCCTCGAGCTCGCCGACCGGGTGCTCCCCTTTGCCGATCATGAGGTGAGCGCCGCCATCGAGGCGGCGTTCGTGGCACGCGGGGTGGACGTGCGCACCGGCATCCCCGGGATCGCCCGCATCGAGGAGCTCGACAGCGGGTTGCGCAGGGTCGTCCTGGCGGGCCGGGAGGCGCACGTCGACGCCGAGCTCGTCATGGTGTGCGCCGGGTGGCCCGCTCGCCTGGACGGCCTCAACCTGGACGCGGCAGGGGTCACTTCGACCGGCACGAGCATTCCCGTCGACACTCATCAACGCACCGACGTGCCCCACATCTTCGTTGCGGGGGACGCCGACGGCGACGCCCAGCTCGTCCAGGCGGGCGAGGCCGACGGCCACGTCGCCGCCACCAATGCCGTGCTCGGTGCCCGGACGGGCACCTGGGTAGCAACCGATCACTCCGTGCTCCCGGCCGGCGGGTTCACCGACCCGGACTACGGGCAGGTGGGCCTCACGCAGGAGCGAGCGCTCGCTCAGCACCCGGATGCCCTCGTCGCGACGGTGCCCTACGCGAAGGTCGAGCGCGCGGTCATCGACCTTCGTACGGACGGGTTCCTCAAGCTCATCGCCACGGCCGACGGCGGCCGACTGCTGGGGGCCCATGCCGTGGGCGAGGAGGCGCTGGAGGTCATCCAGGCCGTGGCGGTCGCGATGGCCGCGGGCGCCGATGTGGCGACGCTCGCCCGAACGCGGTTCGCCTACCCGACCTACACCTCGATCATCGGGTTGGTCGCCACCGAGCTGCTGCGCGCGGGAGCGGCCAGGGAAGCGAGCCCGTCCGCGGGCTCCGGGACCTGAGGCGCGGCGGCCGGAGACCTCCGTCGTCCCCGGGCCGAGGCGACCTGCCGCCCTCACGGTTCGTGTGCGAACCAGCCGGCGATGACCGAGTGCGTCCACGTGACCAGCTCGGTGCAGCACATGAGGGGAACTCCGTGTGCCTCAGCGCCCGCGCTGATCGCTTCGACCGCGCCATCGAGCTCCTCGAACTGCGGTGGCGGCTTGAGCAACCACAGCCGACCGAACGGTCGAGCCGGGATCCCGGCCGAGACAAGCAGGTCGTTGATGTCGCGCTCGGTCTCGGCCTGATCCCAGGCCGACCACGGGATGACGGTGGCGACGCCACCGCCGCACTGCAGCCGGATGAGCCGCACCGAGCGGTCCGGGACCCAGGCGCGGGCAGCGGCGGGCCACACCGCCGGCAAGAAGCTCCAGATGGGCGCCTCTGGCGCGAGGTGCCCCCCCGCGTGCTGGCAGCGATCACAGCGGGAAGACGCTCAGGTGGGAGCGACTCTGAAGGCCAGGAGTCCCGCAGGTAGCCCTGGTCCGAGCCCCAGTCGGCTTGCATGCCCGGAGTCTGCCAGCAGGTCGCGCGGATCGACTCCTGGTGGCACCTGTCGGGAGTCGAAGGCGCGCGGTCATGGCTGAGCAGCATCGCGGTGCCGCCGGTGGGGGCCGGTGCAGGTCGGACGCTCGTGCGTCATCTCTGACCCCTCGAACGGGTCAGCCCTCGAGGTGTGGCGCGCGCTACTCCCGGCCCTCCTCCAGCGGGATGAGCATCGTCCGGAACGGACCCCGCGAACCGTGGAGCTCCCAGATGCGCGCGGCCACGTCGTCGATGCCGTTCTTGAGGCGCAGCTTCGGGATACCTCCCGGGATCACGAGCTGGACCACGACGATGCCCTCGTCCGCCAGTGCGTCGTGGAGCATCTCGCCGTACGCGCTCTCGGCTGGGAACGCGATCGAGGTGCCGGCGAAGTCGCTCCGCGCCTTCACGGACGTGCCGCCGTTGATGAGGATGATGCTGCCGTCGCCCGCTGTCCGCATCGACGGCAGCACCGCGCGAACGGCGTGGAGGAGCCCCAGGGCCGAGAAGCTCAGCGCCTCCAGCGCCAGCTCCGGCGTCATCTCGAGCACCGGTTTGAGGTACTCGCGGGACGGCAGGGGGCTGTACTGCAGCACGGCGATCGGACCCAGCTCGGTCGCGGCGCGCGCGAGGGCGACCTCGAGGGAAGCGGGGTCCAGGACGTCCGCCGAGTAGCCGCGTGCGGTCACGCCACCGTCCCGGAGCCGGTCCGCCAGCGCGTCGAGCTTCGCCTGATCCCGCGAGACCAGCGCTACCGAGAACCCCTCGGCACCGAACCTGCGCGCGACAGCCGCCCCCAGCCCCGGTCCGGCTCCGATGATCGCGATGGTGGGCATGGTCGTCTCCTTGAGCAGCGAGTGTCGATCGACCCTAGCCGCAGGCCCGGGGTGCAGGCCGCGTCGGTCGCGCGGCCGGGGTCGATGGTCCTCGTCCGCTGCCCTCCCCGGGCGGCACACTGAGCGATGCAGGGCGGCCCAGCGCGGGAACGTCCAGCTCCGTGCTCGGCGACCAGCGAGGGTGCCACGATGTCGATGCTCATCGCCGACGCTCAACGCGATCTCCGGCGGGTCTACGTCGGCGGCTTCCACGGCCAGCTCGTCTCGGGTGCCGTCTGGCTCCTCGCTGCCGCGGCCACGACCTGGGTCTCGGCCGCTGCGGGGACGGCTGCGCTGTGGTTCGGCGGGATGCTGATCTTCCCGCTCACCACCCTCGCCCTGCGGGCCTCCGGCCGCCCGGCGTCCCTCGGTCGGGACCACCCGTTCACGGGGCTGGCGACCCAGATCGCCTTCACCGTCCCGATCGGGCTCCTGGTAGTGATCGCGTTGGCGGCCGACCGCCCCGACCTGCTCTTCCCTGCCGCCATGATCGTCGTCGGCGCGCACTACCTGCCGTTCGTCTTCCTGTACGGCATGCCGCTCTACGCCGCGTTGGCCTCCGTGCTGGTCCTGGGCGGTGTGGCACTCGGGGTGTGGGCTCCCGGAGCCGGCGTCATCGGCGCGTGGTGCACCGGCGCCGCCTTGATCCTCGCCGCCTTCGCGCTGCGCCGCGCCGCCCGCGAGCCCTGAGCCGCTCGCGCCCCGAGCCGCCTCCCTCTGCGCCCGCCCAGCCGAGTTCGCTGTACGCGACTCCGCGGGCGTTGAGGCGTAGCTCATGGGCAACTGCACCGTCCACAGCCTCGGGTTCACTCTGGACAGGCAGGCGACCTGGTTGCACCATAGGGGTCTAGATGCATCTAACGGCATCAAACGATACTCAAGGCGCTCAACGGGTACCGAAAAGCCGTCAACCCGGTCCGTGCGCAGAATCGGAGGCGAAGTGGAGCTCCAGGCACCCGGCGCGGCCCGGCGGGCGATCATCGCCACGCTCACCGGCGGCGCGGCGAGCGCAGCCCTGCTGACCACCACCGCGGCCATGGCCCGGACCACGCTGCCCCCGGGCGGCGCCGTGGCCGCCGTGCGGGTCGAGGAGCTCGTCGCCCTCGTCGTCGTGGCGCTCGGACTGCTCGCCGCAGTCACGCTCAGCATCGGCTGCCTGCTGCTGGCCCTCGCTGCGCTCGGGCCGGCCCGGTGGTCGTCGCGGCTGGCGCGCGCTGCGCGGGCGCTGACCCCGCGGGTGCTGCACCGCGCGATCGGCGTGGGTCTGGGTGCCGGGCTGGGACTGCTCGGACCGCTCGGGATGGCCGGCGCCACCGAGATCGACCTGGGCTGGGCCGTGACGACGCACGACGAGGATGTCGACGCGCAACCGGCGTCGTCGCAGGACGGTCAGCCGTCGGCGGTCGAGGCCCCGGCCACCGCCCCTGCCGCGGACCCGACCCCGGCCACCCCACTGCTCCGCGCTCCCACCGACGACGACCCCGCGCGCCAGGCCTCGGCGTCGGTCCTGCCCACCCCGGCCTCGGCGCCACCTCCCCCGGTGCCACCTCCCCCGGTGCCACCTCCCTCGGTGCCGGTGACCGTTGCACCGGGGGACAGTCTGTGGTCGATCGCGGCGGCGCACCTGCCTGCCGATGCCGCAGCCGCGCAGATCGCGGCGACCTGGCAGCGCTGGTACGCGGCGAATGCGGCACTCATCGGCCCTGACCCGGGCCTCATCCTGCCCGGTCAGCATCTCGTCCCACCCACCGCGGAGCAGGAGACCCCGTGAGCGTCGTCACCCTCGTGCCCGATCCGCGCACGCCGGCGAGCGCCGCCCCCGTGCGCCGCCCGCTGCTGCTTCTGCCACCGGCCCTCGAGCCCCCGCCGAGCGAAGCGGAGGTCGCCCTGGCGACGCTGACCACCCTGGCTGTCACGTCGACCCCCACCGACCGGCCGTGGCCCCTGCCGGACGGTCCCCCAGCCCCCGAGCTGCCGGACCCGGACCGCTTGTGCGGCGCGGTGGCCCTGGCAGCACTGGAGGCGATCGCGGGTGTCCGACCGGTCGGTCAGCTGGCTCGGTGGGTCAGCCCAGCGGTCCTCGAGGCCGTCGTGGCAAGCCTGGCGCCGGCCCGGCGGCAACCGGCGTCGGCGCGCTCGGTGCCCGCCCGGCGGGCCACCGTCCGCCGGACGCTCGTCCTGCGGCTCAGCTCGACCGTCGCCGAGGGCAGCGTCGTCCTGCACGACGGCACGCGATTCCGCGCTGCGGCGCTGCGGCTCGAGGTGCACCGCGACCGATGGCGCGTCACGGTGCTGCAGATCGGCTGATCAGGTCTCGTTCTTGCCGTGGCACACCTTGTACTTCTTGCCCGACCCGCAGGGGCACTGGCCGTTGCGCGGCGTGCCGGGGAAGGTCTGACCGTCCTTCTCCGGTGCCGCTGCACCCTCGGCCGTCACCACGGGCGCCGCGTCTCCGTCGACGCTGGGCGCCGAGTACTGCAGCGGGACCCGTCGCTCCGGCCCGTCCAGGCCCTTGGCGATGAGCTGCGGGGTCCGGGGCGCCGCCTTGCGGGCCGGGGTGGCCTTGACCGACGGCGCGACGACCTCCGCCGGCGCGTCCGGGCTCGGGGCACCGGCCGCCGCGCCGTCCGGGGCTGCGGCCAGCACCGGGGCGGCGGCGTCGGCCGCCGGCGCCTCGGGCTCAGGCTCGGCGACCTTGACCTCCAGGTTGAACAGGAAGGAGATGGACTCCTCCTTGATCGCCTCGGTCATCGCGGCGAAGAGCTGGAAGCCCTCGCGCTGGTACTCGACCAGAGGGTCGCGCTGCGCCATCGCGCGCAGGCCGATCCCGTCCTTGAGGTAGTCCATCTCGTACAGGTGCTCACGCCACTTGCGGTCCAGGACCGACAGGACCACCCGGCGTTCCAGCTGCCGCATGTTCTCCGTGCCGATCTGCTCCTCGCGCGCCGCATAGGCGTGCCTCGCATCGGAGAGGATCTCCTCGACGAGCAGCGCGCGGGTCAGGCGAGTGACGGCACCGACCTCCTCGACGACCTCCTCGGGGGTGAGCGTCACGGGGTAGACCGCCTTGAGCGCCGTCCACAGTGCGTCGAGGCCCCAGGCCTCGGGCGTCCCCTCGGCGGTGGCCGCCTCGACGTACCCGGTGAGCACGTCGGTGATGAAGTGCTGGATCTGCTCGGCCATGTCCTCGCCCTCGAGGACCCGACGGCGCTCGTCGTAGATCACCGAGCGCTGGCGCGACATGACGTCGTCGTACTTGAGGACGTTCTTGCGGATCTCGAAGTTGCGCGCCTCGACCTGACCCTGGGCGCTCTGGATCCCGCGGGTGACCATCTTCGACTCGAGCGGGAGGTCGTCCGGGAAGCCGGCGCGGTTCATCATCGACTCGGCGAGGCCCGAGCTGAACAGGCGCATGAGGTCGTCGGCCATCGACAGGTAGAAGCGCGACTCGCCCGGGTCCCCCTGGCGGCCGGAACGGCCACGCAGCTGGTTGTCGATCCGCCGGGACTCGTGCCGCTCGGTGCCCAGCACGTACAGACCGCCGAGCTCGACGACCTCCTCGTGCTCGGCGGCGACGGCGGCCACCGCGGCCTCGAGCGCGGCGGGCCATGCGGCCTCGTACTCCTCGGCCTGCTCGGCCGGGTCCAGCCCCCGGGCGGCCAGCGCGGCGACGGCCATGAACTCGGCGTTGCCGCCGAGCATGATGTCGGTGCCGCGGCCGGCCATGTTGGTCGCGACCGTGACGGCACCCTTGCGGCCGGCCTGGGCGACGATCGAGGCCTCACGCGCGTGCTGCTTGGCGTTGAGGACCTCGTGCGGGACCCCCTGCTTGCGCAGCAGGTGGGACAACAGCTCGCTCTTCTCGACACTGACCGTGCCGACGAGCACCGGCTCGCCGGCGGCATGCCGCTCGACGATGTCGGTGACGACGGCGGCGTACTTGGCGTCCTCGTTCTTGTAGACGAGGTCCGGCTGGTCGATCCGCAGCATCGTGCGGTTGGTCGGGATCGGCACGACGCCGAGCTCGTAGGTGCTCTGGAACTCGGCCGCCTCGGTCTGGGCCGTGCCGGTCATCCCGGACAGCCGGCCGTACAGCCGGAAGTAGTTCTGCAGGGTGATGGTCGCCAGGGTCTGGTTCTCCGCCTTGATGACCACCCCCTCCTTGGCCTCGATGGCCTGGTGCATGCCCTCGTTGTACCGACGACCGGGCAGCATCCGCCCGGTGTGCTCGTCGACGATGAGCACCTCGCCCTGGAGCACGACGTAGTCCTTGTCGCGCTTGAACAGCTCCTTGGCCTTGATCGCGTTGTTGAGGAACCCGACCAGCGGGGTGTTGAGCGACTCGTAGAGGTTGTCGATGCCGAGGTGGTCCTCGATCTTGGCGATCCCTGGCTCGAGCACGCCGACGGTGCGCTTCTTCTCGTCGACCTCGTAGTCGACCTCGGGGGTCAACCGCCGCACGACCTTGGCGAACTCCGCGTACCAGGTGTTCGCGTCCCCGGAGGCGGGACCGGAGATGATGAGCGGGGTCCGCGCCTCGTCGATCAGGATCGAGTCGACCTCGTCGACGATCGCGAAGTTGTGACCGCGCTGGACGAGTTCCTCGGGCTTCCACGCCATGTTGTCGCGCAGGTAGTCGAAGCCGAACTCGTTGTTGGTGCCGTAGGTGATGTCCGCCGCGTACTGCTGGCGGCGCTCCTCGGGCTTCTGACCGGCGAGGATGCAGCCGGTGGTCAGGCCGAGGAACCGGAAGACGCGGCCCATGAGGTCGCTCTGGTAGCCCGCGAGGTAGTCGTTGACCGTGACGATGTGCACGCCCTTGCCGCTCAGGGCATTGAGGTAGGCCGGCAGGGTCGCGACGAGCGTCTTGCCCTCACCGGTCTTCATCTCGGCGATGTTGCCGAGGTGCAGCGCCGCTCCGCCCATGAGCTGGACGTCGAAGTGGCGCTGGCCCAGGGTCCGTCGGGATGCCTCGCGCACCGCGGCGAAGGCCTCGGGCAGGATGTCGTCGAGGGTCTCCCCCGCCTCGATCCGCGCCTTGAAGCGGTCGGTCTCCTCCCGCAGCTCGGTGTCGCTCAGGGCGACGAAGCTGTCCTCGAGGGCGTTGACCTGGTCGGCCAGGCCGGCGAGCCGCTTGACGATCCGCCCCTCGCCGATGCGCAGGACTCTGTCGAGGATCGAGGGCACGCGACGCTCCAGACTCGTGGCTCCCCACGCCGGCCCGGCGCAGGGTGGTCGGTCCCGACGCTCAGGACAGACCGTCACCCATCGTAGGCGAGCCGCGCCGTGGGCGGAGCAACAGCACAGGCCGTCGGGGGCCAGGCCGCCGGTGCCCCACAGCACCGCGCCCAGCGCGAGGATCGCGAAGTCGCCTGGCCGGGTGTGCTCCGGCGTCGGTCCCGGCCCTCCCGGACGTGCCCGCCCACAGTCTCGGCTCCGGGGCTGGCTGCACGCGGCGAGCCTAGACGAGGACCTCCGGCGTCGCGCCGGCGCCCGGGTCCGCCGTGGAGGTCACCGGTGCGCGGCGCAGCGCGAGCACCTCCACCAGGTCTCCGCCCGCCTGCGGGGCGATCACGACATCGTCCAGCCCGAGCCACCCGGCCAGCAGCCACAGCTCCGCCACGAGCTCGGTCGCGGTCTGCGCGGGGGCCCCGGGCTCGCGGTGCGCCGCCTGCACCACGAGCACACCGGCGCGGCGGTCGGCCTTGAGGTCCACCCGCGCGGCGATCGTCTCGCCGAGCAGGAAGGGCAGCACGTAGTACCCGTGAACGCGCCGGTGGGCAGGGACGTAGATCTCGATCCGGTAGCGGGTGCCGAAGAGCTCCTCGAGCCGGCGACGCTCGAAGACCAGGGGGTCGAACGGGCTGAGCAGCGCACGGCCGCTCACCCGGCGCGGCAGCTCGGCGTCCCTGTGCAGGTAGGTGGGGCGGTCCCAGCCGCGCACGACGACCGGGGTGAGCACCCCGTCCTCGACGAGCTCGGCCACGGCCGCGCTCACCCGGCGGGTCCTGATCCGAAAGTAGTCGGCGAAGCAGCCGGCGGTGCCGATCCCGTGGGCCCGGGCCCCGAGCTCGACCAGGGCCCGCACCGCATCGGCGGTGTCCGGCTCGGGCAGGGCGAGGACCTCGGGTGGCAGCACGCGCTCGACGAGGTCGTAGCGCCGTTCGAAGGAGGACGTCCGCCCGGCACTGGTCAGCTCGCCGATGACGAAGAGCCGCTCCAGCGCCTCCTTGGCGACCGACCAGTCCCACCAGCCCGAGCTCGGCCTGCTGCGGGTGGTTCCCCACAGCGCATGAACCTGCCGAGCAGTCACGGGGCCCTCGGCGCGGACCAGGTCGCGCACCCGGTCGATCTGGGCGGCGTGCTCGTGCACGAATCCGTCCGCCGCTGACCACCACGTCTCGCGGTACCCGCGCTGGCTCCAGCCGAGCAGCCGGTAGGTGGTCGGCGGGACGAACGAGGCCTCGTGCGCCCACGCCTCGACGAGCCGACGCGGCGCCCGCCCCGCGGCGCGGTCCAGCAGGCCGACGTCGTAGGCGCCGATCCGCGAGAACGTCGGCATGAGGTGCGCCCTGGCCAGCACGTTGACCGAGTCGATCTGAAGCAGGCCCAACCGGTCGACGACGCCCTGAAGGTGACGCATCGTCGGCGGACCGACGATCGCCCGACGAGGTCGGTCCAGCCCCTGGGCGCGCAGCGCCACCCGGCGCGCCTGTGCCAGGGACAGCAGCTCAGGTCGGGACGTCGAGAGCGCAGGCATGGGCCCCATCCTTCCGCCCGGCGCCGACACGCGACGCCCGGCGGTCGGGCTGCTCGGGTCAGACGGCGGCCGTCACCGCGGCGACCGGGGCGTCCAGCCGGATCACGCCGTAGCTCCAACCCCGGCGGCGGTAGGCGACCGAGGGCAGCGCGGTCTCGGCGTCGATGAACAGGAAGAAGTCGTGGCCGACCATCTCCATCTCGTACAGCGCGTCGTCGAGGGTCATCGGCTGGGCACGGTGGGTCTTCTCCCGGATGACCACGGGCGAGTCGCCCCAGGGCGTCTCGACGGCTTCGCCCGGTGCCACCGGCGGCGCGGGCTCGGGCTCGGGCGGGGGCATCGGGGTGGGCAGCGCGTCCGCCGGCACGGGCGGGGTGTCCTTGTGGTGGTCCTTGCGCCGGTCGCGGGCGCGACGCAGGCGCTCGGCGAGCTTCGTCACCGCTGCGTCCAAGGCGGCGTACGGATCGTCCGCGGAGGCCTCGGCGCGGATGACGGGGCCCTTGCCCCGCACGGTGAGCTCGACCCGTTCGCTGAGGTCGGACTGCCTGGGGTTCTTCTCATGCGTGATCTCGACGTCGATCCGCTGGGCGCGGGGGGCGAGCTGCTCGACCTTGGCGAGCTTGTCGGTGACGTGGCGGCGGAACCGCTCAGGCACCTCGACGTGACGTCCGACGACGACGATCTCCATGATGACCTCCTGGGGTGGGGCGGCGTGCCGCCGCCCGACGGATGGGCGACACCCTCACGGGGTGGACGGCGGGCACCACCTCCCCGTCGGGGGGTCCACGGCCGGTCCGGCCGCACGCCTGTCCTTCGGCCCACGCGGGCCAGCTGCTGTGCCTGCGCGGTGCTCCATGACCTGACGTTAGTCCGGACCCGGCTCGGGGTGAAGCGCCGCGCGGGTGAGGTTCGGCGGCGGGGTCGCTGCGAGGACCACCGCTCCGACCACCAGCCCGCCCGCAAGCACCAGGACGTCCT
>Ga0105047_10000582_pt1 | contig 62720 bp, 51 predicted proteins | sample MAT04_FD_78384 | JGI IMG/M metagenome (GOLD analysis project Ga0105047, IMG submission 78384) | Freshwater microbial communities from Lake Fryxell liftoff mats and glacier meltwater in Antarctica - MAT-04 (megahit assembly) | ecosystem: Environmental > Aquatic > Freshwater > Ice > Liftoff... | reverse complement strand
GGCGCTCGTCTGGCAAGGCGCGCCGTCCGACGGCATACTCTGCGTCTGTCGAGGCGGCGCAACGCAGCCAGGCGAGATGGATCGGCGGCCTCAACCCTTCAACCTCACTGTGCAGAGCTACTAGGGTCGGAGCGCGTCGGCGGCGCGCGCCAGCTCGAGGCGCGGTCCGCGCAAGCTGCGGCGAATGACCACCGTGGCCTCGGTCGGGTCGGTGATCTCGAGGTGCAGCTCGAGACCATCGGAGGTCGCGGTGCGGATGCGCGCGCGATCGATCACCTCTTCGCCCAGCACCACGTGATCGCCGTAGACCGCCATGCGCATCGCGCGCCCGCCGTCCTGCACGCGCAGCACGACCAGCGCCGGGCTCTCCAGGCGGCGGCGCACCATGATCGACGCGACCACCATTCCGAGGAGCAGCGCGCTCATCGCGCCGGGGACCAGCTCGCGCAAGGTCAGCGGGCCGGGCCCGGCGTACGAGCCCGCCGCGAAGGACCAGAACAAGATCTGCGTGCTGGCGAGCGACCAGGCGACCGCTCCGGCCGCCGATCGCGATCGAGCGATACGAAGCGCGGTCTCGCGCTCCGTGTGAGCAGCCGTCACCTCACCGGCCTCCGCCGACCACGCTGCAGGCGAGGCCCTCGAGCGGCGCGCAGTTCTGACCGATGAGGCAGCCGCCGTCGACGCAAGCGATCGCGCCACACTCGTTGCCGCCGGTGGTGCACGGCTTCCCGGAGATGGCGCAGGTGCCGCGCGATCCATCGCAGGAGTCGCGCGGGCAGTCGTCGTCGGTCGCGCAGGTGCAGAAGCCGGAGACGCGGTTCTCGCCGAACGCGCACTCGCGATCGGACGTCACCGTGCCGCCGCAGCAGAGCCCCGACGTGCAGACCGCGCCGGCCGCGCAGTCGGTGTCGGCCGCGCAGGTGCACGAGCCGTTGGTCACGCCGCGGCCGACGAAGCAGGTGGCCGGGCCACCGGCGGTGCCGCCGTTACAGTTGGGGTGGCCCTCGTAGGTGCAGCCGGGCGCGGTGGTGTCCGGATCGCCGTTGGGCTTTCGCGGATCGCACGCGACCGCGACGGTGCAGGTCGCGGTGGCGAACACCGGCGGGCGGCTGCACTGGCAGGTCGCCGTGTTGAAGCAGGTGTCGCGGGTCAGGATCACGACGCCGTTACACTGATAGCCGTTCGGGCAAGGCTGACCGAGCGCGCAGTCGACGCCGCAGAACTGGGCGAAGCCGCCGCTCTCGAGGCTGTTCACGAGGCAGAAGTTGCGCGCGTCGTCGCAGGGCGTCGGGTTGAGCGCGGTGGGCTGGCTGCAGCCGCGGCAGTACGGGCCGCGGCGATCGGTCTTGCACTCGTTGTTCACGCAGCGCTCGCGATAGCCGCAGAACTCGTCGACCGAGCAGACGTTCTCGCGGCTGTCGCAGCTCCCGTCGATGCACGCGTCGCCGAGGGCGCAGTCACCGTCGTCGAAGCAGCCGGGCGCGCAGGCGACGCCGCGACACACGAAGCCGGGCGCGCAGTGCGTGGCGAGGCCGCAGGCGTTGGTGGCCTGGATCGCCGGGCCCGGCAAGCAGATGCCGGTCTGCAGATCGCAGAACGTGCCCGGCTCGCTGGCGCAGTCGGCGTTCTCGACGCAGCCAGTCTGCAGCTGGCAGACGCCGGAGGTGTTGCAGAAGAAGCCGTTTTCGCAGGCCTCGCTGGTCTTGCAGACGCAGCGCTTGCTCGCGGCATCGCAGCGCGTGCCGGGGAGCGTGCACTGGTCGTCCGAGGTGCAGTTGTCGAGGGCGACGGTGTTGCCGCTGCAGGCCGAGGCGGCCAGCAGGATCGAGGCGATGAACAGACGCATCGGGAGCTACTCGGCCTCTTCCTTCGCCAGGAAGAGCTCGAACGAGACGCTCCAGCTCTTCCAGAAGAACGGGGAGTACTGGTTGTAGATCCACTCCCGATAATCGAAGCGCGGCGCGATGGCCTGGTCCGTCACCCACTGGTTGACGCTCGGGAGATCGAAGGCGACCACGCCCGGGGGCATCGCGGGGAGCGGGTAGCTCTGCAGGCCGCCGGGCCCGAACAGCGACCAACGCGTGAAACCAACCGGAGCGCTTCCGCCCTGGACCGGCTCGAGCGCGCCGCACTCACCGTTCATGTCGATGTCGATGCAGCACTGCCCCGAAATCACGGTCTGGTCGCTGATGGTGATCGACGTCAGGTCGGGCTTGATGCCGGGCTGAGCCCACGAGAGATCGCCGTGCTCCAGGATCTGTCCGCGCTTGGGCTGCACGTCCTCGGGCATCCGCAGGTACGGTCCGACGTCGACGCCGTTGGTGCCGTCATCGTCGCTCTGACCGAGCGTGAGCGAGAACGGCGCGCCGATGCCGCCGAGGCCATCGGTCGTGAACGCGCCGGCCATGTAATAGAAGTCGGCGCCCGGCAGGTTGGGCATGCCGGACACGGTGATCGTCGCGTTCTCCGGCACCACGGTCGGGTTGAACGGGATGACGCCGTCCGAGCCTAGGTTCAGGAACGGGAAGACCGCGTTGAGCTGCGGGCCGGGGACGAGGTGCGGCGGATCGTCGAGCCGCAGCTGAATAGTGCGATCGAGCTCGATGTCGAGCGGGATGTTCACGCCCGTGGTGGTCTCGCCCGGCGAGGCCGGCACGCTGCGCACGATGCCCATGCGGCGCGGGATGAACTCTTGGGTCTCGGGGTTGAAGTCGCCGAGCACCGCGAACACCGCGACGGTGCCGCCGCGCATGACCACGATCTCGAACTCGCCGCCGTCCTCGAACACGAAGTCGACCTGCTCGGGCGGCTCGACCGGGTTCGGGCCAAAGACGCTGGAGTCGCTGTACGTGATGCGCGCGAGGGGGATCCAGCCGGGGCGCGTGGCGGGATCGATCGACGACTTGAACTTGAACACGTTGCCGCGAACCAGCGGCGCCTGGGCGCCGGCGGGGCATGGCTGGACCGGCGCGTCGGGCGGCGGCTGCGCCGGGTACGCGCCCGAGAACATGGTCAGGTTGCGCGCGTTGATCTCCGGGAACGTGACGAACTCGAACGCGGTCTGTCCGGCGGTGACCGTCTGCGGGCCCTTCACTTCGGGCCAGGAGATGGTGGCGAGGCCGTTGATGTCGGTGATGCCGGCGTAGCGCGGGTCGGCGTCGAGGCCGAGCTGGACGACCATGCCCGGGATGCCTTCGCCGGTTCGCGCGTCGAGGACGCCGACGTTGACCGAGCCCTCGATCGGGCCGCCCCACGCGCCGCCGGTGATGATGCGCGGATCGTAGAACGTATACGCGTTCGTGAGGGTGGCCTGGCCGTCTTCGGTGCCGGCGAAGACGTCGATGCGACCGGTGCCGGCGGGCTGCGTGCGGCCGGAGATCACCGAGCCGTTCTCGATCTGGATGCCGAACGCGGCGACGCGATCGAAGGTGACCGACGCGGTGCCGGAGAAGCCGCGGCCGAGGACGCTGACCAGCGTGTTGCCGGCGATCGATCCCTCGCTCGGATCCACCCGGATGACCTCGAAGCCCTCCTCGAAGAAGAACGCGTCGTCGAGGCGGCCGCTCGCGCCCGGGATGCGACCGATGAGCGCCTGGCTGCCATGGCCGCCCGCGTGGGTCCGCGCGGTGACGGTCGTGTCGTCGACCACCACGACGTCGTCGAGACGGACGTCGCCGAGGCGGAGGTCGAGGCCGATCTGCGAGAGGCCCGAGCCGGTGATGGTGATGGCGGTGCCGCCGGAGACCGGGCCGCGCGCGGGCGTGACCGCGGTGAGGACGATCGGGGCGTGGATCTCGATCGCGGCGGCGCGCGTCGCGGTGCTGCCGCGGGTGGTCAGCTCGACGTCGACGAGGCCAACCGGGAGGCCGGCGGGGATGACGACGCTCACCGCGAACGGCGCGTCGATCGAGGCCTGCGCCGCGGCGAGGCCGCCGATGCGCACGACGCTGTCGAGGCCAAAGCCGTGGCCGACGACGGTGACCACGTCGCCGCCGAGGGTCGAGCCGCGGCCGGGCGTGACGCCGAGGATCGCGAGCTGCGCGCCGAGGCGGGGATCGAAGGCGATGTAGCCGCCGACCAGCGTGTCCGAGACATCGGCGTTCGAGACGATGACGTCATGCGCGCCTTCGCTGAGCGCGGGCGCCTCGACGGTGATGCGGCTGTCGTCCACCACCGTGAGCTCGGTGGCGCGGGAGGTGCCGATGGCGACGCGCGAGATGCCGATGAAGCCTTGGCCGTCCATCGTCTGATTTGTGCCGCCGAGGATCGGGCCGTAGCCCGGCACGATCACGCGCAGCTCGGGGGTGGCGTAGACGATGACCAGATCGCTCCGCTTCGCCTCGGCGTCGGTGGCCGCAGCATGGATCTCGGGGCGACCCGGCGAGAGCGCCGGCGCGATGGCCTCGATGCGCTCGGCGTTGACCCAGCGCGCGCCGATCACCGGGCGGCGATCGAAGAGGATGAGCGTCTTGTCGGTGAAGCCTTTGCCCTCGATGACGATGGGCACGCCGCCCTCTTCCGGGAGGCGCGCCGGGGTCACCGCGGTGATGCGCAGGTCGCGGTGGTAGCGATAGGCGCCCATCAGGGTCGCCTCGCCGCCGGCGGTGCGCACGGTGACGTCGGCCGGGCCGATCATCCCGGCGGGGGTGGTGGCGGCGATCTGGGTGTGGTCGAGGACGATGACGTTGGTGGCCTCGACGCCGCCGAACAGCACGGTCGCGGGCTCGAGGTAATTGTCGCCGCGGAGGGTGACGCGGGTGCCGCCGGTCTCGGGCCCCGAGCTCGGGACGATCGCGTCGAGCGTCGGCTCGGGGATGACCGGTCCAGCCGGGGCCGCGTCGGGGTTGCGGCCGATGCCGCTGTCGGGGGTGCCGACGTCGGGCACCTCCGCGTCGGCGGACGGGACGGCGTCGCTGCAGCCATTGCACGCAGGCAAGAGCAGCGCGGCGATGATCGCGAGGGCGGATGATTTCATGTTCCTCGGGCGCATCAGGACGGACCCTAGCTCATCCACGATACAAGTGTCAGGCGGTCTTAGGTGTCGCTCAGATCATCGTCGACGGTGATCGTGACCCGGTCGATCAGGCTCTCTTTGCGGATCTCTGCGCGAAGCTGGAACGTGAAGGTCCCGCCCCCGCCGAGCTCGATGAAGTACTCCGCGGGACCGCCGGGGTAGAGGTGATAGCCGGGATCTCCGCCGCCCTGGAGCGCCATCGCCTTGAGCTTCGCGGCGAGCGGGATGGCGAGGCGCACCGGCTGCTCGACGAGGTGCCGGGCGCCCTCGATCTGGGGCTTGTTCTGGATGAACGAGGCGACGCGAAAGCCATCCATATACAGTGGGCTGCGCTCCAAATAATACGTGAGCAGCTCGAGGGGATAGAGGTCGAAGACGCGGCTCTCCTCGGCCATCAGCGTCAGCACCTTGCGCACGAAGTCCGGGCGCTCGAGGCTGAGCAAGAGGTCGCCGACCTCGGCGAGGATCGAAGCGCGGGGCTGCTTGCCGCGCTTCTTGGCCATCAGAATTCCGAGGTGCTCGGCGGCGAGCAGGAGCGAGAGGCCGGACAGTCCTGCCTTGTCGAGGGTCTCGTCGCCGACGCGGGCGCGCGGGTCAGGTGGGTCGATCTGACCTGGCACCTTTTCGGGGTCGCCGGTGCGGCGGCCGATCTTGGGGAGCGGACCGAGCCCGGGGGCGGCGGTGCGCGGCGCGACGCGCGGCGGCGTGTTCGGCGGCGCGGGCTTCGGGGGAGTGGTCGCGGGCGGGAGCTGCGCGGGCGCGCCCTTCGGCGGGATCCGCTCAGCCACCTCGGTCAGGCCGCCTCGCGGAACTGGATCGCGGTGAGGTTGCCGCAGTTGGTGCAGATGAAGTGATGGATCTCGGCGTCGCCCACGTAAACATAGGGCTCGACGTCACCCCAGTAGCGCCGGCCTGCGCCCTCGGGGATCGACGTGCGGCGGTCCATGGTGGACTCGCAGCGCGTGCAGACGTTCATCTTCTTCACGCGGCGCTTGAGACGGAACTTCACGCGTCGAGCAGTCTTCCGGCGAACGCCCTCCCGGTCAACCCGGGACCGCGAGCGCAAGCTCGGGCCCGACCATCGCCCGGATCTCTTCGAGCGGCGTCGAGGCCGGAGCCAGCAGCCAGGCGAACAGGCCGGGCACGCCTTCCCCCACCTTGTACTCGTCTGCGCTCTGGACCCTCAGCTCGATGTCGCGCTCGGCGAGCGCCCTTCCCAGCGCCTCGACCGCGGCGTCCCCGGGGTGGGCGCCGTCGAGCTCCCACAGGACGCGGCCGGCCTCCGACACGAGGTGGATCTCGCGGTAGCACCACAGCGGCGGCTCGCCGGTGCGATCGGGGTCGAGCGGCACCGGCCGGAAGACGATGCGATCGCCGAACACGACGCGGCCCCCCGCCACCGACGAGACCACTCGCGCGGTGACCGGGCTGGTAGCGCGCGCATAGAGGCGCTCGGGCTTCCCGTTGACCCTTCGTTCGACGCGACACAGCGGGCCGTCGTCGGTCGGCGGCGTGTCGGGCAGGTCGATGCCGAGCGCTTTCGCGGACTCGACCACCCGGGGCCAGTCGCCCAGCGCCGCCGCGGCCGTCATGCGATCCCAGTGGGTGACCGACGGGGGCTCCGTGCCCGAGGCGAGCACGTCGAGGTGGGCGAGCGCGCCCGCGAAGTGGCCGTCGAGGAGCAAGATCTCGGAGGCAAAAGCGCGGGTGTTCCGGACCTTCGGATCGAGCGTCAAGACCTCCTCGAAGCACGCCAGCGCCCGCACCGCGTCCCCATCGGTACGCGCCCGAAGGCCGCGCAGGAACGCGACGTCGATGCGCCACGGCCCTCGATGATCGAGCTCCGCGAGGAAGGCCTCGAGCGCCGCAGGATCGCGCTCCTGGCGGAGGATGTGGCCGAGCCCGAGGTTCGTAGCGTGGCTCGGGCCCTCGCGATCGAACACCGCCTGCGCGAGCGCGACGGCCTCGGCGTGGAAGCCCAGCTCCTCGAGGAGCCCCGCGCGGGTCATGTCTTCGTCGACCTTCCCCAGCAGCACCTCGATCGTCTGGGGATCGCGCGGCTCGGCCGCCCCCGCCAAGATGCGCTCGCGGACGCGCGCCGCGATCTTCTCGCCGTGCGCGCGGCCGTGCAGGTGGGCGATGCGCCGCTCGATCCCGGCCAGCGCGAGCTCCGCCACGACCGGCGCGCCGCGGCCCAGCGCGAGCTCGGCCTGCATCTCACCCAGCGTGATCGCCTCGTAGAACGCCCCGAGCGACTCGCGCTCCACCACCAGGCGCTGCACCTGGGCTCCGCGCTCGGCGTCGTTGATCGCGGGATCGCGCGCGGACAGCGCCTTCACCGCGTCGACCCAGCTCCAGTGGAGCGCGCCGGTGGCGACGATCTCCGCGAACGCCGGGAGCGAATCCTTCGCCTCCTCGGTGCGATCGAGCCGCGCCAGGATGCGCGCCTTTTGCACCCGGCGGAGCAGCCGCACATGATCGTTGTCGCGATCGAACGGCAGGATGCGGGTCAGCTCGTCGAGCGCGTCCTGCGCCTGCCCCAGCGCGATCAACGCCTCGATCTTCTCGAACGGCTCCTGCTGATCGAGGCTGCCTTCGCTGGTGCGCCGCGCCTCGAGCCGCGCCCACGCCTCGAGCGCCTCGGCCGGTCGCTCGGCGTCGGTGAAGGCCTCGATGAGCTGACCGCCGAGGCACGTGAAGCACGCCCGCGTCGTCTCGATCTGCTTCAGCGTGTCCTCGACCACCTGCCGGCGCGCTTCGAAGTAGCCGACGCCATCGGCGCGGCCGTAGCAGGACGACAGATCCTGGATCGTGCAGATCGCCTGCGGGCAGCCCTTGGTCTCGGAGCGGTGCGCGAAGTCGACCAGATCGATCGCGTCGTGGAGCGCGGCCCTTCCGTGGTTGCGATGGAGCACGCGGCTCTGCAGATCCCAGTGGCGCAGGTACAGCTCGACCCACGCCCGCTTCAGCGCCTTCGCCAGCGCGACGCCCTCGTGCACCATGCCCTCGGCCTCGAGGTGGCGATCGTTGCTCACCGCGTCCGGGATCTCGTCCATGAGATCCGCGAGCCGCTCGTTGCCCGACTCGCGGAGCGTGCGCGTCTCCTCGTAGACCCAGGCCCAGATGTTCAACGGGCCTCGAGCATGGCGCGCACGACCTCGCCGTATTCGAGCAACGTGTCGGCGTACTCGACGCCCGCGGCCTCCGGACCGGGCCCGGTGATCAGCGCGACCAGCAAATACAGCATGCGCACCGCCCGCGCGATCAGCGGGGCGCGAGCGGCGTCGTCGCGCGCGGCGAGGAGCGCGACGATCACCGGAGCGTCGAGGTTCACGTAGAGGTGCGCGCGCACGCGATCGTCGATCGTCCGGGTGTGGAGGCGAGCCAGCGCGAGCACCGCGGCGCCCATCCGGCGATCGGCCTCGTCCGCTTCGATGCGCGACTTCAGCTCGGCCTCGCGATCGGGCACCAGCACCAGCGGGAGCGCAGAAGGCTCGAAGCGGGTCGGCATGATCACGTGCCCGGGCCGCGCGAGGTGCGTCTTCAGCCACGCGAGCGCCGAAGGCTCGATCGGCTGCGGCGGAAACATCGCGCGGTTGCCGGCGGCGGTGCCGAGCTCGATCACCGGCACCTGGCGCGACTCGGCCCAGCGGCGCAAGAACGGCAGCACCGCGAAACGCGTCCCGATCGCCACCGGCACCTTGAGCGCGCGGAACAGCACCTCCTCGTAGCCGCCCTGCGCCGACATCGAGACGTGGGCTCGACCGCGGCTGCGCTGGCGGATCTCGTCGACGGTGAGATCGCCCTCGGTGGTCGCGATCGTCAGATCATCGGCCAGTGCGTCGAACAAGCGCGGCTCGGAGAGGCAAGCGCCGAGCAGCGCCTCGTTGTGGCGGAGCAGCACCGATCGCCAGATCTCCGGCGATTTCTCCGCGAGCTGGGTGAGGCCGGTGACCAGCGCCTCGAGCACGTCGCGGCGCGCCTGCTCGAACGCCTCGTCCTCCATCAGATCTTCGCGGCTCGCGGTGGGCGAGAGCAGATCGCACTCGATCACGCCGCCGACGAAGCCGGCCCAGCGCGGCACGAGCTCGCGCGCGTCCGACGTGATCATCATCCCGCGCACGAACACCGCGACGTTGCGGTTGTCGCTGGTGGCGTAAGACGCGCCGTCCTGGATCCACAGCAGGCCCTGGGCTCGGCCCTCGGCGGCGCGCGCCACGTCGATCGTCGCGAGCGGCGCGAACGTCGGCTCGAAGCGGCTGGCGAAGGCGCGCTTCGATCGATCGGCGCGGATCGCGTTGGGCTCGGGCGGCCCGCGCCACGGCGGGGGCTCGGCGTTCACGGCCGTGCTCGATCTCTCGCCGACGTGCACCGGGATGGGCAGCAGGCACGCATAGCGCGCCACGATCGGGCGCAGCCGCTCGACGTCGCTCAGCGCGCGATAGCGCTCCTTCAGCGAGAGGACGACCTGCGTCCCGATCGCGCGCGGCGTGGTCGGCTCGATGCTGAAGCGCTCGCCGCTCCGGCTCTGGAACAGCCACCCCTGGTCCGGCTCCTGGTACGAGGTGGTGAAGACCGAGATGCGGTCGGCCACCACGTACGCGCTCAAGAACCCCAGCCCGAACATGCCGATCAGGCTCGAATCACCGGTCTCCGCGCGCAAGCGGCGGGTGTAGCCGGCGCCGATCGTCGCGAGGTAGCGCACGATCTCGTCCTGCGTGAGGCCGGCCCCAGGATCTTCTAGCGTCAGCGTACCGCGCGCGCGATCAGCCGTGATCGCGATCCAGTGTTCGCTCTCGCCGGCCTCGATGCGCCGCCGCGTGCACGCGTCGTGCGCGTTCTGCACCAGCTCGCGGATCGCGACATCGGGCGTGGAGTAGAGGCTCTCGCCGAGGACGCTCATCAGGCCGGTGAGATCGACCTGCGTCGTGTACAGCGTGGGATCGACGGTCTCCAGGGCTGGGGATATGACAACGAGCGGCCCGCTTGTGCAACAGTGCGGCAGTGAGCGCGATCGTCCTGATCGGCCTGGCGCTGGCGGCCTCCGGTGAGATCGGGGTCATCGCCGGCGACCCCACCACGGTGAAGGCGATCGACGGCGCGTGGGGCCTCGAGGAGGAGCAGCTCCGCGCGGTCGTCGCCCGTTATGCGGCCGATGTGGCCGACGCGCCCGCGGTGCTCGTGCTGTTCACCGCTTTCGACGACATCGGCCTCGGCTCGGCCGGCTACTTCGTGCCGATCTTCAACGACACGCCGGGCACCGGCATGGGGCCGATCGATCGGCGCGCCGAGTTCGGGACCGCGCGCATCGAGGGCGTGGTGAACCTCAAGTCGATCGATCAAGAGCTCACCGAGCCGCGCCTGCACCTCGCCGCGCACGAGATCGCGCACCGCCACGCGGCGTACCTCGAGGTGGCGACGTCCACGGTGATCAGCATCCTCGGCCGGCAAGGTTCGCACTGGCACGCCGCGCTCGAGAGCGGCGCGTCGCTGCTCGACGGCTATTCGTGGCGCGATCTCGGCGGCGGGCAGTTCCGCGTCGAGGCAAAAAGCGCGCGCCTCGGCCCGCTCGATCTGTACGCGCTGGGGATGCTGCCGGCCGACGAGGTCGGGCCGTTCTTCTTCATCGACGACGCGCGGGTCGAGAGCGGCGCGCGCCTGCCCCCCGGCGCGCAGCTGGCGATCGGCGCCAGCGTGCACGGCACCCGCCTCGATCTCGACATCGACGACGTCATCGCGGTGCTCGGGCCGCGGCCACCCGCCGCGCCGCGCTTGCGCCTCTTGTTCGCGCTGGTGACGGCGCCCGGGTCGACCGCCGACGCGGCAGAGATCGATCGCATCGACGCCTTTCGCCGCGAGCTCGAGGCCGCCTGGCCGTCGCTCACCCGCGAAGGCTTCGCGCTGTGTACCCAGCTCGACGGATGTCCCGAGCCGGAGCCCGTGATCCCGTCGTCGTGCGCCTCGACGCGCGCGAGCGGCGACCCGTGGGCGCTCGTGCTGCTCGCGCTCGTCTACTTGAATCGCCGCCATCTTGTCCCCTATAGGACCGTGTCGTGATGGAGAATCCGAGCTGGCAGCAGCTGCGACTGATCTCGGTCGGCGTCGATGGGGCGCTGTCCATCGGTGAGATCGGCGAGGCGCCGGCCTACGTCGTGCGGCTCACGCCGGCGGCCACCGAGCGCGTGCGCCAGCGCTCGAGCAGTCGTACGGCACCCTCGCCGCGCATCCCCGGCACGATAGCGACTCGGCGATCGCCGCGATCATCGACCTGGCCGAGGCGCAGGCCGACGCCCACGCGCGCGGCATCGTGCACGGTGCGGTGGGGCACCCTTCGTTGCCCGAGGTGATCGGAGAGCTCGCGGTGCTCCATCCGGGCGGAACGAAGCTCGGCCACACGCCGGAGGCTCCGCGCGCGCTGGTCGCAGCGAAGGTCGCCTCCGCGAGTACGCCGGTCCGGCGATCGACAACGCGCTCGCGGGCCGAACGCGCTGGCAGATGCGGCGCTGATCGCGGTGTCGCGGGCGCTCGAGGCGGAAGGTCGGATCGTCCTCGCCGGCGCTGCGGGGGCGTCCGGTACTCGTTTTTCCGTTACTTGAACAGCTCGTCGGCCGCGCTGTCCTTGGGCTTGTCGCTCTTGCCGCGGCGCCCGTCGTCCATCATCTCGTCCATGCTCTCCTGAGACTGGTCGGTGCCCTCTTCGACCATGTCGGCGAAGTCGGCGGCGACCTTCTCGATCGCCTTCGACATGCCGGCGATCTTGTCGGCGTCGGGGCCGGGCACGCCGGACTTCCAGCGATCGAACACGCCGAAGGCACCCTCGAGGCGCTCCTTCATGCCCTCCATCCGCGCGGTGACCTTCTCCAGCTCGGAGAACTTCTTCTCCAGCTCGGTGCCGACGTCCTCGCCGCGCTTCTTTTGGGCCTCCAGCTTGATGACAGCCTGCTTGAGGGTCTTGATCTGCGCGAGCAACCGCTGGACCTGGGCCTTGCGTCGATTCAGCCGACCGTCGAGGCTCTTCGCGACCTTGAGACCCGTCTTCTCCATCCGCTGGGCGGATCGCGTGAACCAGCCGTCCCAGTCCGGATCTTCGGGCGCCGGGCGAGCCTTGCCCATGCGGCCGTCCTCGGACTCGATCTCCTTGCCCGCGCTGACCGGGACGGGGCGATCGTCCTCGCCGCCGACCGCGACCTCGCCCTCGGTGACGCGCACGCGGGTGGATCCGTCGATGCCGACGCCGACCTCGAACTCGGTGCCGCGCACGCCGGCGACCGCGTTGGCCGACTCGACCTCGAACTTGGTGTCACCGCCTGCGCCCTTCGCGACCTTCGACCAGACGCGACCCGCGAACAGCGTCACGCCGCTCGGCCGGCCGGTGACGACGCGGACGATCAGCTCCGAGCCGGATTTGACGTCGACCACCGATCCGTCGGGGTACGTGAGCTTGGCGGTCGCGGTGGCCTCGGTCTTCACGCGCGAGCCGTTGGCGATCTTGGCGCCGGCCGCCGCCGCGCCGTACGCGCCCTTCGGGCCGGGCGGCTTCACCTTCACATCGCCCGCCATCGCGGTGAGCACCGCCGCACCAGGATCATCGGCGGCGAGCGCAGAGCCCGGTAATACAGCGGGTCCGACGGCCCCGAGGACGTTCACTAAGACGAGCGCGAGGAGCCTGGGCGAAGTCATGACGCGGAGGAGCATAGTCGGTTGGACGCACGAGGCCCAGGTCAGCTTCAGTGTGATGGCGGCAATCCTCGCCTGCCTCCACGGGCCCGCCAGCGCGTCCGCCGCGCCGAAGCCGGTGGTGCTGGTCGCCCAGAGGTCGGGAGAGGGGCGCTGCAACGCCGAGTCGGCGCTCGCGGCCGACGTCGGGCTCACCGCCGGCATCGAGATGGTGCGAACCCCGGTGGACGATCGCGAGTCGCTCGACGACGCCCGGCGGCGGGCCGGCGCGGACGTCGCGCTCGGCGGCCTGCTCGTCGCGCGAGAGAGCGCGGCGCCGATCTGGGTGCTCGAGATCTCCGAGGAAGGCCGGCCGATCACGCACAAGGAAGGCCCCGAGCTGGCCGCGCTGCTCCGCGCGAGCTGGCCGCTTTCGCTCCCGCCGCTCCGCCCGCGCGCGGTCCCTCCGGCGGCGCACAACGGGGCGCTGGAAGCGGCCTGCAAGGGCGACGCGGCCGAGGCGTACGCGCGATCCGGCGCGGCGATCGGCCCGATGCTCTACAACGAGCTCGCCCCGCCCGGACCGCTTCCGATCAAGGACGATCGCCTCGGCGTCGATCTCGGGCGCGCCCTCGCGCTGGAGCGTGCCGGCCGCCACGGCGAGGCCCTCCCCCGCTTGGCGCGCGTCGCGTCGCGCATGCTGGCCGGCGAGTCGTGGCCGCTGTGGCGCACCGCCGACAACGCCCAGCCCGCATCGGCGGTGGCGATCGGCGGCGGCAAGAGCGCGCTCGTCTTCGAGAACGGGACGATCGAGGTGCTCGACCTCGCCACCGGCGCGCCGCTCGGCCGGGCGGTCACCGCGAAGGTCGCCCCGCCGTTCGCCGATCTCGGCGCGGGGATCTCGCTCGTCGCGGGCCCCACCACCGCGCAGGCGATCGACGGCGGAACCGGCGCGATTCGCTGGTCGATCGATCTGGTGTCGGCGTGGCCGGAGATCGCGCGGATGGACGATCGGGTGTTCCTGTCCGGCTCGCAGGAGGTCGTCGCGGTGACCGTATCGAGCGGCGCGGTGCTCTGGCGCGTCGACCGCGGCTCGCTCGCGGGCCCGGTGGTGGTGGCCGGAAAGCTCGCCGTCGCCGACGAGACCGAGGTGGTGGTGCTCGATCCGCAGGACGGCCGCGTGATCGCGCGCGCAGACGTCGGCGACGAGATCTCCGGCGCGCTGGTCGTGGCGGGCAACGCGGTGTGGGTGGCGATCGGCGCGGATCGCGCGGCGCGCCTCGACATCGACAAGCTCCTCACCGCGGGCTCTGGCAAATCTCCGGAGAGCGCGCGCCTCGATCGGCTCGCCGAGGGGATGACGGGCGCGGTCTGGCCGCCGGCGGTGATCGAGGGCGCGGTGGTGCTCGCGGCGGGTGACGCGCGCCGTGGCCCGTTCCTCGCGCGCATCGAGGGCGACGGGACCGGGCCGGCCAAGGTCTGGACGCGCAACTTCGTGGGGCCGACGTTCGGGCTGCCCGACGATCGGGTGCTCGCGCTCGAGCGGCGGCGAGACGCGCTGGTCGCGCTCGAGGGCCCCAACGCGACGGTGAAGTGGCGCTTCGCTCCCGGCGCGCCGATTCGCGCGATCGAGGTGGCCGCGGGCGGCGTGTGGATCGCCGCCGGGACGCGGGTGATCGCGCTCGATTCGACCAGCGGAAGGGTCGATCGCGCGACCGATCTCGGCGAGCCGGTGCGGGCGATGGCGGTGCATGCGAACGGCGCGCTGGCGATCGGCGCGAGCGGCCATGCCTACGGGATCCCGGGCGTCGAGGATCCACGCGCGGTGCCGGCGCTCCACGACGTGCGCGCAGCGCAGGCACGGGCCGCCACGGCGCTCCACCGCACCGCCGATGCGCAGACCGCGTGGACGGCGGCGCGCGCGCTCGATCCGGAGGACGTCGAGGCGGTCGTCGCGCTCGCGCGCATCGCGACGCAGCGGGGCGCCGATCAGGCCGTCGTCCCGTGGCTGCGGGTGCTCGAGGCGACACGCCCGCAAGATCTCGCAGCCGCCGAGGCGAAGGCGGCGCTGGCGGCCACAATCGGCTGGATCGCCACCATCCCGCTCGATGGCGTGCCGCAGTCGCTGATCGCGGTCGGCAGCCGCGTGGTCGCCGAGCTCGGCCCGCGCACCGTATCGCTCGGTCCCGGGATCGAGCACCCCGCAGCAGCCGTCCCCGGCGTCCCAAGAATGGAAGCGGCGACCGCGACGGTGGCCGCGCCGGCGCTGCCGATCGTGACCGCCGATGGCGTGCGCGCGCTGGCGATCAGCACGAGCGGCGCGCTGGTGATCAGCGATCCGGCGCGCAAAAAGCCCACCCGAACGATCGATCTCGGCGCGGCTGGGCCGATCGCGCTGACCCGCGATCGGGCCTGGATCGCCCGCGGCGCAGCCGTCTTGGTCCTCGATCTCGCGGCGATGGTGCGCCCGTGAAGCGGCGCGTGCTCGCGCTCCTCGGCCTCCTGCTCCTCGGCGCGGTCGGCGTCGGCGCGACGTGGGCCCCCGATCGCAGCGCCGACGCGCTCGCTCCGCGCTGGGCCCCTCCCCCTTCGACGTTCGCGGACATCGCCGGGCTGAAGGTGCACCTCCGCGACGAGGGCCCGCGCGACGATCCGCACCCGATCGTGCTCCTCCACGGCACCTCGGCCAGCCTGCACACCTGGGAGGGCTGGGTCCGCGCTCTGGTCCCCGCGCACCGCGTGATCACGCTCGATCTGCCGGGTTTCGGCCTGACGGGACCGTTCCTGGAGGGTGACTACGCGATGGCGCACTACGTGGCGTTCGTCGCCGCCGCGCTCGATGCCCTCTCGGTGCGGTCATGCGTCCTCGGTGGCAGCTCGTTCGGCGGCAACATCGCGTGGGAGACCGCGCTGGCCTACCCCGACCGCGTGGAGCGGCTGATCCTGGTGGACGCCGCGGGCTACGAGCGGAAGTCCACGTCGGTGCCGATCGGCTTCAAGCTCGCGCGGCTCCCGGTGCTCAAATACGCGCTCGAGTATATCCTCCCGCGCAGCGTCATCGAGTCGAGCCTGCGAAGCGTGTACGGCGACCCGACCAAGGTCACCCCGGAGCTCGTCGACCGCTACTACGAGCTCACGCTGCGGGCCGGGAACCGCCGAGCCGTGGGGCGGCGCCTCCTCGATGCCCCGCCAGGCGAGCACGCCGCGCGCATCCCCGAGCTGAAGGTCCCGACGCTGATCCTCTGGGGTGCGCTCGATCGGCTGATCGTCCCGGCGGACGGCGAGCACTTCGAGCGCGACATCGCGGGCAGCCAGCGGGTCGTGTTCCCCGGCCTGGGACACGTGCCGCACGAGGAAGATCCGGCGAGCTCGGTCGTCCCGGTCCTCGCCTTCCTGTCCAAGGCGCTCTGAGGATTCGCGGCAAGCCGCTCTGACGCTGCGCGGCACGGGGATCTGCGCACCTTGATCTCTTGCCCGCGCGCTCGCATCCTCGAAGGACGATGACGGGGATTGATTTTGCGACCACCACTGTCGTTGCCGGCATGATCGTCGGGATCCTCGGTGCGTGGGTCGCGAGCGGCGGCGGACAGAAGCTCAATCCCGCGCGCGTTCCTCGCCCGCGTCGCTAGTCCCCTGGAACAGCGGACTAGCCTCGATCGCCCGGCCGCCACATCAGCTCGCCGATGCCGGCATCCTTCGCCGCCTTTCGGCCCATCACGAACAGCCAGTCCGACAAGCGGTTCACGTAGATCAGCACCTCGCTGCGCTGCGGCTCTGCGCGGTGCAGGGTCACCAAGCGGCGCTCGGCGCGGCGGCAGACGGTGCGCGCGACGTGCATCGCAGTGGCCACCGCACCGCCGCCCGGCAGGATGAACGAGCGCAGCACCGGCAGATCGGCGTTCACACGATCGATCTCCTCCTCGAGCCGCGCAACGTCGGCTGGTGAAATCGTGATCTGCGCCGGGTGGCGATCCTCGGGCAGCACCGCCAGCTCCCCGCCGACGTCGAACAGCTCGTTCTGGATGCGCACCAGCGCGCGCTTCATCACCGCGTCGTCCTGTGGACCGAAACGATCGACCAGGACGCCCATCACCGCGTTGAGCTCGTCGAGCGTGCCGTAGGCCTCGAGCCGCAGCGAGTCCTTGTCGACCTCCTGACCGCCCGCGAGCCGCGAAGTGCCGCGATCGCCGACCTTGGTGTAGACGCGATTGATGACGATGCTCACCGCTTCGGCGTAGCGCTTGGGGGCATGCCGAGCAAGCGCTCGCCGAGCTCGACGTAGAAGCGCACCGCCTCGGTCAGCTCGTCCTTCCCGATCTTCTCGCCGGCGGTGTGCGCGTCGTGGATCGAGCCCGGCCCGACCAGCAGCGTCTTCCCCAGCGGCACGAGGTAGGGGACGTCCGAGCCGAAGCTCACCGGCGCCGAGCGGTAGCCCTCGGGCGCGTAGATCGCCAGCGGCTCGCTCATGGTGGTCACCTCGACGTCGACGCCCTCGCCGATCAGCCGATCGAGCGCCTCGCGGACGACCTTCGACGACGCGCCCAGGCGCACCAGCAGCTCGGCGCTCGCGTGCGGCGCGATCACGTTCGGGGCGACGCCGCCGGTGAACGATCCGATGTTCAGCGTGGTCGGCCCGTAGGCCGCCTCGCTGGGCAGCTCCGCGTCCACCAGCCGCGCCAGCGCGCGGGTCAGCGCGTGCGTCGCCGAGGTGCCGAGCTCTGGATAGGCGCTGTGCGCGGCAACGCCCTTCACCGACAATTTGAGGCCCAAGATGCCCTTGGCGGCCGACGTCATCACCAGCTTGGTGGGCTCGCCGTCGACGATCCACTCCGCGCTCGGGAGGATCGACTGCGCCATCTTCGCGCCGAGCGAGTCGGTCTCCTCGCCCACCACGCCGAGCAACGCGAGCCCCCTGTGGCCGCGCTTGCGCAGCTCGGTGATCGCCAGCCATTGCGCCGCGAAGATGCCCTTGGCGTCGCAGGTGCCGCGGCCGAACAGCGTGCTGTCGTTCTCCGTCGGCGCGATGAACGGCGGCACCGTGTCGAGGTGCGTGGTGAAGACCAGGCGCGGCGGATCGAGATCGTCGTCGACCGCGAGGACGTTCGCCCGCGGCGCCTTCACGCCTCCGTCGCCGTGCGGGACCGGCTGGAGCAGCGTCTTCCAGCCCTGATCCTTCAGCCGCTCCTCGATGTGCGCGACCACGGTGCCCTCGCGGCCGGTGACCGACTCGATGCTCACCAGCTCCTTGGCCAGACCGACGACGTCTTCCATGCGCCGGAGATGCCACGTCGGGCAGGCGGGGTCGAGCTTGCGCCGCGGCATTTGCTCTGGCCCGATGCGCTCGATGCCACGTGTCCACATCGGCTTCGGGGCCAACCTCGGTGACCCGCGGACGACGCTGCAACGCGCGATCGCCGCGCTGAGCGCCGAAGCGATCGCCTACGTGCGGCGCGCGCCGCTCTATCGCACCGCGCCGATGGGGCCACCCGGACAGCCCGACTATCTGAACACCGTGATCGAGGTGGACACCGCCCTCGCCCCGCTCGAGCTGCTCGACGCGCTGAAGCGCATCGAGGGGGCGCTGGGGCGGCTGCCGTCGGAGCGCTGGGCGGCGCGGGCGATCGATCTGGATCTGCTGCTGTACGGCGAACAGATCGTGGACCACGAGCGCCTGACCGTGCCGCACGCCGGCCTGGCCCAGCGTCGCTTCGTGCTCGCACCCCTCGCTCGGCTGGTCCCCTCGCTGCGCGTGCCGGGGATAGGCCGCACCGTCGCGGAGCTCCTGGCGTCTTCGAGTGACGATCCGAGCAGCGCGATCGAGGTCGAGGGTTGACATCGCGCGCGGGCGCTGCCGGAAGTCGATCCGTGCGCTGGATGCTCATGCCTTTCGTGCTCGCGGGCTGCGATTTGCGCGCTGCCCACCAGACCGACGACCCTGCCCTCACCAAGACCATCACCGCGCTGACCGCCGCCGTCACCGCGCGCACCGACGACACCGAGTCGCGACGCAAGCTTGCCGACGCGCACCTGGCCGCGGAGCACTGGTTCGCGGCCGCCGAGCTCTACAAGCAGGTGGTCGAGGTCGATCCCACCGACGGCCGCGGGTACGCCGGGCTCTCCGATGCGTACCTCAAGCTCGCGTACTTGGAGCCGGCGTTCGAGGCGCTCGGCAAGGGCGTGCGCGCGGAGAAGTTCCCCGAGGAGTGCATGCTGCGCCTCGCCGAGGTGCTGCGCAGCGACGGCTCGCCCGAGGCGATCGGCCAGGCCCGAGACTTCCTCGCGCGGTTCATCCAGGTCGCGCCGCAGCACCCGCGGATCGCGGAGGCCCGAGCGCTCCTCCGGCAGATCGACGTGCAGCTCAGCACCACGCCGGGCGCGACGGTCCGTACCGGCACCGTCGCGCCGACGATGAAGATCCCCGAGCACCAGGGCGGCGGCACCGGCGATACGCCGGTGGGCGCGCTCAACCCGTTCGGCCAGGCGATCCAGCGGGCGATCGCCGCGGTGCAGACCAACGACCCGGTGACCGCCGAAAAGGCGCTGAAGGAAGCGCTGACGTATCAGCCCGACGACGTCGGCGCGCTGTCGTTCCTCGCCGAGACGTACCTCGCGCAGGACAAGGTCGCCGAGGCGCGCAGCAGCGCCGAGCGCGCGTACAAGCTCGAGCCTACGAACTCGCAGGCGCGCTGGGCGTTCGGCCTGGTGAACATCAGGACGCGCGGCGACATCCCGCGCGCGCTCGAGGCCTGGAAGGCGCTCGCCAAGGACGACCCGGACTTCGCCCGCGAGGCCGGCGTCATCCGAACGCTCGAAGACCTGGAGAAGGCGCGACCGGGCCTTCTTCCGCCCTGAGGTCGACGAAGAGCACGACGCCCGCGGCGGCGATCCACACTTGAATCACCGTCTGGATCACGTGCAGGCCCCAGGTCACCGCCGTCGTCCCGCCGAGAAATTCGCCGAGCGCGCCCGTCGCGAAGCTCATCGCGAGCGACACGATCATCAGCCACATCGTCGTCCGGCTGCGCCCGCGGCCCAGCTCGCGGCTCCGCGAGAACGCGTCCCAGCCGCAGTCTTCCAGCACGACGAACGCGGTCACGAACCACCAGCGCATCCCGATGATCACCGCCGGGAACACCAGCAGCACCAGGCCGATGAAAGTCGCCACCATCGACAGCACACCGAAGAAGAACGCCGGGAGCCAGCGCCTGAGCACGCGCCGAGCTTCGAATCGCTTTTCACCGCGCGCGCGGCCGACCCAGTAGGCCGTGCTGAACGGATCGATCGCCACGCTGGCCAGCGCCGCGATCACGAACAGGCCGGAGTCGAGCATCTGCGTCGGGAGGTTGAGGAGGACGAAGACCAGCGCGCCCAGCGGGTGGCGCCACAGGAGCCCTCCCCCGCGCCCCATCACCGACCCGAAGCTCGGGGCCGGCGCGAGCGGGGCGCGCACGGGCGCGACGTCGCTCTCCGGTGCGGCGAACGGATCGTCCACACCCCCAAGATCCTTCACTTTCGTCAACAATCACCGATCTTTCGGCGCCCGACCGCGATTCTTGGGCTTGGGACCGGCACGAGCGCGACCTAGCGTCATATTCATGCTCCGCGCTGCCATCCTCGCCACCACCCTTCTCTTCGCCGCCGACGCGCGCGCCTCCAGCATCCGCTGCGGCAACTCCCTGGTCGGCACCGGCCAGGGGACGCACGAGCTGATCACCAAGTGCGGCCAGCCCGCGTACGTCAGCCACCGCACGGTGGTGACGCCGGGGCTCACGCCCGAAAGCCGCATCTACGAGGACATCGAGACGTGGACCTATCCGGGCGGCCCGGGCGAGATGGTGCGCAGCATCGAGATCCGCCGCGGGGTGATCCTCGACGTCGCGGTGCTCGGCCACAAGGCCGATCCGAGCCGCTGCGAGAGCGTCTCGTTCGCCGCCGCGTCGACGAGCGCGCAAGTCGAGCTCGCGTGCGGCGCGCCCGTGACGCGGAACCAGTGGGTCGAGGAGCGCCGCTACGGCCGCAGCAAGCAGCTCATCAGCCACGAGCGCTGGGTCTACGATCTCGGGCCGGGGCGCTTCTTGCGCATCGTCGAGATCGAGGACGGCCGCGTGCTCAAGGTGTCGACCGGCTCGCGATCACCGTGAACGTGCTTCGGGGTCAGCGGAGCGCGTCGAGCGCGCGCCGTTCCTCTGCGCTGAGCGGTGCCACGTACGCACCCGGCACCAGGGCCCGCGCATAGAACGAGATGCGCGCCGAGTGCTCGAGGATCTCGAGGCGATCGAACGCCTCGTCCAGCGTCGCCCCGAAGGTGAGCGAGCCGTGCCGCGCCATCAGGATCGCGTGGTGCTCGCGGATGGGCCCGCGCAGCGCCTCCGCAAAGGCGATCGTCGTCGGCGTGACGTAGTTGACCGTCGGCACCTCGCCGAGCCCCACGTAGGCCTCGGGCATCAGCGGCCCGGCCATCGAGATCCCCGCGACCGTATGCGCCACCGCGAACGGCGGGTGCGCGTGCACGACGGCGCGCGCGTCGGGCCGCGTCTCGTAAACCACGCGGTGCATCGCGAACTCCGACGACGCCTTGCCCGAGCCTTCGATCACCGTGCCATCGAGCGCGACGAGCACGATGTCGTCCGCGGTCAGGAACCCCTTGCGGCGGTTGGTGGGCGTGACCAGCACGCGATCCGGCGCGACGCGGATCGAGACGTTGCCGTCGCCGGCCACGATCAGCCCGCGCGCGTACATTTGTGCGCAGGTCTCGGCGATCGCCCGGCGCAGCTCGGCGGTCATCGCGCGGACGCCGCGAGCGTCGCGTTGCCCTCGTCGAGGGCCGAGACGACGAAGCCGATCGCCGCATGGAACGCCGGCATCTCGTCGCTGAGGATCGGCGGCGCGGGCGGGAGCGCGACCTTGAGCGGGTTGGTGACGTTGCCGTTCACCCAGACCTCGAAGTGAAGGTGCGGGCCGGTCGAGAGGCCGGTCGATCCGACCAGGCCGATGACCTGCTTCTGCGAGACGTGCGCGCCGGCCCTGATGCCTTTGCCGAACGCGCTGAGGTGCGCGTAGCGCGTCTCGTAGCCGTTCGGATGGCGGATCGCGACCATGTTGCCGTACCCGCCGCGCGGACCGGCGGAGAGCACCTTGCCGTCGCCGACCGCTTGCACCGCAGTGCCCTTGGGCGCGCCGTAGTCGATGCCCTTGTGCTGGCTGCGATACTCGAGGATCGGATGGAAGCGCATCCCGAACCCGCTGGTGATGCTCGCGAACTGGATGGGTGACTTGAGGAACGCCTTTTTGACGGCGGTCCCTTCCTCGGTATAGTAGCCCTCGATCCCATCGGCCGCGACATAGTGAAATGCGCGCGTCTTTTTCGGGTAATCGTTGTTCGGACCGGGGTGAGCGTACTCGGCGCCGATGACCTTTCCGTAGCCCGCGAACTTACCGGCGACGTACTCCTTTTCGACGATCAGCTTGAAGCGATCGCCCTTCTGGGTCTCGGTGTAGAAGTCGATGTCCCAGGCGAACAGATCGACCAGGTTCATCGTGAGCACCGGGCTCTCACCGGCGGCCGCCATCGCGAGATAGAGCGAGTGCTCGATGACGCCCTCGACGAAGACCGTCTGCTTGAGCACGTGCACCAGCTCGGCGACGCCGAAGTACTTGCCGTCGGGCCCGCGCGCCGAGTGATAGATGCTGCGCGCACCGGCGGTGAAGCGGAACCAGACGATGTTGCCGCTCGCGTCGCGCTGGATCTCGACGGTGTTGCCGGGGCGCGCTTTCCGGAAGTCGAACTCGTCGAGCAGCGATCGCACGATGGTGTCGATCTCGGACGCCGTGACGCCGATGCGCGCCAGGGTCACCGAGACCGGCTCGTCGCGGCGCACGGTGTCGATCAACGTCTCGCCGACGAAGTCGGGCAGCGGGCCGATCGGCGCGTCGTAGACCAGCGGATCGAACTTCGGAGCCGGCGGCGCGGTGGGCGGCGTAAAGTCGGGGGAACACGCCAGGATCCCGCCCAAGATCCCGATCAGCGCGAGGGCGACGCGCTTCAAACCCCGAGCCTCACTCTCGAGCCCCTCGCACGGTGGCCACGGGGAGATCAAGCTTCCGGTCCGGCGATTCATTCCGTCTCACTCCGCGAGGAAGCGGGCGAAGACGAAGCCGATCACCGCCGCCACCACCATCACGATCACCAGCCAGCCCGAACCGCGTCGCGTCACCGGAGGGAGGCGCTCGCCCGCATCGATCGGCGGCATCCCGTACACCGGTGCCAGCGGATCCTCGTCGGGGGTCTTGAGCCGCACGCTCATGCGGTCGTGCATCGGCGCGCGGCAAAACGGGCAGGTCTCGCTGTCCTCGCGCACCGAGCGCTGACAGCTCGGGCACGGGCTCACAGGCATTTACATGGCTCGGCGACCCGCTCTTTGCCGTCGATCTTCGCCTGGCGGGCCTCGCCGCACGCGACCTCGTTCGCGTAGCTCGGCGACTTCCTGCGCTTGGAGGCGACCGGCCCGAGCCGCTCGATGTCCTCGGCGGAGCGATAAAAATAGGTCCAGCAGCCGCGGCCCGGCTCACCGACCACCGCGCCGAGCCCGAACGTCGGGCGGCCCTTCTCCATCTTGTCGAAGTTGTCCTGGCTGGTCTTGCAGTCCTTGTAGCCCTTCCGCACGACCGGATTTCGCAGATCGAAAGCGGGATGCGAGGCCGAGGCCGACGACGCCAGCGCCTTCAGCGCGTGCTCGAGCTCCGAAGGCGGTCGGCCGGCGCGACCCAGCGCGCAGCCGGCCATGTAGTCGGCGCGCAGCTCTTCGTCCCACGACGAATCGAGCGCCTGGCGGAAGGACTTGGCGGCGGTCATCACGTGCCCGACCTCGTGCGCGAGCACGCCGAACGACGCGCCGTCGCCGAAACGATCGGCCAGCATCTCGAGGAAGCGCGGCGAATAGACGATCTTCGACTGGGTCTTCTCGCCGTCGCGGAAGCCGGAGACCCAGGTCACCGCGTTCATGCCGATGGTGTCGTTGCGAAAGAGGCTCCCGCGCCCGCAGTTCTTGGCCGGGCAAAGCGCGTCGTAGGCCTGCTGCACCTCGGCGACCGCGCGCGCCGTCGGAGGTGCGTCGAGCGTCGGCTGATAGCCGCCGATGTCGCGCCCGCGGCACAGCGGTGGCGGCACGCCTTGCGCGACCACCATCGCCATCAAGAAAGAGATCACCGCAGCTCGCTCACCACGTTCGACGATTTCTCCGAGTGCGCTTTTCCGTCGTAGCGGATGAGCACGCCCTTGTTGTCGACCTTGGTGGCGATGAGCACCGGGCGACCCCACACCGCGAACACCGCGGAGAGCGAGTCACGCGCCCAGTCCTGCTGCAGGTCCACGCCTTCGTGGGCGTGATGGAGCAGCAATTCGCCGCGATTTTCCCAGTTCGCATCGAGGGCCGAGATGCGCGGCTGTCCGAGGTTGGTGAGCTGGAGGACCAGCTTGCGCTTGATCTCCTTGAACTCGCGCGACTGGATCTCCCAGTCCCCGCTCTTCTTGTTCACGCCGTAGGTGAAGAGCTTCTGGGCGCGCGCGAAGTCCTGGGTGAGGAACTCGTCGATGAACGTGACGTCGTTGTAGAGCTTTCGCACCTCGAACAGCTTCTTCATTCCGAGGCCGAGCTGCTTGTCCCAGCGCTTGCGCTGCGCGAGATCGTCGCACTCTTCCCACTCTTTGCCGAACTGCCCCTTGTTCCAGCGATCTTCGATGTGGCGGAAGAGCTCGACGCCGAGCTTGTACGGGTTGATGCGGCCGGGCTGCATGCCCATCGTGCCGGAGTGCACCTGGGCGTACTCGATCAGCTCCGAGTCACGCAGCGCGCGGGTCGTCATGATCTTGCTGTGCCAGTAGCTGGCCCAGCCCTCGTTCATGATCTTGGTCTGCGCTTGCGGCGCGAAGTAGTAGGCCTCCTCGCGCACGATCGAGAGCACGTCGCGCTGCCAGGGCTCGAGCGGTGAGTGCTCGAGCAAGAACGCCAGCACGTCGCGCTCGGGGTGCTCGGGGAAGCGCTTCTTCTTCTTCGCCTCCTCGTCGATCTTCTTCTTCTCCGCGTCGATGAACGACTGCGGGTTCATGTAACCGCGCAGGTAGCTCTTCTCGGTGGGAATGAGGCGGACCATCTTGGCTTCGGGCTCATCGGCGACGGCGCTGACCGCCTTCTTCGGGCCCTTCTTCTTGGTGGCAAAGACGCTCTGGGGGTCGATCAAATTCTCGATCGTCAGGCAGCGGTCCAGGAAGCTCTCGACGATCTCGACGCCGTGGCGGTCCATGTAGCGGCGGATGCGGGCCGCGTGGTTGGCCATGACATCGAGCATCCGCCGGTTGGTGTGGGCGAAAAACACGTTGTTCTTGAAGAAGTCGCAGTGGCCGTAGACGTGGGCCATCACCAGCTTCTGCACGGTGACGCTGTTGCCCTGCATCAGGTACGCGTAACAAGGGTCGGTGTTGATCACGAGCTCGTAGATCTTCTGGAGGCCGTAGGTGTGGCCCTTGCTCAGCGAGTCGAACTCCATGCCCCACTTCCAGTGCGGGTACCGCGTGGGGAAGCCGCCGTACGCGGCGACCATCGCCATCTCTTCCTCGGACACCATCTCGAAGATGACCTCGTAGGTGTCGAGCCCGTAGGCCTTGGCGTGCGCGCGGATCTCGCGCTGGAGCTCGACGAGGTGCGGAGGCAGAGACATCGCTCGCGAGTCTAGCCCTCCGCTGAGGCTCGCGTCGATGGACGCGGCCGGTCATTCGAGCTAAGACGGCCCCGATCGTGCGGATCCAGCTCTATATTGCCGCGTTTTTGCTGTGCGGATGCCCGGCCAAGAAGGACGACGCCCAGGCCGCCAAGCAACGCATCTTCGGGAAAGACGCCCCCGAGCCGGCGCTGGAAAAACGTGCCAAGGAGCCGCTCGACGCGCGGGGGCTGGCCAGCGACGCCACCCTCGCCCGCCGTGCGATCGGCATGTCCTGGGAAGAGGTCGTGGCCCGCCTCGGCGTCGTCGAGTACCGCGGCGTCGCCAAGATCGACGTCTCGCGCGGGCGCCCCGGCTTCTCAGTCACGGAGCAAGGCGTGATCACCCAGGGACTGGCCGGCTCGTTCCACGTCGCGCAGCGCGACAACGACGATCAGCCGCTCCGCGAGGCCTACTACAACAACGGAATCTTCTTCTTCTCGAGCGGCGGTGGTCAGATGCGCGTCGAGGGGCTGATCCGCGATCGCCCGCGCGCCATGCGCGAAGAGGTCTGGTCGCCCCTCTCCACGTTCACCCAGTACTACGGCGCACGCCTCGGACTCGCGCCCGGTGGTGAGGTCACCGTCGGCGGCCGCGCCGGCGTGAAGTACCAGCTGGTGCTCGTCACCGGCCCTGAGACGATCGAGGGCACCGACGGCGACGCGCCCAAGAGCCCCAAGGTCCTGAAGGGCTTCATCGTGTTCGACGCGGAAAAAGGCGCCCCGATCAAGGCCGAGATCACCGGCGAGCTCGACGTGCCCGGGGGCGAGGGGGGCAAGGCCGCAGCCGAGCCGGGGAAGATCGCGCTCACGCTCCAGATGGAGGTCAAGCAGGTCGAGGCGCTCGATCTCAAGCCGAAGGCCTTCATCCCCGGCATCGAGCGCCACCCGCTCGAGCCCGATCCGCTCGCGTTCCTCGACGGCGGCACGCGCTCCAGCACCGTCATCGGTGGCAAGAAGAAGGTCGCCGCCCCGGTCGAGCCCGAGCCGGAAGACCCGTGACCCCCGAGCAGCCCGAGGCGTCTTCGCCGGCCGCGAGACGAAAGGCCTTCGCCGCGCGCGCCCGGAGCGGCCGCATCGTCGTGAAGATCGGCTCCGGCGTGATCACCGACGACAAGGGCCGCCTCGATCTGCGCGTCGTGCGCCGCCTCGCCGACGACATCGCGCCGCTCGCCGGCGTGCGCCGCTGGCCCTTCGTGGTGTCGTCGGGCGCGATCGCGGTGGGCACCTCGATCCTCGGCCTCGCCTCCCGCCCAAAGACGATGCCCGGACTCCAGGCCGCGGCGGCGGTGGGCCAGTCGAAGCTGGTCGAGGCCTGGTCGGCGGCGTTCCGGAAGTACGAGATCCCGGTCGCGCAGATCCTCCTGACCCACGCCGACGTCGCCGATCGCGGGCGCTTCCTGAACGCACGACGCACGCTGGGCGAGCTGGTGGACCGCAAGGCGATCGCGGTGATCAACGAGAACGACACGGTGTCCACCGAGGAGATCGCGTTCGGCGACAACGATCAGCTGGCCGCCGAGGTGGCCAACATGGTCGACGCCGAGATCCTGGTCTTGATGTCGGTGGCACCCGGCCTGCTCGATGCGCACGGCCAGCGCGTGCCGGTGGTCGAGGCCGCCGATCCGGCGCTCGACGCGCTGATCCAGCCCACCAAGTCGAAGAACGGCACCGGCGGCATGACCACCAAGCTCAAGAGCGCGCGGGCCGCGGCGGAGCGCGGAGCGATGGTGGCGATCATCGAGGGCAAGCGCCCCGGCGCGCTCGCCGCGGTGCTCGCGGGTGAGGACATCGGCACGCTGCTCGTCCCCGGCGAGGCCAAGCCGAAGCTGAAGAGCCGCGCCGCCTGGATCGGCTACAGCCTGCGCGCGCGCGGCACGCTGGTGGTCGACGCGGGCGCGAAGGTCGCGCTTTGCGAGCGCAACAAGAGCCTCCTGCCGTCGGGCGTGGTGGACGCGCTGGGCGCGTTCGAGGCCGGCGATCCGGTGGAGATCCGCGCCGACGGTGAGGACGCGCCGTTCGCGCGCGGGCTCTCGCGTTATGGCGCCGAGCCGCTGCGGCAGATCCGCGGCCTGCCCTCGAGCGCGATCCGCGAGAAGCTGGGGTTCACCACCGGCGACGCCGTGGTGCACAAAGACGACCTCGTGGTGCTCTGATCAGTCGCTGGGGCCGGTGACGACCTGCGGGGTCTCGGCGGCGTTGAGGATCAAGTAGGTCGCCACCGAGAGCACCGCGCCGGTCGCGATCGAGATCCACGGAATGCCGTCGTCCTCGACGAGCTCGCTGCCGAGCGCCGTCACGCCACCGCCCGCCATCAGGCCGAGACCGAGCGGCGCGATCGCCAGGCCCGATCCCGCGATCTGCTCCTGCGGCGTGTCACCCGATCCGAAGCGCAGCCACGACGACTGATCGCAGGTGGGCTGCCCATTGGGGTGCACGCAGAGGAACTGGTTGGTCTGGGTCCCGGCCCCCACGATGCTCGCGACCACCATGGTGGCGCCCGCAGCGGCGACGCCGAGGCTGCCCCAGAAGATCATGGTTCGCGCGGCGGCGAGGCCGGTACCGGACGCGTCGAGGTTGGCCTCGACCTCGGTGATCGCCTTGGCCCGCACCTGGATCGGGATCTCGACCGGCGCGTAGCCACTCGCCGCGAGCGAGACCACCCGGGGTCCGGCCCGCGCGTCCTCGAGCCGCGTGACGCCGGGCCGCGAGGTGCCGACCAGCGCGCCGTCGAGGCGGATCTCGGCGCCATCCACGTTGGTCTTCACGTCGATCGTTCCGAGCGTCGCCCACGCGCCGCGCTGCTCGAACATCGGCCGGAAATCCTGCGAAAAGAGCTTCTCGACGTAGGCCAGCGCCTCGTCCTCGCCGGACACGGTCGCCGGGCTGGGACGCGCGATGACCGCGGTCTCCTGGAAGCGCGCCTCGAGCTCGGCGGCGGCGTCGGCGCCCGTCTTCCCGTGCTCGCGGATCAGCAGATCCAGGCCCTCGTCGACGTCGATGAGGATCGCCGAGAGGCGGGTCTTGTCCCCCTGCGGGAGGAGCGTGACGAGCACCAGGAAGCGCGCGAGCTTGTCGCCCGCGGCGCGGCGCTCGGCGTTATGCGCCTCGAGGGCCTTGCCCTCGCGCGCCAAGCGCTCGACGTCGACGTCGCGGCGGGTGGCCTTCAGGAGCTGGATCGCATCGCCCTTGGCGTCGACGACCTCCTTCGAGTCTTTCACCTCGCGGGCGAAGAGCGCGCTTTTGTCGCGCAGAGCCCGATCCGCGACCTCGAGGAAGCGCAGGGTGCTCGAGCGCGCGTCGGCGCCGGCATAGGGCGAACGAACCACCAGATCGAGAGCATCACGTTCCTGGAGGGTGATCTTGCCGACCAGTTCCTTCTCTTCGGGCGTGGCGCCCGCCATGCCCGACGACAAAAAAGCAAGGCAGGAGGCGACGGATGCAAGCAGCACTGAGGAGGGATGCTAGACGAGCGTCGAGATCGCTGGAAGGATGCGCCCGGGCGAAAAATGGGCGACCGCGCCGCGTTCATCGTGATCAACGGTCCCGGGCATGACCACACACGCGTTGCGTTGCGCGAGGGTATAACCTCTTTCGGAAGGTTGCCTTCGAACGACGTGATCCTGCTGGGCGATCTCGTGTCTCGAAATCACGCCCGCATCATTTTCTTCGACGGAAAGGCCTCTATCCAGGACCTCGGCTCGCACAACGGCTGCTGGGTCAACGAGGAGAAGGTCAGCACGCGCGCGCTCGGTCCGAGCGACATCGTGCGGATCGGCAACTTCAAGATCACGTTCCTGCGCGGCATGCCGGGGGACGCGATCTCCAGCTTCGTCGACGAGCCGACCGGCACCGCCGAGGATCGCAACAGCACGCCGCCGCCGCCCGTCTTGCGCGTGCCGGCCGCCAGCACCGACACCGTTCGCCCGCGCGCCAAGACGGCCATGGGCGGTATCTCGACCAAGTCGCAGCTCGGCTCGCTCCCGCGCGACACCGAGCCCCCGCCCGGCGGCGAGCTCCGCCACCGCGATCCGTCGCAGGGCGCGCTGGTCCGCGACATGGGCGCCGACTCGCCCGGCCCCGGCACGCTGCTGCTGCTCTATCGCGTGAGCGAGGCCCTGGCGCGCGCGCGCGACGTCAACGACTTCCTCGAGCAGGTGCTCGACTTCGTGCTCGAGCGGCTGCCCTCCGAGAGCGCGATCGTGTTCCGCACGCACGACGGCGGCGGCGACCCGATCCGCGCAGCCGTCGCCGGGCCCGCGACCAAGCACGGCGAGCCCGCGGCCTCGATGAGCGCGGTCCGCTGGGCGGTCGCCAAGCGCTTCAGCGTGTACTCGAAGGACATCGCGTCGGACCTGCGTTTCCGCACTGGAAAGAGCGTCGCGGACATGTCCCCGGATCTCCGCGCGCTGGTCTGCGCGCCGATCGCGGTCGAGGACCGCGTGCTCGGCGCGCTGTACCTCTCGCGCTCGATCACCCAGCCGTACAGCGAGGACGACGTCGATCTGGTCGAGGCCATCTCGCACCTGGTCGCGGCCGGCATCGAGCGCATCGAGACCCGCCAGCGCGCGGTGGACGACGGCGTGATGCGCGTGCTGCTCGCGCGCACGCACTCCGGTGACGTCGTCGAGCGCCTCTTGCGCGAGGATCGCCCGTTCCTGGAGGCGCGCGTGGGCACGGTGTGCTTCTGCGGGATCCAGGGCTTCGTCGCGGTGGCCGAGCGGCTCGCGCCGGAGGAGGTCTCGGAGTTCCTCACCGCGTATCTCGACGCGATGTCCTCCCGCATCTTCGATCACCGCGGCGTGATGCACTCGCTGCTCGGCGACGAGTTGGTCGCGGTGTACGGCACGCCCTACGCGTACGGCGACGACGCCTCGCGCGCGGTCGCCGCGGCGCTCGACATGCGGGCGGAGTTCGATCGCCTGGCAGCGCGGCGCCCCGGCCTCGGCCCGCTGCGCCTCAGCGTCGGCGTCGACACGGGTCGGTTGCTGGCGGGCCCCGTAGGGCCTTCGCGCCGACTGGACTACACGGTTCTGGGTGAGGCCGTTCGCGTGGCCGCCCGGCTGCGAGCCCTCGCCCCGCCCGGCACCGTGCTGGTCAGCGCCGCGACTCGACCGGCGCTCGGCGGCCGTTTCGGCCTGCGAATCGCCGGGAAAAAGCAGCTCCGCCCGCGCTCCGAGGCCGAGGACGTGTACGAGGTCACGGGGCAAGCGCCCGACGCCTCGCGCACCGAGATGATCGAGGACTGACCTCCCGTTAGAGCGCCGTCTCCTCTATCATCGACGCGCGCGTGTCCTCCCCTTCTCCACCTCCCGAAGGCGCGCTCCGACGCCTCGGTCGCTACGCGATCCTCGAAGATCTGGCGAAGGGCGGCATGGCGCAGGTCTTCATCGCGCAGAAGGACAACGCCCCCGAGATCTGCGTGCTCAAGCAGCTCCTCGGCGAGCTCGAGACGCACGCCACCGCGGGCAAGCGCTTCTACCGCGAGGCCCATGTCGCCTCTTATCTGACGCACCGCCGCATCGCGCGCACGATCGACGCCGGCTTCGAGGACGGCACGTTCTGCATCGCGATGGAGTTCATCGCCGGCCGCGACGTCGAGAGCATGATGCACCTGCTCATGCGGCAGGGCCGGATGCTGCCGTACGAGCTGTCGCTCTCGGTGGCGATCGGCGTGCTCGAGGGCCTCGAATATGCGCACGACGCGCTCGATCCCGACGGGGCCCCGCTCGACATCGTGCACCGCGATCTTTCGCCACGAAACGTGATGCTCTCCTTCGACGGTGAGGTGAAGGTCATCGACTTCGGCCTCGCCCGCGGGAAGGTGGACGACTTCAAGACCGCGCCCGGCATGATCCTCGGGACGTTGCGCTACGTGTCGCCGGAGCAGGCGGTCGCCGATCCGATCGACCGGCGCAGCGACCTCTACTCGATCACGGTGGTGCTCTACGAGATGCTCACCGGTCGCCCGCTGGTGCGCGACGGCAAGGCGCTCGACGTGCTCACCGACGTCGTGCAGCGCGTGCCGGAGTCGCTCTCGGTGCGTAACCCGCACCTGCCGGTGGCGCTCGATCCGGTGATCGCGAAGGCGCTCCACAAGCGCCCCGAGGATCGCTACCAGACGGCGAAGGAGCTGCGGCTGGCGATCGAGGAAGCGGCCGGTGATCTGGCCCGCATTCCGCGCGCCGCGGTCGGTGAGTTCGTCACCGGCCTCTTCCCGAAAGAGAAGGAGAAGGCGCACGAGCTGATCGAGCGCGGCCGGCGGCGCCATCAGGAGCTGTCGCGCAACAAGGGCGTCCCCGATCGCAACGAGATGACGATGGCCGGGGTCGGGCCGCGGGACATGACGCCGCCCGATGATCCGAGATCGCGGACCCGCACCGGCTATCACGCCCCCGACGACGATCCGGGGTCGATGACCCGCACCGCGTGGCTCTCGGACGGTCAGGTCGACCCGATGGGAGCGACGCGCGTCTCCGGCTACGAGCCGTCGCGCGGCGACCCGACGTCGCCGGTCGTGATGTCGCCGGGCGACTCGACGCGCGTGACGCCGTTCGACGATCGCACCTCGACGATGGACATGTCGGCGACGCGCGTGACGCCCGCCTCGTCGATCCTGATCGAGCCCGCGAGCAACAACTGGGCGCGGCTCGGCGTCACCGCGACGATCGCGATCGCGGCCCTCGGCGTGCTCCTGATCTGGGCGTCCACCCGCCGCAACGAGGTCGCGACGGTCGCGCCCGGGACGAGGCCCACCGAGGTCGCGGCGCTCCCGCCGCCCGGCGCTCTGCCCGGCGCGCTGCCGGCGGCCGCCTCGCCCGGCGTGGTCGTCTCCCCGCCGCCGGTGCCTCGCCCGAGCCCCTCCCCCGCGGCCACGACGGCGCCTCCACCCTCCGCCACGCCGCGCCGCGCGACACCCGTGTCCACGGGCGACGCGACCCCGCCTGCGTCACCCTCGCCCACGCGCAAGCCCGTCGAGACGGCGGTCCCGCGATCGAAGTCCGATGGCCTCCGCGCGCAGCTCCGCGAGCTCCAGACGCACTGGGATCGCAAGTCCGCGGGCGAGCGCTTCGTCGCCTACGATCGCATCCGGAAGGACGTGATCTCCGCTGCGCCCTTGGAGCTCGTCGGGCGCCTGGAGCGGATGCTCGACGACGCGACCGTGTCCGGAGACGAGAAGGACATAATCCGGCTGACGAACGCGTTGGACATGATCGACAAGACCAAGTCGCCATGAGCCTCGGACGCAGACTGTGGAACGTGGCGCGCGCAGAAGTGCGTGACGTCTTTCGGCGAGCGCCGCGCGAGAAGCCGCCGGAGCCGGAGGCGCAGCCCGCCGACGCACCCTCAGCAGCCAAGGCCGAAGAAGAGCCCCCGCGCCCCCGCCGCCGCGCGCCGGGCCCCGCGGGCGACACCGAGGTGCGGCGTTGGTACGCGAACCTCGAGCTGCCGTACGGCGCGCCCTCCGCCGAGGTGCGCGCCGCTTACCGCCGCTTGATGCGCCGCTATCACCCCGACATGCACCACGGGAACCCGGAGGCCGAGAAGGCCGCGACCGAGCTGAGCCAGGCCCTGCGCCGCGCGTACGAAGGGCTGCTCCTTCACCTCGGCTGAACGGTCCCGCGGACCGGGCCCGGCACGGTGGCGGTCTCCGTCGCGAGCGACACGATCATCGACGGGCCGCGCGCGCTGAAGTTGGCGCCCGTGATCGCGACCGGGCCCGGCACCTCCACTATCTGCGTCGCGCCGAGATACGTCGCGTGCGTCGCGGTGATCGTCCGGCCGGCGGGATCGACGATCGTCACCTGGCCGTCGAGCTCGGCCCGCTGGCCGCGCACGTCGGCGATCGCCGCGCGCGCGACGAGGCGCCCGCGCTCGGCGCCGCTGGGATCTCGGGCCACCAGGACCAGATCTTCAGCGGTGATCTGGCCCGCGCGACGATCGAGCGTCCCTCGGCGGGCCTCGGCGGCCAGGCGCGGGTGGCCGTCGATCCAGCGCTCGGCGCGCACGCCCTCGACGATCAGCTCGTGCGCTCCGGGGGCGGGGACCGCCGGTGGTGCCGCGGGCGGCGCCGGCGCGCACGCGGCGACCAGCGCGCCTTGACAGCATGCCACGGCCCATCGAACCTTCGGCCCGCGTCTCGCCATGGCCAGTACACCACGTCGCTTCAGTGTCTCGGAGGTCAACGCGCTCGTCCCGTCGCTCGAGGCGAGCCTGCGTCGCATGGACGAGCTTCGGCAAGAGATCGCCGCGCGCGCCAACGAGCTGGAGCGCCAGGGCTTCGGCCCGCTGACACACACCGGCCCGCTCCCGCCCGAGATCGTCGAGCGCAAGAAGCGCGTCGAGGCCGCGGTGAAGGAGCTCGAGGCGGAGGTCGATCGGCTGTCCGCGACCGGCGGAATCCTCGCCGACGTCGATCGCGGCCTGGTCGAGTTCCTCTCCACCAAGGACGGACGCGACATCCTGCTCTCGTGGCAGCTCGGGGAGCCGGTGGTCACCTACTACCACCCGCTCGATCAGCCCGGCCGTCGCCCTCTCTGATCCGAACTCCATCGCGCCGCGTAGGATCGGGCGATGCTCCTCGCGCTCTTGCTGGCCGCCGCCGGGCCGTCGGGCGTGGCCTGGCGCACCTTCGATGAGGCTGCTTTCGCCGAGGCCCGCGCCACCAGGAAGCTGGTGATCTCGATCTCGGCACCGGCTGGTGCCACTGGAACACGTCGAAGCGCCGCTTCCCGAGCGGGACGCTCCTCGCCGACGCCGAGCTGGGCCGCGCGCCGATCCACGTCACGGTGGTGGGGAAGAAGGACGATCCGGCGGCCAAGGCGCTGTTCCTGGCGGCGCGAACGTGGCCCGCGTCGTACGCGCGGATCGAGTGGCTCGATCGCCTCGAGGGACCGCTTCCCGGGAGCGACCTCGAATTCCCGACGCTCCCGCGGGCCGCCGCCTTTGCCTGCGCGAACGGCGGGTGCTCGAGCCCGCTCACGGATCCGACGAAGATCGCCGAGGCGATCACCCGCGTTTCACGCCTCTGAGAAGGAAAGACCGCTGAGGAACCCAGGAAAAGGATTCGGATTCTTCTGTCTGATCCGGATCGGGAAAAGAAAGAGTCGTTCGACAGCGCGCACCCGCCCCGGCGTTCCACGAACCTTCCTGGGTTCCTGGTTCCTCAGCGATCTCTCTTCTGCGACGCGCCGGGCATGCACCACCCGCAGCGATAGCGCTGCACCTCGGCAGCATTCGCACCTCGCGTTCGGCTGGCCTCGCTTGGCCCGCAAAGTGTACAGAGGGCGCGCATGCACGCGTCGATCGTCCTCCTCCCCTTACTGTCGGCCTGCGCGATGGTGCCCGACACCATCCGCGGCAACGGCACCCCGATGACGCAGTCGCGCGACGTATCGGGCTTCAAGTCCGTCGAGGTCGATGGAGCGATCGCCGCGGAGATCGCGACCGGAGCGCCGTGGAAGGTGGACGTGTCGGCCGACTCGAACCTGATCGACCGCGTGAAGACCGAGATCCGCGGCGAGACGCTGGTGATCCGCCCCGAGGGCAACTTCTCGGCGAAGACCCAGATGGTGGTGCGGATCGCGATGCCGCACATCAACGCCATCCAGGTCACCGGCGCATCGCGCGCGATGATCAACGGCTTCATGGGCCGCCGCCTCGAGGTCCACGCCAGCGGCGCGTCCGAGGTGAAGGCTATCGGCGCAGTGGCGGAGATCGTCGCCGAGCTCTCCGGCGCCAGCGTCCTCGACGCGCGCGCGGTCGGATCGAGCACCGTCTCGATCACCGCGAGGGGCGCCAGCCACGCCGTCGCAAAGGCCGAGAGCAGCATCTCGGCCGTGGCGAGCGGGGCCTCGTCGATCACCGTCGATGGCGGCGGGAAGGTCGCCAAGCACGAGGCGAGCGGGGCCTCGTCCATCACGATCAACGGAGCGAAGCTCGATTGACACGAGCACACGGCCCCGTTGCTCGTGGCCGTGGATCAGCGTGTTGTTGCGCGGTGGGTGGCGATGATCCGCTCCGCCTCCTCCACGTGCAGGCGCTCGATCAGCGCGCCGTCGAGCACCGCGACGCCCTGCCCTCGCTGCTCCGCTACCGCGAACGCGGCGATGACGCGCTCGGCGTGCGCGACCTCCTCGGCGGACGCGCCGTAGACGCGGTTGGCCTCGGCGATCGTGCGCGGGTGGATCAGCGTGCGGCCGTCGAAGCCGAGCCCGCGGCTGGCCTCGCTGCTGGCGCGAAATCCAGCGTCATCGTCGATCGCCAGGTGGACGCCGTCGAGCACGTCGAGGCCGTACGCCCGCGCGACCATCACCGCGCGTCCGAGCGCGTACGCGACCGGCGCGCGGTCCGCGACATGACGCGCGCGCAGACTCTTCACCAGGTCGGAGGTCCCCATCACCAGCACGGCCAGCCGATCGGAGTCCCTAGCGATCGCGTCGAGGCCGATGACCCCGCGCGGCGTCTCCACCATGCACCAGATCGCGCACGGCACAGCGCGCTCGGCCTGACGGACGGGGGTGGGATCGTCCACCTTGGGGAGCAAGACCCCGTCGATCGGCAGCGTGGCGGCCCAGGCGAGATCGGCGGCGCCCCACGGGGTGTCGAGGCCGTTCACGCGCACGATCTTCTCCTGCCAGCCGGTCCCGACGACCGCGGCGATCGCGGCCCGGGCCTCGATCTTGGCCTCCGGGAGCACCGCGTCCTCGAGATCGAAGATCAGGACGTCGGCGTCGAGCGACGCGGCCTTGGCCAGCGCGCGCGCGTTCGATCCGGGGACGTAGAGGGCGGAGCGTCGGGGCCGCATCCAGGAAGGATGGATCGAGCGCCCGCTGCGAGATAGGGTCGGGCCTTGATCGCCTGGCTCGCACTGGTTGCGCTCGCCGAGCCGCCCGCGCCCATCGTCCCGCCGCGGGCGATCGCGCCGGACTTCGCGTTCTTCGAGGCGACCCTGGCCGACGCGGAGTCGACGCTGGTCGAGGTCGACGCCCTCGGCTCGGCGCTCGCGCTGATCCACAACCGCTGGGCCGAGCGCCAGCCGCCGCCGCCGTGCGACGACGCCGAGGCCCGCTCGCTGGCGGCGCGCGCCCCGCTGTTCGGAGCGGCCTATCGCGACGCGGTGCAGGCCGCGCGGGTGCGATCGGCCCGCCTCACGCGCGTGGTCGTGTCGCCGGTGTCGAACCCGCTCCTCGGCCAGCGCGATCGCGAGCGCGCCGATCGCGTGGTGGTGAAGACGCGGTCCGCCGCGCGCGCGTACCTCGAGACCACCGCCTGGCAGACCGCGCACCTCACGCCGTGGGCCAACCGCTGCGCCCCGACGCTCGCGGTGGACGGCGGCCTGGTCCCGCGCGCCCCGCGATCACCGCTCGAGACCCGCGGCGCCACCGCCATCATCGGGATCGGCGGCGGCCGCGTCTGCCCCACCGACAAACCCGCCGACGGCAAGCCGGTCGTGGTCACCGGCAACGTCGCGTGCCTCGGCCTCGAGAAGTGCGACTGCGCGGTGCGTAACGTGCTGCCCGGCGCCGTGCTCGGTCCGTAAGAAGGCCAGAAGCCCTCCTGTCCGTCCTGCTCTCCTGTTGATCCTCTTTTCTCGGATCAGGACGAAGTCGAGCTTCGGACCCAGCCCGGATCCGCTGCGCGCACGCGCGCCCACGCATCCTTCGCTTCATCGGCGCGGCCGAGCGCGGCGAGCGCGGTCGCGCGCAGCACCAGCGCTTCGGGGAGCCACGGCTCGCCTTCGAGCACGGCGTCGGCGAGCTTCAGCGCGTGGGTCGGATCGCCGGCGCCCAGGTACGCTTCGCCCACCGCGATCTGGCCGATCGGATCGCCGACGGCCAGCGGCTCCATCGTCGCAGGCGTGGCGTGCTGCTCGATCGCGCGCCGGAGCTCGAGCGCCTGCGCGACCGGGGCGAGGCCGAGCGCGCGGGCGGCGGCGATCGCGTCGTCGAGCTTGCCCAGGCTGGTCGCGAGCGCGAGGCGCAGGCGGGCCGCCTCCTCGATCGCGCCGCGCCGTTCGAGCTCGGGGACCAGCGCGTACGCGACGTCGAGCGCCGGCGCACGCACCGCCAGCGCGATGCGGCGCCGCACCGGCTCGGGGCTGCTCGGGTCGGCGGCCTGCCACTGCTCGAGCAGCATCTGATCTTCGGGCCGGCCGCCCATCACCTCGGCGAGCGACACGCGCAGCTCGAGCACCCGCGGATCGCCTTGGAATCGTGGTCCCAGCGCGTCGAGCAGCGCCACCGCGTCGCGCGGCCGTCCCATTGCCAGGAAGACTCGCGCCCGCGGCACGGCAAAGCGCGCGTCCTCCGCGGCGCGCGTCGCGACCTGCCCCCACGCCGAGAGCGCCGCCTCGGTCTGCGCGAGCGCAGCCAGCGCAGTGGCCTCCTCCGCCAGGTGGATCACGCGATCCGGCGCCGCCAGGCCCGCGCGCGAGAACGCGTTCCTCGCGCCGGCGTAGTCTTTCGACTCGAAGCGCCGCCGCCCAGCGATCCAGTGTCCGAGCGCCATCCGCGGATCGATGTAGAGCGCGCGCTCGATCGGATCGAGGCGCCGATCGTGGATGCTCTCGGCCGGCACCGGCGGGATCAGCCGGTACCAGGTGGCCGCCGCTCGCCCGAGGATCAGCCGCGCGTAACGATCGCGCGAAGGCGTCTTGGCCCACATCGCTTCCGCGCCGGCGAGCGGCTTGCGCCCGATCAGCGACGCGATGCGCGGCAAGAGCGCCGCCACAGCAGGCGTCGGATCGTCGGCGCACTCCTCGCTCAGCGCGGCGCAGGTGGCGGTCGTCGCCGTGCCGCACAGCTCGAGCGCGATGATCATCGACTCGCGCTCCGGCTGATCGACTCGCACCCGCAAGCGCCAGCGATCCGCGTCCGACTCCACCCGCCCGCTCAGGCCGGGCGAGACCGGTACGTTCTCCACCGCGGGCACCACGCCCATCACGTCCGAGAGCCCCGACTCGATCTCGGCCGTGACCAGCGCGCGTTGCTCGACGAGGCGCCGCTCCTCACCCTCGATCGCCCGCAGCTCGATCGTCACCACCACCACCGGCGTCGGTCCGATCGGCGCGAGCGGCGTGGGCACCGCGGGCGCCTCGACCGCCGGATCCGTGCCGCACGCCGTTTCGAGGACGGCGAGGACGCCGAGGAGGACGGCGAGGACGCCGAAGGGCCATGCCGCTCGCGAGCGCATCGAGCGCACGCTAGCAGAAGCCTTGCTCCGCTGCTGCCGAAGCCGTAGACCTGGGTCGCGTGGCCGAGAGCATCGACGCTCCGCCGCCGGCCCAGCCCGCGCGCTTCCTCGCCGGCCTGCGCGCCTTTGCTCGCGGCGTGCTGCGCTGGACGATCCGTCTCATCACGGTCGCGATCTTCCTCGGCCTGATCGGCGCCGCGGTCGGGGCCTGGTGGATCAACAAGACGATCCTCACCGACCTCCCGAAGGATCTCTCCGATCTGCGGCAGTTCCGCCCGCCGACCAGCTCTCTGGTGTACGCGGCCGACGGGACCCTGGTCGACGAGTTCTACCTCGAGCGGCGCATCTGGAGCCCGCTGGCCGAGATGCCGCCGCACGTCTGGCGCGCGTTCATCGCCGCCGAGGATCGCCGCTTCTTCGAGCACAAGGGCTTCGATCTCGGCGGGATCTTCCGCGCCGCGGTGGCCAACCTGCAGCGCGGCGAGGTGACCCAGGGTGGCTCCACCATCACCCAGCAGCTGGTGAAGAACCTGCTGGTCGGCAGCGAGCGCAGCTACAAACGTAAGGTCAAAGAGTTGGTGCTCTCGTACCGACTCGATCAGGAGCTGACCAAGGAAGAGGTGCTCGAGCTCTACGTGAACTACGTCTTCCTCGGCTCCGGGAACTACGGGGTCGAGGCGGCGGCGCGCGACTACTTCGGCCTCTCGACGCGCGATCTCTCGGTCGGGCAAGCGGCGATGCTGGCGGGCCTGGTGCCCGCGCCGTCGCGCTACTCGCCGCGCTCGCACCCCGACATGGCGGCGTGGCGCCGGCAGGTGGTGCTGCGCGCGATGGCCGAGGAGCACTTCGTCACCGAGGAGGCGGCGGTACGCGCGGCCGAGGCGCCGGTGCTGGAGGTCGAGCCGCCCGGCGGCAAGGAAGGCAACGCGGTCGCGTACGTGACGCAGGTGCGCCGCGAGCTGCGCCGCCTGATCGGCGCGGATCTGGCCCGCGAGCGCGGCTTCCACGTGCACACGCCGCTCGATCTCAGCCTGCAAGCCGTCGCCGACAAGGCGGTGCAGTCCGCGGTGCGCGCGCTGGAAGAGCGCCAGGGCAAGAACGGCGCGCTGCAGCGGATCCCACCGAGCGGATGGGAGGCTTTCAAGAAGCGCGCGCCCGGCCTGCGGCGCGATCCCACCGACGGACAGATCCTGCCGCCCGCCAAGAACGAGTGCTTCCAGGTGCTGGTCGCCGACGGCCTCGACAAGCTGGAGACCGCGTCGCTGAGCTATGCGCTCATCCCGGAAGATCGCGCGGTCAAGGTGCGCGCGCTGCGGCAAGCGGCGTCGGTCGAAGGGCTGCCGATCATCGGCACCTCCAGCACCAGCAGCACCGCCGCGGCGAACAACACCGGGCCCGGCATCCTCTCGAAGACGGTGCGCAACGGCGACGTGCTGCGGGTGTGTCTCGCCGAGGGCAACCAGGTGCGGCTCGATCCGCGCCCCTGGGCCGAGGGCGCGGCGGTCGTGCTCGAGGTGAACACCGGGCGGATCATCGCGATGGTCGGCGGCTATGACGTCGGCCTGGAGGGCTTCGTACGCGCGACGCAGGCCCAGCGGCAGCCCGGATCGAGCTTCAAACCATACGTCTACGCGACCGCGCTCTCCCGTGGGCACACCCAGCTCGACGTGGTGGTCGACGGCCCGCTCGCGCTCAACGCGGGCGGCGGCAAGACGTGGCGACCGAAGAACTACGACGGCAAGTTCTTCGGCCCGATCCCGCTGCGCGACGCGCTGGCAAAGAGCCTCAACACGGTGAGCGTCCGCCTCGCGCTCGACGTCGGGCCGAGCGAAGTCGCGCTGATGGCGCGCTCGATGGGCGTGCGCACCAAGCTGCGCCGGGACATCACGATCGCGCTCGGCTCGAGCGAGGTCACGCCGATGGATCAGGTGCTGGGCTACGCGACGATCGCCCGCCTCGGCGTCACCACCCAGCCGGTGTACGTCGATCGCCTCGTCGACACGTTCGGCAACGTCGTCGGCAACGCCGGCAACCCGGTGGTCATCGGCGGCGCCACCGTCGGCGAGCTGCCGAGCGGCGTCAGCGGCGCACGCGCGCTCGCGCCGGGTGTGGCCTACGAGCTGATCGACATGATGCGCCAGGTGGTGAAGTCCGGCACCGCGCGCAAGGCCTACAAGCCGACCCTCGATCGCGCTGGAAAAACCGGCACGACCAACGAGTACGTCGACGCGTGGTTCGTCGGCTTCACGCCGCGGCACGTCATCGCGGTGTGGATCGGCACCGACGGCACGTTCTCACTCGGCGACAAGGAGACCGGCGGCAAGTCCGCGCTCCCGGCGTGGATGGAGATCGCCGACGCGCTGCCCGCGGTGGAAGGCGAGCGCTTCGCCATCCCCGAGGAAGCGACGCTGGTGCCGTGGCGCGGCGAGTGGGTGGGCCTGCCACGCGGCTCGGTGCCCCGCGATCTGCTGAATACGCCGCCGCTCAGCGAGGCGCCGCTCCCGGACTTCGGCGGGAGCACGCCGCCGGTCGCGCCGAAGCCCCCCGCATCGCCCACGCCGGCCCCAGAGACCGGAGCTCGACCGTGAGCGCGCTTCGCGGCAAGCCCAAAGGCGAAGTGGAGGGCTCCGCCCGACCGAGCCGACGGAGCGCAGTGAGCGCAGCGAACGTAGCCCTGAGGACGGCCCCGTGAAGCGCCGCTGGGGCCTGCGCGCGCAGCTGATCTTTGCGGTCGTGGTGCCGGCGTTCGCGGTGCTCGCCGGCGTGGCCTACTTCGCCGACGCTGCGATGCGCGACGCGCTCGAGGACGCGCTCGGCGCCCAGCTCACGGCCACCGCCGAGGCCGCGGGCACCATCGTCGATCCCAAGGTGCTGCTGCTCGAGCGCGGCGACGACGACCTGCGCGTGAAAAAATCAGCAGAAAAGAAGCTCCAGTTGCTCGCCGTCGGCAGCAAGGTCGAGCGCATCCTGGTGGTGCGCTTCGGCGCGGGCAGCGAGGTCTTGCTCGACACCCAGGGCGAGCTGGTGATCGGCGCCGAGTACATCCGCGCGGCGTTCGATCTTGCCGAGCTCGAGGCGGTGGGGCGCGGCGAGAGCGCGGCGTCGGCGCTGTTCCGTGGGCCGGACGAGCGCTGGTACAAGTCCGGATACGCGCCGCTCTACAACGAGTCCGATCCACCGAAGGTCGAAGCCGCGATCGTGGTGCATGCGCCGGCGAGCTTCTTTACGATCCTCGGGCGGGTGCGCGGGATCCTGGTGGCGCTCGCGGCGCTGGGCTTCGCGGTGCTGCTCGTGCTGGCCGCGCTCTCGGCGCGCGCGGTCACCGAGCCGCTCAGCGCGCTCTCGCGGGCGGCCGAGCGCATCGGCAAGGGCGAGCTCGACGCGCCCATCCCGAGCGGAGGCCCCGCGGAGGCCGAGGTGCTGTCCGAGACGATGCGCTCGATGGCCCGATCGATCGCCCAGCGCGAGGAGGAGATGCAGGTCATGCTCGCTGGCATCGCGCACGAGGTACGAAATCCGCTGTCGGGCATCGAGCTGTTCGGCGGCCTCTTACGGGAAGATCTCGAGGAGGGCGACCCGCGCCGACGCTCGGTCGACAAGATCCTGAAGCAGATCGGCGTGCTCAGCGGCGTGGTGAACGACTTCCTCGACTACGTGCGGAAACGCGCCCTCGATCGCCGCCCGCTCGACGTGCACGAAGTCCTCCACGAGATCGCCGGCCTCCTCGCGTCGGACGCGGAAAAGAAGACGATCGCCGTCCGGGTGGACGCCGAGAAGGGCCTGATCGCCTCGCTCGATCGCGACCCGATCTGCCGCGCGCTCCTGAACCTGGCGCGGAACGCCATCCAGGCCGTCCCCGAGGGCGGGCACGTCACGCTCGTCGCGCGCGCCGCGCAGCAGAGCGTGGAGGTGCGCATCGTGGACGACGGCCCGGGCATCGCGAAGGAGTCGCGGGAGGATGTCTTTAGGCCCTTCTTCACCACCAAACAAAAGGGCACCGGCCTGGGTCTGGCGCTGGTGAAGAAGACCGTCGATGCACACGGGGGGACGATCGCGATCGAGGAGACCCCCGGCGGCGGTGCGACCTTCGTTTTGAGCTTCGCCCGTGACGTGGCCGCGCATCCGCGCTAACGAGAAAACGTGGCCCTGATCCTCATCATCGACGACGACGAGACGGTCCGCGAGGGCGTCGAAGAGACCGCTCGCCGCATGGGCCACGAGGTGCTCACCGCCGAGTCCGGCGAAAAGGGCGTGGCGATCTTCGAGAAGCGCCCGGCGGCCGTGGTGTTCACCGATCTGAAGATGGACGGGATGGGCGGCATCGGCGTGGTCGAGAAGGTGCGGGCCCTGAGCGCGGAGGCGGTGATCTTCGTGATGACCGGCTTCGGCACCATCGAGACCGCGGTGACCGCGATGCAGAAGGGCGCGTCCGACTTCATCACCAAGGAGAACTTCCAGCCCGCCCGCATCCGCGCCAAGATCGACGCCGCCCTCGACCTCTACAAGACGCGCGTCGAGAACGATCGCCTCCGCCAGACCGTAGACGTCGTCAGCCGCCGCGACGTCATCCCGCCCAGCACCGGTGAGGGCGTGTTCATGGGCATGATCGGCGCCTCGGGCCCGATGCGCGAGCTGTTCGCGAAGATCGAGAAGATCGCCAAGACCGACACCAACGTGCACGTCTCGGGCGAGTCCGGCACCGGCAAGGAGCTGGTCGCGCAAGCGATCCACGACTGCTCCAAGCGCGCGCAAGGGCCGCTGATCAAGGTCAACTGCGGCGCGATCCCCGAGTCGCTCCTGGAGAGCGAGCTGTTCGGCCACGAGAAGGGCGCGTTCACCGGCGCGGTGAAGCGCAAGCTCGGCCGCTTCGAGCTGGCCGACAAGGGCAGCATCTTCCTCGACGAGATCGGCGAGGTCTCGGCGGCGATGCAGGTGAAGCTGCTGCGCGTCCTCCAGCAGAAGGAGATCGAGCGGGTCGGCGGCGAGAGCACGCTCAAGGTGGACGTGCGCGTCATCAGCGCCACCAACCGCGACCTCAAGGCCGAGGTCGAGGCCGGTCGCTTCCGCGAGGATCTGTTCTACCGCCTGCACATCGTGCCGCTGCACATCTCGCCGCTGCGCGAGCGCACCGACGACATCGTCCCGCTCGCGCGCCACTTCGTGGAGAAGCTGCGCAAGCGCACCAACGACGAGATCCGCGGGCTCGACCCGGCGATCGAGGCGCACCTGCGCGCGTATCACTACCCCGGCAACGTGCGCGAGCTGGAGAACATCATCGAGCAGGCGATGGTCTTCGCCACGCCGCCGTACCTCAAGGTGGAGGACCTCCCGCCGCAGGTCTCCGGCGCGAAGCCGAAGAACAACACCGTGGCGATCCCCGCCGGCGATCAGGGCCTCGACGCGACGCTGGAGGCGATCGAGCGGCAGATGATCCTCGCCGCCTACGAGCAGAGCGGCGGCGTGAAGACCGAGACCGCGCGCCGGCTGCGCATCAAGACCAGCGCGCTCTATTACAAGCTCGAGAAGTACGGAATCGGGACCGTCGCGGGGCGGACCCTCGACGGCGGCTCGATCCCGCCCGATGAGGGAGATCCAGGGTCCTGAGGAACCGTGGCCGACGTCAGAGAACTGAGGCCCGCCAGGACATCCGAGTCCGATCGAGACATTGACCGGATGGGCCCAACGTTTGCACATTGGTGATTCGGGATGTTCGCGAAGCTCCTCCAGCGCGTGGCCTTGACGGCCGCCCTCGCCCTCACCGCGGTGACGGGGACGAACGCGCAGGCCAGCGAGATCCCTGCCGTGGACCGCGCCCTGACCTCGATCGAGACCTCGGCCCGCGCCTACGACATCGCCAAGGGTGACCTTGCCGCCGCCCGCGCCGCGAGCGACGAACTGGCCCACCGCATCACCGCCCTCAAGCGCCTCCACGCCCGCGGCAGCGACGACGCGCTGGCCCAGCTCCTCACCCGGAGCGTGGCCGCCGAGGAGCAGATCACGGCCCGCACCGCCGCCCGCGACGCGCGCCGGAAGTCGCTCGAGAAGAGCGTCGCCGACACCGTCCAGCTCATCGACGATCAGATCCGCGTGCTCAAGCCGGACCTCAAGTCGGCTGACGCCGCGCGCCGCGCGCTGATCGCCAAGCAGCTCAAGGGCCTCATGGCCGATCGTGACGTTGCGCGCGCGGCCCTCGCCCGGACCACCGCGGGCGAGCGCGTGGTGCCCAAGGCGTGGGCGCAGTACGAGGTGAAGGTCGAGGCCCTCGATGGCCCGAGCGACCTGCGCGAGAAGGCCGACTTCGTCGAGGACACCCGCGACAAGCTCAAGAAGAAACGTGAAGCCGTCCAGCGCCTGCTCGACGACGCGCGCCAGGAGCGCGAGGTCGCGCGCGCCACCGTGAACTTTCGCACCGAGGTCGGACTGTTCGACGAGCAGTCGCGCACCGGCCGCGTCGCCAAGTCGACGGACCGCGCCGGAACTCTGGCCGAGACCACCGTGAGCGACAAGCACGCGGCCGGCGGCGCCAACGAGACCGCGCCGCCCCCGGCGCCGACCGGTCAGGACCCCACCAACGGCTTCGCGGCCAGCCCGGCGGAAGGCCCCGCGCAGCGCGGCTCGGCCGACAACACCGACGCGGTCCCCGTCGTCCCGCTGGCCGCCGCCCCGGCCCTCAGCACCGTGACCGGCGTGACCGGCGTGGTCTCGGCCCCGCTGCCGAAGTCGGTGGACCCGAACAGCCTGCTGAACTTCGACGTGCGCGCGCTCGGGACCAACATCGACGTCGCCTCGATGGAGGCCCTCCTCAAGGACCTCCAGAGCCTCGAGAGCTACCTGGGCGAGCGGGCCACCGTGATCCGCCGCCGCGCGCAGACGCTCGAAGCCGACGAAGCCTCCGCGCTTCGTAAGTAGACGATTAGAAAGCAGGCCTTGTGGCATCATGCGCCCCGCGATGCTGGGCGCCCTCCTGCTCTCGCTGCTGGCGCAGGACGTCCGCACCGCGACCGCAGGGCTCGGCCTCGACGCCCTCCCCCCGCCGGCGCCCGATCGCGTGCTCCTCCTGACCCCCGATCTCGCGCTCCACCTCTCGGCCGGCAGCGAGTGGGACACCAACGCGCGCCGGGTGACGACCAGCCAGGGCGCCGCGGGCGGCCCGAGCGACGGCGTGGTGCGCATCGTTGGCGACCTCCGCGCCCGTCTCCCGATCACCACCCGCGACCAGGTCACCGCCCGCTACGTGATCGGCGTGAAGCGCTTCTTCCGCGAGGATCGCGAGGACCTCTTCGTCCACGATCTCAGCGTCGACGGCGTCGCAGCGCTCACCGACACGATCGACATCGACGCGCGCGGCCGCTACCGCGCGAGCAGCATCCGCAACCGCACCCGCGACTACGCGCTCACCCACGCCGGCGCCGGCTTCACCTGGCGCCCCTACGAGCGCTGGTCGTTGAGCGCCGAGGGCGCGTACCAGGCGCTCGATTTCGGGCCCACCTGCCTGCTGTCGTACGAAGGGCCGGCGATCTCGGGGTCGGTCGGCTGGCGGCCGTTCGATCGCGTCGAGCTCGGCGCGAGCGGCGGCTTCGGCTGGCGCATCTACGACGGCCGCTACGATCCCACCCAGGGCCTGCTCGTCGGCCTGTGCACCGCGAGCGCGGGCCGCCGCCGCGACGGCGAGCCGTACGCATCGCTCCACGCGACGTACCGCGGCACGATCATCGTCGGCGGCGAGGTCGTCGGCCGCTTCTCCCGCTCGAACGACGACGGTGAGAACATCGACCGCTACCGCATCAGCGGCTGGGTGACGGTGCCGCTGCCGCTCGAGCTCGTGCTCAGCGCGAGCGGCGCGCTGCAGTTCAACCGCGGGATCTCCGTAAGTCAGTCGCTGCAGGCCGTCGAGGACGACGAGAACCAGACCGGCATCGAGCTGCAGCTGGCCCGCCCGATCGCCGCGGGGATCGAGGCGATCGGCCGCTACTCGCTCTACGCCAACGCGTTCGCGACCGCGCCCGACGAGTTCGTCCGCCACACCTTCTATCTCGGGCTCAGCTACGAGATCGGCGCGGATTAGGCGCGATCCCTGGATTCGCGCTACCATACCGCCGCCGTGGAGGACCAACGCCGCTCACCCCGTCGCGGGGCCCAGGCCGCGATCGTCCTCGACGACGGGCGGGTCTTCCACGCCGGCACGGTGCGCGACGTCTCCGACACGGGACTGTACGTCGAGACCACCGCGCCTCTCGAGGCGGGCACGTGGGTCGACCTCAGCCCGCTCGATGGCAACGGCGTCGAGGTGAAGGCACGGGTGGTCCACGCCCGCTCGCCCGACTGGCCTCGCGGCGTCGGCCTCGAGCTCATCGGTGCGCCCGAAGACAACGCCCGCTTCATGGAAGCGATCCTCGGCCCCGATGCGCCCAAGCGCCGCGCTCGACCGCGCCAGCCCACGATCCCGCCCGGCCAGTCCGGCAACAGCTAGCCCACCGATGCGCGCTCTCGTTCTCGTCGCCGCGCTGGCGATCGCGGCTCCGGCCAGCGCGGACGACGCGCAGTACACGCCGTTTCCGATCGGCGCTCGCGCGGTCGGGCTCGGCGGGGCGTTCACGGCGCTGTCCGACGATCCGAGCGGCATGCACTACAACCCCGCCGGCCTGGTCGACTCCGCGCGCACTTCGCTGCAGGTCTCGACCAACCTCTACGGCCTCGATCTCGACGTCGGAAAGGGCATCTTCTCGACGGTCGGGCAGACCGCGTTCTCGCTCGACAAGGTCATCACCGAGCTCCAGATCATCCCCACCACCGCAGGCTTCGTCGTGGGCTTCGGCGACCGCAACCCCGACGGCGGCTTTCGCCACGCCTACGCGATGGGCGCGTTCGTGCCCTCGCTCCGCTCCGTGAACTTCCAGACGTCGGAGGAATCGAACGGCACCCAGAACGCCTATCGCCGCAACGTCTCCGATCGCACGCTCGCCGCCAGCGCCGCGTACGCGTATCGCGCCGACGAGGTGTGGAGCGTCGGCGTCTCCGGCACGGTCAACTACCGCTCGCTCCACGATCAGGAAGAGACGTCCCTGCGGGTCGACGGCGCGGACGGCCCGCGCTTCGACACCGCCGCCACCAGCCTCGATCTCGCGGTGGCCACGCTGGCGGTGACCTTCGGCATCAAGGGCTTCATCACCGACGAATGGACGCTCGGCGTCTCCGTCACCACGCCGACCTCGCGGGTGTTCGATCGCGCCGACGTGCGCGTCAACCGCACGTTCGCCGACCCCAGCCTGTCCGAAGCGACGTTCGACCTGCGCGACGAGAGCGGGCTGCGCGCCGACACCCGGGTCGGCACCGTGCTCCGCGCCGGGCTCGCGCGCGCGTTCGCCGACTGGAAGCTGATCACCTTCGACTTCTCGTTCTTCGCGCCCACCCGCTACAAGCTGCTGGAGATCCCGCCGGACAAGCGCGCGGTCGAGGAGTCGCTCACGCTGGTCAACGACGTGGTGCGCCACTGGGTGGTGAACGTCGCGGCCGGATACGAGCAGCCGCTCGGCGGCGACGCCACGTTCTCGGTGGGCGTCTACACCAACCTCCCCTCGTCGCCGACGATCGATCAGAGCAGCTACGATCGCGACCGTCTGCCGCACGTCACCACCATCGGCGGCGCGTTCGCGTTCGGGTTCTGGGGCGAGCACACCCAGACCAACCTCGGCCTGACCGGCAGCTTTGGCTGGGGAAAAGACGTGATCGCCCGGAACGAGACGCTGCACGCGCTGGGCGAGGACGGCTTTCGCACAGTGGAGGTGCGTCAGCTGCGTGTGTTCCTCCATCTGTCGTCGACGTTCATGTATTGAAGCGCCGCGATCGGAGACTGACGATCAGCCGCCGGGCTTGTTCATGGAGCTCAGGAGCGTCGCCATGTTCGACGCGTTGGCCGGCAAGAGCGTGACCTGGGCCCCGCTCTCCAGCATGCGCTGGGTCTCGAGGATCTCGAACATGACGTCCGCGACCTCGCGATTCGCGCTGATCTGCTGCAGCGCGCCGCCGACGATGCGCGGGCGCAGCGCGGCGGCCTTGCCGAACTCGACCGCCGCTTGCCGCTCGGCGCCCGACGCGATCAAGCTCACCTGGTTCGCGCCGTCCTGACGGATGGCCGAGGTGACCTGCCGCAGGCGGTTCGTCACCTTCTCCTCGATCTGCCGGATCATCTCGCGATCGCGGAAGTGCACCTTCCGGATGTAGACCGAGCCGAGCTGGTAGCCCCAGTCATGCGACTGCGGCGAGACCTCGGCGCGCACGGTGAGGCTCATGCGGTGCCGATCCTCGAGCATCGCCGAGAGGCGCATGTTCGAGAGGCAACGCACGGTGGTGTTCGAGACGTTCGCGCGCAGCGAGCCGCGCGGGTCGGTGTTCTTGAACAGGTACGCGACCGGATCGGAGACGTACATCTCGTACCAGATGCCGATCCCCATCGGCGCGCCCTCCTCCGAGTTCACCGGCTGGCTGCGCAGGTATTCCTGGTCGACGCGCATATCGAGCACGTGGCGCTCGCCGAGCAGCGGCACCGCCAGCGCCTTGATACCGAGCGTCGCCGGCAAAAAGTAGAAGCCGGGCTCCTCGAGCACCCCCACCACCTTCCCGAACAGCACGTAGACCTGACAGGTCTTCTCGTGGACCACCGTGTAGAGGCCGAGCTTCCGCACGAAGAAGAGGAAGAGCGGCACGACGAAGAACGAGCCAAAAAAAGCAGCGATCATCGCGACCAAGAAATCCATCACTTCACCTCCAAGAACACCTGGCGCGCGCGGGCGTAGAGGCCCACCCGCAAGTTGCGCAGATACGCAGCGAGCGCGCCCGGCCCGCTCTGCTCCAGCGCGCGGAGCTGGGTCGCGAGCTCGAGCAGCGGCTCGACCTCGGCTTGCGCGCGCAGCGTCTCGATCTCCACCGCGCGCCGCGACTGCACGATCTTCTGATCCGCGGCGGCCTGCGCGAGGCTGACCTCCGAGCTGACGTGGTTGTGCGCGGTGTTGATGGCCGCGAGCGCGGACTCGACCTCCGGCGGCGGATCGATCTCGGTGATCAGCGAGGCGTCGAGCGCGATCCCGTAACGAGCCACCGACGAGCGGCACTCGCGATCCATGTGCTCGTTGATGTCGCGCAGGTTCTTGCGCAGATCGTTGATCGAGATGCCGCGCACCACGCTGGCCTCGATCGGCTGGCTCCCCCCGTCGTGCGCGGGGTGCTCGGGCGCCTCGAAGTTGGCGATGCGCTCGCGCAGGATCGAGATGAAGAAGCCGGTGACGTGCACGATCGGCCGCTTCACCCCGAACATGTACGCGTAGAGGTTCTGATCCGAGACGCGGTAGCGGATCTGGCCGTTGAGGCCGGTGTTGAGCTGATCCTTGGTGACCGCGTCGAGCACGGTGCCGTTGTTGTTGGCGCTGGGGCTCTCCGGATCGAACGCCATGTTCATGGTCTCGGTCGCCACCGACACCTTGTGGATCTTCTCCCAGGGCCACTTGAAGTACGGGCCGCCCGGGCCGATCACGCGGAGCTGCGGGTAGCTGTACCGTTCGCGCTCCTCCTCGCGGAGGTGCTCGGCCATCGGGGTGTCGGACGTCGTCTTGCCGGGGATGCGCTCGGCGCGCCCCCAGATCGTCTTCACCGCGCGCTCGTTCTGGCCGACGGTATAGAAGCCGTAGATCACGTAGCGGACCGTGAACCAGCTTATGAAGCCCAGGAGGACGCCGATCAGGACACTCATCGTTGCGGACAATGGATGCCCGCCGGGAGCAGGGTCAAGACGTCGTCAGATCGCTTCGTACTCGAAGATGAGCGGGGCGCTGTCGGGACCGCGCTGCTCTGAGAGATAGGTCGCGCAGCCCTGCAACGTCATCTCGTCGGCACACTTCACCTTGACTGGCGAGGGAGCCTTTGCGCCCTTCTTGGCCTTGGTCTTCGGGGTCGGCGCTGCGAGGAGCAGCGGGATCTCGCGCATCTTCGAGGTCATCGGATCCATCACCATCAGGAACGCGACCTTCATGCTCGCCTCCTTCGCGGCGCGCATCAGCTCGTTGAGGTAGCGCGCCGGGTGGATGGCCGGGAGGAAGAAGCGCACCTTCTCGAACCCTTGTTTCGAAGCGGGATCGATGAGGCCCATCATCTTCGCGTTGACGTTGTACTCCTTCATCGAGGCGTACAGCTCGCGCAGCGCGCCCTTGCCGGTGCGCGGCGTGATCGCCGGCGGCATGCCGTTCGCGAACTCGATGCGGGCGAGGCGGTTGACCTCGATCTTCTCGCCCTTCACGTAGACCTCGCAGCCGAACGACTCGGGCAGATCACCGGGCGCGGTGGGGACCGGCGACATCTCGCCCTTGGCCGCCTTCACCTGGATCGCGGCCTTGATCTGCTCGGAGGCGGCCTTCGCTTGCTGCGCGTAGCCCTCGAGGAACTGGCGATCGGCGCGCACCGCCTCGAGCCGCGAGAGCTGGTCGGCGCGCTTCCCCGAGTCGGCGTAGAAGCGCCCGGTCAGCGCGAGCACCCACTGCCCGTTCTTCACCTCGGGGTGGCCGGGCGCGAACTTCTTCAGGGTGCGGCGGGCGTAGAGCTCGGGCGCCTCGCTGGACTGCGGGAGCACGCGGTACGCCGAGCCGATCAGGCGCGCCATCTCGGCGTCCTGCGCGTCGGGCGCGAGGCCTCCCGCTTGCTGGCTACGGGCGACGAGCGTCTTGAGCTCGTCCTTGCCCCACTCGGGGACCGAAGGCGCAGCGGGCGTGTCTTGCGCGAGCGCGGGACCGGTGGTGAACACGACCAGGGCCAGGATGGCCGCTGGGATCATGCAGAGAAGCTGGAGCCGCATCCGCAGGTGGTCTTGGCCTGGGGGTTGTTGAACTTGAAGCCCGCCCCGGAGACGCCCATCACGTAGTCGATGACGGTGCCCTCGAGGTGCATCGCCGACATCGGATCGACGAAGACCTTCAGGCCCATGAAGCTGAGCTCGAAGTCGCCGCTCTTCGGGGCGGTGTCGAAGTCGAGGCCGTACTGGAACCCGCTGCATCCGCCACCTTGGACGAACACGCGGAGGCCGTGATTCTCGAGCTTCTCGGCCTCCATCGCTTCCCTCACCATCTCGACCGCCTTGGGGGTCAGGGCGAGAAGGTCATCCGTGGCGGGCGCCGTGGTCTCGGCCGCGGGCGCGGGCTGGGCGTGGTGGTGGTCGTGGCTGTGCGAAGCGCCGTGCATAATCGAAGCCCAGCCTACGCGCCGGGGCCAAGGAATCAAGCGCTCTGAGCGATCGTCTCGGTACCGGTCCGGGCCTACCAAACCGCCCAGGTCGTCACGACCGCGGCGGCGACCACGAAAAGCGTGGCGTAAGCCTGGACGTTGCCGCTCTGCGGCTTCCGCAGGAGGGTTCCCGTCCCGCGCACGAAAACCCCAGGGATCAGCTTCACCAGGACACCGTCGATGATCCAGGGATCGACGATCATGGCGGCCAACGACCCGAGGAAGCGGGTCCCGCGGACCACGGTCGCCTCGTAGATCTCGTCGACGTACCACTTGTTGAGCAGCGTCAGGTGGGCCAGGCGGCCGGGGCCGGAGCGGACCGCGCCCTCGATCGCGACCGACGGGCCGTCCTTGTAGAGCACGTAGGCGAGGAACAGGCCGCCGACGCCGACCGTCATCGAGACCGCCCACAGGAGGAGCTCCTGGGAGGTGGCGATCTCCAGGGTTTGGCCGGCGCCGAGGACGGGCTCGAGCCAGTGCTCGAGGATGCCGTGGGGGCCCGGGAGGATGTGCGGGAGGTTCAGCGCGCCGCCGATGGTGGCGAGGACGCCGAGGATGACGACCGGGACGACCATCGAGGTGCTCGGGAGGTGGAGGTGATCGACGGCGTGCGGATCGGGATCGCGGTGGCGACCCATGAACGTCAGCATCACCAGCCGCCCCATGTAGAACGCGGTCATCGCCGCGCCGAGCAAGCCCATCGCGAAGAGCGCCTTGTTCTCGACGAACGCGAACCCGAGGATCAGATCCTTCGAGAAGAAGCCGGCGAACGGGAACACGCCGGCGATCGCCAGCGTCGAGACCGCGAACGGCCAGAACGTCGAGGCGAGCGGCCCCTTGAGCCCGCCCATCTTGCGGATGTCCTGCTCGCCGTGGAGCGCGTGGATGACGGTGCCCGACCCGAGAAACATGCACGCCTTGAAGAAGGCGTGGGTCATGACGTGGAACATCGCGGCGGTGTACGCGCCGAGGCCGACGGCGAGGAACATGTACCCGAGCTGCGAGACGGTCGAGTACGCGAGCACCTTCTTGATGTCGTTCTGCGCGAGGCCGATCGTCGCGGCGAACACGGCGGTGATCGCGCCGGTCCAGGCGATGAGGTGCGCGGCGGCGGGCGCGAGATCGTAGAGCACGTGCATGCGCGAGCACATGAAGATGCCGGACGTGACCATCGTGGCCGCGTGGATCAGCGCCGAAACAGGGGTCGGACCGGCCATCGCGTCCGGCAGCCAGACGTAGAGCGGGAACTGCGCGCTCTTGCCGCAGGCGCCGAGGAACAGCATGCAGCCGGCGAACGTGAGCGCGCCGCCCAGCGTCCAGCCGGCGAAGATGCCGCTCTGGAGGATCTGGGTGGTAGCGCCGGCCGCGCGCATCGCCTTGTCGAGATCCACGAAGTCGACGGTGCCGAAGAGCGCGAGCAGCGTGAACATGCCGATCAAGAAGCCGAAGTCACCGATGCGGTTGACGACGAACGCCTTGCGACCGGCCTTGGCCTTGGCCTCGTCGGAGTACCAGAAGCCAATGAGCAGGTACGACGCGAGACCGACGCCCTCCCAGCCGACGAACATCACCGGCAGCGAGCGGCCGACGACCAGGATGCTCATCGCGAAGATGAAGAGGTTCAGGTACGCGAAGTAGCGGTTGTGGCCGGGATCTTCGCGCATGTAGCCCGCCGAGTAGACGTGGATGAGGAAGCCCACGCCGGTGACGACGAGCAGGAGCGCGGCGGAGAGCTGATCGAGGCCGAAGGTGAGATCGAAGCGGTAGCGGCCGACGTCGATCCAGGTCCAGAGGTGGTTCTCGAGCGCGACGTGCTTGGTGAAGATCGTGTACGTCGCGATGCCGGTGACGAGGAACGAGCCGAGCACCGAAGACAGCGCGATCATCACCGCGAGATCTCGGTCGAGCCGCCGGCCGAAGAGGCCCAGCAGCGCCGCGCCGATCAAGGGCAGCAGCGGGATGAGATACAACGTTGAGAACACGACCATAAAAGCGCGCGGAGGCTAGGTCGCGCCCTAGACGCGGTCAAGCTTAGACGGCACCCGTCTCGCTTCGCGAGACAGCCGTCCTACCTCGGGGACGAGGTCTGTCTCTTCGATGGGGTTGGTAGGGGCTGACGCGGGGCTCGACTCGTCGGCGCAAGCGCCTCCTCTGTACTTCGAGTGAGGCTTGCGTCCTTCAGGACTGGCGCCGTAGTTCCGGGGCGTGGCCGAGGTGCGCGACGGCTCCGATCCCGCCGCGATCGCTGCGGCCGCCGCCCTTTTGCGCGCGGGGGAGCTGGTCGCCTTCCCCACCGAGACGGTCTACGGCCTTGGTGGCGACGCCCGATCAGCCGGTGCGGCGGCCCGGATCTACGCCGCGAAGGGCCGCCCCAGCCACAACCCGCTGATCGTGCACGTGCTCGATCGCGCCGGGGCGCTGGGCTGCGTCGAGGGCTGGTCCGACCGTGCGGATCGGCTCGCCGAGGCCTTCTGGCCCGGGCCGCTGACCCTGGTCCTGGCGCGTGGCCGAGCGATCCCGGCCGAGATCGCCGGCGGGGGTGACACCGTGGCGGTCCGCGCCCCGCGCCACCCGGTCGCCCGCGCGCTGATCGCAGCTTTTGGAGGGCCGATCGCCGCGCCCTCGGCCAACCGATCGAGCGCCATCTCCCCCACCCGCGCCGACCACGTGGTGGCGGAGCTCGGTGACCGGATCGCGCTGGTCCTCGACGGCGGCGCTTGCGACGTCGGCCTCGAGTCTACGGTGGTCGACCTGACCGGACCGCGCGTGCGGATCCTCCGGCCAGGCCACGTGACCGCTTCGGCCCTCGCCGGCGTGCTCGGCGAAGCGATCGACGAAGGTCCCGCGCCCGCGAGCGAGGGGCTGCGATCGCCCGGGATGCTCTTGCGCCACTACGCGCCGAGGACGCCGGTGGTGATCACCGACCGCGCCCGCATCGAGGCCGAGGGCCCCAACGACGCTGTCTTTCTCGTGCGATCCGGGCTCGCGAAGCCGAACGTCTGCGTGCTGCCGTCGGATCCCATGGACTACGCCCGCGAGCTCTACGGCGCGCTCCGCTGGGCCGACGCGATCCGCGCTCGGGCGCTGTGGATCGAGGCCGTGCCCGAGGGCGAGGCCTGGTCCGCCATCCGCGATCGTTTGACGCGCGCCGCTGCGCCCTGACGTCGGGGTTCCCTGCCAACCCAGGCCGTTGGGCGAACACGATGCGAAGTTGGGGGGATGCGACGTTCGCCCCACTCGTTCAACATCGCCTCGATGGGCTGTCGTCGCGTCCTCCTGGCCCTGCTCGGCCTCGCTCTTCTCGGAGGCTGCGGGGGCGGCGCGGTCACGCCGATCGCGGGCGGCTCGTGCATCACCAACAAGGACTGCCTCGCCGAGGAGATCTGCATCGGCGGCACCTGCACCGCGGGCGCCGGCCCGGCCTGCCAGGACGAGACCGACTGCGCCGCGAACGAGTACTGCGAGCGCGCGAGCGGCGAGTGCAAGGTCGAGGAGACCGTCGGCTGCACGATGGACGCCGCCTGTCCCGCGCACCAGCGCTGCAACAACACCACCCGCGTCTGCATCGACGGCGCGCGCCCCTGCACCGCCGAGGCCGAGTGCTCGTCGATTGGACAGCACTGCAACGTCATGGCCGGCCTCTGCAAGGAGTGCGTGAGCACCATGCAGTGCCCGAGCAACCGGGTCTGCGATCCGACCGGAATCTGCGTCATGTCGACCGGACCGGGCGCGTGCACCGCCGACTTCTCGTGCATGCCGCCGGCGACCATCTGCGAGACCGGAGCGTGCGTCGCTGGCTGCACCGCCACGTCGTGCGCGATGGGCAACACGTGCAACACCAGCACCGGCCGCTGCGCGCCGACCCCGACCACCTGCGCGACGGATCCCGAGTGCGGCCCGCCGACGCGCGTCTGCGAGGCGACCCAGTGCGTGCCCGGATGCACCGAGCCGGGCGGCATCCAGTGCACCGGCGGTAACGTCTGCGAGGCCACCACCGGCCGCTGCCGCCCCGCGATGGCGAGCTGCGCGAACGATGGCCAGTGCGGCGCGCCCGCGCGCGTGTGCGAGGCGAGCCAGTGCGTGCCCGGCTGCTCGCAGCCCGGCGGCCTCGCCTGCACCGGCAACAACGTCTGCGACAGCAACACCGGCCGCTGCGTGGTGGTGATGGGCCCCTGCACGATGGACACCCAGTGCGGTCCGCCGAACAGCGTCTGCGAGATGGGCCAGTGCATCCCGGGCTGCTCGCAGATCGGCGGCATCCAGTGCACCGGCCTCACCCAGTGCGACGCGGGTAGCGGTCGCTGCGTCGGCCAGATGCCGATGGGCTGCACCACCGACGCCTCGTGCGGCCCGCCGGCCAGCATCTGCACCAACATGATGTGCGTGCCCGGCTGCAGCCAGACCGGCTGCCCGAGCGGCCAGCAGTGCGACTCCGGCACGGGGCGCTGCGGGAACGTGACGATGCCGGGCACCGGCCTCCCGCTCGACTCGGCCTGCACCGCGCCGACCGACTGCGCGTCGCGCGTGTGCTTCGACTTCGCGGGGACGATCGGCCAGCGCTGTGTGTCGTCGTGCGGCTCGAGCGCCGACTGCCCTGTCGGCTTCACGTGCTTCGACAACTTTGGCGCGCACATCTGCCTCTCGGGCGCGCTGTTCGGCGGCGCGAGCTTCAGCACGCCGAGCGGGCAGGCCTGCACCGGCCCCGATCAGTGCCGCTCCGGCTTCTGCGATGCGCAGACGCAGCGCTGCCGCGAGCAATGCACCGAGGACAACCAGTGCGGCATCCAGAGCTGCCAGTGGCAGGAGTACACGCCGGACATCTTCGGGGGCCTCTGCGGCCCGCGAAACGGCGGCCTGCCGGGATCACCGTGCGGCGATCGCACCGACTGCGCGAGCGGCGTGTGCTTCCAGAACACGTGCGACGCGCTCTGCTCTTCGACCGCCGACTGCGCCAACGGCAGCACCTGCTCGCTGTTCAACGACAGCGTCTGCACGCTCGGCTTCGTGAACTGCTTCGCGTGGGAGCCCAACTTCGTGAAGGCCTGCGCGCCCGGTATCCACGGCCAGGCCCCGGTCGGCGCGACCTGCACCGCGTACTCCGATTGCCGCTCCGGCCTCTGCCACACCGGCCTCACGCAGTGCACCGATACGTGCGCGGTGGACGCGGACTGCCCCGGCACGCACCGCTGCAAGGTGCTGCTCTACGGCGCGCTCAGCGACGGCACCGACGTCTATCTCAACGTCTGCTTGCCCGAAGCTTCGTAGCGAGCCGAGTGCGCGTTCGGGCTCTTCGACGGGCTGTAAGCCGAGTTTTGTCTTAGGCTCCTGCGAGCCCGAGGCGACCATTCGTCTAGGCGCCGCTTCACAGCGGCGCTCGAGCGGCCAGACCCGGATCCCTCACGACGGGCCATCGTTGCTCTTGCGAGCGCGGATCCCTATTTGGCCTTGCTCCAGCTGGGGTTTGCCGTGCCACGCGCGTTGCCGCGCGCGCGGTGCGCTCTTACCGCACCATTTCGCCCTTACCTCGTCCCCCCGCAGATCGCGGGGCTGAGAGGCGGTGTATTTTCTGTGGCACTGTCCTGCGAGTTGCCTCGACTGGCCGTTAGCCAGCAGCCTGCCCTTTGGAGCTCGGACTTTCCTCCCGCGCACGAGAACCGAAGCTCTCGTGTGCCGGCGGCCGCCCACCCGACGATCGGCCCGAACGCGCGCGACGGTGGTTAGCCCCTCGGACCCTCGAACGTCAAATCTTCTCACGACGATCACCCGAGGGAATGTTCGCCCCCTTCTCGCGTAGTTCGAACAGCGTGATCGGCGTTCTCTCTCTGGTCCTCCTCACCGTGCCGACCCCCGAGTCCGGTCACGTGACGCTCCCGGTCGCGACCTGGGCGGCGATGCAGCGCGAGATCGCCGATGCCGCGAAGACAGCGAAGCCCGACGTGCCGGTGGCCGCGCTCGGCCGCAGCCTCGATGGGCGCTTCGACAAGGGCCTCCTCCGCGCCACCCTGACCTCGCGCTTCGACGTGCTCGGCGAAGGCCACGTGCGCGTCCCCATCGTCGATGGCCGCGCCTCGCTCGGGAACGTCGAGCTCGACGGCAAGCGCACGTCGCTCCTGCTCGAGGGCGGGATGTACACGGTCGGCATCGACACGCCCGGCCCGCACACACTGGTGGCCGAGATTTTCTACGGCAAGGAGCAGGATCGCTTCGCGCGGCGGCTGGCGTTCCGCATCCCCACCGACGGCGCGACCGCGGTCGACATCCTGCTGCCCGAGCGCGACGTCGACGTGTCGCTGTCCGGCGGCTCGGTCACCGCGAAGAACGAAGGCGACGGCACCCGCGTGACCGGCGCCGCGGGCGCCAAAGGAAAGCTCGATCTGGCCTGGCGCCGCCGCCTCACCCACGACAGCCCGGTCGCGATGCGCAGCGAGGCCGAGATGCTGGCGGTGGTGGCGCTGCGCGAGTCGGTGCTCGACGGCGTCGCGACGATCGCGGTGCGGGTGCTGGAGGGCGAGACCGATCGCATCGACCTCGCGATCCCGCCCGCGCTCGAGATCATCGCCGTCGAGGGCGACGCGGTGCTGCAGTGGAAGAGCGAAGGCGAGGGAAAGCTGGCGGTGCTGCTGCGCTACCTGGTCGAGGACGAGGTGCGGATCACCGTGAAGTTCCAGGCGCCCGTGGATCCCGGCGCGCCGATCGAGGTCCGGTTGCCGACGCCGCGCGAGGGCACCGCGTTCTCCGGCGCGCTCGGGGTCGAGGCCGCTCCCGGCCTCGAAGTGAAGGTGATCGACGTGAAGGACGCCGAGACGCTGGGCAGCCGCGACGTCCCCTCGGAGCTCGCCGATCTCTCCCCGACGCCGCTCGCGCACGCGTTTCGCTTCACCCAGGGCCCGACGCTGCACCTCTCCGCGGCGCGCCAGGCGGAGATCGAGATGACCAGCACGATCGTCGACGAGCTCCAGGCCTCGACGGTGATCCTGGAAAGCGGCCTGGAGATCACGAAGATCAAGCTGCGGGCGCGCAACAACACCCGCCAGTACCTCAGCGTCGCGCTGCCGCCCGGCGCGCTGCTCACGCACTCCTTGGTGGACGGCGAGCCGATCCGCCCAGCCCGCGCCGACGTGAAGCCGGGCGACGAAGGCGGAGACGAGCTCCTGGTGCCGCTCCGGCAGAGCGAGCGCATCAGCGGCGGCGGGCGCACGCACGTGGTGCGGCCGGGCGAGACGCTGTCCGACGTCGCCAACTTCTACTTCTCGGATCCTTCGGCGTATCAGACGATCCTCGACGGCAACGCCGACGTGCTCGGCGGCGGCGTCGAGATCCAGGAGGGCCAGACGCTGCGCATCCCCACACGCGCCGGCGCGACGGTGGAGGAGTCGAGCTTCGTCATCGAGCTCGCGTACAAGCGCGAAGGCCGCCAGCTGGGCCTGATGGGCGTGCGCAAGGCCGAGCTGCCGCGGATCGACGTCGACGTCGTCGGCGCCACCTGGCACGTGTATCTGCCGGCCGCGATCGAGCCGCTCGGCTTCGGCGCCAACCTCACCCAGGTGTCGGCGCTGCGTTACGATCCGTTCCGCCGCGCGCGCGACTTCTTCGATCTCGCGTTCGGCGTGCGCAACGCGTGGGCCGGCAGCGGCGGGAGCGAGTACCAGAACATCCTGTCGCAGCGAAAGGCGATCTGGAAGAGCGAGGCCGAAGCGGCGGACGACGGCGACGCGGTGCTCGCGACGTTCCCGCTGGTCGGCGAGCGCTACCGCTTCAAGCGGCTCCTGATGGGGCGCGATCGGCCGGAGCTGTCGGTGGTCTACGCGGCGCGCACGGTCGAGACGGCGGCGCGCCACGGCACGCTGATCGCGGCTTTCGCGCTGGGTTTGTACCTGTTCTCGCGGCGCCGCACCCGCGGGCAGCTGGCCAGCACCGCGATCGCGTTGCTCGCGCTGATCCTGCTCGCGCACTTCTTCCTCGGTCTCCACCGCCGGCTGGTCTGGGGCCTCGATCTCGCGCTCCTCGCGCTGGTGCTCCTGCCGCTCGCGCGGCGCGCGGGCGCCTGGCTGATGGCGCTGTTCCGCGAGCCATGGAGGCTGCTCGAGCTGATCCGGTGGCGCACCTTGCTGGTGCTGCTGGTGCTGTCGGCGGTGCTGGGGACGGTGCTGATCTTCCCGCTGTTCCTCTCCTCGATCGCGCTGGTCATCCTGGTCGGGCTGCGGCTCGCGCAGGCGGAGGTGCGTCATGTTTAAGGCGCTCGCGTTGCTGATGCTGACGTCGGTTCCCGCCTGGGGACAGGAAGGCGACTACGAAGATCAGGAGTTCGAGCCGCAGCAGGAGGACGTCGCCGACGAGGCGCCCCCTGCGCAGGCCTTCGCGCCCGCCGAGGCCGACGGCCGCTTCGAGCGCGTGATGCAGAAGAACGCGTACAAGATGGAGCCGAGCGCGGCGGCCAACTTCGACCAAGGCCTCGTCAACGGCAACTTGGACGGCACCGTCGCCGGCGTGGCCCCCGAGGTCGTGGTGCCGCTCGCGCAGTGGGAATCGACACGCAAGGCGATCGAGGCGCTGCGCGCGGCGCGCATCAAGCCGGCCGGTCCCGCGGTGGTGCTCGGCGCGGCCGACTATCACGGCGTCCAGCGCGAAGGCGCGCTCGCGCTCACGGTGCGCCTCGACGTCACCCTCGGCGCGCCGGGTCGCTGGAAGACGGTACCGGTGATCGGCGACGACGTCGTGCTGGTGGGCGCCACGCGCAACGGCAAGCCCATCCCGGTGACGGTGATGGACGGCTATCACGTGTGGACCACCCGCGAGGTCGGCGAGGCGCGCATCGAGCTCGAGGTGCTGGTGCCAGCGCGCGGCCCGCGCGGCTCGCTCGAGTTCGAGCTGAGCGTGTCGCGCACGCCGGTGACCACGTTTTCCTGCCGTTTCCCGGCGGTGGGCCTCGAGCCGCGCATCGACGGCGCGGTGACGGAGAGCGTGCGCACGCAGTCCGGATCGACGGAGCTCACCGCCACGCTCCCGCCGACCACGCACATCCGCCTGGTCGGGTTCAAGGACCTCGGCGACGCGGAGTCGCGCGAGACCAAGGTCTACGCCGAGACGTCGACCTTGCTCTCGATCGCGCAGGCGCACGCCGACGTGTTCTCGGTGGTGCGCTACACGATCCTCTACGGGCGCACGAAGACGTTCGCCGTCGCGCTGCCGCCGGGCGTCACCGTGGTCGCGGCCGATGGCGAGGGCGCGTTTCGCTGGGTCGTCGAGCACGGCGAAGGTGGCCAGGACGTGCTGCGCGGCGAGACCGCGTTCCCGATCCGCGGCGCGTACGAGATCTCGTTGCGGCTCAAGCGCGAGCTGCGCGGCAGCCCGATCGAGTTCGACGCGCCGGTGCCCCGCGCGCTGGGCGTCGAGCGCGAGCACGGCTGGCTGGCGATCGAGGTGCCGGGCCGTTTGCGCCTCGAAGACAAGGCGCGCGAAGAGGTCATCGCCGTCGACGTACGACAGCTGCCGGTCGAGATGGTGACCAGCGCGGTGACGCCGATCTTGCGCGCCTATCGCTTCCACGCCGCAAAGGCGCGCGTGGCACTCGAGGTCTCGCGCTTGCCGGAGAAGGAGCCGGCGTCCGCGGCTATCGATCACATCCGCGCGCACACGGTGGTGTCGGCCGAAGGCCAGGCGCTCACCGAGCTCTCGATCACACTGAAGAACCGCCTGCGCCCGGCGCTGCTGATGACGCTCCCGGCGGGCACGACGATCCGATCGACGACGCTCGACGGGCAGCCCACCAAGCCGACCAAGAACGACAAGGGCGAGGTGATGCTGCCGCTCCGGCGGTCGGCGGGTGGTGAGCGCCCCGAGCCTTTCACGCTTCAGGTCGTGCTCGAAACGGAGATGCCGGCGCTCGGCTGGGTCGGCGCGCCGAACCTCTCGCTGCCGGCAGTGGACCTTCCGGTGTCGTCGTTTGCGTGGTCGGTGGAGGTGCCGGGCCGCAACCTGTACTCGCGGCTCACCGGAGACGTCGCGGCGGAGCGCTTCGCCGGCGAGGGCCGCTGGCACCGGCCGGTGATGCGCACCGGACGCCTCGGCCAGGACGAGGACGGCGACCGCACGGGCAATACCGAGACGGGCGCGCAGGCCCCGCAAGGCGGCGAAGGCAACGGCGCGATGCCGGTGCGGATGAAGGTGCCGGACTCGGGCGGCGTGAAGCTGGAGTACGGCCGCTACTGGCTGCCCGAGGGTCAGCCGGTGACGGTGTCGTTCAGCTATCTGCGGCGCTCGCTGGTCGCCCCGGTGTCGGCGCTCGCGGCGGGGCTGATCTTCGCGCTCGCGCTCTACGCGACGCGGCTCGCCCGCTTGAGGACGACCTGGCGGCACGGCGAGGGCGCGCGCGCGATCGGCCTCGGCGCGGCGGCGATCGCGGTCGGTGTCGCGGTGTCCAAGCTGTCCGGAGGCACGCTGGTGGTGCTGGCGATCGTGGCCGGCGTGGCGGTCGCGCTGGCGCCCCCGCGCGCGGCGCTGGAGCGGCTCTCGGGCTGGTGGACCACCCTGCCCGAGCGCTGGCGTGGCCGGACGCGCGCCGAGGGGCCGCGGGCATGGTGGCACATCCCGTCGAAGGTGGTGCTGGGCGGGATGATCGCGATGGCCTCGATGACCGCGTTCGGGGCGATCGTGGGCTTCATCGCGCTGCTGGCAAGGCCGTGGTGAGGGCCCGGTGAAACGAGTTGACAGTCGGGCCTAGTTCCCCGAAACCGGCGGGTGCCCCTGGGTACTCGATGTCCGAGAATCGCCTCTCCAGCCGCATCCTCGGCCTCATCTCGCGGCCGACCACGACTGGCACGTTCATCCCGGAGATGGACGGG
>Ga0105047_10000581_pt1 | contig 62835 bp, 51 predicted proteins | sample MAT04_FD_78384 | JGI IMG/M metagenome (GOLD analysis project Ga0105047, IMG submission 78384) | Freshwater microbial communities from Lake Fryxell liftoff mats and glacier meltwater in Antarctica - MAT-04 (megahit assembly) | ecosystem: Environmental > Aquatic > Freshwater > Ice > Liftoff... | reverse complement strand
TACCGACCGGGGCGAGCGGGGTGGCGAAGCAAGAGTCACCGGCCAGGCGGGGCGAGAACTCGGTGAAGATCGAGGTCGCGCTGCCGTTCTGGGCGTCGATGCGCGGGCCGTCGAACGAGTTGGGGTTGTTGGTGGTCTTCGGGCCGCCGCTGAACGCGCCGTAATCGGTCGGGAAGCCGGAGAAGTCCTGGCGCGGGCCGTCGGTGCGGAGGACGGCGCTGTTGTTGTAGATCTCGACCGGCAGGTTGCCGTTGGTGAAGCTGAGCCACTGATCGGCCGAGAAGTCGGCATCGAAGATCAGCCCGGCTTGGTTGTTGAGCCCGTTGAAATCGATATCGACGTTATCGCCGCGAAGGACGTTCTGGCCGCCAGCGGTGGTGTCAAAGAAGAGGCTGACCTTATTGAACGACGACTCGAGGTTGCCACCGATGAACACGTAGAGGTTCTGGCCGATGACCCGGGCGTAGACGTTATCGAGTTCCGAGCCGTTGGAGACATCAGGCGAGGGGATGTTGGTGGGGTTGCCGATGACGCCGTCGATGTTGGTGTTGTTGACGGTCGCGAGGACGTCAAGAGCGCCCACGTCGCCCGCGATGAAGTTCGCGGCGCTGCCGTAGCCGACGGTCGAACCGACGTACCAGGCGGTGCCCGCGCCGGTGGTGGGGATGGTGGCCGCGTCGGCGTAGACGACGTAGTCGGTGCCGTTGTTGCTGCCGTTGATGCCGATGTAATAGTCCGGAGAGAACGCGCCGTCGAACTTCAGCCCGGGGTTGGTTCCGTCGTTGCCCATGCGGGCGAGGCGGGCCGAGGCCGAGAGCCCGTCGAGCTGGTTCTGCCCGCCAGCCGTGGTATCAAGAAAGAACTCCATCGTGTTGCTGTTGGCTTCGAGATTGCCAGCGACGAGGATGTAAAGGAAGGTCGCATCCTTGCAGGCGTAGACCGCGTCGATCTCCGAGCCGTTGCCCGAGGCGCCGTTGTCGATCAGCCCGTGGGTCGCGTTGCCGAACCCGGTGAAGGTCGTCTGGACCGAGCCGGAGATGGCGGTTGTGCCGTACGCGGCATCGCGTTGCCCGTCGATCGTGGGCGTGCCGGTCGGGAGGCCAGCGAGCGTGATGAACTGGTTGCCGGTGATGTTGACGAGGTTGATCGCACGAGGCTCACCCAGGTTGCCGGTGTTGGCCGGGAGGGGCCCAGCGAACTGGTTGGAGGCGAAGCTGCTGCCGCCGCCGTTGACGAACGCGCACAGGCCGATAGCCCCGGTGGGGCTGCCAATATCGGCGAGCCTGATGCGGAGCTCGACGCCGGTGGTCACCGCGGCGGGGTTGCCCAGCCCGGTGGGAACGTTGTCGCCGAAGTCCGTGCCCAACGTGTTGATCCAGAGAGGAGCGCCGTAGCCCGAGCCGAGCTGGCCGTCGATGACGGGCTGGGCAAGAGCTTGACCGGCCAGGGCGACCAAGGCGGCCGCAGCGATACAGGACGACTTCTTCATATATGAACTCCCACTTCAAGGTGAAAGGACGGACTAAACGCCCACTCATGCGGCCGATGTGCTCGGGCATGCGGTGGGCACACGAAAACGTTTACATCTCTTACGCGACGCGAGCGTTGCCCAAGAGTGCAAAGGATAGCATGAGATTGTGAAATCGCCCTCATGGAAAATCAAAAATTTTCAGATCTGGGCGCGGAGATCCGTTCAAATGGCGGCAGATCCAAGCGCAATACCATCAAAATACGAACAAAATTAGAACGGATGAGGAGCTGAGCTTGAACCTTGGAGGAAGACAGCGATTTTTGGTAAAGAGATTACAACTCTTGGCCGGAAGCTCTTGACGTGACGGGGTGCGATCCGGTACGGTATTCCGTGAAACACTTGGGCTGTTACAGTCGAAGCGTTACTACGGTCGTGTGAAAGTCTCGCGAGCGAACGAAGACTCGCGGAGATCCGCACGATGCTCAAAGACACGGCAGGCTGGATTTAGAGACTGGATCGGCAGGTTGGATCGCCAAGTTGGATCGTCGAATTGGAATTGACCAGACTCGGATCGACCGGACTGGATTCGATCGGTTTCCTGACCCCTTTAGCCCCTTGACGGGCGATTGGATAATCACCATGCAACGCACTCGGCGTCACACGCGGGCGGCCTCTTTGTTCGGAGAGATTTCCAAAGCCTCGCCGCGCCGATCTGCCGCGCGTCGTGGTGGGTTTACGCTGATCGAGTTGCTGGTGGTCATCGCGATTATCGCCCTGCTTATCGGGATCCTGCTCCCGGCGCTGGGCAAGGCGCGCTCCGTGGCCCGCATCGCCAAGTGCCTGGCCAACGTGCGAAGTGTGAGCACGGCGATGAATCTCTACGCCAACGACAGCAAGTCGTGGTACCCGATCCTGCCGTTCAACGATTCTGCGAAGGCGGCCTGGCGGGCCTCTTCGCCGACCCTCGACCAGCAGTGGATCAAGGGCGGTCTGGCCGGGTTCTTCAGCCTTAACCAGGTCGGCGACGCTGATGGCGGGTCGAACAAGGACTACGGGTTTGCCGGTTCCTCGCTCGATGAGGGCGACGACGGAGAGAAGTACGACGACGGCAACCGCGACGCGATTGTGCGTCGCTATATGGAAGCCTTCGACGTTCTTTACTGTCCGTCGGATAAAGAAGACCGGTTCTTCGGCAGGCCCTACGCCCCCAACAAGAGCACTTACACCTCGGCCAACACGGAGACGTGCAAGTTCAAAACCCCGCGTCCGGCTAGGGGTTACAACGACGTGATCAGCTACAACATCAGCTATCTGTACATCGCGGGCTTGAAGACCGACGAGTCTGTGATCATCAGCGCCGCGCCCATGTTCGGCGACGAGACCAACGGCAACGATCTGTCCACCAACGCTTTCTGGGGCGGCGGGAGCAGCAGCGACGCCAACGCCAAAGAAGCTGGCACCGTCCCCGGCGTCTACGCCAAATCCGACAACCACGGCAGCAACGGCGGCAATTTCGCGTTCACCGACGGGCACGCCGAGTTCCTGAAATCCACAGCCGGAAACACCATCCAGTACCGGTTCTTCGGGAAAGATGAACGAGGAAAGCCAGCGCCCGGTACCTCTATCAACGTGATCAAGAAAGGCCGCAGCGATAGGGTGCAGACGATCGACTAAACCCGCTCTCCGCGCGTCGATCGGGTACACTCTTTTCCCTGATCGGGGCCCGGGCTTTGTGCCCGGTGTTTCACACTTCAGAGTTTTCTCAGTGTTGAGCAAGATCGGAGCGGGATTTGGCGGTGTCTGAGAGCGGACAGCGTGAGGGAAATCGCGACGGCATGCACGACCAACGGATCTCGGGCGGCGGCTGGCTCAAGCGTGCGCTCTTCGCTCAGGAATCTGGCCTCGTCATCGTCATCGTGCTCGCGATGGTTGCGCTCACTTTCTTCGGCGGCACCAAGTATAAACGCGAACTCGTCCGCGTGCCAGCTGGTACCGCCGTCACGAGCACGGACGGCGTGATCGCGGTCGGCGTCGGCGCGGCGGTGACCAAGTACGCCGAGGCGGACGGGTGGGAACTGCGCGAATCCGGGGCAAGCCGGACGCTCACACGCCGCGCCGAGGTCAACAAGTTCCTTGATGTCGAGAACCTGATCCTGCTGGCCAAGGACGCCAGCTTCATCGCCATCATGGCGGTGGGGATGACCGCGATCATCGTGATGGGGGGGATCGATCTTTCGGTCGGCTCGATCTACGCGCTCGCGGCGTTGCTTGGCGCGATGACGCTGCGCGCGATGCAGGCACACTCGATGGAATCCGGGTCGTCGGTGTCGGGACTCAGCGCCGTGCTGGTCGGTCTGCTGGTCTGCGGCGGGGTCGGCGCGGCCTGCGGCGCGGCCAACGGCGCGATGATCGTCGGGCTCAAGGTCCATCCGTTCATCATCACGCTGGGCATGATGGCCGTGCTTCGCGGCGTGGTCTTTGTGACCACCAAAGGCGAGGCCGTGCTCGGTGTGCCGCCCTCGTTCCAAGACGGTTTCTTTAAGAGCCAGATCGGCGGCGTGTACCCGGTGCCGGTAATTGTGATGCTAATCGTGATGGCGGCGGGCTGGGTGGTGCTGACGCGCACGACCCTCGGCCGACGCATTTACGCGATCGGCGGCAACGAGATCGCCGCGAAGTACGCGGGCGTCCCTGTGGGCGGGGTGAAGTTCGCTGTGTACACGATTACCGGGCTGCTGGTGGGCGTGAGCGCCTGCGTTTCGGTCGGGTATTTCGGGAGTGCATCTCCCGACGCCGGTCGCGGGTATGAACTTGATGTGATCGCCGCCTCGGTGATCGGCGGCGCGTCGCTGTCGGGCGGGCGCGGTACGGCGCTGGGGGCCGTGCTAGGTGCGATCCTGATCCAGTTGATCCGCAACGCCATGATCATCCTCGAGATCGACACGAACTACACCGACATCGTGATGGGCGCGGCCATCGTGACCGCGGTCGTTCTCGACCAAGCCAAATCGCGGCTCGTGCCCACCGGGAAATAGCCGACGTTCAGACGAGACCCAACGTGCAGCGCGCCGTGGCCGTTCGTGCCCAGAGTCTCACCACGAATCACATCACATCACATCACATCACGCACTCGTCAGGAACAGATCAGGAATCGCTTGAGGCCGCGTTTCAGCCTCGTATGATCCGTCACGCTTGCATCGCAAGCATCATTTAACACTGGAGATTGACCATGAACAGATCGACCTTCGTTCGCACGCTCTGCTGCGGCTTTGTCGCCGTCGCGGGCGGAGTCTTCTCGCTCAGCGCCTCGGCTCAGACCGACGCCAAGCCAGCCGGAAAGCCGACCGCCACCAAGAAGACCATCGTCATCGGCGTGATCGCCAAGAGCACCAGCAACCCGGTGTTCCAGGCGGCCAAGACCGGCGCCGAGGACGCGGCCGCGGACTTCCGCTCCAAGGGCATCGACGTCAAGGTCATCTGGCAGACCCCGACCGTCGAGGACGCGCAGAAGCAATCGCAGTACATCGAGCAGCTCGCCGGGCAGGGCGTCGACGGCATCACGATCAGCTGCTCGGACGGCAAGGTGCTCAAGTCTTCGATTGACGCGGCCGTGGACCGCGGCGTCGAGGTCGTCACGTTCGACTCAGACTCGCCCGAGAGCAAGCGTTTCGCGTACTACGGCATTGACGACGTCGAGGCTGGCCGAGCGGTGATGCGTGAGCTCGCCAAGGCCATGGGCGAGAAGGGCGGCCAGGTCGCGGTGCTCGCCGGAAACCAGACCGCGCCAAATCTCCAGGCCCGCGTCAAGGGCGTGAAGGAAGAGATGGAGAAGCACAAGAATATCAAGCTCAAGCAGGTCTACTACCACAAGGAGACCGCCAACGACGCGGCCGCCATGGTGCAGACGGTGCAGACGTCCAACCCAGACATCGCTGGCTGGGCGATGGTGGGCGGGTGGCCGCTATTCACGCAGAATGCGCTCGACGGCGTGTACGACAAGGCCAAGGTCTGCTCGGTGGACACGCTCCCCGCGCAGCTTGATTATGTTCGCAGCGGGCAGGTGCAGGCGTTGATCGGTCAGGACTGCTACGGCTGGGGGTACCAGACGGTGGTGATGCTGGTGGAAAAGATCGGCAAGGGCAAGTCGCCCGAGCAGGCCGTCAACCACTTCGAACTCGCGGTCGTGACCAAGGAAAACGTCGAGAAGTACGCCGGGCTTTGGGAAAAATGGCTGGGCGGGTCTAAGAAGGACGGCGAGGGCAAGGCCGATCCCAAGCCGGTCCAGAAGAAGTAATCGCTCCCAAAGGCTCGGGGACGAAAGTCCCTGAGCTTTCTTCGCCCTCGCAGTCTGGACCTGAGCTTCAACCCAACGTCGATCAGACCGCGATTCGATCATGCCGCGATTCCATAAACTGCCCCGATGAACGCCCCCTCGAACCTATCCGCGGACCACGTCCTGTTGAACGCCGAGCACGTCTCGAAGCGGTTCGGCATCACGCAGGCTCTCGACGACGTAAGCGTGAGCTTCTTTGCGGGCGAGGTCCACGCGCTGATGGGCGAGAACGGGGCTGGCAAGAGCACGCTGGGCAAGGTCATCGCAGGGCTGCACAAGCAGGATCAGGGCAGCGTCAGCATCGCGGGGCGTGTGCTCAAGCCTGGATCGATCGACGATGCGTTTGACGCGGGAATCCGGATCGTGCATCAAGAGCTCGCGCAGTGCCCAAACCTGAGCGTGGCCGAAAACCTGTGCCTGCACGACATCCCGACGCGCGGGTTTGGGCTGATCGATCGCCGCGCGATGAACGAGCGGGCCGCCCGGCTCGTACACAAGCTCGACCCTGGGATCGATGTCGAAGCGCCGCTGGGGCTGCTCGCGCCGGGCCGCCGACAGATCTGCCAGATCGCCGCCAGCCTCGATGACCGGACCAACGGCCACGAGACGCGCACCGGCTCAGCCAACGCAACCGTCGGCGGCCCGACGTTGCTCGCGGCGCGGGTGATCGTGCTTGACGAGCCCACCAGCTCGCTCTCCGTCGCCGAAGCAGACCGCCTGCTGGAGATCACGCGGCAACTCGCCACCCAAGGCCTGACGATGATCTACGTCAGCCATCGCATGGGCGAGATCTTTCAGGTTTGCGACCGCGTCAGCGTGCTCCGCGACGGGAAGTTCGTCGCGACCAGCCGAATCAAGGACATCGACGAGCCGACGCTGGTCGAGCAGATGATCGGCCGCCGCCTGCAGACGCCGACCAGGCGGATCCAGTCGGGGAATCTAACGAACTTTCCAACCCAACCACCAACCCAGCCATCAACCAAATCACCAACCCAATCACCAACCCAGCCATCAACCCAACCATCAACCCAGTCATCAAGCCAATCATTAAGCCAAGCCAGCACCACTCACGTCGATTCGCACGCCGAGCCGTCGAGCGAAACTTCCGTGCTCCGCGAGATCATGGGCGGCGAGCACCACGCCGCCGCCAACGCTCCGACGCTGCTCGAAGTCCGCGGTATCTCGTCGCAGGGCAAGCTCCGCGATGTTTCTCTGAAGGTTCGTGCGGGCGAGATCGTTGGAATCGGCGGGCTGGTCGGGGCCGGTCGCTCGGAGCTTCTCGACGCGATCTTCGGGCTTGATCGTCGCGCGGCCGGTGTGGTCTTGGTCGCGGGAGCGCCCGTCAGCATCGCGGGGCCCAAGGCCTTGATCGCGGCCGGGGTCGGCTATGTCCCCGAGGACCGTCGCCTGCAAGGGCTGTTCTTCCAGCTTGGGATCGACGAGAACATCGTGGTCCCGTTCATGCCGCGTCTGGCGCTGGCCTTTGGGTTCCGCAACCGCGCGGCGGAAAAGAAGATCGTGCAGGAAAAAGTGCGCGAGTTCCAGGTCAAAGCCGCGACCTTAAGTTCACTCCCCGGCGAGCTCTCGGGCGGCAACCAGCAGAAGCTCCTCATCGCGCGCTGGATGGGAAGATCGACCCGCGTGCTCTTGCTCGATGAACCGACCCGCGGCATCGACGTGGGCACCAAGGCCGAGGTGTACAAGCTCATCCGCGCCTCCGCCGACGCCGGGGCCGCCGTGCTGCTCGTCTCTAGCGAGATGCCCGAACTGCTCGCGCTCTCGGATCGCATCCTCGTGATGTGCGCAGGCTGCATCAGCGGTGAACTCAACGGCGCAGACATGACACAGGCGAACATTCTGCGCTTGGCAACGGTCGATCAGGCTCGCAGAGCATCGGCGCTCAGCGTCTGAACACTCGTTGGCCCACGGTGTGCAACGCTCAACCGCTCGCTTGAGCTCAAACCGTCCTTGCCGAGGCCGAGCTATTTGAACGCTTTGATCGCCGAGAGCAGCTTCAGGGCCGAGTCAGAGTTTACCTGGTCCGCCAACTGCGCCGTGTAGATCCCCGCTTGCTGGAGCACCTGTGCCCTGACCAGCTTGGCCGTCTCTGCGGCGTAATCGGTGTCCTCGATCAGCGAGCGGGCGGCCGTGACGTTCTCGTACTCGGTCATCGACACGCGGATCTCGGAGTGAATCTCGTTGCTGCGGATGCCGATGCCAGCCCGCTTGGTCGCGATGTCCGCGACAGCCGCGTCCACCACCTGCTGGGCAAGCTCGTGGTCGCCGTCCACCAGGTTCAGCTTGCCGCTGGCGATGTCCGCAAGCGAATACGTGACTTGCTTGGTGGTGCCGTCGGGCTGCTGCTCGTCGCGGGTGACCCGACCCAACGATTTGGAACGCTGCCCGTCGAGCAGGTGATCGCCGTTGAAGACCGTGGTGTCCGCGAGATAGTCGATCGTCTGCATGACCGACTGGGCCTGTATCTGCATCGCCTCGCGCTCGCCCTTGGAAGTCCCCGCAGTGTTCGCCGACGAGACTACCACGCTGCTGAGTTCGAGCAGCAGATCGCCCACCACGGACTGCGCGCCCTCGATCGCGCCGAGCCGCTTGTCTTCTAGTTCCAGCCGCTCGACCTTCTTGTTGAGCCGGGCTTGGTCTTGCGCGAACCCGGTGACCGCGATGAGCCCGGCCGGGTTGTCTGACGCGCGGTTGATCTGTTTGCCCGTCGCCAGCCGCTCCATCGCCTGCGCAATCTCGTGCTGGGACCGTTGCAGCGATCGACTCGCGATCATCCGAGACAGGTTGGTCTCGATGGAAATCATGGCATTGTCGAGATCGTCCGAACAGAACCCCGACTTGAAGCGCAAACCTACACTCGCCCCATGTTGCCACTGGTCACTCGTTTCGCACCGTCCCCAACCGGCCACCTTCACATCGGAGGCGCTCGCACGGCCTTATTTTGCTGGGCGTTCGCCAAGAAGAACGGCGGGCGCTTCATGATCCGCATTGAGGACACCGACCAGGCTCGCTCCAGCGACGAGTCGGCTCGCGGCATCATGGAAGATCTGGCGTGGCTGGGCATCGAGTGGGACGATGGGCCGGAGCTGACGTACGGCGGTCGGAAGATCGGCGGTGACGCGCGCGGCGTCAAGCCATATTTCCAGGCTCAGCGCGTGGCGATCTACAACGCGCACGTGATGCGCCTGATCGAAGACGGCAAGGCTTACCCGGCGTTCGAGACCTCGGAAGAGCTGGAAATCAAGCGTAAAGCGGCGGTCGCGGCTAAGCAGACGTACCGCTACGACTGTTCCATGTGGAACACCTACCCCACGCCCAGCGCGCGACTTGCGCGCATGAAAGACGCGGATGCGAAGGGTGAGCGGTACGTCGTTCGGTTCCATGCCCCGGCCGAGCAGGTGGTTGTGAAGGATCAGGTTCTAGGCGACGTGACTTACGCGGCCGGGGAGATGGACGACTTTGTGATCCGCAAGGCCGACGGGTTCCCGACGTACCACTTCGCGGTGGTGGTGGATGATGAGACGATGGGCGTGACGCACGTTCTGCGCGCGCAGGAGCACTTGAACAACACGCCGCGGCACGTGGCGCTGCAGAGAGCGCTGAGGTTCCGGACGCCGGTCTATGCGCATATGCCGCTGATTTTCAACATGGACGGCACGAAGATGGGGAAGCGCGACCGGGCCAAGGCGGCGCGAAAAACTCTGAAGGAGGCGCTGGCCAAGCCGGGCGCGAGCGTGGCGGCGGTCGCGGCGGCGACGAGGTTTGACGCGAAGCTGCTCGGTGAGTTCGTGAACGCGGACAACGACTCGATGGAGATCGCCGAGGCGATCGCGGCGCACTTTGGTGTGGCGCTGCCCGAGATTCAGGTGAACGATTTCAGGCGCAACGGGTACCTGCCGTCAGCCATCACGAACTTCATCTCGCTTTTGGGTTGGAATCCTGGGATGAAGTTGGCGGACGGGAAGGATCTTGAGAAGTTCGACAACGCGTTTCTCGCGGAGCATTTCGCGATCGACCGGATCGGGAAGACCAACGCGAAGTTTGATCGAGCGAAGCTGCTGAGTTTCAACGCCGACGCGATCAACGCGATGAGCGACGCGGGCTTTGCGGCCGCGTGGCTCGAATGGTGCGAGGAGTTCGAGCCTTCGCTGCCAGCAAAGGTTGATCTGGCGCGGTGGGACTTGCTCGGGAAGATCGTAAAGCCGCGGGCGAAAACGATGCGCGACGGCGCAAAGTCGGCGTCGTTCGTGTTGCTCGATGATGAGCGCGTGCCGCTGGATCTCGCGGCGGTGGCGAAGAACTTGGAGGCGAACGATCGGCAGGGGTTCGCGCTGCTGGGGTTGGTGCGCGATCGGTTGATGTCGCTGAGCGAGGCGGAGTTTGAGCCAGTGATGATCCATTCGATTATCGAGCAGGTGGCGCAGCAGAGCGGTGTGGGGATGGGCCCGGTGTCGCAAGCGATCCGCGTGGCGATCGCGGGCGTTGCGGTGAGCCCGGGGATCGGAGAGACGCTGACGATATTGGGAAGGACGCGGACGATGACGCGGATCGAGCGGTGCTTGGGGGCGCGAGTCTAGCTGGTGCGGGATGAGCAGATGCTTGATCGCTTCGAGTGTTACGAGGTTTGTGTGCAGTCGCCGCGGCATGTGGTGGAGATGCTGCGCGCGATCGCGGGGCCGCGAGCGAGGAGGCTGCGCGAGGATTTCTGCGGGACAGCGGCGGTGTCGCGGTGGTGGGTTAAACGAGAGGGTGCTCGCGCGCTGGGGGTGGATTGTGATGAAGAGGCGCTGAGGAAGGCGGAGGAACTTGGGGGGAAAGAGGCCGGCAGGTTAGAAACCTGCCTCACAGCGGAAGAAGAGGTGGGAGGAAAGGCAGAAGGAGAGGCTGAAGGAGAGGCAGGAGGAAGAATCGGCTCGGAGAGCCGATCTACCTGGGAGTTCAGGCGCGGCGATCTGGTGGAGGGGGAGGTCGCGGGTCGGGCGGATGTTGTGTTTGTCGGGAACTTTTCGATCGGGTACTTCTTCGATCGGCGCGGGCTGGTTCGGTACTTGGAGCGATCGCGAGGTGTGCTTGAATCGAGCGGTGGCGTGTTCGTGTGCGACACCTACGGCGGGGCCTCGGCCTTTGCAGTCGGTTCAACGACCAGGAAGTTTTTCACGCCAGATGGAACGATCGTTCACTACCACTGGTCGCACGACATGGTGGACCCACTGACAGGGATGGTCGAGAACTCGATCTCGTTCCGGGTCGAGGTCGGCGGCGAGATTGTGGAGGAGATACCGCGGGCGTTTGTCTATCGGTGGAGGCTGTGGTCGATCGCGGAGCTGCGCGAGGCGATGGTGGAAGCAGGGTTTGTGCGGACGGCGGTGTTCGCGGATGTGGTGAGTGAGAGCCCGGACGAGAGCGCGGCGAAGATTGAGCCGGTGACGGATCCGACGGAACTCGGCGCGGATTGGGTGGTGATGGTGGCGGGGTGGGTTGGCGCGTGAAGAAGACGAAGAGGTAGGGAAAGGCCGGAGACACTGGTTGAAAGCCAGTGCCACGAGACGGTGTCGAGATAAGGTTCGGGCGAACTAGGATTGGCCTCTTGCGGGGATGTCTTTGAGCGGATGGTGAGGATGGTGAGCTTCAGGCGGCGGCGTGTTCCCACGCTCTCGGGGGGCTCGGTTTCGAGCGAGATTGGAGAACGAGCGATGAGCGGTGCTGCTGAGAATCGTGCTGAAAATTCTGCGCCGGTCGAGAGGCCGCCAAATTTTATTGAGCAGATTGTGGATGCGGACAACGCGAGCAGGAAGTGGGGCGTCTGGTCGAGTTCCGACGGTGACCGCGCGGGGAACGCGCGTGTGCACACGCGGTTCCCGCCCGAGCCCAACGGGTACCTGCACATCGGGCACGCCAAGTCGATCTGCCTGAACCTTGGGCTTGCAGAGAAGTACGGCGGGAAGTTCAACCTGCGGTTTGACGACACCAACCCGGCCAAGGAAGAGCAGGAGTACGTTGATTCGATCAAGGCCGACGTGAAGTGGCTGGGCGGCGACTTCGAGGGCCTCCACGGCGGCGGGCTGTTCTTCGCGAGCGATTACTTTGGCACGATGTATGCTTACACCGAGGAACTGGTCCGCAAGGGCAAGGCGTACGTGTGCGACATGACGGCCGACGAGGTCAGCAAGAATCGCGGCACGCCTTCGATCCCGGGCAAGAGTTTCTTCCGCGATCGGGCTGTTGAGGAGAGTCTGAAATTACTCGCGGAGATGAAGGCAGGGACGCACGCGAACGGAACGAAGACGGTGCGCGCGAGGATAGACCTTGGGTCGCCGAATTTTAATCTGCGTGATCCGGTGATGTACCGCATCGTGCACGAGACGCACCACAACACGGGCGACGCGTGGTGCCTGTACCCGATGTACGACTGGGCCCACGGGATCGAGGATTCGCTCGAGGGGATCACGCACTCGGTGTGCACGCTGGAGTTTGAGAACCATCGGCCGCTGTACGACTGGTTTATCGATTCGATCAATGAAGGGCGTGGGCCTGGCGGCTCGTGGGGCCCGAAGATTCATCATCCGCGGCAGATCGAGTTTGCGCGTCTGAACCTGACGTACACGGTGATGAGCAAGCGGTTTTTGCTGAACCTCGTGAAGGAAGGACACGTGAGCGGGTGGGACGATCCGCGCATGCCGACGCTGAGCGGGCTGCGGCGGCGCGGGTACACGCCGGAATCGATCCGGGCGCTGTGCGACGAGGTCGGTGTGACGAAGACCAACAGCATGATCGATGTCGGTCGGCTTGAGAATTCGATCCGCGGCGACTTAAACAGGCGTGCGCCGCGCGCGATGGCGGTGGTTCGTCCGTTGAAGGTTGTCATTGAGAATTGGGACCAAGAGAAGGTCGATGAGCTTGATTTCGTGGTGAACCCGGAGGATCCGGCGGCGGGGACTCGCAAGGTCTCGTTCGGCAGGGTGATCTATATCGAGCGTGAGGATTTCATGGAAGAGCCGCCGAAGAAGTTCTTCAGGCTGGCGCCCGGGGTTGAGGTTCGGCTGCGCTGGGCGTATTTCTTGAAATGCGTGGGCGTGGTGAAGGACGCGGCGGGGAACGTGACGGAACTGCGCGCGACGATCGATCCGGCGACGCGAGGCGGTGATGCCCCAGCGGGGCCGAACGGGGAGCCGCCGCGGAAGGTGAAAGGGACGATCCACTGGGTGAGCGCGGCCCACGCGACACGGGCCGAGGTCAGGCTCTTCGATCGGCTCTTTAACGCCGACGAGCCCGGGAAGCGGACGGGGAACCAGCTCGATGACCTGAACCCAAGTTCGCTGGAGGTCGTGGAGGCGCTCGTGGATCCGGCGTTGGCAACGGCGAAGGTCGGTGAGAAGTTCCAGTTCGAGCGGCTGGGATACTTCTGCGTTGATAAGGATTCGAAACCAGGGCGGGTGGTGTTCAATCGGACGGTCACGTTGAAGGACAGTTGGGCAAGAGAGGGCGGGAAGTAGGGGAGCTAGAAAGAGACGAAGATGCGGAGACACGAAGAGAATGCCCGATTACATCTGCGGTGAGAGTTGAGTCATCGGCAGGATCAGCGCGACGGCGACGAGCACCACCACGCCAGCCAGCATCATCAGCAGTAGCGGCTCGATGAGGCGGACGAGTGTTGAGAGAAGGCGGTCGACGCGAGCTTCGATGGTTTCGGCGATGGTGGTGAGCACCGCGTCAAGGTTGTTGGCGGATTCGCCCACGGAGATCATCTCGATCACGTCGTCGTCGAAAAGTTTGCTCTCGGCGAGCGGCGGTGCGAGCGACTGGCCAGCTTTGACAGCCTCGGCGGCCTGGTCGATGGCGTGCTCCATGATCGCGTTGCCCGCGGCCTCCTTGGCGATCTTCATCGCGCCCAGCATTGGCACGCCGTTGGCGAGCATGGTGCCCAGCATCCGGCAGAAGCGAGCTGCGGCGAGATTCCGGACCAGCGGGCCCACGGCGGGTGCGAAGGTCTTCCAGCGGATCAGCGTGCGGCGAACGTCGGCGCGTTTGGAGAGGTGCTTGAGTAAGAAAAAGAAGGCGATGAGCACACCAAGCGTGACGAGGCCGTAGGTGCTGATGGCGTCGCTAATGGCAAAGACGAATCGAGTGACCCAGGGCGGGCCGCCGGGGATGGTGTCGAACATCGGGCGGAACTTGGGGATGAACACGCCGAAGATGACGCCCAGCACGAGCGTGCCGAATCCGATGAGGACGACGGGGTAGATGAGGTTGCCGATGATCTTGCTGCGCAGCTCGGCCTCGGCGAGAACGAGCTGGCCCAGACGGGCGAGCACGGCTTCGAGGAAGCCGCCTTTTTCGCCAGCGCGAACCATGGCGATGTGAACGGGCGGGAAAGCGTCGGGGCGCTGCTCCATCGACGCGGCGAGGTCGCCGCCCTCGGAGACAGCGTCGGCGAGCTGACGAAAGAGTTCAGAGATGGCGGGGTCAGACTTTCGCCCGCCGAGAACCTTGAGCGAACGCAACATCGGCACGCCAGCGTGGAGCAGGTCGCCGAGCTGGGAATACGACATGCCGAGCCGGCGTGTGTTGACGCGGCGGCCTCTGGTCGCAGAGTCTTCCTTGGCCTCGATCGAGACAGGGGTGAGCTGTTTAGATTCGAGCTCGCCTAGGGCCGCCTGTTCGTTGGTGCCGACGACGACGCCTCGCACGCGCTGGCCGAGAGGGTTCAGCGCGGTGTACTGGAACGTGGGCAAGGCATGTTCCGGATGAGTGATGTTTGAGATATCTGGAGAGAAGAGAGGAAAAGCGGAGATTCAATAGGCACGCAGGCGAGGAACCTGTGCGGCGAGACTGGGTAGTGGTCTAAGACTCGCAGTTACTTCACGGCCAAGAGCTCGTCGATCTTGGCGGTCAGATCTTTGGCGTCGGGCTTCACCTTCGAGTCATACCGCGCGACGACGTGGCCAGATTTGTCAACGAGGAACTTGGTGAAGTTCCAGCCCGGCTCACCGCCGACGGGCTTGGGCTGCTCCGCGAGCTTCTTGTAGAGCGGATGAGTGTCGTTGCCCTTGACGCTGACCTTGGAGAACATGGGGAAGGTGACGTTAAACTTGCTGGAGCAGAACTGCTTGATCTCCGCGTCGTTGCCGGGCTCTTGGCTACCGAAGTTGTTGGCCGGGAACCCGAGAACGACCAAGCCCGAGTCCTTCTTGGCGGTATAGAGCTTTTGCAGCGCTTCGTACTGAGGCGTGTAGCCGCACCGGCTGGCGACGTTGACCATGAGGACGACCTTGCCCTTGTACTGGGCGAGATCTTGGTCCTTACCTTCGATATCTTTCATGGTGAAGCCGAGGACGTAGCTGGCATCCTCGGCGGCCTTGGAAGCCGCGGGCTTCTCGGCAGGCTGGGCACCTTCTTCAGGCTGAACGTTCGTCACGGCGTTGGTCGCCACGCTCGCTTCGTTCACTTGCTTCTCGGCGTTGTGAACCTTGGCGATGCCAGCCCCGCCGACAAGAACGAGAAGACCCGAAATAGAAACCACTGCCACGGTTGTTGTGCTGATCATTGAGAACTCCATACCACCCGATGCGGATCCCCACCCAAACCAGGATGTGCAAGCGGAACCACCAAATCCCGCAGAACGCGGGGGAAAGCGCGAGCGACCGGGGAAACCGGTCGCCCGCGTGCAAGGTCAACGATTACTTCTTCTCAGGGGCCTTCTCCGGTGCCTTCGCGGGCGCGGCCTCGGGCGCCTTCACTGGCGCGGCTGGCTTGGTGTCTTCGCAGCCCGTGCCCATGCCAGCGACAAGAGCGAGGATAGCCGCAGACATTGTGAAACGAACGACTGTGGACTTGGACATGGACGATTTCTCCCTTTGAGGGTGCTCCGGGAACCTCTATCATGGTCTGCATGAATTGGGAATACGTCAAGTGGCGTTGCGAAAACCTAACGTAGTGCGAACTTTTGTTCGGGTTATGGTATATTTTACGAGCCCAGGTTGTGGAAATGCTGTCATGTCGGTCCTCGAGCGCACAAAGAGGTTCGAGTGAGGCAAAGATCACGTCAGGAGCACCATGGTTGAGCTGATTCGAAAAGTTCGTTTCGCGGTGAACCAGCAGGGGCGGGCGTTGGACGGACGGGCGGACTCTGGTTCTCAGGGCAAGGCTGGCGTCAACGGCTACGCGGGTGTACCAGCCATGTCGGGGGTTGGTTTCTGGTTCGAGTTCGAGGCTCGCTGCCGGGGCGTACCCGACTCACGCACGGGCTATCTGCTGGATATCAAGGTCGTGGATCGTGCGGTGCGAGAGGCGGCCGTGCCGGTGGTCGCCGCGTCGTGCGGGGAACTCGAAGCCGGTGCCGAACAATGTGAAGATGAGGGACGCGCGAAGACGAAAGCGACCGAGCCGGGGTCTCTGATGCCGACGATGGTGGAGCGGTTGAATCGTTTGCTCGCTGGCAAGCTCACGGGATTGTTATGGCGGCTGAGCCCATACTATTCCGTCGAGATGAGCACAAACGATCAAGGGCTGGTGTTGATTCGGCAGCGGTTTGACTTCGCGGCTGCGCATCGATTGCACAGCACGGCACTGTCGGAAGCGGAGAACCGTGAGTTTTTCGGCAAGTGCAATAACCCCTCGGGGCACGGGCACAATTATCAGTTGGAGCCGTGCGTGGCGGTGCGGCTTGCGGCCGACGGTCGGCAGGCGTTCACGCTGGCGGACCTTGAGCATGTCGTAGACCGCGTGATTCTGGAACGGTTCGACCACAAGCACTTGAACGTGGACACCGAAGAGTTTGGACCGAACGGAGTGAACCCGACAGTAGAAAACATCGCGAAGGTGTTCTTTGGGTTGTTGGCGCCAGCGGTGGGAAAGGGCGGCGCGAAGGGGCAGAGTGCGGAACTGCGTTCGGTGACAGTGTGGGAGACGGACCGGACAAGCTGTGTGTATCCGGGGTGAGCGAGACGTCAGGCGCGCTACACGCCGCACGTCACTCGCCGCCGACTGTTACCACGCCGACTGCCCGGTCACGATCGGGACATAGCCAACTTCCAACCCCTCGGGCGGCCTGACAATCAGGGCGGGGTCCAGTGTGACCAAAGTTCCCCGGCTCGGCGGTGCCATGTAGTCGTGGTCGATCGACCAGGCCGCATGGATCTTCTCGACGAACAATTGCAGTTGTTGCTTTTTCTCGTTGCTCCACCGGTACTGCTGGAACGAGGGTTGATCGACAAAGCGGTACCACGAGTAGCTGACCACCGACCCGTCTGCGAGCGAGGCCGTGAACGAGCCGCGCTTTGCGCCGGGTTGAGTCCATGCGCCGCTCTTGGGTGACGTGTACGCTGGGCCGCGTTCCGCCAGTCGGAACTCTTGCGCGTGCAGCCCGGTCTCGGCGGGAACATCAGACGCGGGAACAGCGACACGTTTTTCGCCATCCTGCCGGAAGTACTGGGGGAACTCGCCCGTCCGAGTGGTCTCGCTCTTGAACCACTCCAGCCCCCACACGTTCCCCTCGAACACCTTGGTGTCGAACGCGCGCTCAACGCCCGCCAGCGGCTTGCCAGCCTGCTCGTAGCTTGTGGTCTTGGTCGTGAGCGTTGACTTCCAGGAGCCCTTCTCCTCAAACCGGCTCGAGCACGCCGTGCCGCCGTTTCGCCAGCCTTTGAACGCGTCGTGCAGAGCGATCTTGGAGTAGAACGTCACGTCCTGCACGAGCGTGGTGCGCCCGGCGTCGTCCACTGGGAATTGAAGTCTGGGGATCTTCGAGTAGACGGTGCCTTTGGCGTCGGGCGCGTCGAAGCGGGGCACGGTGTTGATCTCGATTGCGCCGCCGCCCATCGTGCCCGGGCGTGCGTCCAGGCCGCGGCCGTAGATAAAGGGATAGTTGAACAGCTTGCCGACCTTGCTCCAGGTTTCGGGGATGTAGTACGCGATCGGTCCCTTGAAGTTGGCGGCGCTGAGGAAGCAGGTCCAGCTCTGATCGCCCGTGGGCGGCTCGCCAGCGGTGAGGGCGATGGGTTCCGTAAAGGGCAGTGCCATCCACGCGTAGCCGAGGAATTCGCCGTTGGGCTGCCCCTGGAACGGCAGGCCGTCGGGCGGGATGAGCAGGCGGTTGCTGAGTTGGGCGATCCCGAGCCTGTTGTCGGGCAGGGCCTCGTTGCTATAGAAGAAAGACCAGCCGGGCGAGCCGACCTCGTAGTCGTAACACTGCGGTGTGGCGTTCATGCTGAACTTCGGAGGGCCGTAGCGGAAGTGGTTGCCCGCCCAGTACCCCAGCCCGCCCTCGACGGTCTGGAACACGCTGTCCCAGGTCGGCCCGCGCTCGGCCCAGGTGCGCGCCAGCGTGCCCTCGGGCGCCAGCGGCGTGCTCTTGTTGTCGGAGTTGTCGGGCATGATCCACGTGCTGGCTAGCCCGATCTGAATGTCCGCGAGGGGCCGATCGATGAGAGGCCAGGCCGCGGAATAAAAGCCCACGCCTGCGCTGAACTCGGTGCCCGCGGGCGGGTGCGATGCCTCGAAACCGATGTAGCCGTGCAAGCCTTCGGAGTGCTCCGTGACCGCAGAGGGCTCTGACGTTATCGGTTCATTGGCTGACTGTGCCGCGCAGATCCCGGGGAAGAGCGCGAGGCCAACGATTTGAACAGAAAGAGGCTTCATGCGGTTCTTCCTTTGATAGTTTCCAACTCACATCCGCCCGCCTTGGCCCACGACCGCCGCTGACCGAGCGTGGATTCGTCGCGTGCGGCTTCAGTTGAGAAACTTTTATCTCAATGTAAAGGAGAGAAGTAAGGACAAGTGCGAGCGATATCGCGCAACTGTACCCGCCCGTTTGATGCGGGCCGTATGATCTCGACATGTCGATCGGCTCTCTCCTTCTCGAGCGCGGGATCATTTCCAAGGAACAGCTTGACCAGGCGAGCGCCGAGCAGGCGGCCAGCGGGGAGCGGCTCGACCGAGTGTTGATCCGGCGCGGGATGGTGTCACGCGGGCAGGTGACGCGGGCGATCGGGGACCAGTTTCATCTTCCGGTGGTGGATTTACCGACGCTGAGCGTGGACGCGGCGGTGCTGGCGTGCTTGCCAGCCAAGCTGGTGTTCAAGCAACGCTGCGTGCCGATCGCGCGAGACGCGACGACGCTGACGGTGGCGACGGCCGACCCGTTTGATCTGTCGGTGCTGGATGAGTTGAAACTCGTGGCTGGGTGCTCGATCGAGCTGGCGCTGGCGGACGAGGAGGAGTTGCATAAGTTCATCCAGGCGAACTACGGCGTCGGCGGCGACACGCTCGACGCGATGGCGGGCGGGAAGTCGGATGTCGCGGTCGGCGGCGCGGACGGCGCGGGGGGCGACGAGATCGAGCAGGCGCAGGAGGCGTCGGTCATCAAGCTGGTGAACGACCTGATCGCGGAGGCGATCACGCAGCGAGCGACGGACGTGCACATCGAGCCGTACGAGCGCGAGCTGGTGGTGCGGTACCGGATCGACGGCGTGCTCGAGCGAGCCAACGTGCCGACGACGATCGGGCGGTTCGCGAGCGCGATCATCAGCCGTTTGAAGATCATGGCGAACATGAACATCGCTGAAAAGCGCAGGCCTCAGGACGGGCGGATCAGTTTTCGGAATCGCGCGGCGGGGCGGGCGGCCGACGAGTTTGACTTGCGCGTGAGCGTGATCCCGATGCTGTTTGGCGAGGGCGTGGTGCTGCGCGTGCTGAGCAAATCGGCGGTGCTGCTGACGCTGGACCAGCTGGGTATGCCGGGGACGGTGCTGGGGCGGTGGGACGTGATGATCCAGCGGCCTCACGGGATCCTGCTCGTAACGGGGCCGACGGGGTCGGGAAAATCGACAACGCTTTATGCGTCGCTGAACCGGATCGTGTCGGACGAGATCAAGGCGATCACCGTCGAGGATCCGGTGGAGTATCACGTTCCGGGCGTGAACCAGATCCAGGTGAACCACAAGGTGGGGCTCGATTTCGCGGCCGGTTTGCGGGCGATCTTGCGGCATGACCCCGATGTCGTGATGATCGGTGAGATCCGCGACAAGGAAACGGCCGACACGGCGATTCAAGCGTCGCTGACGGGGCACCTAGTTTTCTCGACGTTGCACACCAACGACTCGGCCGGGGCGACGACGCGCATGCTCGACATGGGAGTTGAGCCGTTTCTTGTGGCGTCGTCGGTGGAGGGAATCTTGGCGCAGCGGCTGGTGCGGAAGATCTGTTCGGAGTGCTCGCGCAGCTACGACCCCGCGAGCACCGGCGAAGAAGTATCGAAGCTCAAGGACTACATCGAGCCGATGCCCGAAGCATTGATGTTGAAGGCTGGCGAGATGCTGTCGATCGGCGCGGGCTGCCGGGCGTGCCGGAACACGGGGTATCGCGGGCGCGTGGGCGTGTATGAGTTGCTGTCGATGAGCGAGGAGACGCGCGAGCGGATCATGCGGCGGGCGGGGGCGCAGGAGATCGCGTCCAAGGCGCTGGCGCGAGACGAGCTTTTCACGCTGATGGCCGATGGGTTCACGAAGGTCAAGGCGGGGATGACCACGGTGGCAGAGGTGATGAGGGCGTTGACGGCGTGAGAAAAGAGCAAGAGAGAGGGCGCAGGTGAGATGTCTGTGCTAAAAAAATATAGATCGAAGAAATGCAGAAAAGCAATGAAAAGACCCGGGCGTGGTGCCCGGGTCTTTGTGTTTGATGCTTCATGTGAGCGTGTCGAGATTGCGGTTTCAACGCTGGTCGAGCGTGAAGGCGTGCTCGAGCATCCTCGAGCCCGCGAGCAAGGCCATCGGCGCGGTGAGGGGTTCGCGCATCATCCACCCGGCGGCGTCGGCGATGGGTATGTGGTCCCACGCGGGGGCCATGCCTTGCAGGTCGCGGCCCTGCTTTTGAGCGGCCGCACCGGCGAGCGGGAGCGCGATGATCGGCGCGAACTGCGCGAACAGGCCCGACGCTCCGGCGGCGCTGGCGATTACGGAGCGGTCGCCGTAGCCGTCGATCACGTAGGAGTCGCCCTTCCAATAGCTGATCATGGCCGAAGGCCGAAGCTCGCGAGTAAGGTCGGCGAAAGTCGGCACGACCATTCCAGCGTCGCGGGCCGGGCCAGCAGTGAATGCGGGTGAGCGCACGCCGCTAGAGATGGCCGAACCGATCATGCTGATGATCGGGTACCCGGCGTGGGCGAAGCGAGCCGAGTCCATGAACGTCGCGGAGATCAGGCTCTTGCCCTTGGTCTGTAGAGCGAACATGGCGTTGGACGTGAGGCCCTTGTCGCCCTTGCCCATCGCCTGCTTGACGGCCGCGATCGTGGCCTGCGGCGTGAGCCCGGCGATCAGCCATTTCTCTGTCGCGACGTACGTGAGTTCGAGCGGGAGCGGCAGGCCCGAGGCGCGAAGGCTGAGCAGTTCGATGCCGTCCTCAACCCAGGGCTGAACGCGGATGTACTTGCCGATGTCGGGCGCCTGCTGCAGCGCGTTGTTGGCGAACTTCAAAAGTTTAGCGTGTGCTTCGAGGAACTTGGCGCGGTCCTTGTACGAGATCATCGCGACGGCCGAGCCGATGGTGCCGCCGCCCGTCGCGTCGGAGAGGTAGTACGCGAAGGTCCCGCCGAGGGTTTTGATCACGTCGTTCTGAAGATCGACGCCGGTGGCGTCCTTGAACTGCTTGAGCCCGTTGGCGGTCTCGGGGTTGCGTTCGGTCATCTGCGTGATGAGCGTGTCGAACATCGCGAGGTCGCCCTTGCTGACGCTGGCCATGGTGGCGTCGGCGGGGACGGCCGAGAACTCTTCGGAGGTGAGCGCGGTGGTGGAGAGGTTGAGCTTGTCTTTAAACTTGACGGCACCATCGATGGTGATGCGGGCGCGGCTTTCGGTCGCGGTGTACCCGTATTCAAAGTTGGCCTTCATCGCGTTGGGGCCGTAGAACCCGGCCTTGCCCGCCTCGCTGATCGCGCGCTTGATCTCTGGGTTCTGCGGACCAGCAAACGCGGCGACCATGTTCACGGCCGGGGTGAGCCCCGAGAAATCGAAGTTGCCCACGAGCACCGGCGACAGCCCTTCGATCGTCGGCTTGGGAAGGTTCAGCCAGGCTTGGTCGGGGTCGTCCAGGGTGCCGAGGATGACCTCGTAGCGCCAGCCGTCAACGGTGTGACGCGGGCCGTAGCTCAGGCGGCCAGCGGGTCCGACGATGGTGTCGTCCATCGACTCGAAACGCTTGGGGCCTGCGGGGGCGGGCGGGACGGGCGCGTCCTTGAGAATGTCGCGGATGCTGGCGTGCAGAGACTCTGCGTCCTTCTGGTCGGCCGCGACGGCGCTGATGACCACGCCGTACCCGAAGAGCCCGTTGGACGGGTCGCCAGCGTTGACGGTGACACCGAAGCGGCCCGGGCGCGCGAACGCGGAGAGCGCGGTCTTGATCGCGGCCGCGGCCTGGGGAGGAAAGTTCGGGCTCTCTGCGGGCAGCTCGGCTAAACGCGCGGGCAACATGCCCAGCGCTTTGGCGAGTCGCATGTCGCGCGGATCGACCAGCAGTTTGGAGAGGTCGGAACGCTCGGCGACCATCAGCGTCTGGACCTTGCCGGGCTGGGCCTCGGCCTGTTTGTCGGCCTGTTTCTCAGCGGGCTTCTCGGCGGGCTTGGTGCCGGTCTGCGCTAGTGCCGTCGCGCCGAAGAGTGAAACCGCGAACCCAGCGACCGAGAGGAGATTCTTGAACCAAGGCTCGACGCGTCGCGCTCGGTCGTTGCCCGCATTGATCACGGTGGTTGCTGCTGCGTTACGAGCGTTCATAAACGGTTCCTCTTGGCCAAAGAATGAGGTTCAACTGGTTCATCCTAACACGCCGATCTCATACCTTGGGAACCGAGCCTTGAAGATTTCGCCGACCGCCGCGAAAGTGGCGTGTTCTTTAGAGGTACGATCGGCCAGCAGACCATGCCATCGACCGCCCGCCCTAATCGCATCCTGATGATCCGGCCCAGCGCGCTGGGTGACGTGTGCAAGTCCGTGCCCGCGCTGGTCAGCCTCCGCCGCGCGTTCCCGGACGCGGTGATCGATTGGCTCGTGCAAGATTCGTTCGCGCCCGCGATCGCGGCCCACCCGGCCTTGTCGGGCGTCGTGCCCTTCTCGAGAAAAGGGCTGGGTGGATCGATGAGCCGATTGAACCCCGGCCCGAGCTTGGAGTGGATGAACGAACTGCGCGGGCGGAAGTACGACCTGGTCTTCGATATGCAAGGCCTCGCGCGCAGCGGTCTCTTCGCCTTTGCCACGCGAGCGCCGCGACGAGTCGGGTTCGCGAACGCACGCGAACTTGGTTGGCTTGGGTATACCGAGCGGCATCTGGTTGGTTTAGAACTCCACAGCGTCGATCGGATGCTCGAAATGCTTAAACTCGCGGGCGTGCCGCCGGTGGCGGAGATGAAGCTTTACACGCCCGAGGCCGATCGGGCCGCGTTTCTCGCCAGCGATTCGGGCTCCGGTTCTCTCGCGCACCAGCGTTACGTGCTCATTGCGCCGACCAGCCGATGGGTCGGCAAACGCTGGCCTTGCGAGCGGTTCGCGGAGTTGGCTCGTGATCTTTTGATGATGACGGGGCTAGCAGCGATCGACCGCGTGGTGGTCGTGGGCTCGGCCAGCGAGCGTGAGCAGTGCGGCGCGCTGCTCGAACTAGGAAGGTCCGAGCCGCGGGTTCTGGAACTGCTGGGGAAAACCTCGGTGGGTGGGCTGATGGCGCTGGTCGAGTCCGCATCGCTCGTCGTGGCGAATGACTCGGCCGCCTTGCACATGGCGGTCGGGTTTGATCGGTCTTTGGTTGCGCTCTACGGCCCGACCTGGGTGGATACGGTGGGGCCGTACGGACGGAAGGCGAACGTGGTCCAGCATGTCGGGCCCGAAGAGGCACTCGATCACAAGAACGACGCGGCCGGTCGCGCCATGATGGACCGGATCTCGGTGGGGGAGGTCTTCGAACGCTGCCGGGCCGAGTTAATGAGCAGATCTTGAAACTGTTCGAGCGGATCGGTGAATCTGATATACTCCCGGTACGAACTTTGAGAACCGTTCCGTTTAACTCACTGTCGCATTCGGCTCTGTCGCATTATAAAGATCATGGCCCAGGTTTAAGGTTCGTGAACGGGCGCTCGCGCCACGCTTTGAAGGGAAAGTCCAATGGCTGAGAAACGTCCGTTCCCCTTGCTGGTGGTGGCGATCTGTCTGGCGGGTTTGGGCGCGGCCCTGCTGGTGTACGTGAAAGGACTGTCGGCCGAGATCGATCCTTCCAGCACCCTGACTCCAGTTTCGGGCTCGCTGCACCAGCTCGCCGAGGCCGGGGACGCGGCCGGACTTAAGTCGGCCTTGAAGCGGCCGGGTGTCGTTGTCGACCAGCCCATGGACGGCGTGGACAAGGCACGACGCGGGATGACCCCTCTCATGCTCGCCGCCTCGTGCGGCAAGGCAGAGGCCGCTCAGGCGCTCATCGCTGGCGGTGCGAAGATCGACGCGTCCACGCTCGACGGCAAAACCCCGCTGATCTGGGCGGTGCTCTCTTCAGACCTGCCCACGGTGAAGGCTCTGCTGGGCACTCAGGCCCGCGTTGACGCTCGCACGGGCGATGGCTGGACCGCCCTGATGATGGGAGCGGGGCGAGGCAACCATGAGATCTTGACCACCATCATCGCCGCGGGAGCCAACGTCGAGTTCAAGAATAAGTGGGGCCAGACCGCCCTCATGGCCGCGGCCATGGCGGGCAACTCTGAGAACATCAAGGCGCTGCTCGACGCTCGAGCGCCGGTCACGGCCGTTGACGACGACGGGCGCGATGCGCTCGCGCTGGCCACCGGTGGTGAAGGGCCCGTCGAGGTGCTCGGCCTGCTCCTCGCGGCTGGCGCGGACGTCAAGGCCGGGGACAAGGACGGCGTTACGCCTCTCATGAAGGCCGCCGACCGCGGCGACGCGGAAAAGGTCGCTGTTCTGCTGAAGGCTGGCGCACCCAAAGACACCAAGGACAAGCTCGGGCGCACCGCGGCCGACTGGGCGACCAGCCGTGACGACGAGCGTGGCCGTGAACTCGCAATGTTGCTCAAGTAGTTCAACGACAGTGCAGATCGAGTGCGCTGGTCAACTTATCCGACCACTCAAGCGAAGAGTTTGACCGGCCCGATACATCCTCGACATGGATATCACCCAAGGCCAGCCGTCAGGCTCGCGCCCGAATCTGCAGCAACGACGGATCGATTCCGCGTACGGGCAACCGCCAGCGGAGCCGCTCAAATTTTCATCAGCACAGTCGGACGCCACCGTGAACCGCGCCAGCGCCGCTCGCGGAGATTCTGTCGAGCTTTCTGGCCGGGGATGGCTCGAGCGTGCTCGTACTCTGGTCGCGGCCGCCGTGAACTCGCCGGTCACGTTCGACACTCCGCCGCCTGTGTCCCCCGAGCCGACATCGATCGCCCGCCTCGCGGCGAATTCTAACATCACCCTCCCGATGTACCGCAACCCCGCGATCAAAAACGCGGTGGCGACCGAACTCGCGATCGGAAAGGTCCTTGACGCTCAGGCCTGATCAGCACGCTGTCGCCCGCGCTCGCCTAGCAGCGCTTGAATCCTCTTGGTCAGGTACGTGAAGATCCGATCCAGGTCGCGGCGAACCATCAGCGCGTGGATCAGACCAGCGATCGGCGTGAAGTTCAGCGGCAACGCGTAGTGCACCTTGTCGGTCACCATCGTGCCGCCTCGCTCGGTCCGGAAAGTGTGCTCGTGGTGCCACAACGAATACGGCTCGCGCCACTGCTGATCCACAAAGCAGAACGGCGGCTCGTACGCCGTGATCTTCGTCCGCCACGTCTTCGGAACAACCTTGAGCCTGATCTTGTAGTCGATGATCGCGCCAGCTCGCATCACGATCGGGGCTGGCGTCCAGGATTCGAAAATGCAGCCAAGGCGGGTGAGCGCGTTGAGGTTGAACGCGTCGGCAAAGAAATCGAAGACCTCTTCAATTGGTCTCGGCAGCCAGACGTCGGTCCGAAGCACACGCGGCCGAGCGATCCTGTGGAACTTTCGCGAGGTTGCGAGCGTGTCGGAAAACGCGGGTGTCGAAACTGGTGATGAATCGTGCATCGCTCGCTGAGTATCGCGCGGACGCGCCGATCGGGTGCACTATCGAGACTTCTCCATCGCGATCCGGCCCGCCGCATCGAGAGCGAGATCACCTCGCGCGATCAGCTGGCGCAGACCCTCGTAGATCACGGCGCACACCGCCGTCGCGAGATTCAGCGACCGTTCGGTGGGAAGCATCGGCAGGCTGACGCACCGGTCGGGTCGCTCATTCAAAAGTGACCCCGGCAGGCCCGCGGACTCTTTGCCAAACACGAGATGATCGCCCCGGCGCAGCGGCACATCGAACACGGTGCGCCTCGCCTTGGTGCTCAACAACCAAAGACTGGGCCCAAGACTCACTTCACCCGGCGCCGCTGGGCCGGGCGTCGCTCTGTGGTGTACATCCTGTAAGTACTGGCCCCAAGATTCGTGCTCGCTGACGCCCAGCCGCGGCCAATAGTCGAGCCCCGCGCGGCGGCACTCTTTCTCGCTGGTATCAAAGCCGAGCGGGTGGATGAGGTGCAACGCGCAGGCTGTCGCCACGCACGTGCGCCCGATATTTCCCGTGTTGTTGGGGATCTCGGGCTCGTGAAGAACGACGTGGAAAAGTGGGTTGCTGTTTGGTCCGGTCACGCCAGATTGTTCGATGCTCGCGCTCGCTACGCTTGTCGCCGATGCCTAAAAACTCTGAAAATATCGGGGCCAACCTGAAACGCCGATTCGACGCCGTGATCTGCGACATCGACGGCTGTCTTGGACCTGAATCCTCCGCGCCGTTCAACGCCGAGGCGTTGACCAGGATCGCCCAGCACAACCGCCGTGCGATCACCGATGGCGACCGCCCCGTGGTGACGGTCTGCTCGGGCAGGCCTCAGCCCTTCGCCGAGGCCGTCTGCCGTTTCATCGCCAACGATGCCGTCCCCTGCGTCGCCGAGAACGGCGTGTGGCTCTACGACCCGCGCGAGAACGTCTACCTCCGCGACCCCGCGATCACGGCTCAACACCTCGACGCGGTCGCTCGCGCAACCGCCTGGATCGAAGAACATCTCATCCCCACCGGCGTCGTGATGCAGCCCGGAAAATCTGCGTCAATGTCGCTCTGGCACGCCGACACGCCGCACCTCCGATCGCTGATGCCCAAGCTCGAATCGGTGTTCCGGGAGAACTCCTGGCCCTTCCGGGTTTCGATGACCGTCGCGTGGATCAACTGCGACCTCGCGCACATCAGCAAGGCCACCGGCATCGCGCGGTTGATCGCGCGGACGGGCCTACGAAAGGAACGCCTCGCGGGCATCGGCGACACCCTCAGCGACCGCGCCATCGCCGAGAACGTCGGCTTCTTCGCCTGCCCAGCCAACGCGGAAGCACCGCTGCGCGCGATCGCGGGCTTCGTCTCCGATCAGCGCGAGGCCGACGGAGTGCTCGACATCTTGTCGAGACTCGGCAACTCGTGACCAGCCCAACTCACAGCCCTCTCGTTGCCCGCCCGCGTGTTTCGATCTATTGCTATCATCGACTGTGGATGCCGACGATCAAGTATGCCTCTGCTTTCACGTCTCGCTTCGGAAGATCCGCGGGTATTTGTCTCGTGAAAACCCGCCCGTGGCCTCGCTGATCTCCGAGTGTCTCGGCGCGGGCACCGGTTGCCAGTGGTGCGTGCCTTTTCTGAAGCATCTTCACGCGCAGCACAAGGACGGAATCACCCCCGACCTCAAGATCTCGCCCGAGCGTTACGCTAACGCCCGGCTCAGCTTTCACGAAACGGAAGTGCGCGACCCCTCGGTGGTTGACGACGCATGACTGAAGCATCGAGCTCGCAACCTCGTTTGATCACGCCCACCCGGCTGCGCATCGCGATCAGTATGGGCGACCCCGGCGGCATTGGTCCCGAAGTCGTCGTGAAAGCGCTCGCCCGCCCGAGCGTTCGCGACCTCGCGTCCTTCCGCATCTACGGCCTCGATTCCTGCCTCTGTGCGGCGGCTGCTCGTGCTGGGCTGACGCCGTTCTGGAAGGTCGTTGATCGCCACGACGAAACGTCCTGGCCGCGCGACGAGGTTTCTGTGGCGAGCTGGCCCGAAGCTCTCGGCGAGCAGCATGCGCCGGCGGCCACACGTCGCGGTGGGCAGCTCTCGTTCGAGTTCGTTCAAGAAGCGATCTCGCACGCGGCCCTTGGCACCGATCACTCGGCCGGGGTCGAAGCGGTCGTCACCGCGCCGATCTGCAAGGAATCGTGGTCGCTCGCGGGCTTCGGAAAGTATCCGGGCCACACCGAACTGTTCGCCGAACGCTTTCATGCCGACCGGGCTGCGATGCTCTTCCACGTCCCCGCGATCGACAACCACGCGGTCCTCAATGTCATCCTCGCCACCGTCCACGTCCCGCTGCTCAGTCTCGCGCGCGAACTGACGCAACAACGGATCATCGACGCGATCGAACTTGGCGCGGCCGCGTGCCGCCGACTCGGTGTCGCTGCGCCGCGCATCGCCGTCTGCGGCCTCAATCCCCATGCTGGCGAGCACGGCCTCCTCGGGACTGAGGAAGGCACACTCATCGAGCCCGCGATCCGCGCCTGCGTATCACGCGGGCTCACCGTCACCGGCCCGCACCCGGGCGACACCATCTTTAACGCCGCGTTCGCTGGCCGATTCGACCTCGTCGTCGCCATGTACCACGACCAAGGCTTGATCCCTGTCAAACTCATCGCCCGCGATCGTGCCGTCAACGTGACCGTCGGCCTGCCCATCGTCCGCACCAGCCCCGATCACGGCACCGCGTTCGACATCGCTGGCAAGAACCTCGCCGACCCGGGCAGCATGGCGGCCGCAATCGAGCTGGCGGTCCGGCTCTGCGGAGCGTGAAACCGGCGTGCTGTGCGCCGGTGCTTGCGGGCACGGTCGATCAAACAACTTCTCTCGTCTCTCTGCCCAGATTTCAGCCAGCATTCGTGACCGACCTAAAGTCCGCTCACCGCTTCGGCGTCAGGCGCTCTGCACACCGACGGAACACTATGAAATCAACGACGTCCAACCCGAACTCATCGACCGTTCCGCGGTCCCCGCTGGCCGAGCTCGTCTCCATCGCTGCGCCCGTCGTGGCGACGATGACCTCCTACACGCTCATGCAATTTGTCGACAAGCTCATCGTCTCGCGGATCGGGCCCGACCCGATCTATGTCAGCGCGCAGGGCGACGGCGGGATCGCCGCTTTCACGCCCATCTCGATTGCCATGGGCTGCCTCACCGTCGTCAATACCTACGTCTCGCAGAATCTTGGCGCGGGCCGACCCGAGCGCGGCGCGGCCTACGCCTGGAACGGAATGTGGATCGCCATCGCCTGGTCCATCCTGCTCATCCCCTACGGCCTCTACCTTCCCGAAATCTTCACCGCCATCGGACGCGAGCCGCGCCACGTCAACCTCGCGGCGAGCTACGGCCAGGTCCTCATCTTCGGCAGCGCACTCACCATGTGTACCCGCTGCCTCGCCCAGTTTTTCTACGGCCTGCATAAGCCCGCCGTCGTCTTCGTCGCCAGCCTGACCGCGAACATCATCAATCTCGTGCTCTCCGTCGCGTTCGTACACGGGAAATGGGGGTTCCCTGCGCTGGGTGTCGTCGGCTCGGCCATCGGAACCGTCATCGCCACGTTCGTCGAGCTCGCGATCCCCATGGCCTTCTTCCTCGGCCCGACCATGAACCGCCTCTACGGCACACGTCGCGCGTGGCGCGTCTCGCGCCAGCATGTCCGCGACATCATGAAACTTGGTTGGCCTGGCGGGCTGATGTTCGGCAACGAGATGGTCTGCTGGACCTTTTTCATGGTCTATCTCGTCGGGCATTTCGGCGGCCTGCACTCCACCGCTGGCTGGATCGCCCACCAGTGGATGACCCTCTCGTTCATGCCAGCCGTGGGAATCTCCGTCGCGCTCACCGCCACCGTCGGCAAGTGCATGGGCATGGGCCGACCTGATCTGGCACTTCAACGCGTCAAGGTCGGCATGGGCATCATGGTCGGCTACATGTGTACCTGCGGGTTGCTCTTCATCATCTTCCGCGACCCAATGATCCATCTGTTTATCGAGAAGGACACGCCGCCCGCCGATGTCGAACAGCTCGTGAAGCTCGGCTCGGCGATGCTCATCGCCTGCGCCGCGTTCCAGTTCTTTGACGCCGTCGCCATGGCGGTCTCCGGCGCTCTCCGCGGCGCGGGCGACACGCTCTGGCCCGGCGTCACGACCGTCATCCTTGCGTGGACTCTCATCGTCGGCGGCGGGCTGGCGATGGTTCACTTTGTCCCGCAGCTCAGCTCGCTGGGCCCCTGGATCGCGGCCGCGTCGTACATCGCGTCGCTGGGCATCGCGCTGTCGATCCGATTCCTGGGCGGGAAATGGAAAACAATCGCGCTGGTCGAGCGACGCGGCGACGCCTCATCGACCTCACTCGACGCCAACGCGACCAACCCGGCGGTGGCTGGCGCGGCGACGACGGACGGGATTGTCTGAGCGCTTCACGACGAAGGAGCGTTGTCGCTCTTGAGATCTACGTCAAAATTCTCTGGTTTTCGAGCGCCCGCGAGTACCCGGCAGCGCTTGATTCAATAAAAAAGGCCAAGCTCTTCAGCGTGGCCTTTAAGCATTTGCTTCATCAGAGAAGTTTTACTTCACGCTGTCTTTATCTGCCATCATCTTGATCATGTCCACGCACCGGGCCGCGTACCCGGCCTCGTTGTCGTACCAGCTCACGACCTTGAAGAACCGCTTGTTCAGCTCGATTCCAGCCTTAGCGTCGTAGATGCTGCTGCGGCGGTCGCTGATGAAGTCGCTGCTCACGACCTCCTCTTCCGTGTACCCCAGCACGCCGTGCATCGCGCCCTCGCTCGCGGCCTTCATCGCCGCGTTGATCTCCGCCAGCGACGTGTCCTTGGCGGTACGGAACGTGAGGTCGACCGCCGACACGTCGGCCGTGGGAACGCGGAAGGACATGCCCGTGAGCTTGCCCTTGAGCGCCGGGATGCACAGCGTGACCGCCTTGGCCGCGCCCGTGCTGGCGGGGATGATGTTCTGGTACGCGTTGCGCCCGCCGCGCCAGTCCTTCTTGGAAGGCCCGTCCTGTGTCGGCTGCGTCGCGGTCACGGCGTGGATGGTCGTCATAAGCCCCTCGTCGATGCCGAACGAATCGTTGATGACCTTGGCGATGGGCGCGAGGCAGTTGGTCGTACACGACGCGTTCGAGACGATCGTGTGCTTGCTCGGGTCATAGGACGAATCATTCACGCCCTTGCACATCGTGGGAACCTGCTCGGTGCTCTTGGTCGGCGCGGAGATCAGCACACGCTTGGCGCCCGCGGCCAAGTGAAGCTGGGCCTTGTCGAACTCGGTGAAGAGCCCGGTGGCCTCGAGCACGTACTGCACGCCTAGGTCCTTCCAGCCGAGCTTGGCCGGGTCCTTCTCGGCCATGGTCTTGGTGGTCTTGCCGTTGACGGTGAAGGAGTTCTCGGTGGCCGAGACCTCCGCCTGCTTGCCGCCGAGCATGAACTGGCGGTGCATGGTGTCGTGCTTAAGGAGGTACGCGAGGTTGTCCGCTGGCACGAGGTCGTTGACGGCCACGATCTCGAACCCGTGCTCGATCCCGATGCGATAAAAGAGGCGGCCGATGCGGCCGAAGCCGTTGATTCCGATGCGGACGGGCATTTTTGAACCTTTCAGAGTGAAAAACAGCGAAAGAAAAGGCCCGGGGCATTGGTTTCTGCGTGCTCGCGAACCAACCAGACCTCGGTCCTGGTCAAGGTTAGTAGCGCAGAAGGCGACTTTTCAACCTACGCCAACGGCCGGAGAGTCGTGATCAGGGGGTGAGATATGAGAGGTCAATGTTCGCTGGAACATCTTGTGAAAACTCGACTTAAGTTTGTTTGTCTTTGAATCAACATTGCCGCGACGCGACCCATCCGATATCCACAGCTTGCTCACGTCCGTGTCAAGACCTGTGGAAAACGCAGGGTGTTTTCCTAGGCAAACCGCATTATTATTGGGCGTTTTGCCTCATGGCCAAACATTTTTGAACCCGGTTGTATCTGGTGGATCGATGACTGCCATGGACGGCAACCGTGGGAATGACTCCCTCGTCGAACCTTTGACCGAGGCCTTCGCTTTCCTCTCTTCTTTGTCAACCGATTCTTCCCGAGTCGGTTGGCATTTCGAAAACTCACGACGCTCTCGGACACTGCCGTGGTGGGCGGACCCCCGAGAGCGGACAACGCGGCAGCGCAGGGATGGTGGCCATGTGCAGCAGCAGCGATCGTATCGGCGGTGGCATTGGACCGGGCATGGATCGCCCGGGTGATGCCGTTCGCGCTGATGGTGCGGGAGAACGGGGCGGCGGACCGGGCGCGCGAGCGCACGAGACGAGCGCCCCGGGGTGCGACGAGCGGTTCGCAGGACGCGGCCGCTCGAACCCTGGGCTTGCTCTCGAGCCGAATTCTGGGCCGGACTTCGATCCGGAACTGGATGTCGTGCTCACGGACGATTCGCGTTCGGCGATCCGGACCGGCGCCCGCGAGAACATGATTATCGAATGGCTCCGTCAGCGCTCGGGGTCTATGCGCGAGTATCTCAAGTACCTCGTGGACAGCGACTTCACGATGAACCAGTCACTCCGCGATATCTACTCCTGCTCGCGCTCAGACCTCCGGCTCGCGCTGGCTCTTTTCATCGATTTCGCCCACGAACAGAGGCTCGGGCCGGGTGAACTCGCCCCGCTGATGAGCGACGCGCACCGCGACCTTCTCGAGGCGGTGTGCTTCGTGATCGGCTCGGCCGTTCGCGAGGCGGGGGTCGAGAGCGACGACGAACCCGGGGCTCAACCGCGAGCCCAAGATGGTGGGCTCTTCAGCACGATCCAGTTAGCAGGTGCCGCGTGAGTTCACCGATCTTTCATCGCAGCGGTCGTTTGCGGGTGCTGCTGGCCAATCCGGTGCTCGTTGAGCTGACCACCGACGATCGGGCATCCGACCAACATCAAAGTCAGCCTCACGAGGATCAAGTCCGCGCTCAAAATCAACATCCGGTAGATGCCTTAATGCCGCGATCTTTGGTGCGCACGAGCGTGGCCTCCGAGCTGTTGCAGGGTGCGCAAGTATTTGTCGCGTATCGATTTATCGTGCGCGTTCTGCTTGTCGTCTCGGCCTTGACGGTTCTCGTCGGCCAGGCGATCGGCCGCGACATCGTGCCTCCAGCAATTGCCCTGGCTGGAGTCGGACTCGCGGAGGTGGTATGTTCTTTCGCAGCAAGCCGAGCGGTGGCTCGGTTCGCTGTGCTTGGGTCTGTTCTGGGGCGCGGCGGTGATCCGCTCCCTTGGCGGGCAAAGTAGTTCTTCCGCGGTGCGTTTTTCCCGGTTTGGTTTGTTTGCCTTGCTTTGCAGGCTAAATCGCAGTGTGTCTTAAGGGTGCGGGCGGCCATGGGTTGGGAGACCTAACGCCGTCCGGGATCGAGAAGATCGAGACTTGGGTCTCGCGCGAGGCCTCTCGAGGCTTGGCGGGGCTTCGTGAGGTTCGAGGTCGGCCGGAAAGCCGATCGAGAAAGCGGGTGGGCTGTGCTGACCAACGAGATCGAAACGTACCTGGGCGATACTTTCTACAACGTCAGGCGCAGCGTGCTTGGATACGCGCGACGGATCGCGGGCGATGCGCACGCGGAGGACGTGGTGCAGGAGACGTTCCTGCGGCTCGTGAAATACTGCCAAGGCCGAGACCGGGCCTTGACGTGGGCCTTCCTCTTCACGATAACCCGTAACGCTGCTCGGACGCTGCTGGCCGAGCGCCGCCGGGCCAAGGCAGGGCTTGACGAGATGTGCCATGAGCGGAGCGAACGCAACGAGTACGCCGCGTACGATTTTTCGGAGGACGACGTTTCAGCCGACAGTTCGCTCAGCGAGCGGATCTCCGACGAGATCTCGGCCTTGCCATCGCGGCAGCGCGACGCCCTGATGCTGACCGAGGTGCATGGGCTCTCGGAAGTTCAAGCCGCGCAGGTGATGCACATGTCCCGGGCAGCGGTGGGGGCGCGGCGAAGAGCCGCCCTGCGTCGGCTGCGGCATGTCGCTTAAAGGTTGGCGTAAGCGTTTTCAGAGCCTCTCACCGCGTCTGGGTGCCGCGGCGGAGGAACAACCGGCCCCCTTGTCTCCACCGACCGCTGGCCTATCCTTCCTTCCCAGCTCCCACTCCGGGTTCTGGCCTTCCACTCCCGGCCGATGAGCCGGGCTTTCGAGGTTTTCTCATGCCAAACACCTGCCATTTTACCGGTAAGAAGACCAGCTTCGGCAAGAAGCGCGCTTGGCGCGGCCAGGCCGTCAAGAAGGGCGGCTTCGGCCTGAAGCCCACCGGCATCACCCCGCGCACGTTCAAGCCCAACCTGCAAGAGGTCACGGCGATCATCGACGGCGTCAACACTCGCGTGAAGGCCTCGACTCGCGCGATCCGTCAGGGCCTGGTCGTCAAGCCACTCAAGCGGAAGTACGGCTACACTCGCCAGCAGAAGGCCGCCGCGGCTGCCGCTGCGGCGTAAGGCTCCTGCTCATTCGCTCTCGGCCGTTCATTTTCGAACTACGCAACCCCGACCTTCGGGGTTGTTTTCTTTGGCGTAGACTCCTCACGGATGAAGTGCGACCACTGCGAAAACGAGGCCACCGTCCACGAAGTGACCCGTAAGAGCGGCGTCACGATCGAAAAGCACCTCTGCGAGAAGTGTGCCGCGAGCGGTGGCGTCTCGATCGAGCCAACCTCGCCGCTGGCCGAGGCCTTGCAGTTCGCACTGAACAACCCGCCGGTGATCGCGATGTCCGTGTCCGGATCGCCTGCGGCGGTACCTGAAAAGATGACAGCCTGTCCTTCGTGCGGGCTCAGCTTCTCGGAGTTTAAGGCCACCGGTCACCTAGGTTGCCCGAACTGCTACAGGGTCTTTGAAGCACAGATCGGGCCGCTGATCGAACGGGCTCATGAGGGCGCGACTCATCATGTTGGCAAGGTACCCAAGCGGCTGCTTGGCGGAGCGATGGTCGAATCGGAAGAAGCGCAGAGCGTTCTGGGCGATCTTGAAGAACGGAACCAGCGTCGGATCGCGTTGCGGAAGCAGCTTGAAGACGCGGTGCGTGGTGAGCAGTACGAGTTGGCCGCGAAGCTGCGCGATCAGATTGCCAAGCTGAGTGAGATGGGGATACTGCCGCCAGATCGGCCGGGGTTGGCCGCGCAGGGATAGGCGTCGGCCGGACGAGAGACGATCGATGTGAGAAGGCAAGGAGTTCGCCGATGTCCTTGGGAAGTTCGCTCCCGTCGTACGAGACCCAGACCGAGTGGCTGCGCGGCACGGGTGCTGAGTCCGACGTGGTAATGTCTTCGCGTGTGCGGGTGGCGCGGAACCTGGCCGGGTTCCCGTTTGTCGCGCGAGCTTCGCACGCCGAGCGGCAGCGTGTGCTCGAGGCGTGCCGGGCGCGGATTCTGGCTGCTGGCACGCGCGAGGCGCTGGTCTGGGTCAACCTGCACGAGTGTGCGCAGGCCGAACGGACGTTGCTGGTCGAGCGTCACCTGATCTCCAAGCAGCACGCCAAGGGCAAGCCGCAGCCAGAAAAGGCGGGGATTCCCAAGGCCGCGACGCGGACGGTGGATGACCCGCGCGGCGTGGCGATCGCGGTGCCGGGCGAGCGGGTTTCGATCATGGTCAACGAGGAGGACCATCTGCGGATGCAGGTGATCCGCGGCGGGCTGGCGCTCGCTGACGCGTGGAACGAGATCGATCAGATCGACGACGGGCTGGAATCGGGGCTTGAGTACGCGTTCTCGCCGAGGTTCGGGTACGTCACCGCCTGCCCGACCAACGTTGGCACGGGCGTGCGCATGAGCGTGATGCTGCACCTGCCAGGGTTGAAACTGACCGGCGAGATCGAGAAGGTCAAGCGTGCCGCTACGGACATGAACCTTGCGGTGCGCGGGTTTTACGGCGAGGGCTCGGACGCGGCCGGGGATTTTTACCAGATCTCGAACCAGACTACGTTGGGAAAGGCCGAGAGCGTGATCCTGCACGAATTGCAGAACGAGATCATCCCGCGCGTGATCGAGTACGAGCGTGCGGCCCGGCGCATGCTGGCGACCAAGCGGCGCGCGTCGTTGGAAGATCAGGCGTTCCGCGCGCTGGGCGTGCTGACACACGCGCGGCTGCTGGCGACCGACGAGGCGATGCAGACGCTCAGCCATCTTCGGCTTGGAGTGGTCATGGGGATCATCCCGGGGATCGAGGTTACGACGGTGAACCATCTGATGTTACTGGTCCAGCCAGCGCACCTTCAGCGGGTGCTGAACACGGAGATGGATCAGGATCAGCGGCGCGCGGCCCGGGCGACGCTGGTCCGGAGCCGGCTGGCGATCAGGCAGAGCATGTGACGTTTTTTCTCGATACGTCCTCATGCTTTATGAATCCTTTCAAACTAGGGTAAAACGTGGGGATCGCTTCTCGGACCCGCGCCTGAATCGGCACGGACATTGCCCCGACGCACCATGACGGGCCGATACGGCTCGGTGGTGCGAGCGCGCGCGGCTGGAGCAGCGCCTTGCGTCGCGTGACTCGATGGTGCGTGAGCTGCTCCGCGGTCAGATTCACGCGGCCGGTTGGCGCGAGGTCGAGCCGCACTCGGGCGTGGATATCAAGGCGGCGTGCGCACGGGTGTGAACGAAGAGAGGACCGATTTCAGGTGTGCGGAGTTCTCGCTCAGATTGTTCCGGAGCGCCGTCCTCCTCAGGCGGTCGAGGCGGCGTCTCGTCGCTTTGGCGATGCCCTGCGCTGTATGCGGTCGCGCGGGCCAGACGGTGAGGGGGTCTGGTCGTGCCCGACCACGGGGCTCGCGACGCTCGGTCATCGTCGCTTGGCGATCGTGGATCGAACCTCGGCCGGGCACCAGCCGATGGTCACGCCCGACGGGCTCGTGGCGATCACGTACAACGGCGAGATATATAACGCGGGCTCGCTCCGTCGTGAGCTTGAGTCGGTTGGCGTGCGATTTCTCTCTCGCACCGACACCGAGGTTGTGCTGCACGGCTATGCGAAGTGGGGGCCTCAGGAGCTTCTGCGTCGCCTGCAAGGGATGTTCGCGTTCGCGATCTGGGACGCTCGTTCGGTGGAGCATGGCGGGCGGCTCGTGCTGCTGGCCGCGGTCGATCACGCGGGGATGAAGCCGCTTTACTGGCATCTTTCGCGTGGGGTGCTGTCGATCGCGTCCACCGCCGATGCGCTGCGAGAGGCTGTAGATGAGCGTCCTGAGCTCGATCCTCTAGGGCTGTGCCACGTGCTCTCGCTCGGGTACTGCCCCGCGCCAGCGACGGTCTGGCGTGGGGTCTTTAAGCTCGGCCCCGCGCAGTTTTTCGAATGGTCGCCGGGGGAGGGGGCTCCGGAAGTTCGTGCATGGTGGCAACATCCCGAAGTGATCATCGAGGGAGACCGGACCTGCACAACGCCGGGGGAGTCTTGCGCGGCGCGTGCGTCGCAGTTCGAGCAATTGATCACGAGCGTCACACGCGAGCATCTTGTCTCCGATGTGCCGCTCTCGCTCCTGCTGTCTGGCGGGATTGATTCGACCGTTCTCGCGTGCGCCTTGGCGGCGAATGACCAGCATGTTCCTTGCGTAACGCTCGGGCTTTGTGGGGACGACGATGAATCGCAAGCCGCGGCCGCTACTGCGGCTCACCTGGGGCTCGAGCATCAGGCCTCGTTTCTTGAGAGCGGTTCGATCCCCGACCTGATGCGCAGCGTGGCCCGGAGCTTTGACGAGCCGCAAGGGTTCGGCGCGCTGCTCACCATGACGGAGGTGGCACGGGTTGCGCGGCGACGCGGGACGGTCGTTCTCGCTGGCGACGGTGGTGATGAGGCGTTCGGCGGGTACGCGTGGCATCGGCCAACGGCTCGTACTTCGAAGCAGAACATCGACGCCTCGTGTGATGTCAGCATGACGGTTGCACGCCCTGGCGCAACGAGTGCCGAGCGGGCCGCGGCGCTGTCCGCGCTCGCGTCGCGGAGCTTCGTTCACAATCATCTCCAGAACGTGATGCCGCGCTTTCATCCGGCCGAGGCGGCCGCGCTGCTCGCGCCGCTCGGGGCCGAGTATGACGAAGAGATCTACGCGTCGTGGTTGAGCGTTCACGATCGCGATTCGCTGCCCTCGGTCCGTCGGCGACAGCGACTGGACCTTTTTGGATTCTGCCCTGGTTCCATCCTCCCAAAGCTCGATCGCGCGACCATGGCGTGCGGCGTGGAGCTGCGTGCGCCGTTTCTTGATCGTCGGGTGCTCGAGTGGTCGTTGGCCCTGCCAGAGCGGGGGCCAGAGGGGAGCCCGGGGGCGTGCGAAGCGCTGGCGGGCCAGCAATCCAAAGCGGTGCTGCGCGAGTACCTGCGTGGACGCGTCCCGCCCGCGGTTCTCGCTCGGCCAAAGCAAGGGTTCAGCCTGCGCGTGCCGATGTCCGATGTCATCGGTTCGATGCTCAAAGCGGTGAACTCTTCGAAGCTTGTTTCTCAGGGCGTTCTTCGTGCCGACTGGGAGAGCTATGTGAGGACCGATGCCCCGAACGCGCAGGGCCGGGCGTTTGTTGTCTGTGCACTCGCGGCGTGGTTGGAGGAACGAGCGTGAGCCAACAGCCCACGGTGGGCGTGATCGGGCAGTTCACTGCGGGCAGCTCGCTCGCGCACGCGATCAACGTCACCAAGACGGCGGGCGGCTTTGCGCGGCTGGGCCATCGCGTGGTGATCTGCTGCCAGCGACCGCGTGACGGCGTGACTTGCGACGACCTCGCGCGAGACTACGCCGAGCCCGCCTTGCAATGGGTGTTCGCGCCGGAACGGCTGCCCGCGATCGACGGTGACCCTTCTGGCGCGTTCGGGGTCTGGGCTGCGGGAGTCTGCCGGGACGAGGGCGCGGACTTCGTCTACGCAAGGCACTTCCATGCGGCGCTGGCGGCCGGACGTCTCGGTCTTTGCACGGTGTTGGAAACGCACGCTCACGTCGGTGATCTCAATCCTCTTCTCGAAGAGTGCTTCCTTGCCACGCGCGGCGAGGGCGTCTTGAACGATTCCGTGCGGCCGCGGATCGCTGCGCTGGTCACCATCTCGAGAACTCTGCGAAACGAGTACGTCTCGCGCGGAGCGGACAAGGATCGTGTCCACGTCGTGCCAGACGGGGTGGACGTCGAACTCTTTGCACCGCGCGCGGGTTCAGACCGACCAGCGGAATTTCCGACGTCCAAGCGTGTCGTGCTCTACGCGGGTCACTTGTACGACTACAAGGGCGTGCCGACGATGCTCGACGCGGCGCGGCTGCTCCCTGACGTCGTGTTCGCCCTGCTCGGAGGCCTGCCCGAGGACATCGAGCGAACCCGAGATCGCGTCGCGGCGAAGGGCCTCGCGAACGTGCTTCTTCTGGGCCCGCGGCCTCATGCGCAGGTGGCGAGATATCTGTGGCACGCTGACGCGCTGCTTCTCCCGCCCAGCGCTCACCATGCATCCGCGCGATGGACAAGTCCTGTTAAGCTCGGCGAGTACTTGGCGTCGGGCCAGCCGATCGTCGCGTCAGGGATCTCGGCATTGCGAGACTGGGTCGATGAACCAGCGGTGAGATGGTTTGTCCCCGATGACGGCTCATCAATGGCGGAGAGCATCGGGTCCGCGCTCTCCGAGTCCTCGGGCGCGGCCTCTGAGCGAACTCGTGTGGCGATATTATTGGCGCGGAGGCTGAGCTACCGGTCAAGGGCGGCCGCGATTCATGCGTTCGCGCGCTCGGCTGGCGAACGAGAGTGTTCTCGTCCGGAGGTTGCACGATGACGGCCTGCTGGTGCCAGTCACGCTGCTCGTCGCTCACGCCGTGCGCCCTTACGGACATGGCGCGCGCGGGCGTTCGCTCGGTTGGGCATCTCACTGAGGAAAGCAGAGCATGACTTCTTTCACGCGTCAGCGGATGGTGCCTCGTCCTGAGCGGGGCCTTGCGGATCCGACAGCCTACTGCCTGCCCCGAGGCTACCAGCAACAGAACATCGCACGCACGCGCGACGATGTGAACCGGACCGCGGTGTACTGGACCGCCGAAAGGATCGCCGAATCGCGGCGATACCAGTCGCACGTCTACCGCTGGGCTGGCGACTTGCTCCAGCGTTGCGGTCTCACTTCGATGCTTGATGTTGGGTCCGGGCCGGGTGTGAAGCTTGCGGAGTACATAACGCCCGTCTGTTCTGATATCACCGCGGTTGACCAGCCATCGGCTCTCGCGGTCGCGACCTCGTTGCGCATCGCCGCGATGATGCGACCGATCGATCTCGAGGCACCGCCCACGCCGGATCGTTGCTACGACCTCGTGCTCTGCTCCGACGTGATCGAGCACGTTCTGGACCCTGCGCCGTTGTTGGGGTATCTTCGAGCGGCCGCGGGCGCGGGAGGTCTGGTTCTTGTCTCGACGCCAGAGCGAGCCCGGCTTCGCGGGCGTGACTGCCTGGTGTGCAAGAAGCCCGACCACGTTCGTGAGTGGGCTCGATTGGAGTTCCTGACATTTCTCTCCAAGTCGGGGTTTGATGTGATTCGCACGCGGCTTCTGCCGCAGGATGATGCTCGCGTGGGGGTTCATCGTGAAGCCGAGCGGAGCTTCCGTCAGGCGAAGTTCGACAGATCGCCGCTGTGTTGCCACGCGGTGCTTTGCCGGGTGAATCGTGTCGGAAATCGATCTTGAAGCGGGCCGCGATCGAGGGACTCGCGGAGCGGGCGCGACGCGCGGGGTGATCCCAGAACGACCGAGAACAGCGATGTCGAATGCTGATTCCCTCTAGTTGGGTAATCTGCTGCGAACAGCGTGCTGTGGGCGATAGATCTGCACAGGACGGGGGCTGCATCGCCCGATCGCATTGAGTCATTCCGGGGTGCCTATGAAAGTGTTGGTATGCAAGTCTCCGGGGTATGAGAACGACTCGTACGTGTTCCCGTTTGTAAAATCTCTACTGACGTACTTCGACCAGAACGAGATCGATCACACTGCAACGCCCGACACCGGCGAGGACATCGCGCTGTGCGTTCAGTGGGAGCCCGGCCTGGAGATCGTGCGAGGCCTGAAGCAACGAGGCGTCAAGATTGTGCACCGTCTTGACGGGCGTGCCCGCTCGGTTGTCAAGGTCTATGAGCGCGACGAGGAGAACCGGGAGATCAATGCATTGGCGGACTGGACGGTGTTTCAGTCGCAGTACGTTCGCCGCCATACGACTGCGCCCTGCGAAACGATCTTCGGCACCGAGTCCGCGATCTGCAACGAGCCTTCGAGGGGGTCGGTGATCTACAACGGCGTCGATCGCTCATGTTTTTCTCCTGAGGGGCCGCGCGAGAAGCTCAAGGGCGAGCTGAACATCCTACACGTCGCGTTCACTTTCGGGATTCGCAAGGGTGTCGGGGATCTGATCGAGGTCGCGAGATTGCTTCGCAACAATCCGAAGATTCACTTTTACACGATCGGCCGTCAGGAGCAGGATCACGCGCACGGCCATCTTCTTTCGCAGTGCCCGAACATCACGAACCTCGGTGTGATCTCCGACCGCGCGCGGCTGGCCCGTCTGATGCGGTCCGCGCAGGTCCTTTTCTTTCCGTCGCGCGACGACTATTGCCCGAACACCGTGCTCGAGGCCATGTCATGTGGGCTGCCGGTGTGGTACCACAATTCCGGAGGTACGCCCGAGCTGGTCCGCGACGAGGCTCAGAGCGCGGGAGTGGCGATGATGCCCGAGAACCCGATCTACCCGCTCTACGTGCTGCGCGAGCACAACGCGGAATTCTCTGCCCGGGCTCGAGATATGGTCGAGCGTCGCTTCACGCTTGGGCACGTGGGCGAGGCCTATATCTCGCTCTTTCGACGCCTTCTCGGGGAACAGTCCTGGCGCGACGACCGGATCGCGGCGAGCCCTGGCGAGTCGCTGGGCGCGAGCCGTGCGATCAATGCGTTCCGGATCCCGGCCTAGCGGCGCGTGGCATCGGCGGCAGGGTGCGTGACCCGAGCACTACAGCGGCGAGACTCACGCGGACCGCGCGACGCACCAGTATTCTCCCCACCGGACGATCAGCTCCGTCACTCGCAGCCCAGCCTCGACGAGCTCGGAGTGCAACTGGGCTTCGGTGAACTCGGTTTCGTGCGTGGGATCAAGTCGCCATTCGACCCCAAGCTCTCGCTTCCACGGCGCGCGCCACTCACGATCGAACGCGGGCACGCGGATCAGAAAGCGTGAAGGCTGGTACCACTCGCGGAAGCGAACGAGGAGTGAAGCACGATCCTGAAGGTGCTCGAGAACGTTTGAGAGCACGACCGCATCAAAGCTGCCAGCGGCACGGCGTTGGGTGATATCTCCGAGCTCCCACGAGGTGCGTGCGTTCGGCGCGGCGAGCGCGTCCGCCTTGGCTTTGTCGAGGTTTTTCTGAGACCAGTCCATGCCGACCACTCGCGCCTCTGAACGCTGCGCGATCGCGCACGCCAGCGCACCGACCCCGCAGCCTAGGTCGATCACCCGCTCGCCGGTCTTGATGCGGTCAACGAAGAAATCGTGGTAACGCATCAGCCGATGTTTAGGATGAAGGCCGCCCTCGGCCTCGATCGCGGCACGTCCCTGCATCTCATAAACGGGCGCGTCCAGCGCGGCAAGAAAAACCGCGCGATCGCGAGGCGTGAGCCGCTTGGTATAGCCGTCGAGCGCGGATTGCCACGTCGCGACCGCCTCCGCGGTTGTGGCGTGAACCAACGAAGGATCGAAGCGCACGCGACGGCCCGACACAGCGGTCGTCTGGCGCGCGCTCACGAGCGAGCGTCGATGAGCGGCCAGCTCCAGCTCCACCACACGCTCCAGTGAGAAATGACCATGGATCCACTCACGGGCGGAAGTGCTGAGTCGATCCGCGACCGAGCGGTCCTGCACCAATTTCAGCAGACCGGCCGCGATTTCCGCGACATTGTCCGCGACGCGAAGACCGGTCTGGCCATCGCGCACTACCTCGCCCAGACCCGGCGTGTCCGTGACGACCGTCGGAGCCCCGTGGGCCATCGCTTCGAGCACCGTCTTGGGATGTCCTTCGTAGGCCGAAGTCTGCGCATAGACCCCGCACGTGCTCATCTCGTCCATGAGTTGGGCGTGCGGGACCCGAGCGAAGAGCTCGAGCGGTACATGCTGAGCTTGGGCCTGCGCCGCGAGGGAATCACGCAACGGGCCGGACCCAATGAGTCGGAGCGTGAGTGGGGTCGCCGATTGAGTTCGCGCGACGCTCACGGCCTCGATCAGCACATGAATCCGCTTCTGCTCCGCGAAGCGTCCTGCGAAGAGGATACGAGTGGGCACGCGTGACGAAACCGACCGCGTCGCGGTGGGGCAGCGGACGTAGTTGGGGATCACGGTCAAACGGTCTTCGGCGAGCCCGAATCTCCAAGCGAGGTCGTTGGTCATTGAGGGCGTCGTGCCGACCACCAGATCTGCCTGTGAGCACAGCTCCTGCTCCGCGGCCGCGGCATCCTGCGCGGCCCGTGAAGCCGCGCCGTGCTCCAGCGCAGCGAACCGTGACCACAAGAACCCGCCGCGGGCGATGAGAGCGCACTCAACCCTCGACGCACGGAGCGCGCGGACCGCGGCAAGGGCATCTGAGCCCGCTTGCATCTGATTGGTTTTCACAACGGCTGTGCTGCACGAACCGAGCGCATCGCGCACGCGTGCGCCAAGGGTGAAGCGAAAAGTCTCGGTGGTCTCGTCGTGACCGGGTGCGACAATCGTCAAGCGGTTGTTGATCCGAGAGCTCAGTTCGGCTCCGATTTCCCGGTCCTCCGAGCCGCCCCAGGTCACGAACACGAGCCGTGAATAGGCGGTCGCGAGCCGTTCGTACAGAGACCACTCACGTTCGAGCAAGCCCGTCGTGCGCCATTCGTCGAGCGAAACGCCGGGTGTGAATACAAGGACGAGGGCGTCCGCGATAGGAGTGTGGGTCGTCACGAGTACGAGCCCCCGCTGTCGCTTGCTATCCGCGCTCTCCGAAGCACGCACCACGTCGTGCCAGCCTGAACATTTGGCGAAGCGAACACATCATGTTGCTCACGCCCGACGCGCCAGTACAACGACGTCGAGCCTTCAACGTCGAGTTGCTCGACCTCGAAGCCTTGGCGCGCCCCTCGCTGACTAAGGAATGCGGCCGCCTCCTCGTACCCGAAGAACCATCGGTGGCGGTCGGCGGGAGGATCGACGGGCAGGCCGTAGTACTTTATCTTGCCGTGCCCGCCGTCGTGAAGGTTCTGGACGAGTGTCGCGAGCGGGTTTGGAAGCGAGACGAGCACACACTTCGATGAAACGCGGCAGAGTTCATCCATCACCGCGTGGCAGCGTTCCAGATGTTCAAGAACGTCGGTGCAAACCACGGTTTCAAAGCTCCGGTCCGAGAACGGCAGGTTCTCCTGATCGAGATTGACTGCTACGTCCGCGCCGGAACCAAGATCCACGCCTCGGTAAAGCCCGGGCTGCGCGACGAGGGCGCGGAGCGCGGCCGTGTCGCAACCAACGTCAAGAACGGTCGAGCGAAGAAGATCCGCGTACTTGTCAGCGATGTATCGAGCCTTTGTCGCCCGATCGGTGTATCGGAGCGTCGATTGATAGCGCAGCGCACACCCAGTGCTCACGTGGGGTGCCGGTGAGAGTTGCGACGGGTGCGTTCGGACGGTTGGAGAAACTGGTGCCGGCATGAAACCTCCGTTGTCGCATGATCGGTCCTGCGTGAACTCCTCAGAGAGAAATTGAGCGCTCGTGCCCGGCAGGGTCGATAATTCCCCCATGATCCCACGCATCAGCGTCGCACTCCCCGTGTTCTCGGCCGCCGGCACCCTTCGCCGCGCTGTGGATTCAATACGTCATCAGACCGTCACGGAACTGGAAATCTTGATCGTGCTTAACGGCTCCGACGGAGCGACACGCGAGGTGGCATATCGTGCGGCACAGGAAGAGTCACGTGTTCGCGTCATCGAGCTCTCTACTCCGAGCCTTCCCGCGGCTCTGAACGTCGCGATCCGTGAAGCTAGAGCGGGCCTGATCGCCCGAATGGACGCTGACGACGAGTGCGCGCCGTCCCGCTTTGAACGGCAAGAGCAATTCCTTCGTGAAAATCGAAAGGTGGCGGTTGTTGGCACCGCGTATCAGCGACGTTTCACGGACGGCGCGCTCTGCGGCGTGGTTATGCCACCGCTCTTGCCCGAGGATATCCGCTGGCGACTTCAGCTCGGCAGCACCATGTCTCACGGCTCGGTCATGATGCGACGTGACGTGCTTCTGACCGAACGTGGTTACGACGAAACATGCTTGAAAGCGCAGGACTTCGAGCTCTGGCTCCGGCTTTCGGCGCGGCACGATATCGCGAATCTGCCGGAGGTGCTGTACACCTACACCGTGCGCGACCGAGCGAGCTTCGGTGTACCGAGCGAGGCTCAGTCGGTTGTGGTGGCCAATCACTTGCTCGCCGCGTGGGCGCACCTCCGAGTGGCAGCAGTTTCAGACGCGGACCGTTGCGCGATCGCTAGGGCGCTTGTGGAAGTGCAGCTCGGCGGCGGGCGATCCGCAAGGGCGGTCTCGCGCATCGAACGCGTGCTCCGTGCCGACGGGCCGACTCGTGAATCACTCATGGCCTGGCTTTACGCGACAGCACAGGCTCACGGCGCAAGTATATCGGTTATGCATACCTGCAAAGGAAGCAGACTACGCGAGCGAGGGCGAGAGCTTCGAGCGTTGGGTATCCGACGTCTTTGGCTCTGGGGCGCAGGGCGGCACACGCAGTGGGTGCTCGAGCACGCCACAGATCTGAATATCAAGGTCGAAGGGATCGTGGACGATGCTCACTCGGGCGAGGTCCGCTTCGGCTTCGTGATCCTGAACCCGGGCGATCTGCTCGCGGGATCTCACGTTCTACTCTCGAGCGATCAATATGAGGACGAGATGTGGGCGAGGAGCGGAGCGTTGCTGGCGCGTGGTGTCTTCGTCCATGGCCTCTATCGTGCCGACCGCGAGTATGCGAATGAGACGACTGCGTTATCGCGCGAGCCTGCGCTCGAGCGTGTCGCGTGAACCCGCTCGTGAGCGTCATCGTCCCGTTGTACGAGTCCGCGACCACGATCGGTGATACGCTCGGTTCGTTGCGTGCCCAGTCGCTGACCGATTGGGAAGCGATCGTTGTTGACGACGGATCGACCGATGATGGGCCGAGCATCGCGGGTCAGATCGCCGCGTCAGACCAGCGCATTCGCGTGGTGCATCAGCCCAACCGTGGCCTCGCGCGAGCAAGAAACACAGGGCTGCAACACGCGAGCGGTCGTTTCGTGTACTTCTTGGATGCCGATGATTGGACCGAGGTGCGGGGGATTGAGAAGCTCGTGGCGTCGTGCCGATCATTCGAAGGAGCCGCGTACGGCGCGTACCAGTGTCGTGGCGCTTCGGGTGAGGCTCTCGGAGTCACATGCTGGCCGTCCGCACATTCAGTAGGCTTGGACGAGCTCCTCGAACACAATCGATTCGCGTCGCACGCGCAGTTGATAGAACGTCGGCTTCTGGCTGGCATGAAGTTCAACGAGTCGCTGCGAGTGGTGGAGGATTATGACTTCTGGATCCGGCTGGCTGAGCGAGGCGTGCGATGGCGAGCGATCGATGATGTCGTTGCGAGCTACCGCGTGCGGCCTGGGAGCTTGAGCAAGGACTTCGCGGCGATGTTCGAAGCGGCCGCGCAGGTTGTGAGCGAGGGGCACGAACGCCGCGCGGTCCAATTCCGTGGTAGCCCGGAGTTGAACGCGGAACACAGCACAGCGCAGCAAAGGCGGAACGCGCTGAATGCTCTCGCGATCGAGTATTGGAGCGCGAGCGTGATCGTCGGCCGGCGCTGTGACGAGGGGACGGTCCGTCGGTTCTTCGGCGCTGAATCCCGCGAGGTGGACATCACCGCAGACGCGGCCGCGAGCGCGGTGTACTGGGCCGTGGTGCTCGGGCGAGGTCAGCGCCCGGACTTGTGCGATCCGCTGGCGGGTGAGTGGATCGAGAGCGCGGCGGCCGCCTGGGATACTCTCGAAGCGATGCGGCGTGTGCGGTCGGGGTTCTGTGGAGCGGCGACCGCAGCGCTGGCCGCCACGCTGGTTTCTCCAGAGCGCGTCGCGCGTTGCATTCTGGATCGCTGCCGCTCGGGTCGCGTGATTCTCGTTGGGCTGGGTTGCAACGGGCGTGCGATCGTCAAGTGCGCTCAGACCATCGGTCGGTCGCTTGAGGTTCGGGACGATAACGTGCAGGTCGCGCGACGCACCGCCGAGCGCGAAGCAGCTGGCATCGTATCCCAAAGCATGGGCGCTCCGATCGGCCGCGACGACACGGTGATCCTCTCGCCGACGGAGGTTGATGGGCTTGTTTCTCGGTTTCAGACGCACCGAGTGTTGAGTTGGTCAAAGGTGCGCGACGATCTGGCGCAGGAAGAGTTGAAGCGCATTAGCGTTCTGCTTCGAAGGCCGCCTCCCGCTCACGAACGCACCGCGAAGTAAGCCGCGGAGCGTTTGCAATTGTGTGTGGGTTACGGCTCGGCATGAACGAGACGCGTAACGCCGCGTCGCCGGAGTGTGTCGGTGAGAGCCGCGTGATTGTCCGGAGTAATCAGCACCACGCAGCGAGGGTCGATCGATGCCGGTAGCGTCACAGTCGCGTGAGCACCCGACCCGCTCCGATCATCCACGGCTTCAAACTCAATACGCATCTCAGTCAAGGTCGCGGCGCATTCATGACCATTGCGACCCGTGCCGTACATCACCAATCTGTCCCCGGGAGTCAGCATCGCAATCGCGCGCCGAGCCGCATGATCCCAGCGATCACGAGGAGAGACGATCGCCCGACGTATCGAATCGGGCCACGGGAAATCAGGCAGCGCTCGCTCGATGGATCCTTGCCATGCGGCAGAGAACTGGCTTGCGTTGGCGGGCCCGACCTGAGCATGGAATTGGAACGCCCACCGCAAGGCACCGACGAGAACATCTCGGTCATGCGTTGTCCAGGCACCGAGTTGCGTGAGATACTCGCGCACGGCCTCGGCGTCGCCCTGCGCGATCGCTCGCGCGATGCAGCGGACTCTCCACGAGCGTGTGTGAACCGCCAGCGAGTGGGGCGGGGAGTAGCGTTCGATCATGCGCAGGCCGTCATCGCACATCGCCCGCACGTCGCGCGAGAGCGAGCCGTCGATCATTCGATAGAGGTACAGAGATTCAGCGATCTCGGGAGCCCAACGAATCCCCGAGCGAGCGGTGCGCAGCCAGTGGCCCCAGTCTGCGAGAATACCGTCCTCGCTGCGAAACGGAGTCTCGATCTGTGAAGACGCGCCGTCGAAGCCTTCCAAGTCGGCAAGTTGGCACAGCGCCTCGCGGCGCATCAGCACCGCGCCGATGGCGAGCGGATTGAAGCGGCAGAGGAGGTTGAGCGCGAGTTCTTCGCGAGCTACCTGGGCCGTCCAGCCGAGGTCCTGAAGACTCGGCCCGACGATGGAATGCCAGCACGCGACCGCGTCGGATTGAGTGTCCAGCCCGTTCAGCATCCGTTCCGCATAGCGCGGATGTATTACGTCGTCGGCATCGATGAACGCGATGTTATCTGCTCGGCATGCTCGAAGGCCCGCATTGCGCGCTCGCGCGACGCCGCCGTTGGTCTGCTTCAAGAGCGTAATGCGCGGTTCGTGGAACGACTCGGTGACCGTCGAGGTGGTGTCCGAGGACCCATCATCAACAACAACCGCGGTCCAATCCTGGAACGATTGAGACTGCAGCGAGCGCAGGGTGTCGCCGATCGTTCGCTCGGCGTTGTAGGCGGGAACCACGAAGCCGATCGGCGTTGTGGCGTTCATGAGAAGGTGCCCCGACTCAACGCCTTCGTGCCGGATAACGTTTTGCGAACCAAGGAAAGTACATCGTGAACAAGCGCGTGGTAGGTGAGGCACGGCGTGATCCGCTCTGCGGCGAGGCGTGACGTGGCGCGACGCAGATCGGGGCGTTCGATCGCAGTTCGGACGTTCCGTTCAAGCGCTGTCGGCGAGTCAAAGAAGTTCTCGGCCGAGTCGCCCAGAAGCCAGAGCGATTGCTCCGCCGGGTGTGGTACTTCGCCGCGTTTGGCGAACCGCTTGCGTTGGTTCTCGGTGAACGTCAGCGTGCTTTCGGCTTGCAAGCCCATTCTCTGTCGCAGGCTCATCATCCGCATGAGCGTGGGGTGATCCGCGACTTGGAACGCTGTCTGCCCCGAGCTGGGGTCGACGATGTTCGGCGGAAGATCGCGGGCAAAGAGATCGCCGATACTCGCCCAGAAGAGCGCGGAAACTTCTTCCATGTTCATCCGCAGCATCGGGTACCCGCCCGAGAGCACACACTCGACCACTCGCTGGTGCATGAGAAAGTGCACGGTCGCGTGCAGGTGTGCGGCGGCTCCTTGGTAGCTCGCGCGCAGTTCTTCGCCGTGGTTCAGTTCTCCCTTGGCGTAGCGTGCGAAGCGCGAGTGTGACTCCCAGCCGTGGCCGTAGACGTTGAGACGCCAGCCGTTCTTCTCCGCAATATCTGCGGCCCAGTGCAGCGTCTGGTGTCGCACCGCTCGTTCGGCGAGCGGGCCGCAGTACTGCTTGGCGATCAATGCGACGAGCTTGAGATCCGGCTGCGGCCCGGGGTGTTGCGTAGCGACCAACGCCTCTGACGCGAGCGTATCGAAGCTGGCGTGCGCAAACTGTGCGGTCGGGTGTTCGCCGAGCGCTCGGACTTGCGGATAAAGATGCTCGAAAACGCGCACGAGCGGCGGGTTGTGACGAACCTCCCCGCACAGTCGCGCGTGCAGGGCCTCGACCGTCTCCGCGTGCCGGCTGGCGTACGCGATCTCGCACTCGTGCCGCCGACGCAGTGATGCGTCAACCGGAGCGGGGTGAAACTTGCGTTCGCTCGCAACGACCGAGCACGCCATCGTCCGCTCTTTGGCATATCCGAATCTTTCAAAGAGCTCCTTGTGCTGGTGTCCGATCAGGAAATCGAACTCCCCATGCTGGGCGCCAGCGCTGTCGCGGAAAAGGTGGGGCATCGCGTCCTGGATCCAGCAGACGAACGGCAGTTGCAGCGGAATAATCGGCCCGAACATGCCGCGGAGGGTCGCGCGCGTGTAGTTGATCAGGACCACCAGGTCTGGTTTCCACTCCACGATCTGCTTCAGGTACGCCAGCCCATTGAGATGGCACGTGTCGTCGGGCTCGATGAGGACGCGCGCCGCGCACCCGGCCCGCTCGAGCGCGGACGCCAAGTCGCTCGCGGAGTGTTTCACAAAGGTCGTGTACCGGCACGTCGGCACCAGCACGCGGAGCTTGGGTCCGGTCTCGTTGTGAGCCTCTTCAAACCTGTGGTTCCACCACGCCCTGTCCCGCGATACGTAGATGCGCTGCGCCGCGGCCGAGAGCGATGCCTGATCGGCGAGCTGCTCGCGTTCGAGTTTGCTGAAGAGGGATTCCACAGAATCCGCAACCGCGGAACGAGCGGGCAATCGCGGGATGAACGGGCCGGTGATCCCAGTGTGCGAGAGAGCGCGGAGGTCGCGAGCCAAGTTCTCGATCGCGTGGTCACCGATGTACAGATGAAGCCGATGCTGGCAGAGCTCGCTCGTCAGATCAACAAACGAAAGCCCGTCTAACGCTCTGATTGGGTCGCGCTCGATCACGTTGATCCGCGCGACATGCCCGTCGCCGCAGCGTGCGAGCAACTCGCTCGCGTGCTGGAGAATCCAGGGCGGGTCGATCCCTTCGAGAGTGTGAGGCCGCCCGCGCGATTCTTCAGCGCTCAAGTGTCGGTGGGCAAACGCACGTGCATCACCTCGATGATCCGCGAGGCCGTCCAATCGCCCGAACTTCGAGTTGGTCAGGCTCGTGCTCACGACGTTGCCGTCCATGGCTCGGAAGAAGCGGCGATCCTCAACTTTGGAGTGCCAAAGCCTGAACTCGGCCGAGAGATCGATCCCACGCAGCGCGAGAGTTTCCAAGTTCGCGGCGCAGATGAGCGTGCGCGACGCGGCGGTGATCTCGTCGGCTGGCAGGCGATAGACCATCTCGATGAGCGTGCCGACGCCCGCTTCTTTTCGAAACTTTTCAGGCAAGTGCGTGAGCAACTCGGCGGCTGCTGTCTTAAGGTGCAGCCGCGCGAAGTTCGCCGCGACGAGGAACGCCATCTCCGCATCACTTGGGTCGTTCTCAACGGCCCGCGTGCCTCGCGCAAGAAATGCCCATGGTTTCCCGGATCGACCGAGACGGATCAATTCGTTTCGATCTCCTGAGGAGACGACGGCGGGCGCACTCACAACCTCGCCGAGCGTGTGCTTCGGTGTGTCGGTCGAGATGGGCTTGATCGTCGGCGCAGTCGGTGGCATCGGTCGTCTATCGGACCTCGCCGATCCTCGGCGACACATTGCGGCGCAAGACTCTGCCTCAAGATAATCGGACCTGAGATCAGATCACGAGCCCGCACATACTGGCTTGAGATTCACGTCCCGGTTCAGGCCTCGGTTCCCGTCTCGATTCCCGTCCCTATTCAGGTATCGTTTCGCGAGGGTTCTACTTCCTGATCGACAAATCGATTCTCGCCCCCCGGGGTTTCCTGAATGATCCCCAGATCGCGCAACGCCGCGAGCGCCGCCATTTGTTCGGCTCGTTTTTTGGACTGGGCCCAACTCGCCGTAAACTTTTTCCCGCTTAGTTCAACGCACACCTTGAAGCACTTGGCGTGGTCTGGGCCTTTCTCGTCGAGCACTCGGTAGATCGGCGTGCTCTCGTTGAGCCGCTGCGCGTGCTGTTGCAGGACCGACTTGAAGTTCTGCTGGTGCCCGCTCTCGGCCGCGCGATCGATGTGCGGATCGACCAGCGGGAGCAGGAACGCTGACGCCGCGCCCGCACCTCCGTCGAGATAGATGGCGGCGATCACCGCCTCCAGCGCCGACGCTGGCAGCGACGTTGGCATGTCTGCCGAAGTCTGCATTCCCTTGCCCAGGATCAGAAACTGCGAGAGCCCTAGTTGCGTGGCGATCTCTGAGCAGACCTGCCGCGACACCGCGAGGCTCTTGATCTTGGTCATCTCGCCCTCGAGCAGCTGCGGGAACTTCTCGTAGATCCGTGCGCACACGACCAGCCCCAGCACCGAGTCGCCTAGAAACTCCATGCGCTCGTTGGAGTTGATGCGTGCGTCCACCACCGACGCGTGCGTGAGGGCAAGGTTCAGGTACGTACGGTCGTTAAACGTGTACCTCAATGCGGCTTCGGCTTGTCGTAGTGCGCTCTCGTCCATGGTCTACCCTATAAGGCCTCTGAGCCTCGACGAACCAACACGCCGCGCGAGCTTCCAAGGCTCGGCACGCCGTTCGACTCGATGACCAAACGCGAGCGCTCGCCTGCCGTCATCCGGAAGCCTCCCTAGGCACCCAAACAACGATTGGCGAGCGGACGCGCCCCGGCAGTCCCACGGCCGAGCGTCAACTCAACCACGATACCCGATCAGCGACCAACTTCCAATTCTTTTATTGAGCTCGCTCCCGGGGGCCTCGCGAGAGCCCTTCGGCAAGACCTTGGAAGGCGGACTGGTCGGACGACCAAGGGCGGTCTATCCTCCTCTCCCGATCGCTCGCAAAGCCGTCTAGAGCCGGTGCCCGATCGGGTGTTCCCAACGATCCTTCTGAACGAGATTGCACCATGCATTACCCGCACCGCATCAGCCGCCTTAAGCGTAAGCGTTCCATCGGTTTCCGCGTCCGCATGAAGTCGCGCAGCGGCCGCAAACTCATCAACCGCCAACGCGCCATCGGGCGAAGCCTGAACACGGCCGACCGGTAGGCTCGGGTGAGCCTAGTTCGAACGCCGAGCGGGCTTGGTTGAACACGCCATACGTCCCAATGACAAGGCCACGACGTAACCACCCTGAGGGCGGCCCGGGAAAGCTCACCTCGTGGTTTTTCTACGCGCTCACCTGATCTGGCGCCGCCGGACTTGGAGGATCAATCGATCGCGATCAGGCAGCTTGGATCGTCGAACCGCGGGCTGTTCACCGCCGGGTTAACGTTCGTCAGCGCCGTCCACTCGGCTGGCCAGGCTCGGCAAAGATCCTTGAGCTTGCGAGGGTCGTTCTCGGAACTCTCGTTCGTGCCGCCCAGCCAGGCTGAAAAATCCTGAGGGCGAACGATCGCGGGCATCCGCTCGCACATCGGTTTGACCACGCTGTTGGCGGGCACGGTGAGCATCGCGCACGACTCGACGGCGGAAGTGCCGTCCTCGGACGACCAGCGATCAAATAAACCGGCGATCCCGAACGTCGACATTCCCGCTCGTTCTGTGCCGGGCCGCAACCGCACCAGCACCGGGGCTTTGTGTCCGTTGCCGAGCGTCCGCCATTCATAGAAACCGTCGGCCGGGATGATGCACCGGCGGGCTTGGAACGATTCGCGCACCGACGGGGCCGAGTCGGCCGTCTCAATCGGGCAGGACGTGATCTGCACGCCGACGTCCGAGGCGCTTGCCCACACCGGGATCAGCCCCCATCGCGCCAAGGCCAGTTCACGCCTAGGAACGGTGGGTGGTTGATGTTCAGAGGTTCGGGCCGCCGCGCTGGTTCTGACAATCGCGATCTCCTGACCCGGCGCGATGTTGTACCGAGATTTCAGGTCGATCGGCCCGCGCGACACCGTCCGCCCGCTCTCGTCGCGCCCTTCACTCAGCGAAAAAATCTCGCTGAGAATCCCTGTCCGAGCAACCAAGATAAAGCGCCCGCTCATGCCCAAGCGTAGACGCGGGGCTAGTTACAGATTCGCATTGAATCGAGAGCCCTCGGGCACCCGACAGCACCGCGGCGCACCTCAGCCCGCCGTCAGCTTCTTGAGCTTGTTCAAGTATTCCATCACCACGATCACCACCGTCGCGTGGCTCCAGGTGAGAGGGCTCACGCTGATCGGGTCGCCGGTGTGCGGGTTGAACTGCTCGGCCAGCACGCCCGACGCCGAGGCTCGCTTCACGCACCACTCCAGCAGCGGCACCGCGAGCTTGAGCTCGTCCACATTGCGAGCCTTGGCGATGTGATACTGGGCTTGCCAGAGCGTGCAGATCACCCACGGGTTGCCGGGGATGTCCTTCACGCGGTCGCGTTCGACCTGGTGGTAGTAGTCGCGCTCGTACCGGGCGCACCCGCCGATCTCTGTCTTGCACCACAGCTTCTCGTACAGCCCCGCCATCTCCGACTGCATGATCGGGTCGAGCGGATCGAACACGCCGAACGCGAAGAGTCCGTAGTTGGCCGAGTCGGCCGTCATATCCAGCCGGTACGTCCCGTCCGCCAGCGGCGTCGCCAGTCGCGCGAACCGCTTCTGCTCCGGGTGCCACAGGTACTTCTTGAGAGCCGTCTTCATCCGCTCCGCGCCCTCGCGGAAGGCGTTCGAGCGCGCGAACTCGCCGAAATCCTGCGCGAACTCTGCGGCCGCGATCAACCCGCCGATCGTCGCCGCCACCGTGAACGTGTGGATCCCGCGCCGCTCCTCCCAGAGATCCCACGACGGCTGCGGCAGCCCGTGCGAGTCGCGGTACTTGAGCATCCATTCCGCTGGCCTGGCGACCAGCGAGGCGTACAAGGGCTTGATGAACTCGACGTCGCGAAACATCTGGAAATGCTGGCGCAACGCCCAAACCACGAGCGCCGTCTCGTCTTGCTGGATCGGCAGGATTTTGATCCCGTCGATCATCCACGGGTGCCAGCTGGAGGCCATTTCGCCGGTGGGCGTGTACTTGTGCAGGAAGTACCCGTCGTCCTCGATCGCCTCGGAGCAGAACCGGAAGAAGCTGCGCGAGAGCTCGCTCTGCCCCGTGAGCACCAGCGAGTACGCGACCAGCGCGCCGTCGCGCATCCAGCAGTAGGAGTAGTGATCGCCAGCGAACTGTGTGATGTCGCTGTCGTTGGCGGCGATGATCGCCCCGCCGTTGTCGATCTGCGTGCGCAGCACCAGCTCGCTGCGATAGAAAAGGTCGCGGACCTTCTCGGGGAGCGGCGAAAGATCGATCGGTTCCTTGCGGGCCCAGAGCTTCCAGTACGCCTCGGTCCGCGCCATCATCGCGTCCGGGCCGCGCTCGTTGATCTTGCGGTTGAGCTGCTTGACCCGGTCGTAGGAATGCCCGCAGGCCAGCCACGCGGTGACGTACGAGTCGCCCCCGGCCGGGATCTGCAGGTTGAACCCGGCCGTCGCGTCCACCGAGCCCTGGCTGATCGCGTTGCGCCCCAGGATTCCGTCCTCGGCGTCGCGCCACGTTCCCTCGGCCCCGTTCACACGCTTGGTCCCGATCGCCCAGTTATCAATCCCGCATTTGTTCTGGTCGCAGGCGTTGAACAGAAAATAGTTGTCGTCCTTGTAGAGCACGATGCTGCTGGTGCCCGGGTCGTAGTTGGCCGTGTCGCCCACCGGGGTGCCAGCGATCGAAAAGTCCCAGTGAAAGAAGATCCGAACGTCGCGGTCCCGGTTGAGCAGGTCCTTGACGACCGCGCGCCGGAAGTACACCGTCTCGTGAAAATCTACTGCGTCGTTGCAGACGACCTCAAGCCCGAGCATCTCATTGACGAGGCGCACTTCGGTCACCAGCGTGTCGGGCTTGTAGCGCAATTCTCGCGTCCAGGTCGGGTCCTCGATCCACGCGAACTTTCCATCGGCCCAGACGCCGAAGCGCTGGATATGCCCGTCCGTGTGGTTGTGCCGACCCACGTGTGGGAAATAAATATCACGCACCCGGTAGAACCGGTCAAAGGTGACGAGCAGGTCGCCGTTTCCGACGGGAATATCTCTTGGCATGTTTGGCCTCGATGTCCTTCCTTGGCGAGGCAGAATAGCGGCCAAACCCGCGCGGGTCGATGCCACTGGTCCGTCGGCTCTCCGAGCCGGCTCTTCATTCCTCAACTGAAGAACGAGCTTCGCGCACCGTTCTCGTAAAACGAAGACTTACACCTGCCCGGAGAGCATCGCCGCCGCGAGGTCTTCGACCGAAGAACCCGCGGGTTCCTCGGGGGCCGTCGGCGTTCCCATCGCCATGATTCGGTCCGTCAGATTCCCGATGTAATTAATGCGGATCCCGAAGTTCTCACCGACCTTCATCGCCCCGCCGCACCCGATGACTTTGTTGTTCACCATCAGGTCGAGCTCCGATTCCGAACTTTTTCGAAGCTCGATGATCGAGCCCGGCAGCAATGCCATGACCTCGGAAATGCTCATCGTTCGCTCGCCGAGGCGCACGATGATCGGGACTTCGAGTTTCAGGATCGCTTCGAGCGTGCCGCCCATGAGTTCCCCGATCGGTTCGGCCGCCTGATTTGGAGGCCGCGTGACGAGTATCCCGCAACACGCGTGCCATTCTCGCGCCGCTCAAAGCCGTCCCGCGAGGACGAACCGCGCAGCGCACCGATTCAACCCGTGGGTACTCCTGGCCAGATCGAGATGTTCATCTCGCGTGAGGCGATCGTCGAGGTCGGATCTCGCTCAAGATTTGCAGCCCGCTCACCCCTCGTAGCGACCGACGATCAGGGTCACGTTGTGCCCGCCAAACCCGAAGGTGTTGTTCATGGCGTACCTGGTGCGCCGCTCGCGTGCGTGGTGAGGGACTAGGTCGATGTCGAAGCCCTCGTCGGGGTTGTCCAGGTTCACCGTCGGCGGGATGACACCATCGCGGACGGCGTGAACGCACGCGATGAGCTCGATCGCGCCCGAAGCGCCCAAGCTGTGCCCGTTCATCGACTTGGTCGAACTCATCAAAAGCCGGCCGCCGCCCGCGCCGACCTTGGACTTTCGGGCGTGGTCGCCGAAGATGCCCAGAACCGCGGCGACTTCGGCCTTGTCACCCAACGGCGTTGATGTGCCGTGCGCGTTCACGTACTCAATATCTGTCGCGTTGAGGTGTGCATCGCGCAAGGCCCAGCGCATTGATCGCCCCGCGCCCGCGCCTGCGGCGTCGGGGGCTGTGATGTGCGTCGCGTCGCAGCTGTTCCCGGTGCCGACCAGCTCGGCGTAGATCGTGGCCCCGCGCTTCTTGGCGTGCTCCTCGGTCTCCAGCACGAACATCGCTGCGCCTTCGGCCAGCACGAACCCGTCGCGGTGCTGGTCGAACGGCCTGCTCGCGTGCGAGGGATCGGAGTTCCGCGTGCTCAGCGCCTTCATGGACGAGAACGCGCCGATGCACAGCGGCGTGACGGCGGCCTCGGCCCCGCCGACGATCATCACGTCAGCCTCGCCGCGACGCATGATGTGCATCGCGTCGCCGATCGCGTGACCAGAGCTGGCGCACGCCGTGGCGTGCGCCGAGGCTGGACCCTGCAGGCCGTACTTGATCGAGATGTTGCCAGCCGCCGCGTTGACCATGAGCCGCGGGACCGTGAACGGCGAGATGCGATCGGGCCCGCGATCGATGAGCATCCACATGCCTTCTTCGATCGTGCGGATCCCGCCCACGCCCGAGCCGATCACCACGCCGCAGCGTTCGCCGTCTTCTTTTGAAAAATCGATGCCCGAGTGCTTCACGGCCTCGGCCGTCGCGCCCATGCCCAGAATCGCAAACCGGTCGATCCGCTTGGCGTCGCGTGAGTCCATCAGCCCTGTCGCCACGGGGTCCCAGTCTTTGACCTGGCCCGCGATCAGCACCGTCCAATGCCCGGTGTGACGCTTGAACTCCTCGCCCTCGAGCAGCCCGATGCCGTTTCGGCCTTCGCGCATTCCCTCCCAAGTATCCCTGGCGGTGTGCCCGAGATTGGTAATTGCGCCGAAACCGGTGATAACGACCTTGGGAAGGCCTGATGGAGTTGGCATGCGGGAAATCGCCGCCGGCAGGGCTATCGGGGAACTCGCTCAAACCACGGGCTGCTGACCCATGGGCTGCCGGTTGGCCCACGGATCGGCCCCGCGAGTGTCAGCCCAGAAACTTTCGGACGTTCCCCACACGGCGGAACACCCGTCAGAACCGACTCCTCGCTGAGATTTACTCTACGCCGTGCGCCTGCTTGATGAAGTCGATGGCTTCGCCAACCGTCTTGATTTTCTCGGCCTGCTCGTCGGGGATGGAAGTCTCGAACTCGTCTTCGAACTCCATGACCAATTCAACAGTATCCAGACTGTCCGCGTTCAGATCGTCTACGAAGCTCGTGGCCCGGCTGATCTTGGCCTTGTCGGCTCCCATCTGCTCGGCCACAATCTCAATCACTTTCGCTTCGATCTCTTGCTCGGTCACTGGTCGGTCTCCCGTCGCTGCGGTCTAAGAAATTTCGGCGAGGCCTCGCGCCCCAACCGCTCTGCTTGCCCACGAAACCCGCGAGCGGATTTCAGGGGCGATTATACACCACCGACCGCCCTAGCCAAGCCGCTCCCGTCAAGGAACCGTACCTCCGCGGTTCAATAATTCGCGTCTGCCCACGTTCTCCGCCCGGAAATTGCGTCGGGCACAGCGGTTGGCCGGAATATCCACCCTAGGCCGTCGCGCCCTGTGCGAATGAACACAATCGCGATCCACCGCCCTTGCACTCCCGACGATGAACCCCTCGGCATCGGTTTCCATCCGGTGCCACAGTCGCGACGCCGAGGACTTTTGCGGGTCCGTTTCTGCCCGCCCGGCGTCGAATCAGATCTGAGGAGTTCACGCCATGGCCGGCATCCCGATCGACCCCCAAGAGTTCACCGACATGGTCGCCAAGGTGCTGCGGAAGATGCAGCCCGACTACGCCATCGATCAGGGTGGGGTCCGTGAACTCATCGTCAACGGCCGCCGCCTCGACCTCGAAAACCTTTTCCGAATGGTCCGCCACGAGCCCAACCGAGGGCACGAGATCGTCCAGCACTACCTCGATCAGCTCTTCAGCGGCGACGCGGCCCAACTGCTCACGATGACGCTCGATTTCGCCCGCCCGCGCATCATGCCGCGAATCCAGCCTGAATCCATCTTCGAGCACCTCACCCGCGAGATGGTCGCCCACGTCCCCTTCGTCAACGGCACCGTCGTTGTCTTCGTCACCGACCTGCCGCACATGACCATCAGCGTCACCACCGAGCAGGTCGTCCGCTGGGGGCTCACCGTGGATGATCTCGATGAGATCTCTCGCGCCAACTTGGATGAATATGCGCCCGAGCTCGAAATCCAGCTCGTCGAGAGCAAGGAAGGTGGCAAGGCCGCGATCCTCTCCGAGCACGACGGCTACGACGCCGCACGACTTCTACTTTCGGGCTTGTTTGATCGCCTCGCCCCGCAGATGGGCGGCGATTTCTATGTCGCTACTCCGGCCCGCGACATGTTTGTCGCCCTCTCCCCCGGCCCCGACCCGTTCATCAAGCGTCTCCAACACCGCGTTACTCAGGACTACCGTCGCCTGCCCTACCCGATCACCAACGATTTCTTCTACGTCACTCGCGACGGCGTGGCCGGAACCGCCGCCGAAGTCCAGTCACGCGATGAAGCGGCCTGAGCACCGCCCTATTCTCTGGCGTGATTCTGCTCATCGACAACTACGACAGCTTTACCTGGAACCTCGTCCAGCGCTTCGGCGAGCTTGACCCACGCCTTGAGCCCGGCATCGGCATGCTCGTCGTGCGCAACGACGAGATCACGCCGGAGCAGGCTTCCAAGCTGGACAACGGCCGCGGGCCGACTCACCTCGTGATCTCTCCCGGCCCCTGCTCACCCAACGAGGCCGGGGTCTCCTCAGCCATGCTCAACCACTTTGCGGGCCGAATCCCGGTCTTGGGCGTCTGCCTCGGGCACCAGTGCCTGGCCGCTTCGAACGGAATGATCGTCGAACGCCACGTTGTACAGATGCACGGCAAAACCAGTCTCATCCATCACGACAACACCAGCCTCTTCGCCGGGCTGCCCAATCCGTTCACCGCCACCCGCTACCACTCGCTCGTCGTCCGCTCGTCAACTATTCCCTCGCCCCCCAAGCCCGGCCAAGATGGCTGGCTCACCTCCGCGTGGACCGACGAATCTGATCATCTCGGCTCGCGCCGCGTTGTCATGGGCCTCCGCCGAGTCTTCGCTGATCCAGAGAAGCACGCCGTCGAAGGCGTGCAATTTCACCCCGAGAGCTTCCTCACCACCGAAGGCCCCAAGCTGCTTAAGAACTTCCTGAACCTCGCGCCGATCTGACCTGATCCTCTTCTGATTCGCTGTCTTGAAGCCCAGAACTCTTGATATCGTCCTCCTCCCTATCTTCTTGCCATGATTACCCCCGCCCCAACCTCCAAGCTCGCCTCGCACCTCGCCCGCGGAATCCTCGATTCTGTCATCGCTGAGAGCGCCACCAAGCCCGCGTACCTCGTCCTCGATATTCCAGACACCAGCTACAAGCTCTACCTTCGGCCAACGATCGCGCCGCAGACGCTCGTTGGCAAGCGCATTGTCGGCACCATCCACGCCAAAGCTCGCCGCGTGGACACGGTCGGCTCTGGCGGTCGCTACGTGGAGCCGGTCGAAGGCCGCCCGCGCCGCGTCCAAGGCAGTGTCATCGCCACCGACGAATCAACCAACACCATTACCGTGAACGCTGGCGTGCCGATCATCTGCACCGTGACCGACGAACGCCAGAAAGCCAAGCAATTCCAGAGGGGGCAGTTTGTAAGCTTTGACGTTCTGGACGGCGCGACGTTCACGGCCGAGCCTCTCTAAGAAAACTGCTGTCGCGGGTGAGCGTGCGATCGGGTGAGGTTCGTTTCGTTGCACGCGGCGATGAGCACGAATCCGCCGAGCGCAGGACCGTCTAGTGCAGGACTCGGTAGATCTCGACCTCGTCGGTGAGGCCTTCAGCGGCCTTGGCTTTGGCGTCTTCGCGCATGGGCTTGAAGCCGCTGTCGCAGGCGGCTTCGAAGAGCGTGACCGAGTCGGCGCCCTGCGCGGTGAGCTTGCGCAGCGGGTCGTTCATGGTCATGATCTCGTACACCGCGAGCCGGCCTTTGTAGCCCGTGCCGTAGCAGGGGTCGCAGCGCCCGTTGGTGGAGTTGGGTCCGTGCGAGTTTCCCGAGCCGTTGCAGACTTTGCAGGTGCGGCGGAGCAATCGCTGCGCGAGAACGGCCATGAGCGAGCTGGTGATGAGGTACGGCGCGACGCCGATGTCGATGAGACGGGTGATGGCGCCGGGCGCGTCGTTAGTGTGCAGCGTGGCCAGCACGAGGTGCCCGGTGAGCGAGGCCTGGATCGCCAGCTGCGCGGTCTCATTGTCGCGGATCTCGCCGACGAGGATGACGTCGGGGTCTTGACGTAGGAGGGCGCGCAGCCCGGTGGCGAAGGTGACGCCGCGTTTGGCGTTGACCTGCATCTGGCTGATGCCCTCAAGATGGTACTCGACGGGGTCCTCGATGGTCATAACGTTGCGGCTGGCGCGGTCGATCGAGCCGAGGGCGGCGTAGAGCGTGGTAGTTTTACCGCTGCCGGTGGGGCCGGTGACCAGGATGATTCCGGTGGGGCGATCGACCAGTTCCATCAGTGCGGCCTGCATCGGCTTCTTCATGCCGATCTCGTCGAGCGAGAGCTGGGTTGAAGTTTGATCCAGCAGACGCAGCACGAGGCGCTCGCCGTAGACGGTGGGGATGCAGGAGAATCGGATATCGACCTTGCGGCTGCCGACGCGGACGGAGGTGTGGCCGTCCTGCGGGCTGTGGCGGTTGGCGATGTCCAGCTCGGTCATGACTTTCAGGCGTGAGCTGATCGCGGGGGCGAGCGAGAGCGGCGGGCTGAAGGCGTCGATGAGCATGCCGTCTACGCGGAAACGGATGATGAGCTTGGTCTCCATGGGGTGGACGTGAATATCGCTGGCGCGGCGGCGGAGGGCCTCGAAGAGGATCATGTTCACGAGGCGGATGACGGGCGTCTGGCGGGCCAGTTGCAGAAGGTCGGTGGCCTGGCCGACGGCACCAGCCAGGCTCTGCATCGAGCGGTCGTCGAGCGGGATGTCCTCGACGATCTCGGTGACCAGGTCCTGGCGTTGCTCGAAGCCGCGGTTGATAAGGTTGGCGACGCCAGCACGAGGCGCGAGGGCGATCTGCAGCGGCATCCCGAGCATGTCTTCGAGCAGCGTGAAGACGGCGGGGGACATGGGCTGGGCGGTGACGACGGTCATCGAGACGCCGTCGGATTCGAGCCCGGCGATGTGGTGCTGGCGCGAGACATCGGGCGAGACAACCTCGTAGAACTTTCCGGCGGACTCGTGAAGCCGCGGCTCGGGGACGTAGCGGAGCCCGGTGCGCTCGGAGAGAAGTTCGAGGGCTTGGTGCTCGTCAACGGCCAGCATCCCGAGAAGCGTGTCCCAAGGCTCGGCGTCGGAGCCCTCGATGGCGGGGAACTGGCGGACTTGTTCGGCGGTGATCTTCAGCGGGCCGAAGATGGAAGCGATGCGTGAGGCGTCGGCGGGGGAGAGGCCCGGTGCGCGCGCGAGACCGTTGCCGTTGGAACTTGGGAGCAGGCGAGGTTGGTCGGGCGTGGCGCGAGGCATGGTGATGCGGGCCGGAAGTTAGCCGCCGGTGGCGAGAGTTGGGGCAGTTTCGGCTTTTGGATCTGATTTAGACTCGAGTTTGGATTCGAGTTTGGGGTCGGACTTGGGTTCGATGATCTCGATGAAAGTTGGTTTGATGATGGGGACGCCGTCGTCGATGTTGACGGCCTTCATGGGGCCTTTGGTGAGGAGCGTGAGGTCGTCGAAGTTGGGATCGCGGATGATCTTTGGCGTGAGAAAGATGTAGAGGGTGGTTTTGCGTTCGTTGGTGTTGGTGTCGCTGAAGAGCAGCCCGATGATGGGGATGTCGCCGATGAAGGGGACTTTGACGACGGTTTTGCCCTTGGTATCCAAAACGAGTCCGCCGACGACGACGGTAGTGTCTGACGGGACGGT